>Ga0308164_10002004_pt1 | contig 21503 bp, 16 predicted proteins | sample PhyTR2_FD_201031 | JGI IMG/M metagenome (GOLD analysis project Ga0308164, IMG submission 201031) | Phyllosphere microbial communities from UC Gill Tract Community Farm, Albany, California, United States - DLSLT.R2 | ecosystem: Host-associated > Plants > Phyllosphere > Unclassified | place: USA... | reverse complement strand
AATGGGCGCTGACGCCGCTGCCGCGCGGCAGCCAGCGGCGCGCGGTGAGCATCACGCCGGCGGCGATCTGCACCGACGGCCCTTCGCGGCCCAGCGACAGGCCGCCCAGCAAACCGGCGGAAGTGAGGCCGATCTTGGCCAGGCTCAGCCGCAACGACACCAGCAGCGGCCGCCGGCCGCCCGACAGTTCGGGGTCGAGCGCGGCCATCACCTGCGGGATGCCGGACCCGCCGGCGCCGCGAAAGTAACGGCGCGTGGCCCACACGATGGCGCCGCAGCAGACCGGCGTCCACAGCAGCGGCAACCACCACGCCACGCTGGCGCCGTGCAGGAACAGTGCGAGCGCCGCTTCCGCCAGCCAGGTAAAGCCCACCACCACCAGTCCCGCCACCGCCGCCGCGCCCACTACCACGGTGCGGGTGATCCATACCTGGGGCGAGGCGAATTCGCGCCGGAAGGCGCTGCGCATGTCGTGCGGAGATTTGTCGGGCGGATGCATGGGGCGGTGTGGGCAGAGAGGATGCCCATTATATGCCGCTGCCATCAAAGCGTGCTGGACGGTTGCAAGCGGACCGTGCCGCTGATGGCGATCTTTTTCCTGTTGATCGGACTCGAGTTGCAGCGCGAGATCCGCAGCGGCGAGCTGTCGACCGTGCGCAGTGCGCTGTTGCCGATGGTAGCCGCTGCCGGCGGCATCGCGGTGCCGGCCCTGATCCATTTCCTGCTCAACGGCGGCACGCCCAGCCAGGCCGGCATGGGCATCCCGATGGCCACCGACATTGCCTTTGCGCTGGCGGTGCTGATGCTGCTCGGCAGCGCGATACCCACATCGCTCAAGGTGTTCCTGACCGCGCTGGCGGTAATGGACGACCTGGGCGCCATCGTCGTCATCGCCGTGTTCTATACCTCGACCCTGGCGCCGCTGTACCTGCTTGGCGCCTTGCTGGTATTTGCCGCGCTGTTCTGCATGAACCGGGTGTTGCGCGTGATGGCGCTGGCGCCTTACCTGGCGGGCGGCGCCCTGATGTGGTTCCTGATGTTCAAATCCGGCGTGCATGCCACCATTGCCGGCGTGCTGCTGGCGTTTGCCATTCCATATTCGGCGCGGGCCGAGGATGCCGAGTCGCCGTCGCACCGGCTCGAAAATGCGCTGCATGCGCCGGTGGCGTTCGGCATCCTGCCCGTCTTCGCACTGGCCAATACCGGCATCATCATCGGTGCCGGGTGGATGCAAGACCTGCTGTCGCATAACAGCCTGGGGATCCTGGCCGGGCTGGTGCTGGGCAAGCCGCTCGGCATCGTGCTGGCCTGCCTGCTGGCGGTGACCGTCGGTCTGTGCAGCTTGCCGCCAGACCTGCGCTGGCGCCATGTGATCGGCGCCGGCATGGTCGGCGGCATAGGATTCACCATGTCGATTTTTATCACCAACCTGGCGTTCGGTAGCAACGCCGAACTGATCAACGCCTCGAAAATGGCAATCCTGGCAGCATCGCTGCTGGCCGGCGTATCCGGCTATGTCTGGCTCAAGCTGTTCGGCAAGCCGGCAGCCGACTCATAATCACGCGTGGCGCTGGCGCAGGGGACCAGGACGTAAAGCAGGGGAATTGATACCAGCGGTTAGCGGGTCAGTCGATATACTTCAACCCCGCCGCCGCCAGCGCGCCGCGCATGTCGTACATGTCCAGTCCCAGCACGCCCGCCGCCAGTTTGACGCGCTTTTCTTCTTCCAGCGCTTCGCGCTGGCAGGCGATGGCTGCCACGCGCGCCGCATCGGCGGCCGGCACCACGACCACGCCGTCGTCGTCGGCAATCACGGCGTCGCCGGGATGGACCAGCGCACCGGCGCACAGCACGGGAATGTTCACCGAGCCGATGGTGGCCTTGATGGTGCCCTTGGCGCTGATCGCCTTGCTCCACACGGGGAAACCCATCTCCTTGAGGATGCGCACGTCGCGCACGCCGGCGTCGATGATCAGGGCCCGGGCGCCGCGCGCCATGAAGCTGGTGGCCAGCAGGTCGCCGAAGTAGCCGTCGGTGCAGTCCGCGGTGATCGCCGCCACCACGATGTCGCCGGGCTGGATCTGTTCGGCCGCCACGTGCATCATCCAGTTGTCGCCCGGGTGCAGCAGCACCGTGACCGCCGTGCCGGATACTTGCGATCCTGCGTAGATCGGCCGCATATACGGTTTGAGCAGGCCCACGCGCCCCATCGCTTCGTGCACGGTGGCGCTGCCCAGCTGACCCAGTTGCTCGACGATTGCGCGGTCGGCGCGGTCGATGTGGCGTTTTACCACGCCCAGCTGGTTGATGTAAGGGATGGTCATAATCCTTGCTCCTTCAAATGCGCGTCCAGGCGCGGGAACACGCGGCGCGCGTTGTGTTCGAAAATATCGGCGCGCTCGGGCGCGGTCAGGTTGGCTGCCTCGATATAGCGGCGGGTGTCGTCGTAGTAGTGGCCCGTTTCCGGATCGATGCCGCGCACGGCGCCGATCATCTCGGAAGCGAACAGCACGTTTTTGACCGGCATGACCTTGGTGAGCAAATCGATGCCCGGCTGGTGGTACACGCACGTGTCAAAAAAGATGTTATTGAGCAGGTGGTCGGTGAGCAGCGGCTTTTTCATCTCCTGCGCCAGGCCACGGAAACGGCCCCAGTGGTACGGCACCGCGCCGCCGCCGTGCGGGATCAGGAATTTCAGGGTGGGGAAATCGGCAAACAGGTCGCTGGTCAGGCACTGCATGAAGGCAGTGGTGTCCGCGTTCAGGTAGTGGGCGCCGGTGGTGTGGAAGCACGCGTTGCAGCTGGTGCTCACGTGGATCATGGCGGGTATGTCGTACTCCACCATTTTTTCGTACACCGGGTACCACGATTTATCCGACAGCGGCGGCGCCGTCCAATGCCCGCCCGACGGATCGGGATTGAGGTTGATGCCTACCATGCCGTAGTCGCGCACGCACTTTTCCAGTTCGGGTATGCAGGTGGCAGGGTCCACGCCGGGCGACTGCGGCAGCATGGCGGCGCCGATAAAATGGTCGGGGAACAGCTGCGCCACGCGGGCGCACAACTCGTTGCAGATGGCCGCCCACGTGGCGCTGGTATTGAAGTCGCCGATATGGTGCGCCATGAAGCTGGCGCGCGGCGAAAAAATGGTCAGGTCCGAGCCGCGCTCGCGCATCAGCCGCAGCTGGTTGCTTTCGATCGATGCGCGCAGTTCGTCGTCGCTGATGTGCAGGTCCGCCACCTTCGGTCCGAGGGCCGGGGTGTTGAGGTTCGCAATTTGCGCCTGGCGCCATTGTTCCAGCGCCGGGGGCGCCGTGGTGTAGTGGCCGTGGCAGTCGATGACCAGAGGTTGTCGCATGATGCTCCTTCAGATATGGGCGGGGACCAGCACTTCGCCCCGCATGATGGGACGGGCGGTGCGCAGCAGCGCGGCGCGCAGCACCTGTCCGGGTTGGTCCGGGTCCAGCGCCAGCGAGACGCTGAATTCGCCGGTGGGATGTTCGATCGACAGCGTCGGTTCGTCGCCGCCGGCCACGCAGGCAATGCCGTCGGCAACGGAACCGGGCAGCACGCAGGCCGTGGCCACCGTCACCGCCGCCAGCACGCCGATGGCGTCGTGGCACACGTGGGGGATGAAGCAGCGCGTGGCGACGGCGCCGCCGTGGCGTGGCGCGGCGATCAGGCACATCTTGGGATAATTTTTGGTGCGCACGTCGCCCAGGCCCATGAGCGGTCCGGCGGTCAGCCGCAGTGCTTCCAGCCTGCCGCGCAGTGCGTCGCTGGCCGTCAGTTCGGCGGCCGGCTCGGCACCCGTGATGCCGAAGTCCGCCGCGCGTACCAGCACCATCGGCATGCCGTTGTCGATCAGCGTGGCGTCCACTGCGAACGGCACGTCGCCCTGCACCTCGACGCGGTCGAGGACGCGGCCGGTCGGCAGCAGGGCAGGGCATACCGAACCGGCCGTGTCGAGAAAATTGATGCTGATCGGCGCGGCGGTGCCGGGCACGCCGTCGATGCGGGCGTCGCCGCCATACTGCAGCGTGCCGCCCGGCGTTGGCATCGTCACGTCGCACTGCATGCCGGTGTTGAGGGTGAGGATGCGGGCGGTGGTGGCGCCGGTCGCCACCGGCAACAGCCCCCGTTCGAGTGCAAACGGCAGCACGGCCGCCAGCATATTGCCGCAGTTGGGGGTGACGTCCACCGTGTCGCTGTGCGGTTGCAGCTGGGCGAACAGGAAGTCCAGGTCCACGCCCGGCGTGGTGCTGCGGCGGACAATGCCCACCTTGCTGGTGAGCGGGTGGCCGCCGCCCAGGCCATCGATCTGGCGCGGGTCGGGCGAGCCCATGGCCGCCAGCAGCACGCGGTCGCGGGCGGCAGTGTCGTGGGGCAGGTCGGTCTCCACGAAGAACGGTCCGCGCGAAGTACCGCCGCGCATCAGCGTGCAGGCAATGGCGCGCAAATCGGAATCGGGTGTTGGCATGGTGGGCGTAGCTCGGTGTGGGAATGGCGCCAGTATCGGCGGCAGCCAGCATCTGGTGGTTGCGTTGTGGGCGGTGGTTTGTTCTAATCTGCTTATCGACGTTATGAAAGTTCGCCATGTTCCTGGTCAGCCTGCGCCACCTGCACGCGTTTAACGCCGTCGCTGCCAGCGGCGGCATCCGGCGGTCGTCCGAAAGCCTGTTTCGCGCCTCGTCCGCCGTGGCGCGCTCGGTGTCGGCACTCGAAGCTAGCCTGAACGCGCAACTGTTCGAGCGCAAGGGGCGCGGCATGCTGCTCACGGCCGCCGGCGACGTGGTGCGGCTGCGCGCCGACCGCATCGAAGCCGAATTGCAGGCGGTGCGCGACGATGCCGTGCGCCTGCGCGACCGTGGCGGCAAGGGTTACGCCTCGGTGGGCGGCATCGAAGCGCTATTGAACGAGCGCCGGTTGCAGGCGGCCACGCTGCTGGCCGAGATGCACCACATGCCCAGCGTGGCGCATGCGATGGGCGTGTCGCAATCGGCCGTGAGCCAGGCCGTGGCGCGGCTGGAGGACATGCTGGGCCAACCGCTGTTCCTGCGCACCGCGCACGGCATGGTGCCCACCGATGCGGGCCGGCGCTGGACCGAGTCGTTCGAGCGGGTGCTGGCCGAGCTGCGCCACATTCCCGAGGACATCGCCGCGCTGGCCGGCGTGGTGCTGGGCGTGGTGACCGTGGGCGCGCTACCGCTGGCGCGGTCGCAACTGCTGCCCGAGGCGATTGCACAGGTGCTGCAACGGCATCCGCAACTGCATATCCGCTCGCTGGAAAGCCCGTACGAGGAACTCACGGCCAGCCTGCTCAGCGGACGGATCGATTTCATCGTCGGCGCCCAGCGCGCCGGCAGCGCGGGCGCCGACGCGTTCGCGTCGCGCGCGCTGTTCGAAGACCAGGCAGTGCTGGTGGCGCGCACCGGCCATCCGCTGGCAGGCAAGAAAAAGCTGGCGCTGGCGGACCTGGCCGACTACCCGTGGGTACTGTCGCGCAGCGGTACGCCGCTGCGCGAATCGCTGGTGCAGTTTTTCGAAGGCCAGGGCGCCGCCGCGCCGTCGCCCGCCGTGGAAACCGGCGACCTGGCGCTGCTGCGCGGCCTGCTGGTGGCGAGCGACATGCTCACCGTGCTGTCCGCCCACCAGTTGCACCACGAGGTGCACACCGGCCAGCTGCAGGTACTGCCGTTCGCCATGCCGGGGCTGGCGCGCAGCATCGGCGTGACCACCCGCAAAAACGCCCACCTGTCCCCTGGCGCGGTGGCGCTGATGGCGGAAATCGACGCGGTGGGCAGCCGCTGGCGCTGACAAAAGTTGCCGGGACCGATAAGCAGATTGAAACGGACCGGCAAGCAAAAGCAATACATCGTCTCCTGTCAATACGTACACTGCAACGGCAGTCGCGTGGGTCGGCATCGCCGCCGCGCCATACGTATAACCATAATCCAGACAGGAGACTTAATGAATACAGGACAACCGCTCGACGTCCGGGCGCACATCAACCACCGCAAGATGAGCGGCCGCCAGTGGCTGTTGCTGGCGCTGTGCTTCCTCATCGTTGCCACCGACGGCATGGACGTTGCCATCATGGGCTTCCTGGCCCCCGACATCACCCGCGAGTGGGGCATTTCGCGCGCCGCATTCGGCGTGGTGATGAGTGCCGCGCCGATCGGTCTGGCCATCGGCGCCATCCTGGTCGGGCCGATGTCGGACCGTTTCGGCCGCAAAAAGCTGCTGATGGCGTCCGTGGCCTGGTTCGGCACCTTTACCGTGATCAGTGCCTTTTCCAACGACGTGGTCACGCTCTCGCTGCTGCGCTTTGCCACCGGCCTGGGGCTCGGCGCCGCCATGCCCAACACGACCACGCTGCTGTCGGAATACGTGCCCGAACGCTCGCGCTCCACGCTGCTGGCCATCATGTTCACCGGCTTTAACCTCGGCTCGGCGCTGGTGGGCTTCGGCGCGGCCGCGCTGCTGCCGCACTACGGCTGGCGCGCGGTGCTGATCGTGGGCGGCGCCATTCCGCTGGCCTGTCTGCCCGTGTATCTGCTGCTGGTGCCGGAGTCGGTGCGGTTCCTGGTTGTGCGCAAATTCCCGTCCGAGCTGATCGGCCGCACGCTGCGCCGCGTGGTCGGCGGCGACGTACCGGCCAACGCCACGTTCACCATCAGCGAGCCGCAGGTCACCGGTTCGCAACCGGGCAAGGTATTGCTGTCTTCCGCTTATCGCGCCACCACGCTGTCGCTATGGGGTACGTACTTCATGGGCCTCCTGGTGATCTACCTGCTCAGCGGCTGGCTGCCCACCATGATCAAGGATGCGGGGCTGCCCATCGAACGCGCCGCCAACATCACCGCACTGTTCCAGCTCGGCGGCACCGTGGGTGCGCTGCTGGTGGGATACTTCATGGACCGGCTGTCGCCGAACCGCGTGATCTCCGCCGCCTACCTCGGTGGCGCCATCTTCATCCTGTGCCTGGCATCGGGCAGCGTAGAATCGTCGATGTTCGCGGCATTCGTGATGCTGGCCGGCTTTTGCATGAGCGGTGCGCAGACCGGCCTGAATGCCTATGCGCCGTCGTGCTACCCGACCGTGGTGCGCGCCACGGGCGTGAGCTGGATGCAGGGCATGGGCCGCTTCGGCAGCATCTTCGGTTCGTTCGCCGGCGGCATGCTGCTGTCGATGGGATGGGGATTCAGCGCGGTGATCGCCATCCTGGCCGCACCGGCCACGCTGGCGGCCATCTTCATCATCGTCAACCAGTTCGGTCGTCGCCGCGCCACCGTTCAAGCTTAAAGGATGCATCATGGCTAATATCATCGGCGCCATCGCCTCGTCGCACACCCCCACCATCGGCTTCGCACTGGACGCCAACAAGCAGCAGGATGCCGCGTGGGCGCCCATCTTCAAGGCCTACGAGCCGGTGCAGCAATGGCTGGCGGAAAAGAAGCCCGACGTCATGCTGGTGATCTACAACGACCACGTGACGTCGTTCTTCTTCGACCACTATTCGGCGTTCTCGCTCGGTATCGGTGCATCGTACAGCGCGGCCGACGAAGGCGGCGGCGCGCGCAACCTGCCGCCGGTTGCCGGCCACACGGGACTGGCGCGCCACATCGGCCAGTCGCTGATGGCCGACGAATTCGACATGTCGTTCTTCCAGGACAAGGGACTCGATCACGGCTGCTTCTCGCCGCTGTCCATCCTCTGGCCACACGAGGAGGGATGGCCGGGCAAGATCGTGCCGCTGCAGATCGGCGTGCTGCAGTTCCCGGTGCCGTCCGCGCGCCGCTGCTTCAAACTGGGCGCAGGACTGCGGCGCGCCATCGAAAGCTACCCGGAAGACCTGAACGTGGTGCTGGTCGCTACCGGCGGCCTGTCGCACCAGGTGCACGGCGAGCGGGCCGGCTTCAACAACACAGCCTGGGACAGCCAGTTCCTCGACCTGTTCGAAAACGATCCGGAAACGCTGCTCAACATGACCCATGCCGATTACGCCAGGTTGGGCGGCTGGGAAAGCGCGGAAGTGGTGATGTGGATGGCGATGCGCGGCGCCATGTCGGCCAAGGTACGCTGCGTGCACCGCGAATATTATCTGCCGTCGATGACGGGCATCGCGGTGGCCGTGTACGAGAATGCGGCCGTTGCCGCTGCGGTTGACACTGGCGCGCTGCGCGCGCGCAGCATCGAACAGCACCGCACCCACATCGGCCACCAGACGGCCGGCGTGGAAGCGCTGGAAGGCACGTATCCGTTCACGCTGGAGACCAGCGTGCGCGCGTACCGCATCAACAAGTACCTGCACCAGCTGGTCGATCCGGCCTTCCGCCAGCGCTTTGCCGCCGACGCACCTGCCACCTACGCGGAAGCGCAGCTGACGGCCGAAGAGCAGGACCTGATTGCGCGCCGCGACTGGCGCGGCATGATCCACTACGGCGTGATCTTCTTCCTGCTCGAAAAACTGGGGGCATCGGTGGGCGTATCCAACCTGCACATCTACGCCGCCATGCGCGGCCAGACGCTGGCCGAATTCCAGCAAACCCGCAACGCGCCGGGGGCGCTGTACTCGGTAGCGTCCACCGCCACGGCCGGCGCCACCGACTGGTCGAAGCCCGCCGCCAGCCAGTAACGCCTGCTACCCGAAGTTCCCCTTCGTTGTCGCCGCCCCCACCGGGAGCGGCGTCTTCGACACGCCTGTTCAAAACCAGAAAAACGGAGACAACATGACTTGCAACCTGACCGGGCGGCTGGCCTCCCCCCGCATGCCTGCCATTAGCATGCCTGCCATTAGCATGCCTGCTGCCATCGTGCCCGCCGCCATGGTGCTGGCATTGACCGCCTGCGGCGGCAACAGCGCCGCCCTGAGCGCTGCCACACCGACCGCCACGCCCGCCGTCACGCTGACCACGCTGAAACCTGCGGCGGCCTGCGCCACGCTCGCCGGCATGACCATCCCGATCGCCGCCATCGGCCTGCCCACCGGCGGCGCCACCGTGCTCGCTGCCGTGCCGGTGACCGATACCGACAGCGCGGGCGCCGCACGCGACTACTGCAAGGTGACCGGCAATATCGCTCCGGTGGATGCGGCAGCGTCCCCCATCCGCTTCCAGGTCAACCTGCCCGCCAGCTGGAACCAGCGCGCACTGCAAATGGGCGGTGGCGGCACCGACGGCACGGTGGTCACGGGCCTGGGCAGTTACGTGAGCCAGCCGGCCAGCCAGGCCACCGCGCTGGCGCAGGGCTACGCCACGCTGGGCAGCGATTCGGGCCATAACGCCGACCGCGACCCGCCCTTCGATACCCATTTCGCCCTGAACCAGGAGCAGCTGCTCAACTTCGGCCAATACCAGATCAAGAAAACGCTGGACACGGCGCGCGCCGTGATCAAGGCATATTATGGCCAGAACCAGCGGTACACCTACTTTGCCGGCGGCTCGCAGGGCGGCCATGAAGGCTTCGACGCCGCCCAGCGCTACCCGGCCGACTACGACGGCGTGATCGCGCTGTACCCGGCCTACAACGTGGTCAATATGCACCTCGGTGCACTGGCGCAGGTGCAGGCGCTGTACGGCAACCAGTCGGGCGTGGCCAGCGCCGCGTGGATGAATCCCGCCAAGGTGGCAACGCTGGTCAAGGCAGCGGTGACCGCCTGCGACAGCCTCGATGGCGCTGCCGATGGCCTGATCAGCAACGTCAAGGCGTGCAACGCCACGTTCACCATCGACACCGTCAAGGCCAGCCTGCGCTGCGCCGGCGGGCTCGATACGGGCGACACCTGCCTGTCCGACGCCCAGCTGGGCGCCGTGGCGAAGATCAACGCGGCCGTCAATTACAGCTTCGCCTTCTCGGGCGGCTCCACCAGCTACCCGCGCTGGCCGATCCTGGAAGGCGGCACGTTCCTCAACAACCACCTGGGCAAGACCAACGTGGTGCAGAACCCGCCCGTGCTGCCGTTCGATCCGGTGGCCGGCTCGCCGTTCCAGATGGGGCCTGCCTCGGGCACGGTGCGCGGCATCCTCCTGCAGGATTTTACGGCCGATACCCTGGCGTTCGATCCGGCGCAGCACGTGGCGCGCATCCAGACCGCGTCCGGCTGGCTCGACGCTGCAAGCACCGACCTGGCGCGCTTCCGCGCCCGGGGTGGCAAGCTGCTCATCGCACACGGCACCATCGACGATTCGATCTCGCCGTACAACACCATCAATTACTACAACAAGCTGGTGGCGGACAACGGCCAGGCCACTGTGGACAACTTCGTGCGCTTCTACCTGATTCCCGGCTTCGGCCATGGCGAAGGCCTGTTCAACGCCAAGTGGGATTCGCTGGCCGCATTGCAGGCATGGGTGGAGCAGGGCACGGCACCCAGGGACCAGGTCACCACCGACGGCAATGCCGCCAACGGCGGCCGTTCGCGTCCGCTGTGCGTATATCCCGCCTATCCCAAACTGAGCGGCAGCGACATCAACAGCGCCGCCAGCTTCACCTGTACCAACCCATAACAACCGGAGACCTCGATGAACAATAAAATATTTTCCATGGCCTTGAGCAGCGCCATGCTGGCCGGCGCCGCGCACGCGCAAAGCAACGTCACCGTGTACGGCATCGTGGACGCCGCCGTCGAATATTACGACCATGCCGATGCGGCCGGGAACAGCGTCACCCGCATGCCCACCCTGGGCGGCGGCATGTTCCCGTCGCGGCTCGGCTTTCGCGGCACCGAGGACCTGGGCGGCGGACTGAAAGCGATCTTCGTGCTGGAAAACGGTCTGGCCATCGACAGCGGCGCGCTGGGGCAGGGCGGGCGCCTGTTCGGGCGCCAGGCGTTCGTGGGGCTGGCCGGCGACTGGGGCCAGGTCACGTTGGGCCGCAACTACAATATGCTAACCATCTCCACGTACGACGTCGATCTGATCGGGCCATCGCAGTATGGACTCGGCTCGCTCGACTCGTTCATTCCCAATGGCCGCAGCGATAATTCGCTGTCGTATCGCGGCACGTTTGGCGGCGTGACTGCCGGCGCCACGTACAGCCTGGGACGCGACACGTCGGCGGCCGGCGGCCCGGCCGGCACCAACTGCGCCGGCGAAAGCGCGGCTGCAGCCATGCAATGCCGCGAATGGTCGGCCATGCTGCGCTACGACCAGCCCGGATGGGCAGTGGTGGGCGCCTATGACCGCATCTACGGCGGCCCCGCTGCGGCCAATGGGTTGAACAGTGCCGACAAAACCGACAGCCGCCTGCACCTGGGGGCCCTGTTCAAGGGCGCCGACTGGAAGCTGGGCGCGGGCGCCATCCGGCGCGACAACGACGGATCGACTGCCACGCCGCGCAGCATGCTGTATTACGTGGGTGCGGCGTACAACCCCACCGCGCTGTGGACCATCGACGGCCAGGTGGGGCGCCTCGACTACCGCGACAGCGGCAACGACAGCAACCAGGTGCTGCTGCGCGCCACGTACTTGCTGTCCAAGCGCACGGCGGTGTATGCCGCAGTGGGCCGCATCAGCAACCATGGCACGGCTGCAGTGGCGCTCAGCGCGGGCGGCAGCGTGGGCGCGGGGCTGGCGCAGACCGGGGTGATCACCGGGGTGAAGGTATCGTTCTAGGCACCGTCGCGCGGCGCGGCGCGGGGCTGCGGCAACGCGCTGCGCGCACCGGCGCCCGTGGGCGCCGGATTGCTCAACCCCCTGATTGTTTGGCCCGGTGCGACGCGCGCGGGTAACTTCTGGCATACCATTCACGGATTGATATATTAGTGTTTAAGCACCGCAGAGTGCTGTCCACCCAACCCCGGAGACTGTATGCCACGATTTTTCCCCGGCGCGCCCCTGCGCCGCAACACGCTTGCCCACGCCACCGCGCTTGCCGTAACCGGCCTGACCGGCCTGACCGCCCACTCTTCGCTGCATGCCCAGGAAGCCGCCGCCAAGCCCGACGAGGGCCTGCAAACGGTGGTCGTTTCCGCGCAAAAGCGCTTGCAGTCGATGCAGAACGTGCCGGTGGCCGTCAACACGGTGGACGCGCGCGCCATTGAAAACCAGCAGATCATGGAGTTCTCCGACCTGACCCGCGTGGCGCCATCGATGACGCTGAATCAGAACCCCGGCAACAACACCATTTCGCTGCGCGGCATCGGCACCTTTGCCTACAGTACCGGCATCGAGTCGGCCGTGTCGGTGATCGTCGACGACGTGCCCGTGATCCAGCAGGCGCAGGCATTTTCCAATTTGTCCGATGTCGAGCGCATCGAAGTGCTGCGCGGTCCGCAAGGCACGCTGTTCGGCAAGAATTCGTCGGCTGGCGTGATCAACGTGGTCACCAAGGCGTCGGCCGAGACGCTGGAAGGCAGCGCCCAGGTCACGCTCACCAGCGACGGCGAACACCGGGTGGAAGCGTCGATCTCGGGCCCGCTGAGCGAAACCGCCGGCTTCCGCCTGAACCTGTTCGGCAACCAGCGCGATGGCGAAATTACCAACCTCGCCACTGGCCGCGATCTGAACGGCGATCGCGGCAAGGGCGTACGCGCGCGGCTGGACCTGAAACCGTCCGCCGCTGTCACCGCCAAGATCATTGCCGACTACAGCACGCGCCAGGCGGAAGGGCCGGTCACCACCATGCGTTCGGTGCCTCCCGGCTCGCGCCAGCAGGGCGTGGCGCCGCTGGACCCGGCCCTGGTGGGCGTCAACGTGGGGCCGGAAAACCGCAGCGTGCGCATGGACACGCCGGGCTTCAACGCCAGCGAAACGGGTAGCCTCAGCGCCAGCATCGGCTGGAAGCTCGAGCGCCACACGCTGAACTCCACCACGACGTACCAGGACTGGCGCAACAACCTGCTGGCCGACTTCGACTTCAGCAACGTCGACCTGGTGGGCGCGCTGACCAGCAATGCTCGCCATGGCGGCGTGTCGTTCACCAGCCCCACCCGGTCGCGCATGCTGACCCAGGAGTTGCGCCTGACGTCGAACGGCGACGGCGTGTTCAACTACCTTGGCGGCCTGTATTTCTCCAAGTCCGACACCAACCGCAAATTCGACCGCGGCCCGGTGCTGTCGGTATCGCGCTGGGACGCCAGCAACGGCAACCGCACGCTGGCCGCGTTCGGCCAGGCCGACTACAAGCTCACCGACGCTACCCGCGTCAACGCCGGCGTGCGTTACAACCGCGAGAAGATCGACGTCGATTACACCAACCTGGTGCCGGCCGCGCAGCCGCGCTACGTGGGCGAGAACACCGACACGGCCACCACCGCCAAGCTGGCGCTGCAACACGACCTGGACAAGGCGATCATGGTGTACGCGTCGTATGCCACCGGTTACAAGGGCGCCGGCTACGATATCTCGTCCGGCTTCGACGCCACCCGCGTGCGGCTGCCGGTGGCGCCTGAAAAATCCAAGGCGATCGAGCTGGGTCTGAAAAGCCGTTTCCTGCAAAACCGCGTGCAGCTGAACGCCACCGCGTTCCAGACCGACTACGACGACTTCCAGGCGCAATCGTCGCGCATCGATCCGTTGACCAATATCCGCCAGAACGCCGTCACCAACGTGGGCGAGCTGCGTACCAAAGGCGTGGAACTGGAACTGACGGCCAAGCCGATCAACACCCTGATGATCGAAAGCTCGCTGGCGTACGTGGACGCGAAAATCCGCTACATGCCCAACGCCCTGTGCTACCCCGGCCAGACCGTGGCGCAGGGGTGCGTGCGGGTGGGGACCGCCTCGGTGCAGGACCTGGCCGGCAAGCGCCTGTCGAACGCGCCCAAGCTGAAATTCACGCTGGGCGGCACGTATAACTTCGGTTTCGGCGAGACCGGTTACAGCGGCGTGGCCAACCTCAATTACCAGCACCAGTCCGCCGTCAATTTCGACCTGGCTGCCAATCCGCTGACGGAGCAGGAAGGTTACGGCGTCCTGAATGGCAGCATCGGCGTGTCCAGCCCGGACCACAACTGGAAGGTGACGCTGTTCGTCAACAATATCCTGGACAAGAGCTACAGCAGCTTTATCGGCGACCACTACAACTTCTACAGCGGCAGCCACGTGCTGATGCAGTACCTGCCGCGCAATTCCGAGCGCTACGCGGGGATACGCATAAAGTACGAGTTCTAACCGTGCGATACTAGCTCCAGGCCGGGCCGCGTGCTGGCGCCGGCAAATCCAACTGGAGAGGCATCTCATGACGATCGACATATCCCCGGCCATCCGCGCTGCGTTCGCTCCCACCGGCGTGCTGCGCGCTGCCATCAACCTGGGCAATCCCATCCTGGCCAATACCGGTGGCGACGGCGCGCCGGGCGGCGTCTCGGTGGACCTGGCCCGCGCACTGGCGCAGCTGCTCGAACTGCCCCTGGAACTGGTGGTGTTCGATGCGGCGGGCAAGTCGGTGGCGGCGGTGGCCGGCGGCCAGGCCGATGTGGGCTTTTTTGCCATCGACCCCGTACGCGGCGCCGACATTGCATTCACCGCGCCGTATGTGCTCATCGAAGGCTATTACCTGGTCCGGGACGACTCGCCCATCACCGGCAACGCCCAGGTGGATGATGCGGCCCACCGGGTAGTGGTGGGCAAGGGCAGCGCCTACGACCTGTACCTCACGCGTGAACTCAGGCAGGCCGCCATCGTGCGCGCGCCCACATCGCCCGCAGTGGTGGAGGTGTTCCTGGAGCAGGGCGCCGAAGTGGCGGCGGGCGTCAGGCAGCAGCTCGAAGCCGATGCCGCGCGCCTGGGCGGCATGCGCCTGCTCGATACGCGCTTCATGGTGATCGAGCAGGCCATGGGCGTGCCCAAGGCGCGTGGTGCAGCCGCGGCGCAGGTGCTGCGCCAGTTCGTGGAAGCGAACAAGGCGAGCGGCTTTGTCGATGCCGCGCTGGGACGCCATGGCGTCAAGGGCGCCTCGGTGGCGCCGCCGGCGTGAGCGAAAAGTTCACGTCACACCGGCGCCGGCTGCCGGTTCAGGCACCCACCCACGCCTGCTCCGCGAAGGTGTAGCCCATGAACGACCCGAGCGGGTGCGACGTCACGCCCTTGATGCGGCTGGAATACGCTTCGAGGTTGGTGATGAAGATCGGGATGCCAATGCCGCATTTTTCGTGCACCAGCACCTGCATGTCAGCGTACAGCTGGCGGCGTTTCTGTTCGTCGGTTTCGGCGCGCGCCAGCAGCAGCAACTGGTCGAACTGCGGGTTGTTCCAGCCCGATTCGTTCCACTGCGAATCCGACTTGAAAAACTGGGTGAACAGCATGTCGGCGCTGGGGCGGGGATTGATGTTACCGAAGCCCATGGGGGACTTCATCCAGTGGTTGGACCAGTAGCCGTCGGCCGATACCCGTTTCAGGCGCAGGTTCAGGCCCGCCTTGTATGCCGACTGCTGCAGCAGCATCGCCATATCGACCGAACCGGCGGCAGCCACCGACGCCACCAGCGGTAGCGTCATGCCCAGCGCGCCGGCGCGGTTCAGGTGGTAGCGCGCGCGTTCCGGATCGTACGGGCGTTGCGGCAGGCCGGGGAAATAAAAGCGGTGGTTCGGCGCCAGCGGCTGGTCGTTGCCGATCACGGCGTAGCCACGGAACGCGGCGCGGCGGATCTGTTCGCGGTCGATCAGGTATTTCATGCCCAGCGTGAAATCCGGGTTGCGCCCCAGCCCCATGTTCTGGCGGATCACCAGGTCGGTGTACAGGCCGGACTGGCTTTCCAGCACCGTGCAACGCGGTTCCTCGCGGATCCGCTTGATCGAGCGCGGATTGACTTCGTTGATCCAGTCCACGTCACCCGACAGCAGGGCGTTGACGCGCGCCGATTCGTCGGGGATGCCGAACAGCGAAATCTCGTCCAGGTACGGCAGGCCTGCCTTCCAGTAGTTTTCGTAGCGGGTGCCGATGGTGCGCACGCCTGGCGTGAACTCCTTGCAGCGGAACGGACCGGTGCCCACGGCAGTACGGAAGTTGCTGGTGCCGTCCTGCAGGATGACGAAGTGCGACGTCGCCAGGATCACCGGCAGGTCGGCGTTGGCGCCGGTCAAGCGGATCTCCACCGTGTGCGCGTCGATGGCGCGCACCGATTCGAACTGCTGCGCCACCGAGCCCACCTTCGATGCCACCGCCGGCAGCTTGTGGCGGTTCAGCGTGAATACCACGTCGGCGGCGGTCAGTTCCTTGCCGTCGTGGAACTGCACGCCGTGCCGCAGGGCGATGGTCCAGGTGGTGGCGTCATCGCTCTCGAACCGTTCGGCCAGCGACATTTGCGGCACCAGGTTGGCGTCGAGCGTGGTGAGCGCGCTGTAAAACATGTGGGCGCGGATGTAGTCGGTGGACAGCGCGCCGCGCGCCGGATCGAGCGTGTCGGCCGTGGAGCTGGACTGGGTGGCAATGGTCAGGCGGCCACCCCGGCGGGAGGCGGCCGGTGCGGCCTGGCCCAGCGCCAGCGCATTGCCGGCAGCGGCGGCAGACAGCAGCAGGCCGCCGCCGAGCAGCCGGTGCAGCGCCTGGCGCCGTGGCGGGAGGGTGTCGTGGTGCAGGGGCTCCATGGCGTTTTTCATGTGATTAGCGGGCCATGCCGGTGGTGGCGGTGGAAGAAGGCGCGATGTCGATCAGCACCGTCTTGATGCGCAGGTTGGCCTCGAACGCCTGGCGGCCCAGGTCCTTGCCGATGCCCGACTGCTTGTAGCCGCCCGTGGGCAGCACGAAGTCGTTGCTGCGGCCATAGCGGTTGACCCATATGGTACCCGCTTCCAGCTGGCGCGCGCAGCGCAGTGCGCGGCTGATGTCGGCCGTGTGCAGTCCTGCCGCCAGGCCGTACGCCGGATGGTCGGCCAGCGCCAGGGCTTCTTCCTCGTCGTCGAACACCTGCACCGTCAGCACCGGGCCGAATACTTCCGCGCGCGCGGCCTCCATGCCGGCATCGACATCGGTGAGGATGGTGGGCGCGTAGTAACCACCGTCGCCGGCCACCTGCAGCAGGCGACCGCCGGCGCGGATGCTGGCGCCGGCGGCCACCGTGCGCTGCACCATGCCATCGATGCGCTGGGCATCGGCCGGCCGGATGATGGGGGGCAGGGTGGTGCCGGCGTGCCAGGTGGCGCCCGGCTGCAGGCCGGCAAACACCTTGGCGATACCCTCCAATACCGGTTCGGCCACGCTGCGTTCGACGATCAGGCGCGAGCCGGCCACGCAGATCTGACCGGCATTGCCCGAGATGGCGGCAGCGACGATGCGCGCCACCTTGTCGCGGTCCGGTGCGTCGGCAAACACCACTTGCGGGCTCTTGCCGCCCAGTTCCAGCGTGACGGGCTTGGTGCCGGTTTCGGCGCAGGCGGCCATGATGGCCTGACCGGTGCGGGTGGAACCGGTGAACGTGATTTTCGCAATGCGCGGGTGGCGCACCAGTGCATCGCCGGTGCGGCGGCCATCGCCCTGCACCACGTTGAAGATCCCGGGCGGCATGCCGGCCGCGATGGCCAGTTCGGCCAGGCGCAGCGCCGAGAAGGGTGTCAGCTCCGAGGGTTTTAGTACCACCGCATTGCCGGCTGCCAGCGCCGGGGCAATCTTGGTGGTGGCCATCACCAGCGGGAAGTTCCACGGTGCGATGGCGCCGATCACGCCGTACGGTTCCAGGATGGTCATGCCCAGGCTGGCGTCGCCGGTGGCGGCAATCTCACCCCCCACCTTGTCGGCCAGCTCGGCGTAAAAGCGCAGCAGTTCGGCGGTGTACGGAATATCCCAGCGCTGCACGTCGTGCAGCGGACGGGTGGAGCCCACCGCCTCCAGCGTCGCCAGGATGGCGGCATCGGCTTCCACCAGGTCGGCCCACTTGCGCAGTACGGCGGCGCGTGCGCGCGGTGGCCGGCCGGCCCAGTCGCTGCCCTTGAAGGCTTGCCACGCGTTCTGCACCACCAGGTCGACCATTTCTTCTTCCGCTACCGGCAGGCCGGCGTAGGCCAGGTTATCGGAGGGGCGGTGCACATCCATGGTCGCATCGGCCTCCAGATAACGGCCGCCGACAAAGTGGGCGCTGTGCACGGCAACGTCGTCGGGATTGAAGGTACTGAGCGGTTCGGGCATGGTCGTCCTTGAATAAGTTGATTGCGTTGCTATCACAAGGAGAAATCGTAACCCGGTATGCGTGGCATTTGATGCCGCAGACGTGGGCCGGCTTGGCGCAAAAGCGGCTTGTTTTCAGTTAAAGCATAGATTCTGCTGCGCCAGGCCGGCGCCACGGCGGCAAGGGCTGGAAGCGCTGCTGCAGGAACTGCATGAAGCTGCGCGTGCGAGTGGGCAGCCCCTTGCGCGCGTGGGTGAGGGCGATCACGTTGGCGTCCGCCAGCTTGTAGCCGGGCAGCAGCCGCACCAGCTGGCCCGCCGCGATATCGGCCGCCACGTCCCACTCGGACCGCAGGATCACGCCGCGCCCCTCGCGCGCCCACTGGTGGATCACATCGCCGTCGTTGCACACCAGCCTGGGATGGACGCGGATGCTGCGGCTGGTGCGCCCCTTGCTGAAGTGCCACAGCGTGACGTCCTCGTTGTTTTCGCGCAGGGCCAGGCAGGGCAGGTCGGCCAGCTGCTCGGGATGTTCAGGCGTGCCGTGGGCTTTCAGCAGCGCCGGCGCCGCACAGACGAAGCGCGCGTTGGGCGCAATGGTGTACGCCACCAGGTTCGATAGCGCCAGCGCGCCGATATGGATGGCGACATCGAAACGGTCGCCCATGTCGGTGAGCGGCTGGTCCGACAGCGTGAGCACCACGTCCACTTCCGGATGCTGTTGCTGGTAGTCGGCCGCCGCCGCGGCGATGTAACGGCGGCCAAAGCCCAGCGGCGCATTGATGCGCAGGGTACCCACCATGCCGCCGCGCCGCGCGCGCACGTCGTCGAGCAGCGCATCGTACTGCTGCAACACGCCCAGCCCCTGCTGGCATAACAGTTCGCCTTCTTCCGTGAACCGCAACTGGCGCGCGCTGCGATCGACGAGGTGCACGTCCAGCCCCTTTTCAATTTGCTGCAGGCGCTGGCTGACTGCCGATGGCGTCAATCCCATTTTGCGGGCGGCGGACAGCAGGCTCGCATGCTCGCGCAGGATCAAGAGGAAGCGCAGGTCGCCGGATTCTTTCATTCAGTTTTCCTACATCTTAGATTTAATTAATCTACATTTTAAATCGAATTGGCGCGGCTATGATGAACGTTTGAAAGGAGTCTCACATGGATATCGTCACAACCAATGGCGTGGCGGACACGCCGGCGCTGCTGCTCGACCGCCAGCGCATGGACCGCAATATCGCCCGCATGCGGGCCAAGCTGGCGTCGCTGGGCGTGCAACTGCGCCCGCACGTCAAGACCAATAAATGCCTGCAGGTGGCGCGCCGCCTGTTCCCGCACGGCGAAGGGCCGATCACCGTGTCCACGCTGCGCGAGGCACAGTTCTTCTTCAGCCACGGCTTCCGCGACATCCTGTACGGCGTGGCCATCGCCCCCAACAAGTTCGTCCAGGCGGCGGAGCTGGCGGCGCAGGGCGCCCGCCTCACGCTGGTGCTGGACTGCCTGGAAACCGCGCGCCTGCTGGCCGGCTTCGCGGCGCAGGGCGCACCCAGGTTCAAGGTACTGCTTGAAATCGACTGCGACGGCCACCGTTCCGGTCTGGCGCCCGATTCGGCGCAGATCATCGAAATCGCCCACGTACTGCGCGGCGGCGGCATCGAAGTGGAAGGGGTGATGACCCACGCCGGCAATTCCTACAACAGCAAGAATACCGAGCAGATTGCCGCCCATGCGCGCCAGGAACGCGACGCCGTGCTGCAGGCAGTGGCGCTGCTGCGCGGCGCCGGCTTTGCGGCGCCGGTGGTCAGCGTCGGCTCCACGCCTACCGCGCTGTTCGCGGACAACATGGACGGCGTAACCGAAGTGCGCGCCGGCGTGTTCGTGTTCTTCGACCTGGTGATGGCGGGACTGGGCGTGTGCCAGCTGTCCGACATTGCGCTGTCGGTGCTCACCACGGTCATCGGCCATCAAGCCGACAAGGGCTGGACCATCGTCGATGCCGGCTGGATGGCGATGTCGCGCGACCGCGGCACGCAGGCGCAGGCAGTGGACCAGGGCTACGGCGTGGTGTGCGACAGCGACGGTGCACCGATTCCCGGTCTGATCATGGTGGCGGCCAACCAGGAGCACGGCATCATCGCTGCGCGCGAAGGCGCCACTGGTGCTGGCCCCTGCGCGGTGGCGCTGCCGGTGGGCACGCAGCTGCGCATCCTGCCCAACCATGCCTGCGCCACGGCCGCCCAGCACGGCGGCTACCACGTGGTGGACGACGATATCCAGGCTGCCTACTGGCCGCGCTTCAGCGGCTGGTAACTGAAAGGACAAAAGATGACCAAGCAATGCGACGCTTATCCGATCGAATTCGATTTTCCCGACCTCGCCCCGTACCAGGCTGGCAACACCGGCATCCCGTACGTGTACAGCTACGACAGCGGCGCCCCCGGCCCGCACACGATGATCGCGGCCCTCACGCACGGCAACGAGGTATCGGGCGCGGTGGCCGTCAAGGAGATGCTCGATGCCGGCCTGCGGCCCCGTCGCGGCCGGCTCACGCTGGCTTTCGTCAACGTCGATGCGTATCTGGCCTTCGACCCGGCCCGGCCCGACGCCTCACGTTTTGTGGACCAGGACATGAACCGCGTGTGGCAGCCGGCCACGCTCGACGATAAGGCGCAGGACAGCGTGGAACTGCGCCGCGCGCGCGCCCTGCGGCCGCTGGTCGATACCGTGGACTGCCTGCTCGACCTGCACTCGATGCACGAGCGCAGCGTTCCGCTCACCGTGTGCGGCCCGCTCGACAAGGGCATCCGCCGCGCGCTGGAACTGGGCACGCCGGCCCACATCATCAGCGACGCCGGCCACCCCGAAGGCTGCCGCCTGCGCGACTACGGCAGCTTCGGCGACCCGGCCAGCCCGAAGACCGCGCTCCTGATCGAAACCGGCCAGCACTGGGAGTTCGGCGCGCTGGCCGTGGCGCGCGACTACTGCATGCGCTACCTGCTGCTGTGCGATAACCTCGACGCCGAGCAGGTGCCCGCCGGCTGGCTGCAGCCGCTTCCCGGGCAGCAGACGGTAATCAAGGTCACCGCGCCGGTGGTGGCAAGCGGTCCCGCGTTCCGCTTCGCCGGTTCCTACACGGGACTGGAACAATTTGCCGACGCCGGCACCGTGATCGGCTGGGACCGGGATACGCCCGTCACCACCCCCTACGACGACTGCGTGCTGGTGATGCCGTCGCTGCGCCAGGTGCGCGCCGGCGTGACGGTGGTGCGGCTGGGCCGAGAGCTGAAGGAATTCGAATGAACGCCACCGCCGCCACCGCCAATACCGCTAATACCGTTACCGGGCGGGTGCGCATCACCGGCATCGATGTGCTGCGCGGCCTGGTCATGCTGATCATGCTGTTCGACCACGTGCGCGAAGCGATCTACCTGCACGTGCCGCTGACCGATCCGCTCACGCTCGAAGCGA
>Ga0308164_10002003_pt1 | contig 21508 bp, 15 predicted proteins | sample PhyTR2_FD_201031 | JGI IMG/M metagenome (GOLD analysis project Ga0308164, IMG submission 201031) | Phyllosphere microbial communities from UC Gill Tract Community Farm, Albany, California, United States - DLSLT.R2 | ecosystem: Host-associated > Plants > Phyllosphere > Unclassified | place: USA... | reverse complement strand
CCGGGCCGTGGCCCTACGCACCACCGTGAGCTGGGGCCTGGTCCAAACCGAGTTTCTCAACCAGCCCGCTCAGCCGCTCGACCGCCTTACGCCTAACGTACTATCCCGCTACGCCGTGGTAGTAGCCGATGCCGCCACCTTGGCCAGCCTGCCCACGGCCGAAAGCCAGGCCCTGCGCGCTGCCGTGCAGCAGGGCCGCCTGGGTCTGCTGCTGCTAGCCGACGCCCAGGCCCTGCCCGCCGCTACCCCCGGCCGCGCCGACTTTGTGGTGCAGCCCCTGCCTACGGCTGGCACCGTGGCGCAACGCCTCACCTGGACCGATGCCCCAGCCCTGGTGCGCGCGCTGCTTCCGGCCCGGCTGCGGCCGGGTGGCGCGCTGCAACCGCTTATCCTGGGGCCGGGCGGGGCCGTGGTGGCAGCCAGCCGGCGCGTAGGGCTGGGGGCCACCGTGGTATCGGTGGTACCCGAAACCTTTCGCTGGGCCCTGCAGGGGCAAGCGGCGGCCTACATTTCTTTCTGGAGCCAGCTACTGACGGCCGCCACGCCGCCGCCCGCGCCGGCCGCCACCTGGCTAGCCCTCAATCGCTGGCCGCGGCCGCAGCAGGCGCTCACGCTGCGGCTAGCTGGCAGCCGACCGGGTAGCCTACCCACGGTGCAGCCGCTGGCCGGCGGCCCAGCCGTGGCGCTAGCCCTCGCCCAGGACACGCGCCTGCCCGAGTGGAGCACCGCCCAGTACTGGCCCGCCACCGCAGGCTGGCACCAGGTGCGCGGGCCCGGCCGCACGGTGCACAGCTTTTTTGTGTACGACTCGGCCGCCTGGCGCGGGCCCGAGCTACTGGCCCGGCAGCAAGCCCTGGCCGCGCGCGGTACGCTGGCTAGCCCTGGCCTGGCCACCGCAGCCACTGCCGTGCAGCAGCCGTGGCCAGCCGGTTGGTTTTTTGGGCTTTTTTTGCTGGCGGCGGGCTTTCTATGGCTGGAAGAAAAGCTGTGAGCAATCGGCTAACCTACTTAATTTGAACTGCCTGCTGCTTAAGCGGGCAGTTTTTTTATAAGCTTACGCAACGGTTGGCCGGGCTCGCCGGTCAAGCCCCCAACTGCCGGAAACTACCTCCCGGTGCTAGCCCAGCTTGCGTATGGCCACTTCTGTTTCTGCGGTTTCCGAGGCGCTGCTGGCGGCGTGTCGCCGGGGCGAGGAGGCGGCGCAGTTTCAGCTCTACCAACTGCTCTCGCACCAGCTGATGGGCGTGTGCCTGCGCTACTGCCCTAGCCGGGGCGAGGCCGAGGACGCGCTGCAAAACACCTTTGTCAAGCTCTTTACCCGCCTCGACCAGTACCGGGCGGAGGGCCCCTTTGAGGCCTGGGCGCGGCGCGTGGCGGTGCGCACCGCCCTGCATGCGCTGGAGCAGCACCGCCTGCGCCACCCCGGCGGCTACGGCCCGGCCGACCTCGGCGACGAGGCCACCGACCTGCCCAGCCACGAGCCCTCGGCCCTCGATGAGCTAGCCGCGGCCGACCTACTGCACCACCTCGCGGCCCTGCCGCCCGGCTACCGCGCCGTGCTCAACCTCTACGCCATTGAGGGCTACTCGCATCCCGAAATCGCGCAGCTGCTGGGCATTGCGGAGGGCACCAGCAAATCGCAGCTGGCCCGCGCCCGCCAGCTGCTGGCCCAGCGCCTGTGCCTGGCCAAACCCAAGCTCTGTCAATCATGAACGAACCGGTCAATCTTCCGCCCGACGCCCCCCGCGACCCGCTGCTGGATGCCCTGCGCGAGCGCCTGGGCAACTACGGCGCGCCCCCGCCACCCGGCGCCTGGGCAGGCATCCGGCAGCGCCTGCCGGCCCCGGTGCCGCCGTGGTGGCGCCGGCCGCGCCGCCTGCTGCCCCTGCTGGCGCTGCTGCTACTCGTGGGCGTAGCGGGCTACCTGCTTAGCCCTTGGGGGCAGCGCGGGAGCCGGCCAGCCGCGCCACTTGCAAGCCACCCGGCTAGCGTACCTGCGCAGCGCCCTGCTATCACTAAAAAGGCTGCTAGTGAATCACTTTCGTCTTCAACCAACCAACCAAGTGCAGAGCCAATAACTGCCGCTACGCCAAGCGCCAATGTCGCCGCGCCAAGGGTGGGGCCTAACGCAGCTACAGTACCCGCAGCAACTACCCCGGCCAGCGCACCGCTGCCGACGACAACCACCGCCGCCACTAGCAACGGTGCGGCGGCTGGCTCACGGCGGTTGACACGAGCCCCGCAGCGAGCTAGCACACAGCTTCTTACGGCTAAATCTTTACGTAGCAGCACAGGCAACCAGCAAGCAGCCGCGGCTAGTAGCCGGGCAGGGCGCACCCTAGCCGCTGCGGCTGGTGCTACCAGCCAGTTGCGCCGGCGGCGCCCAACAACGGCCAGGCTAGCGCGCTCACGGCATTCTACTTCAGAAGTAAACCCGCAGGAAAAAGCTGCTATGCTGACTGCGCCTTCCTTAGCAAAACCATCTGGTAAGGAACGCATTCAACCCGGTAGCCGGCGCATCTATGCCGCCCGGCCGCGCCCGTTTCGACCAGTAAGTGCCCGCAGCCCACAGCCGCAAACAGCGCGGCGCTCCCAACAGCACACTGGCCTGGTTGCTTATCAGGCGCGGCGCGGCGAAGGGCGTGCAAAAAATAACGGGCCTGTTACGGAAGAAGCGGCCACCTCCTTAGCTACTCGCCCTGCCTGGCCGCCGGCCACCAAGGCTGATGCCGCGCCGGCTAGCCTGGCACTGCGCCACGCTGACCTGCTGCTACTTACGCCCGCCGCACGGCCGGGCAACCTGGCGGCCCTACCCGATTCGAGCCCGCCAACCCGGCCGATGCGGCGCTGGGCGCTGCTGGCCACGGCCGGCCCCACGCTGAGCTACCGCACCATCGGGGCCACCCCGGCGGCGCTGGGCACCCGCCCCGATTTTGCGCACCTCGAGCGGCCAGCCCTGGGCTTCGGCGCCCAGGTGCAGGTGCGGCGGGTGCTCACGGGCCGCTGGGCGCTGGCCGTGGGCCTGGGCTACCAGCAATACGCCACGCGCCTGGCTGTGCAAGTGCATGATACGCTGCGCGTTCGCCAGCGCGACACGTATCAGCTTCTCACGCTGCCCGTGCAGCTGAGCTACGCGCTGGGCACGCCGCGCGGCCGCTTGGCCAAGGCCCTGCTGCTAGGGGCCGAAGTGGGCTGGTACCGCGGCGGCCGCAGCACCGAGGGCAGCGACTGCGGCTGCCAGCAAAGCGCCTACACCGCCACCACCGCCGATAGTATCTACTCGGCTAAGTCCTTGGCCCTGAGCCTGGGCCTCGACCTGCGATACCGCCTTGGGGGCCCGTTCTCGCGGTGGCAGTGGCTGGTGCAGCCCACGGCGCGCTACGTGCTCACGCCTTTTGTGCAGCCTACTGCGGCGGGCTTTTCGCCGCGCCAGCCTTTTAGTCTGGGGCTGTTTACGGGTTTTTCCTGGGATATCCGCTAGGGTCCGCAGCTGGCCGGCCGGCAGCTTCGCTCTACGCTACGCCCATTTTTTCACTGCTTTTTCTTTTCACTAATGACTCGTTATTTGACTTTGCTCGGCGCAGCCGGGCTACTGCTGGCGGCCGGCTGCCGCAAAGACGATGTGATAAGCTGCGCGCCCACCGTCGACCCTACCGCACTCACGCTAAAGGCTTTTTCGAGCCGTAACAGCGTAGCTCGTCAGACCTTTACCCTGGCGCTCGGGGCTAGCCAAACCATTACCACGGCCGGGGGCGCGTCTCTCACTTTTCCGGCCAATAGCCTGCTGCTGCCCACGGGCAGCCCGGCCACTGGCACGGCCCAGGTGCGCATCCGCGAGATTTATACCGTGCCCGATATGGTGCTGGCCAACATGCCCACCGGCATCTGGCGCCGGGGCGAGATGTTGGTTTCGGGAGGCGAATTCAATATTCAGGTCTGGCAGAATACCACGCGTCTGCGCCTGGCGCCGGGCCAGGCCGCTGCGCTGCAGTCGCCCATCCCGACCGCGCAGGATACTACCCGCCAACTGGTGTGGCAGCAGCCGGCCGCGCTGCTGGGCACCGACAGCGTGGGCTGGCAACCAACGAATGCGCCGCGCGTGCAGACCTTGCCGGGCGCTTACCGGGCGGCGCTGCCCCTCGACTCGATTGGCTGGTGGAATCTCGACCAGTTCTGGCACGCTTACAAGGGCGCCAGCGTGGTGCAAGTAACGGTGAAAACACCCGCTGCCGCCGCCGAAACCCGGGTGTACCTGCGCCCCGTGGGCTACAACGGCCTGCTGCACCTGTGGGCCAGAAACCCGACAGACACCAACTGGCTGGGCAACGTACCAGCCGGCGCCGACATGATAGCCGTTGTGCTACAGTCGGTTAATGGCCAACTGTACTACGGCACGCAGCGCGTCACCATCACCACTGGCCTGGTAATCAGCCCGGTCGTGGCGGCCGTGAGCGAGGCCGAGGCGTTGCGGCTTATCCGGCAGCTTTGACGTTTTGGTTGAAGGACCAGCAAAAAGGCACCGGTGCTTCACCGGTGCCTTTTTTTACTAGCTCTTACTAGTTGGCCGCGCTAGCCGCTCGGCCCGGCCGTAGGCGGCTAGTAGGCGCGGGCAAACCAGGCGCGGCGCGCGCTGGGCTTGCCGGTCACGATGCACACGCCTTCCTCGTCGGCCTCGTTGAGGGGCAGACAGCGCACGGTGGCTTTGGTTTCGTCCTTGATGCGTTCCTCGATTTCGGAGGTGCCATCGTAGTGAGCCACTACGAAGCCGCCTTTGCCGTCGAGCACTGCCTTGAACTCGTCATAGGTTTCGACGCGGGTAGTGTGGCCGTCACGGTATTCCTTGGCGCGGGTGTAGATATTCAATTGAATGTCGTTTAGCAGCTTGTCCACGCTGTCAACTACATCAGCCAGAGGTAGTTGCAGCTTCTGCTTGGTGTCGCGGCGGGCAGCCTCCACGGTACCGGCATCGAGGTCGCGGGCGCCGATGGCTAGCCGCACGGGCACGCCCTTCATCTCCCACTCGGCAAACTTGAAGCCCGGGCGCTCGGTGTCGCGGCTGTCCACTTTCACCGAAATACCGCGCTGAATAAGCCCCTGCTGAATGGGCCGGATGCGCTCCAACAGCGCGTCCAATTCGCCGGTTTTATAAATCGGCACAATCACGACCTGAATCGGCGCCAGCTTGGGTGGCAGCACGAGCCCCTCATCGTCGGAGTGGGCCATGATGAGCGCGCCCATCAGGCGGGTGCTCACACCCCAGCTGGTGCCCCACACGTGCTCCAGGCCGCCCTCCTTGGTCTGGAACTGCACGTCGAACGCCTTGGCGAAATTCTGCCCCAGGAAGTGGCTGGTACCCGCTTGCAGCGCCTTGCCATCCTGCATTAGCGCCTCGATGCAATACGTATCCTCGGCACCGGCGAAGCGCTCGTTGGCGGTTTTCACGCCCTTCACCACGGGCAGGGCAATGTGCTCTTCGGCAAACTCGGCGTACACGTCGAGCATCTGGCGGGTTTCGGCCACGGCTTCGGTGGCGGTGGCGTGGGCCGTGTGGCCTTCCTGCCACAAAAACTCGGCCGTGCGCAGAAACAGGCGGGTGCGCATCTCCCAACGTACCACGTTGGCCCACTGGTTGATGAGCAGCGGTAAATCGCGGTAGCTCTGAATCCAGTTTTTGTAGGTGCTCCAGATAATGGCCTCCGAAGTGGGGCGCACGATGAGCTCTTCCTCCAGCTTGGCGTTGGGGTCCACGCGCAGCTTGCCGGGGCGGTCGGGGTCGTTCTGGAGGCGGTAGTGGGTAACCACGGCGCACTCTTTGGCGAAGCCTTCGGCGTTCTTTTCCTCGGCCTCAAACAGGCTCTTGGGCACGAACAGCGGGAAGTAGGCATTTTCGTGGCCGGTGCGCTTAAACATGTCGTCGAGCTGGCGCTGCATCTTCTCCCAAATGGCGTAGCCGTAGGGTTTGATGACCATGCAGCCGCGCACGGCCGAGTTTTCGGCGAGGCCAGCGCGCTTCACCAGCTCGTTGTACCAGGCCGAGTAATCTTCCTGGCGGGTAGGCAACTTTTTGCTCATAACAGGCATCTGAAACCAGTATATCGGGGCTAGCGCGAAGCCAGTCGATACTGGTATGGGTTTTGTGTCAGTATCTTTAGTCGAAAGGCACCGTTTTGCGGCGAATTTACGTTATAGTAGGGCGCGCACGTGCGAAGGCCCCCTGGTTGAGTTGTTGTTTTTGAGCCCGGGCCTGGCGCCGGGTTTCACCTAGCCTCCATTTGCTACGCGAATACTTTACTAACCCACTCAGCGCCCGCGCTGATTTCTCACCTTTTTCAGTCATGAAAAACCTGCTCACCGCTACCATGCCGGCGTTGGCGCTGCTCGCTTTGGGCGGGTGCGCTACCTCGGGGGCGCTGACGACCTCTACGGAGACCGACGGCGTATATTACTCGTCCAGCGACCACACCACGGCCGTGGCTAGCCCCGCCCAGGTAGCTTACGGCGGCCAGGGCACCATTCCGGCCCGCGCCCTCGACGATACCACGCCCATCAACCCCGCGACCGGCGACGATGCCAACCCCGACTACCAGGGCGGCACCACTAATGGGGTGGCTGGCACTGATTACTATAGCAACAGCTATGATGACGGGCTGGCGTACTACACCCCTAGCGGCTTCAACCAGCCCTACGCCGGGCCGGGCGTGAGCACCTACAATTATTCGCCGGCCTACGCGGCTTCGCCTTCGTACTACGGCTCGCCGTTTGGGTACAATGCGGCCTTTGGGTACGGCTATTCGCCGCTGGCTTTTGGCTATTCGCCTTTCAGCTACGGGTATTCGCCTTTCGGCTACGGCTACCCCTACGGTGGCGGGTTTTATGACTCGTTTTACTCGCCCTATGGCTATGGTTATGGGTCGGGCCTGAGCATCGGGTTCGGTTATGGTTTCGGGGGCTTTGGCTCGCCGTTTGGCTACTCGCCCTTCGGCTATGGCGGCGGCTATCCCTATGGGTATGCTTCGGGCTTCGGCCGCGGAGGCTATGGCTACGGTGGCTACGGCTATGGCCGCGAGTACGCCCGCTCCGTTATCTACACCCGTGGCGCCGGCGTAAGCTCGCCGGGCGCGGGCGCGGTGCTTTACGGCTCACGCAGCAACCGCGGCGGGGCCGTAATGAACCCCGGCACCAACGCCAATCGCAATGCCAATGCCGTGAACCTGGGCGGTCGGCCCAGCCCCGGCTCCTATACCGGCAACGCTACGGCCATTCCGGGCGGCGGCGGCAACATGGGTGCGCCAGCGGCTCCTGTGGGCCGGGGCGGCCGGGCCGTAAGCTTCGGTGGCGACGCTACGGGCCAGCCCACCTACTCTACGCCGGGCACCCAGACGAATGCTACCACTCCCAATGGGGCACCTGGTGCCGGTGGCCGTCGTGGCTTCTTCGGTGGGTTCTTCGGCACCCCCAACGGAGCCCCGGCCGGCCAGTCTACTATGTCGGCGGGCCAGCCCGCCAACACGGGTAGCTATGGCCGCCGCGAGCGCGCTTACACTAACTATGGCCAGAACTCGGGCCAGACGTTTCATCAGTCGATGCAGCAGCGCACCAGTGCTCAGCCGCAGCCCACCTACAACCAGCCCCAGCAGCAAAGCCAGCCTACCTACAGCCAGCCTAGCCCCAGCCGCTCGTTTGGCGGTGGTAGCTTCGGCGGTGGTGGAGGTGGTGGTGGCAGTTTCGGCGGTGGTGGTGGGGGCGGCGGCGGCCGTGGCCGCCGCTAGGCCCCTGTTCCGGCTGAAGCTTACTCCCGCTTGATTTTACCCGAGCCGGTCTCAGGGACCGGCTCTTTTTTGCCCATACTTTTTTCTTATGAAGCACGCATTTATGGGCCTGGCTGTGACGCTGGGCGGTTTTCTGACGCTTAGCCAGTCGGCCCGGGCGCAGGGCGGCTACGCCGGCGATGCCCTGCTATACACCCGCCAAAACCCGAGCGGCACGGCGCGCACCCTGGGCCTGGCCGGGGCCAACGTGTCGCTAGGGGGTGATTTTGGCAACCTCACCAGCAACCCGGCCGGTCTGGGCTTTTTCACCAAGTCGGAGATAAGCCTGACGCCGGGCGTGGGCTTTGGCACGGCCAAGGCCACGCAGGTGGCCAATGTGGCGGCTGTGGGCACCGGCTTTGCACAGGTGTCGCAAACGGCCAACAGCTTTCACCTTGCCAGCGTGGGCCTCGTGTTTGCCAACCGCCGGCCCGACTCTGACAATACCAGCGACTGGCGCGGCGGCGCCTTTGCCCTAGGCTTTACCCGGCTGGCCGATTTCAACCAGGGGGTGAGCTATCAGAACACGACCGACGACAACCACTCGTTTTTTCAGCGCCTGCGCGAGCCGTATAACAACGGCGACTACACCAGCGCCGCGTATCAGGATAATGTGGATGATATTTACAACCAGTATCTTAACTCAAACAGCGCGCGCACCAGCCAGTATCAGAATATTGATGGGCTAGCCTACGGCACCGGCCTGGCCGACCAACTGGAGGTTCCGAATCCCAACCCTAATCCGCGCCCCGACCAGGCGCAGGGCAAAACCATTTTGCGTATCGGCACACCCATTCGCACGGGCGCCATCACCCAAACCGAGGATATTCTAACCAAGGGCTCGCTCTCGCAATTTGACCTGGGCTACGGTGGCAACTACCGCGACCGGCTCTACATCGGGGGTGGCGTGGGCATTGTGTCGCTCAATCGCACGCGCAACAGCACGTTCAGCGAAAGCTCGAGCGGCGATGTGGATTTTGTTTCGACCGACTACCTCAAAACGACCGGTACCGGTATCAACGCCCGCATTGGCGTGATTGTGAAGGCCGCCGACGCCCTGCGTTTTGGCGCCTCGGTGCAAACGCCCACCTATATCCGCCTCACCGAGGAGTACAGCACCAGCCTCACGGCCAATAACAAGTACGCCACCACCGGCACCATCAGCTCGCTCGAAACCGCGCCGGGCACCTTCGAGTACAGCGTCACCACGCCCTTCCGGGCCAACGGCGGCGCCACGGTGCTGCTAGGCAAGGCCGGCTTCATCACCGGCGATATTGAGTACGTGGGTTATTCGAAGGCCAAGTTTAATACCACTGACGGCACCAGCGACCAGGGCCTGACCGATGGCAACGCCAGCATCGGCAACAACTACAAGAGCGCGGTAAACCTGCGCTTTGGTGCCGAGGCCCGCCTCGACATCTTTCGCCTGCGTGCCGGCTACGCCTACCACGGCTCGCCCTACAAGTACAACGACGACAATTTTAACCGCAACCAGAGCTACTACTCGGTTGGGGCCGGCGTGCGCACCAGCAGCTTTTTCGTAGACCTGGCCGGCGTGTACCTCGATGGCCGCGAGCAGTACCAGCCCTACTCGCTGGCCTACGTAGCCCCGCCCGCCGTCAATATCACCAACAACCGCTTCACGGCCAGCCTCACCGGCGGCCTGCTGTTTTAAGCACCTCAGCTAGCCTGGCTAGCCCTAAAAAAGCCTCCCCACCCGTACTTGGCCCAAGGGCCACGCGGGTGGGGAGGCTTTTTGCGTGCCGAGGGGCTAGCGCGGCTGCTTGGCCAGGCGCACTTGCAGCTGCAGGCCCGTAGAGTTGGTGCCGCTGGGCACGTTTTCGATTAGCAGCAGGCCATATACCGAACCCCGCCCTGCGGCGCCCGCCGGGTTGGTGGCCCGAAAAGCGTAGACCTGGTTGATGGCCAGCGCAGGCAGATAGGCCCGGCCGGCACCCGTAAACTGGTCGCGAATGGCCACCGTATCCTGCTGGCTGGTGAAGCCGGCGCGCCCCAGCGTAGTGAGCCTGAAGCGCGTGCGGCGGCGGTTGCTCTGCAACCAGCGCGTGTCACTGAGCGGCGCGTAGAGGCTAGCCGAGTCGGGCGACACCAGGCGCAGGCCATCGGGCAGCACTATCAGGTCGGTAAGCTGCTGTAGCTCGATATTAGAGGGGCTGATAGGGCTGCTCAGCACCGAGTAGGCCGGCAGGGCCAGCCCCGATTTGAGGTCGATAAAGCGCCGGGCAGCCACGGTGCTAGCCGGCACCCGCAGGTTGAGGGTGTAGTTGTGAAACACGGCTGTCGAATCGGACCGGCGCACGGCCAGCGTAAACGAGCGCGCCGTGGGGTCGCCCTTCTGGGCGCGGGCCGTGAAGGTCCAGCGCTCGGTGCCAGCGGTGGTGCGGGCCCCAAACATGGGCGTGTACAAAAAATCGCCCGGCCGGGGCCGCCGCCCGCCGGCCAGGGTCGAATCCATGAACGTGACCGAATCGGCGGGCAGGTTGTTGATAAACTGGTTAATCGGGTTGGGGTACGCAAACGGCGCCCGCCGTGGCGAGTAGCGCACAGTGACCGTGAACTTAGTGAGATAGTTGGCGCGGTCCGTGGTATCGGCGAGGGCGTAGAGGTTGGTGGCCAGCGTATCGGCCGGGCCCACCGTGCGGTTGCCCGTAGTAAAGCGCGTCGAGCCCACGAAATACAACGCCAGCGGGCCAGTGGCCTTCGCTCCGCAGCCCGCCAGCGCCCCGGCCAGCAAACCTCCACCCAGTACCCCTAGCAACAAACGCATACGCAACAGCAAAAAAGTAAAGCCCGCACAAAGGTCGGCCGGCGCGGCCACCCACAAGCTAGCCCTCCTCCTAACGCCCGGCGGCGCCCGCATATTCCTTAACCCGAGAAAAAAGCAACCGCGCGGGCTAGCCAGCCGGCGCACTCACCTCGTGGGCAAAAATGGACACGCCCACAATGCTCCCATGCTCGCGATAAGCCTGGTACGTGAACGTGAAATAATACAACCGGGGCGGCCCATCCAACTGCGCCAATTGCACGGGCACACCCTCCCCAAAATACGTTTCGCCGGTGCGGTACACTTCTTCAAGGGCGGCTAGCCGGCCACTGGGCTCCGCATCGGGCATTACCTCGGCCAGCGGGTGGCCCACCAGCTCGCGGCCTGGGAAGAATGACTGGTAAGTCGCATTCACATACTCGTAGCGCAGCACCGGGCCGCGCAAAATGGCCACTGCCGCCGGCGTGTGGGCAAATACCTGGTACACCAGCTCGCGCTCCTGGGCCTGGCGCTGGGTGGCGGCCTGCATCTGGGCCAGCAGGGCGGCGGCGTGCTGGCGGGCCAGCACTTTCTCGGTCACATCCACGATAAAAGCCAAAATACCCTGGGTTCGGCCCTGGTCGTCGGCGAGCGGCTGGTAGATAAAATCGACGAAGCGCGGCTCGGGCCGACCGGTGGCCTGGTCGTAGAGCTGGGCCGGGGTTTCCTGGCTGCGGAAGGGCTGGCCGGTGGCGTACACCTGGTCGAGCAGGCCAATGAAGCCCTGGGGCACTACCTCCGGAAACACCTCGGCCACCGTGCGCCCCAGCTCGGTGCGGTGGCCCGACAGCGCTTGGTAGCCTTCGTTAAAGAAGGCATACCGGTGCTCGGGCCCGCTAAGCGTGGCAATGGCGGCGGGCACCTGGCCGAGTATCTGGTCGAGCTGCCGCCGCTGGCTAGCCACCTGCATGCGCTGTTGCTCAGCTTCTTGCAGGGCAGCTTGCATCTGCTGGGTGCGCTCCTGCACGCGGCCCTCTAGCTGCTGCTGCACCAGCAGCACTTCCTCCTGGTTGGTTAGCAGCTCCTCGTTGCTGGTGTGCAGCGCCTGGTTGAGCACGGCCAACTGCTGGTTGAGGTCCTGCACCTGCTGGCGGGCCACCACCTGCTCGGTTACCTCGGTGGCTACCACCATCACACCGGTTATGCGGCCCCCGGCCTCGCGCACGGGCAGGTACACGAAATTCCAGTACACGGTTTCGCGGTGGCCGTTGCGGTCGTGCTGGGCGGGCATTTCGTGGGCCACGTGGGGCTCGCCAGTAGCCAGCACGCCGGCCAGCAGTTCCTCGTAGCCCATGCCGGCCACCTCGGGCAGCGCATCAAACAGCGATAGCCCCATAATATCCTCGGCGCGGCGGCCCCACAGCTCGCACACCAGCGGGTTGGCCAGCTCGATGATATTGTCGGCCCCCCGGTACACGGCAATAGCCACCGGAGCCTGCTCAAAAATGCGCTCCAGCTCGCCGCGCTGGCGCTCGGCCTCGGCCAGGGCCGCTTGCTCGCGCACCTGGCTAGCCCGCACCTGCGCTGCGGCCTGCTCTTGGTTGGTAACATCCACCACGCTATGAATCAGATGCTCGACCCGGCCCTGGGCGTCGAGCACCGGGTTGGTGAGGGGCAGCCAATAGCGCTCGATAAACTGGCCAGGGGCAGCCGGATCAGGCACGTCGTAGCGCTGCCGGGGCAGCTCGTGCGGCCGGCCGGTGGCCAGCACCTGGGCAAACGAGGCGCGCAGGTTGCGCTGGCCGTGGGCCTCGGGCGCGGCCGGGTTATCGGGAAAAACGTCGAACAGCGGGCGGCCTATCAGCTGCTCGCGCGTGAGCAGGGAAACCGCCAGATAGGCCTCGCTGGCGGCTTCCACTACCAGCTCGGGTGTGAGCAGCAGGTAAGCGCCGGGCAAGGCATCGAAAACGGGCAGCAAAGCGGAGCTAGCGGGCATGGCAACGGCGGAGGCAATAAAGGAAGTATGAAGGTATAACGGCGCCGGGGCGGCTAGGGTGGCAACTCAAGACTAGCCGGCCCCAGCCACCGCGCCCAAACTGGCTTATGCTACGCTGCTTTTGCGCATCTGGATGCGCCCCTGCCCGCCGGACTACCGCGCGTTTATCAACACAGCTAGCCCAGCCTACCTGCCTGGCGCTTGCTCGTCGGCCCTGGCCATTGCACCTAAGTTGCGGGCCTGGCGGCTGGCCGTTGCTTTTCCAATCCACCCGCCAATTATTGCTGGTTATGAAGAAGTTAGTGAGTATACTCAGCAACTCGCTTTCGAGCGCGGCGGCCCTGGCCCAAACCAGCCCGCCACGCCGCACTGGCGCCCGGCCTACCACTTTAGGCCGGCCGCTCACTGGATGAACGAACCCAACGGCAGGTTTTTTTACCAGGGCGCTTATCAGCTGTTTTTTCAGTGCGTTGTTCACCTACCATAACCCGAAGCTAGAGAAAACCGACCCCGCCCAGAACCAGGGCATGGCCTACAGCCTCGGCGCGGGCAAAACCTGGACGAAATACGCCGGCAACCCCGTGCTCAAAAACCCTGGCCTCGTGGACTTCCGCGACCCCAAGGCGAGCTTGGGGCTAGTACTAGCGCGCGGCGCGCTGGCAACGCGCAAAAAGGCCCCGCACCGAGGTGGTGCGAGGCCTTTTTACAGGTACTTAAGCAGGGTTAGTAGGCGGCGTTTTGGGGGTCGAAGTTCGTCCAGCCCTGGGTCCAGTTGTCGGTGCCGTTGAAGGCGCCGCGGAAGGTGCCCTGGGTGAAGAAGGTATCGGCCGTTTTGCCCGTGAATACGGCGCCCGTGAGCAGCGGCGAGGTGCTCTGCGGCAGGAACGACGGGGCCGTGAGGCTGAACGTGTTGGCGTTGAGGGCCAGCGTGCCCAGGTCGGCGCGGCTTACCACCGAGTTGTTTTTACCACTGGTGTTGAACCAGGTTTGCACATCGGCATCAGTAAAGGCGCCGGTGCCGGTGTTGGCAGCGGCACGCAGGGGCGTGTTGTTGTTGGCTAGCACCACACCGCGCAAGTCCAGGCCGCCGGCCTGCACGTTGGCCCAGGTCGAGGTGCCGTCGAGGCGCAGGCCTTCGGGCTGGCCCACAAATACGGAGTTGTAGATGCTGATGGAGGTGTTGCGGCGCAGGTGCAGGGCCGACTGGTACGCGCCACTACCCGACTGCGCAGTAGTAACGGGCGCGCCGGGCGTTACGAACACGCTAATGTTGCTGAACACCGGGGCCGTGAGGGGCAGGCCGTCGTTGCTGCCGTTGGCCGGCGTACCGGGGTTGAAGTTATCCGATTCGAAGCTGTTGGAACTCGACTGGTCGGCAAACTGCGGGTCGCGCAGCGATACCCCATACTGCACTTTGCCGGTAAAGCCGAAGTCGGTGTCAAAATCATCGTCCCAGCCCCGGAAGGCCACCAAGTGCTTGGCATTGGCGGTACCGCCAAACCACTCAAACGAGTCATCGCCCGAGTACGAAACCTGAATGTAGTCGAGCGTCGTACCCGAGCCTACGCCGTACAAAGTCAGGCCGTTGATTTCGCTGTTGGGGTCCGCGCTCAACGCCACCCCGGCAAACTCGATGCGGGCGTATTTGAGGATGCCCGAGTTGTCGGCCGCATTAGTACCGCCAAAGGCACTGCGAATGCCACCTTCCGGGCCCACGCTCAAGGGGCGGTTGGTGGGCGCCGCGCCCACCAGCACTACCCCACCCCAGTCGCCGTAGTTGCGGCTGCCGGGCGCTTTGGCCGAGGTAAAGATGATGGGCTTATCAACTGTGCCTTCGGCCATAATCTTGGCACCGCGCTCGATAATGAGCGTACCCTTGGTGGCCTGGTCACCGAAAATTTTAGTGCCGGCCGGAATGGTGAGCGTGTTGCCGCTGGTTACGTATACAGCGCCTTGCAGCAGGTATTTCTCGTTGGCGTTCAGCGTGCGGCTGGTCGTGATTTCGCCGGTAAGAATTACCCGGCCGGCGCTGTCTACGGGGCCGCTGGGCACCACGCTAGGGGCGTTATCATTGTTGTTCTCGCAGCTGCTCAGCGCGGTAGCCAGGCTGAGGACGGCAAGCAGCAGCACTTTGGGGAAGCGTTTCATACGGCGGGTAAAGGGTGAAATGGGGGCGTGTGGAAGCCGGCGACCCAAGTAGGGGCACCTGATAAAAGGCAGGGATGAAGGGATGCGGAGCAGCGTGGCCTACCAGGTGTAGGTGACGCCCAAGGTGCCGTAAGAACCGCGTCGGAACTCGCGCACGGACTGGTCGCTACTCGAATACTTGACATTTTCGTCCGAGTCCTGCACAATCTTAACCGGCTGGTTGAAGATATCTTGGAAAGCAGCGCGCAGTTCCCAGTTTTTGGTTAGGCGCTTAGTAGCTACTAGGTCAACTACGTGGCGCGGGGCTTCAAACAGGGTGGGCGTATCCAAGTTACCCACGGCGAAAATGCGCGGACCAGCTACGTTGTAAAGAGCGCTGATTTGGGTACCGGTTTCCTCGTTGGCGTAGTAGGCACCCAGGTTGATGAGGTAGGGTGACTGCCCTTGCAGCGAACGGGTCTGGGCTTGGATGCCCCGCACGTCGGTTGGCACTACCCGGCCGTTGTCGTCCGGCACGTCCAGAATAGGACCCAAGTCAACGCGGCTGAAAATAAAGGAGGCATTGCCTACCAGCGAGAAGTGCTTCAGCCAAGCGGCATCAGAAATCGACCCTAGCGACTTGCGTACCTCGGCTTCTACGCCGTAGTTCATGGCCGAAGCGGCGTTTACGAAAGCATAGTTCAAGCTGTTAGCACCGCCAACCGTAGCCCGCAGATAGCTTTCGATAGGGCTGTCGAAATGCTTGTAAAAGGCCCCCAGCGTCAATAGCTCGCCGGTGGAAGGGTAAAGCTCCCAGCGCAAGTCCAGGTTCTGTACCTTCGCCGTGCGCAGTTCGTAGTTACCCCGAATGTTGGCATTCAGATTGAAATCATAGAACTGAAACGGGGCCAACTCCCGAAACTCGGGCCGGTTGATGGTCGAGGCGTAGGCCGCCCGCACCAGCATTTTATCGGTCAGGTTGTAGCTCAGGTTCAGCGAAGGCAGCGGGCTCAGCAGGCGGCGGCCACCTCGGCGCGATTCACCACTTGTCAACTGGCCGCTCACGTTCTGGTCGTTATACTCGGCCCGGAAACCGGCCGTGCCCGTAAACTTGCCCAGCGGCACCGTGATGCTGGCGTAACCAGCTGCCAGCGTGTTGTAAGCGGTATAGCTGTTGCTAGGGTCAACGTTTTCAGCCAGGGTCAACGCGCCGTTCTGGCCGGTCAGGTTAGTCAGAGAAAAGACCTGGTCAATGGGCTGGGTGAGGATGCCACTGGCGTTACCAACGCTATTGTAGCCAAAAAATCGAGCGTTAAAATCACGGTCCTTGCGCTCGGCGTACAGGCCGGCCTTCAGGCGCAACCCGCCTTCGCGGTTGGTCGAATCCTTCTTAATCTGGTGCACCACGTTAAGGGCCACTGTTTCTATCCGCTCGTTGAGCTTGGAGAAATAGCGCCCGGCGTCGGTGAGGCTGGGCTGGGCAGGCAGGGCCACGCCAAAAGGCGCCGGCTGGCCGTCGGCGCCCATCGCGTCGGTACGGCGGATGTAGCGCGCCCGGCGCCAGTCGGGCTCGGTGCGGTAGGTCGAAGCAAAGCCTCCTACCCAGTTAATCGTCGTCTTATCGTTGGCTAGCTCGTGGTTGCCGATGAGCTGGCCCGAGTAGATGCTACGGCTCTCGAAACGCTCCGAAAAGCCCCGCACGTCGTTGGTAGTGGTCTTGTCCTGCCCGGCACGCACCACCGTTTCGGCGTTGCCGAGTTGGTTGAACAGGTTCTTAAATTCCAAGGTACTGCGACTGTTCAGGCGCAGCCAGAAGTTTTGCACCACGCCCAAGCGCACTTCGTTGCCGTAAACCTGGTCGCTGTAATTGGCCGCTAATTGGTCGCGGTCATTGCCGTTCTCATAAAACGTCAGGAGGGAATTATAACCCAAATTATAGTTGCCGTAGTTGACGCTGGTGAGCGTACCAAACTGCTTGCCGCCCAACTCAAAGCGGCGACCCATATTAAAGGATAGGCGCAGGTCAGGCGCAGCCATGAGCGTTTTGATGCCCCAGTTATTAGGCAGCTGGCGGGCATACGCCGCCCGCGTAGTTACCGGAATGTTGGAAGCCTGCGACATATTGGCCGGCCAGTTATTCGGGATGGTGCGCTTGCCGCTGTCGAAGCCCAGCCAGTCGTACTTGCCGCCCTCGGCCTTCTGCACGTCCTTCATGGTAGTGCCGGCGCGGTAGCCGCCCAGCACGCTCAGGTTGGTGAAGTTCTCTTCGGGGGCGCGCTTGGTGTAGACCTTGATAACGCCGCCCGCAAAGTCGCCGGGCAGCTCGGCCGAGCCCGACTTGAAAATCAGCATCCGGTCGATAACGCTGCTCGGAATCATGTCGAAGGCAAACGCCCGCGTGTCAACTTCCGAGCTAGGGGTCAGCACATCGTTGAGCATCACGGCGTTGTAGCGCTGCGTGAGGCCGCGCACCAGCACAAAGCGGTTGTCCTGGATACTTACGCCTGGCACGCGGCGGGCAATCTGGGCCGCATCGCGGTCTTGCGATTTCACAATCTGCTCCGACGATACGCCCACGGCCACCAGCTGGGCGTTGCGCACCTCCGAAATCACGGCAATCTCCGTGTTGGTGCGGCGCTGGGCCGTTACCACCACCTCATCGAGGGCCGACGTGGAAGCGCTCATGGCCGTATTTACTACGACCACCTTGCCGGCGGTCACGGCCAGGCCGGGCACCGTTTTGTTGGCATACCCTACCGAGCTGATGCGCAGCGCGTGCGGCCCCACGGGCACCTTGCCAATGGTAAAAGTGCCATCGAGGTCGGTAGCCGCGCCAATGCTCGTGCCTTCCACGCCCACGCTAGCCCCGATAACGGGCTCCTGGGTTTGCTGGTCGCGCACCGTGCCCCGGATGGTGCCGGTCTGGGCCGCCGCGGCGAGGCTACCCCCTAGCCAGCACAGGAAAAACAACGCAAAAATTCGGCCGTAAAACTGGCGCATTGTACTTATAGTAAGTGAGTTATTCAGAAACACAACCGTTGGATGAGACACAAGAGCGCACCTGAGCTTCGGAGCCCGAAGCCCGGGTAATAGCAAGAGAAGGGGTGGGAGGCCGGCTAGCCCACTCGGTGGGGCCGGGCAGTAGCCAGGCAATTTTTCTTACGCACGCATTAATAGCTTAATGAGCAATAGCTTGGCCAGCATAAAAGGCTTTTTGCAAAAGTCTTTCTTTACAGAGGACAAAATTACCGGCGCTGTATTACCCTACTGTTTCCCTGCGGTTGTCAATGCATTATTCACCCCTGGCCCGTGCTGGCCGGGTGCCGCCGCTAACCCGCCCACCGCTTCGATGACGAAAGTTGAAAAAATAGCCTTACTTTCGAGGTGTATTAGCTCTCTAATACACTAGGCATTGCGCAGTCGCGTTCTCAACCCACTTCGCCCAGCTTAGTACGCTTCGGCATCAAGCTGGCTGTAATTTCTTTTTTATGAACTCCGCTATCTCTACCAATACCCGGCGCTGGGACTATTTCGTCTTAACGGCGCGCACGCTGCTAGCCTTCATTTTTATGAGCTACGGCGTGGCCAAACTGGTGGGGCTGCAATTCAGCGTTAGCCCGGCCGTGTTGGCCCAGCCGCTCGGGCAGGCTAGCCTGGCGCACGTGGCCTGGTATTGCTTTGGCCACGAGCCATTTAATACGTACGTGGGTGTTTCGCAAATACTAGCGAGCCTGCTGCTGCTGTGGCACCGCACGGCGCTGCTAGGGGCCGTGCTGCTGCTGCCAATTGCCACAACGATTTTCATCATCGACCTCACGTATTTGTCTGATATTGTAGCTTTTCGCTACGCTTTACCCTTTTACCTGGCACTTATTCTGCTCATTTTTTATCACCACCGCGACCGGATGCTGCTCATAATCCGGGCACTTATCGGGGGCGCGGCCACCCGGCGGGCTTATCCGTGGTGGGCCTACCTGCTGCTGCCGGTAGCGGCCGGGCTGCTGAGCCTGGGCTGGCTGCTGCCCAAGTATGGCGTTGATTTTATGCTGAACCCGGCGGGCACCCTGCACTATTTTGCCCTGGTTTTTGCGCAGCTCAAACACCTGATTCGCTGAAGGCCGTGCTTTGCGAGGCTAGCCAGCGCGGCCGGGGCCGGAAACTTTCTCTGTTTTGTCTTTGCGCTCTAGGCCGGACGTTTGCCCTTCACCTTACTACTGCCTTGACACCTTGGCCCAGCCCTCACTCGACTTGCTAGCCCCCAGTCCGGCGCCACGCTGCTGCTGTTGCCGGACTAGGTGATTGTGGGGGCTAGCGACGACTACCTGGCCGCGCCCCCCACCAAGCGGGAAACCCTTGTGGGGCAGTTCATTTTGATACTTTTCCCGACAACCCCGCGGTGCTTGAGGCCGACGGCGTGGCCGATGTTCGCGCCCCGCTGGCGTAGGTGCTGGCCACCCGGCAGCCGCACCGCATGGCCCCGCAGCACTACGCCGTGGCCGACCCGGCACGGCCCGGCCACTATGTGGAGCACCACTGACAGCCGGGCGGCCCGCACCCGCGAGCTGAGCGAGCAGCGGCCGCTGCCGAGCCTTATCCTGACGCAGGTACCAGCGTTCATTGCTACCCTAGCGGGCCCCGAGCACCGCTTCCGCTTCTTCAACGAGCCCCACCAGTGGCTCGCGGCGGGGCGCACCGTGCTGGCCCTCCCCGCGGCGGAAGTACTTCCACCGACCTCGACACCTTCGTGTACGCGGCCTCGCACGACCTCAAAGCGCCCATTACCAACATTGAAGCTATTCTGCTGGCCCTCCAGGCGCAGTTACCGGCCGAGGTGCAGCAGGATGAGCTGGTGGCCCAGCTGCTGGCGATGCCCACGTAGAAGGCAGGGGCGTGGGCTACTACACCGTTAAGCACTTGGTGAAGAATGGCGGCGGCACGATTACCATACAGGGCCAGCCCGACGTGGGCACCACCTTCACCCTTACATTTCCCTACCATGGGGCTTAAGTCATTTTTACTACTGCCATGGCCCACGCGCTCCGGGTGCTGCTCGTCGATGATGACCAAACCCCCAACTCCCTCAATAAGCTGTTGCTCAGCCGCCTGGGTGTGGCCGAAACGGTGCGCACGGCCGCCAACGGCGAGGAGGCCTGGCGGGTACTGGCCCAGCCCGGCAGTGATGCGGCCACCCGCCTTCATCCTGTTTGACATGAACATGCCTGCCCGCAATGGGCTGGCCTTTCTGGAAGCCTACGTGCAACTCCCCGCAGCGGTGCAGGAAGCCATTGTTATCGTGACGCTCACGCCCTGCCTGCACCCCATGGACCTGGCCCAGGCCCGGCAGCTACCCATTGGCGGCTTTCTCAACAAGCCCCTGACGGAAGCAAAAGTCGCGGCATTGCTTCAGGAGCACTTCGCCTCCTTGGCACCCTAGCCGCCGGGTCGATGGTTATGAGCGCCAGCATAGACCAGCGTATAAGCAAAACAGCCACTCCGAATTGAATCGAAGTGGCTGTTTTTACTGTGGGAGATACTGGGTTCGAACCAGTGACCCTCTGCTTGTAAGGCAGATGCTCTGAACCAGCTGAGCTAATCTCCCTTTTTACCGGGCGGCGTTTGCCGTTTTGGTGATACAAAGATGGGGGCATTTTTTGGAATAGCCAAACTAGCTGCTAAAAAAGGTGAGCTGGAGCACCGTGCGGAAAGGTAAAAATTTAGCAGTCAGCCATAAAAATTTCACAAAAAAGTAACTGCGGAGGGTGCCCGACCCAGCTTTGGCAACGCGGACGGCGCGCAGCCGTTAGCAGGGCCAGCTTGGCGGGCAGCCGGCAAGCGTACTTTTTCCTTTTCTACCCCCTCCTTTTACCTTTCTCTTTCATGGAAACGCAATTGCTCCAGAACTATTCGGAAACCGAAAAGACGGCTTATCTCAGCGCCATTGCGGCCCTAGCCACGGCCGACCGCCAGGCCTCGGCCCCCGAAGCTGAATTTTTGCAGCGCCTGGCGCAGCAGGCCGGCTTGTCGGAGGGCGCTACCCGCCAGGTGCTGGCCGCCGCCGACAGCGCCGACAACAACACCGTGCAGCAGAGCCTCGACCAGCTGAAGAGCAGCGACCTGCGCTACTCGCTCGTAACCGACCTCATTAGCCTAGCCCGCGCCGATGGCAACTACTCGGCCGGCGAGGAGGAAATGGTGAGCAAGATGGCCGCCTACCTGGGCATCAACCCTGAGCAGCAGCATACCCTCGAAAGCGTGGTAGACCAGGCTGCCAGCGTGCCCCACGATGCCCAGGACCCCGGCAAGCAGGGCTTCCTGAGCAGCATTGGCGACAAGCTCAGCAACGTAGGCATTCCGAAGGGCGCCCTGATGGCGGGCCTGCTCGGCGTAGTAGCCCCCATGGTGATTTCGCGCGTGATGGGCGGCGGCAACAACAATAACAACGTGAACCAGGGCGGCCAGAGCGGCTCGCTGGGGGGCCTGCTGGGCGGCGCCATGGGCAACCTGGGCGGCGGCGGCGGCCTGGGCGGCCTGCTAGGGGGCCTGCTGGGCGGCGGCCTGCTAAGCGGCGTAATGGGCGGTGGCGGCCAGCAGCAAGCCAGCCAGTACCCGCAGCAGGGCTCGATGGGCGGCAGCGGCCTCGGCTCCATCATGTCGGTGCTGGGCGGCCTGGGCGGGCGCCCCAACTCGCAGCCGGCTAGCGCGGGCGGCGGCGGCCTCATGGGCAGCGGCCTGGGTGGCCTGCTCGGCGGCCTGTTTGGCGGCCGCTAGGCCCTGGCAAGGTAAACTAGCACAAAAAGGGCTTCCCACGCGGTG
>Ga0308164_10002002_pt1 | contig 21512 bp, 23 predicted proteins | sample PhyTR2_FD_201031 | JGI IMG/M metagenome (GOLD analysis project Ga0308164, IMG submission 201031) | Phyllosphere microbial communities from UC Gill Tract Community Farm, Albany, California, United States - DLSLT.R2 | ecosystem: Host-associated > Plants > Phyllosphere > Unclassified | place: USA... | reverse complement strand
CCTATCCACTCTATCTGGCGATCAGCGCCTGGCGGACACTGCCGGTGATCGGCGTGCGGGCGCGGGACGTGGCGCGCGCAGTCGCATCGCCGGCACTGGCGGCGATCGCGATGGCGCTGATCGTCGGCTTGGTAGATCGCGCGCTGCCACCGCTCGACGCTCACTGGCGACTGGTGGTGCTCGTGGCGATCGGCGCGGCGGTCTATGCGGCGTGGATGCTGATATTTGCGCGGGCGACCGTGCGCGAACTGATCGCGGTCGCGCGGAAGCAGCCGGTCGCCGCTTAGTTACGCGGACTGGATATATTCGCGCATCGCCGCGGCATCAGCCTCGATCCGGTCGATGCGGTATTTGACCAAATCGCCGATCGAGACGAAGCCGACCAGCGTTTCGCCGTCGATCACCGGCAAGTGGCGGATGCGGCGCTGGGTCATCAGCGACAATGCGCCGATCGCCGACTCACTGGGCCCGATCGACTTTACCGCGGTGGTCATCACGTCGCCGATCCGCCGCTCGAGCGCCGCTGCGCCGTCGGACTGCAGGCAATGGATGACGTCGCGTTCGGAGAAGATCCCGACAACCTTGCCGCCATCGAGCACCGGCGCCGCGCCGATCCGCTTCTCCGCGAGCAGCGCCACCGCCTGGGCCACGGTAGAATCGGGGGTCAGCGACTGTATGTCGCCCTTGTCCTTCAGGATCGCCGCGATCGTCATCTTCGCCTCTCCTCAACTGCGTCTGTTGCGCTTGGCTTGAGGAAACCATGTTTGCGCGGCAATGTGAAGCGATGACCGATCGACTGCCTGAACCGCCGGCCGGGTTGGACGACCCGCATTACGCTGCATTCGCGTGGGCGCGGTTCCGGGGGATCATGGCGTGGATGGTGTTGGCGGCGGCGATATGCGTCGCGGCGATCATCGTGACGATGGCACATGTGCAGGGTCCGCTGCACCTCGTGACGATGCTCGCGGTGATCGGCGGGGTCGGCGGATCGGTGATGATGGCCGGACTGTTGATGGGGCTCGCATTCCTCAGTTCGGGAAGCGGGCATGACGAGAACGTGACGCGGCTCGATTGAGCGGGCTGCGCTAATATGGTCTGGGGTATAGTCAGGAATATAGCCGGGCATGAAAAAGGCCGGTGTCGCGTGAAGCGGCACCGGCCTTTTCAGGTTTTAGCGAAACCCCGGAGGAGTCCAGGATGACCGCATTAGCCTGCGACTTCGTCCGGTACCGCACGAACGCGGCGACGGCGGGGCTTTTCTTCGGGCGTCGCATCTGCGGCGGGAGCGTCCGTCGCCGGTGCTGGAGCCGGCGTTATTGCCGAGATGCCGAGCGATGGCGGCAGGCGATCCGCGTCGAATGCGGTCGGTGCTGCGTCGTCCTGCACGACAGGTGCGTCGAGGCTGCGATCGCGGCGCGGGCGACCGCGACGGCGGGGCTGCTCCTCGGTCGCGGCGACGGGCGTCGTCGTCTCGACGGCTTCGGCTGGCCGAGTGGCCTGCTCGGGGGCTTCGGTTACCGAACGGACCGCGTCGGCTTCCGAATCTTGGTTGGCGTTGGCGACCGGTGCGCTCACGCGGGGCGTGCGGCGGATCGTCTCGCGCTGCGGCACATCGCGGTAATCGCTGCGGGGCTCGCGGACCTGCTCGTCGCGGGGCTGGGTCTCGCGCGACTGAGTCTCACGCGCGTGCGCTTCGCGAGCCTGGTCCTGCTCTTCGCCGTTGCGATCGTCACGCGGCTGGGCATCACGTGGCTGAGCGTTGCGCTGATTGCGCGGGTTGTCACCACGGACGCGGTCTTCGCGCTGGCCCTCGTTGCGGGGCTGAGCCTCGTTGCGGGGCTGAGCCTCGTTGCGCTGGCCCTCATTACGCTGGCCCTCGTAGCGGTTGTTCTCGTACCGCGGACGCTCTTCGCGCTGCGGTCGATCTTCACGCTGAGGGCGGTCCTCGCGGTTCTGGTTGTCACGAGCTTGGCCCTCACGATTCTGACGGGGCGCGTTCTGGTACTGGCCGTTCTGCTGGCCACCATTCTCGCTGCCACGAGCCTGCTCAGGCGTACCCTGCTGCTCGCCGGAGCGGATCGGTTCGCCCTCGTCGCCGTAATCGTCGTCGCCGTCGAGATCGAACGGCTGCTGGCGACGCGGCTGTTGCTGCGCCTGCGGCTGGCTCTCTTCGAAGCGAGCGCGGGTTTCGCTCAGGACGCGGAAATAATGGTCCGCGAACTGGAGGTAATATTCGATGTTGACGCGGTCGCCCTGCTGCTGCGCGTCGCGCGCGAGGTTCTTGTACTTCTCGTACAGCTGGCTCGCGTTGCCGCGCGCGCGGCTGTCGATGCGGTTGCCGGTATCGCGACCACCCTGGCCGCCGCCGCCACCCTGGCGTTGACCGCCACCACTACCGCCGCCGCCATTATTATTGTTGCCACGACCGCGACGGCGGCCGGCTTGCCGGTTGTTGATCAAGCTTGTGTCCTCAGTCGTCGAACCAAAATCTGGTCGTGCTCCGAAATGCGGTGCAAACCCCCGTCGCGCACCGACGATCTAGACGAGATCGGTGCGTCGAACTTGCCAGGGCCGCCGGACTGCAGCGACCTCAAAGCGAAGGATGCGGGTCAACGCTCAAAACCGACCATGATGTCGAGATTGCGTGCCCCTGCCCGCGTGATAGCGTCCGCAAGGGACCTACTACAAGCGAAATGTGCGGTTTAGCGCCATATTGTTCAAGTCCCAAGGCCGTCGGTCGCGCAGCCGTGAGTCGCGACCAGCGCGCGCGGGTTGCCGCCATAGTCGTGGTAGAGAGCGACGTGTAGACCTTGCGCTTGGAGCAGCGCGGTAACGGGGGGAGCCTGCGTCGAGCCGATCTCGATCACCGCCGCGCCACCGGGGGCGATCAGTGTGGGGAGTTGCTCGGCGAGGATGCGGTAGTCGTCGAGCCCGTCTGCGCCAGCGAAGAGCGCCGCGTGTGGTTCGTGGTCGTGGACCTCGGCTGGGAGTTGCTCGTCGGTGGCGATGTAGGGCGGGTTGGCGAGGATCAGGTCGAACTGGCCAGCGATCGCGCTCGCCCAGCTTCCGCGGATGAAGCGAGCGCGGTCGGTGACGCCGAGGGTTGCGGCGTTGGCGCGGGCGTAGGCGAGCGCCTGAGGGGAATAGTCTACGCCGAGGCCTTGCGCGGGCCATTCGTCGAGCGCGGCGAGGAGCAATGTGCCGGGGCCGGTGCCGAGGTCGAGTATTGTTGCGGGGGCGCGGCCGGCGAAGTGCGCCTGGGCGGCGATCAGGAGCGTTTCGCTGTCGGCGCGGGGGACGAGCGCGCCGGGGCCGACGGCGAGGTCGATCGACCAGAAGCCGCGGGTGCCGGTGATGTAGGCGATCGGCTCGTGGTCGAGGCGGCGTTCGACGAGCGCGGCGAAGGTCGCGGGGACGGCGTAGCGATCCGGGTCGAGGAGGATCGCGTTGCGCTCGACGCCGAGCGCGTGCGCCATCAGCAGTTCCGCGTCGAGGCGGGGGGTGGCGGAGAACGCGAACTGCGCGGCGGCGGTGGCGATCGCTGCACTTACCCCCACTCCCGCTTGCGGGAGTGGGTTGGGGGGTGAGCACGCGCTCACCGCGGACGCACCAGTTGCGATAAGTCGCAAGACCCAAGATCAACGCCCGTCTGGAACCAGCCGCGAGCCCACCCCCCGGCCCCCTCCCGCTTGCGGGAGGGGGGGAAGTAGGAGGACTCACCCATCCAGCTGCGCCAGGCGGTCCGCTTCGTCCTGCGCGACCAGCGCGCCGATCAGTTCGTCCATTTCGCCCGCGACGATCTCCGGCAAACGATGCAGCGTCAGGTTAATACGGTGATCGGTGACGCGGCCCTGCGGGAAATTGTACGTCCGGATTCGCTCCGAACGATCGCCCGAGCCTACCATCGATTTCCGCGCGCCCGCGCGCTCGGCATGCAGCCGGTCGCGCTCTGCCTCGTACAGCCGGGTCCGCAACACGCGCAAAGCCTTGGCCTTGTTCTTGTGCTGCGACTTCTCGTCCTGCTGGATCACGGTCAAGCCGGTCGGGATGTGGACGATCCGCACCGCGCTGTCGGTGGTGTTGACCGACTGGCCGCCCGGGCCCGACGAGCGATAGACGTCGATGCGCAGGTCCTTGTCGTCGATCTTGACGTCGACCTCCTCCGCCTCGGGCAGCACCGCGACGGTCGCTGCCGAGGTGTGGATTCGCCCGCCCGCCTCAGTCGTCGGCACGCGCTGGACGCGGTGGACGCCGCTCTCGAACTTGAGCTTGGCGAACACGCCCTGCCCGGTGACGCTGGCGACGACTTCCTTGAACCCGCCTGCGTCGGACGACGATCCGGAGATCATCTCGACCCGCCAGCCCTGCGATTCGGCGTAGCGCTGGTACATCCGGAACAGGTCGCCCGCGAACAACGCCGCCTCGTCGCCACCGGTGCCGGCGCGGACTTCGAGCATCGCCGAGCGCTCGTCGGCGGAGTCGCGCGGCAACAGCGCGAGCGCGAGTTTCCGATCCGCAGTCTCGAGCAGCGTGCGGTTCTCGTGCAGTTCGTCCGACGCCATCGCGCGGAGCTCGTCGTCGGCATCCTCCGCCATGAACGCGAGGCTTTCGGCCTCCTGCCGCAACCGGCGCACTTCGGTGGCGGCCTGGGCGACGGGTTCGAGCTCGGCATATTCCTTCGACACCGCGACGAAGCGGTCCGACGGGAGATCGCCGGTCGACATCAGCGCCTGCAGCTCGTCACGCCGCGCCTCGATCGCGCGGATGCGGTCGGGGGATATCTGGGTCATGCTTCCCAAGGCTCAATAACTGCGTCGAACTGAGAACCTCTCGGTGCAGTTAGATCGCTGCTTACCGAAAAACTATTGCGAAGCGGGTTCAGAACCCGTTCGATCTGATGATCGCCACCCTCGTGTTCATGATTAGCGCGCACGGAAATACCCACGTTTGGTAATCCCGTCGGCCCCACCCGCGGAGCAGTCACTATCAAACGGCTTAGCGATCCAGTTTTGGCTGCGAGCTCGAACCGCCTTTTTGCGTTTCCTCGGAAAGGCATGTCCGCCCGCAACCCCGCCATACGCAACGTCGCTAGAAGTCGCGTAGCTACCAATTCTGCTTGAGCCGATTCTGGGATGACAGTTACTTCAGGGGCTAGAGTTCCCGGTTCTTCCAGCAACATAGCCAGCCGCTCGACACCCGCGGCCCAGCCAACACCCGCCGTCTCCGGCCCGCCCAGCGAGCCGATCAGCCCATCATATCGCCCGCCCGCCAGCACAGTGCCCTGCGAACCCAACCGGTCGGTCACGAATTCGAACGCGGTATGCCGGTAGTAATCGAGCCCGCGCACCAGCCGCGCATTCCGCTCCCAAGCCACCCCAGCCGCATCCAGCCCGGCCGTCACCGCCTCGAAGAACGCACGCGCTTCGTCCGTCAGATACGCGTCGATATCCGGCGCGCTGTCGGCGATCGGCCGGTCGCGCGGGTCCTTCGAGTCCAGAATCCGCATCGGGTTCTTCTCGAGCCGCGTCAGGCTGTCCTCGGACAATTCCCCGCGGTGCGCCTCGAAATGCGCCACCAGCGCCTCGCGCCACGCATCGCGCGTCGCCGCATCGCCCAGCGTGTTGAGCTGCAACGTCACGCCCTCGGAAATCCCGAGTTCGCGCAACAACTGGTCCGCCAGCACCAGCAGCTCGACGTCCGCCGCTGGTTCAGCAGCCCCAATCACCTCGGCGTCGATCTGATGAAACTGCCGGAAGCGCCCCTTTTGCGGGCGTTCGTAGCGAAACACCGGGCCGCTGGTGGTGAGCTTCAGCGGCGCGAACTGCTGCCAGCCTTCGGTCAGATAGGCGCGCGCAATGCCGGCGGTGAACTCCGGGCGGAGCGTCAGCGAGTCCCCGCCGCGATCCTCGAACGTGTACATCTCCTTCGACACGACGTCGGTCGTCTCGCCGAGCGAGCGCGCGAACACCGCCGTCGACTCGAACACCGGGATATCGACCCGCTGGAAACAATACAGCGCCCGCACGCGCTCGAACGTAGCGAGGACGTGCGCGAACCGACGCTGCTCCTCACCGAAAATGTCCTGGGTGCCACGGATGCGGCGCGGGGTTTCGATCTTAGCCATGATGCGCGCGTATCTAGGCGACGTGCCCGCGAAGCGCTAGCGCTGTGGCATGACTGAAAAAGCCAGATATTGGGGCCTCGGCCAGCGCGTCGCCCCACCGCGCTTCATCCTGTTCGTGCTGGTCTTCGCGATCGGGCTGGTCGCAATGATCCCGCAGTTCGGGTGGGGCCGAGGCACGATGGCGGCGTTCGACGTCGCCGCGGTCGTGTTCCTGATCGCGGTCTCGACCTTGTTCCGCAACGCCACCGCCGCCCGAATGCGCCGCGCGGCGGAAGAGAACGACGCCAACCGCGCAGTGCTGCTCGGGTTCAGCGGAACGATCATGCTCGTCATTCTGGTCGCGGTGGCGAAGGAATTGCAGGGCAAGAACGACGCGGTCGGGATCGCGCTGACGATCTCGACGCTGGCGCTCGCGTGGCTGTTCTCGAACATGATCTACACGCTGCATTATGCGCATCTCTATTACGTCGACGATCCGGACGGGAAAGACGCCAAAGGACTCGACTTCCCAAGTTGTGACGAGCCCGATTACTGGGACTTCGCCTATTTCGCGTTCACGCTCGGGATGACGTTCCAGACCTCCGACGTCCAGATCACTTCGCGCCGGGTGCGGAAAGCCGCGCTCGGCCAGTGCATGGCGGCGTTCGTGTTCAACATCGGCGTGCTGGCGTTCACGATCAACGTGCTCGGGAGTGGTTGAGGAGTCCCGGTAAAGGACTGGACGACTGCCCTTTATCGCGATTACACCTCGGGTCATCGTCTCTCAGCCGGAAGGCCCTTCCTTGATCCGCAAGCTTCTCGTCGCATCCCTGCTCGCGTCTGCACTTCCTGCGGTCGCGCAAGTTCCCGCCGGCAACACCGCACCCCAGCCGGTGCCGTTCGTCGACACGATCCCCGACGCCGTCGACACGCCCTATCCCGGCACGCTCCTCCTCGACGTCGACGCAACCGACACCGAGCGCGGCATCTTCCGCGTGAAAGAGACGATCCCGGTCGCCAAGTCCGGCCCGATGGCGTTGCTCTATCCGAAGTGGCTCCCCGGCGCGCATTCTCCTCGCGGCGAGATTGAGAAGCTCGCCGGCCTCGTGATCCGCGCGAACGGCAAGATCCTACCCTGGACGCGCGATCCAGTCGACGTGTTCGCGTTCCACATCGATGTCCCGACCGGCGCGAAGACCGTCGTCGCCGAATTCCAGTTCATCTCCGCGACCAAGGGCGACCAGGGCCGTATCGTGATGACGCCGACGATGGTTAGCCTCGAGCCGAACCTCGTCAGCCTCTACCCAGCGGGCTATTTCACGCGCCAGATCCCGATCAAGATGACCGTCACCTATCCGACCGGCTGGACCGCCGCGGGCGCGGTGCCGGCGAAGGTGTCAGGCTCGACCTACAGCTACGACACGACGAACTACGAGATTCTGGTCGATTCGCCGACGCTCGCGGGCAAGTACGGCAAGGTCTGGCCGCTTTCTCCCCGCGTCGACCTGAACGTGTTCGCCGACAGCCCCGACCAGCTGGCCGCCAAGCCCGAGCAGATCGACGCGCACAAGCGCCTCGTCGACCAGGCGGTGAAGACCTTCGGCGCACAGCACTACGATCACTATGAATTCCTGCTGTCGATCACCGACCAGCTTGGCGGAATCGGCCTCGAGCATCATCGCAGCTCCGAGAACGGCGTCCGTCCCGGCTATTTCACCGAATGGGAAACCGGCGCCGCCGCGCGGAACCTGTTGCCACACGAATACACGCATAGCTGGGACGGCAAGTTCCGGCGCGGCGCCGACCTGTGGACGCCCGACTTCCGCACGCCGATGCGCGACTCGCTGCTGTGGGTATATGAAGGCCAGACGCAGTTCTGGGGCTATGTGCTCCAGGCGCGGTCGGGCCTCGTCAGCAAGCAGGACACGCTCGACGGTTACGCCTCGATCCTCGGGATCTACGACGCCGCGAAGGGTCGCGAATGGCGCCCGCTGATCGATACGACCAACGATCCGGTGATCTCCGCACGCAAGCCCAAGGGCTGGACCAGCTGGCAGCGCTCGGAGGATTACTACAATGAGGGCCTGATGGTCTGGATGGAAGTCGACGCGATGCTCCGCCAGAAGTCCGGCGGCACCAAGTCGATCGACGATTTCGCCAAGGCGTTCTTCGGTGTTCGCGATGGCGACTACGGCGAACTCACCTACACCTTCGCCGATGTCGCGAAGACGCTGAACGGCATCGTCCCTTATGACTGGGCGACGTTCCTGAACACGCGCCTGACCGAGACGGGCAAGCCCGCGCCGATCAATGGCTTCGCGATGAACGGCTACAAGCTGGTCTACGGTCCCGAGCAGAGCCCGTATCTGAAGCAGGCGGAAAAGACCCGCGGCACCGATGTCAGCTACTCGCTCGGCATGGTGATCAACAAGGAGGGCGTAGTCACCTCGTCGATCTGGGACAGCCCCGCGTTCAAGGCGGGCCTCGACGTCGGCACCGAGATCGAGGCGGTCAACAGCGAGGCCTATTCGTCGGACCGGATCAAGGCGGCGATCCTGGCCGCGAAGGGTACGAAGGTGCCGATCCGCCTGACTGTAAAGAACAATGACCGTTTCCGTGACATCTTGCTCGATTACCATGACGGCCCGCGCTATCCGCGGCTCCAGAAGGTGGGTACAGGTGACGGCGGGCTGGACAAGCTGCTGATGCCGCGCTGACCAGATACTAATCTAACGTGGTGCCGGCCGCTCCCCCAGACGAGGAGCGCCGGCATCGTCATATCGAAAGGACCGCCATGCGTATCGACCTCATCCCGACCGGCAAGAACCCGCCCGAGGATCTGAACGTCATCATCGAAGTGCCGACCGGCGGCGAGCCCGTGAAGTACGAGTTCGACAAGGCATCGGGCGCGCTGTTCGTCGATCGCATCCTGCACACGCCGATGCGCTATCCGGCGAACTATGGCTTCGTGCCGCACACGCTCAGCCCCGATGGCGATCCCTTGGATGCACTCGTGATCGCGCGCTCGCCGTTCATCCCGGGCTGCGTCGTCCGCGCGCGGCCGATCGCGGTGCTGAACCTGGAAGACGAAGCCGGCGGCGACGAAAAGCTCGTCTGCGTGCCGGTCGACGCGGTGTTCCCGTACTACGCCAACATCGGCGAGCGCGGCGACATGCCTGAGATCGTGTTCGAGCAGATCGAGCATTTCTTCACCCACTACAAGGACCTGGAGAAGACGAAGTGGGTCCGCGTCGGCAAGTGGGGCGACGCCGAAGAAGCCAAGCGCGTCACGATCGAGGCGATCGAGCGCTACAACGCCGAGAAGGCTAAGGGCGAAGAGCCGATGAACGCGGACGACACCGCAGGACGCTGATCGCATGACGGCGGCGTCTCGTCCGTTCGACGGCATCCGCGTCCGCGCGGCGCAGATCGGACTGTACGAGACGCCGATCCTGCATGGGAGGCTGGCCGATGCCGCCGCACTGACGGCGGCGTTGCGCGCCGCAATCCTCGATCGCTACGCCGCCGCGCCAAGCCTTGCCAGGTCCAATGTCGGTGGCTGGCATTCCGCCACGGACATGCTCGACTGGGGCGGCCCGGCGGCGGCGGCACTCGCCGATACCGCGGTGAAGATGGCAAAGCGCGCGTCGCATTTCGACGGGCGCGATGCGGCGACCGTCGAGTGGACCGTCAAGATGTGGGCAAACGTCTCCCCGCCCGGCGCGCTCAACATGAGCCATGCGCATCCCGGCGTGCTGTGGGCCGCGGTCTATTACGTCGACATGGGCGTAGCACCGGCGTCCGGTGAGGCAGGCGGCGAGCTCTTCTTCGAGGACCCGCGCTTTCCGGTGCCGTTCATGCGGCTGCCGGGATTTCGCCTGATCGGGATCGACGGCCAGCCGCAACCGGTCGAGCGCCGCCTGCCGACCGAGGCGGGCGACCTGATCCTCTTCCCCGCCTGGCTCCGCCACGGCGTCCGGCCGCATCTGGGCACCGGCGACCGCATCTCGGTCGCGATGAACATCGATGTGAAGGGGTAGGACCCGCGTTGGCGACACCCTGGCCTTCCCCCCTCCCTGAAAGGGAGGGGTCGGGGGTGGGTCGGCTTCCGCATACTCGACCGTGGTGAGGGAGTATCCAAAACCGGCCAGCCCCCCCCCAGCCCCTCCCTTCCAGGGAGGGGAGCCAGAAGGCGCTTCGACTACCGCCCCGCCAACCTAATCAAAGCATCCCCCGACATCCGCTGGATCGTCCAGTCCTCCATCCCGACCGCGCCCACCTTCCGATAAAACGCGATCGCGTCGGCATTCCAGTCGAGCACCGACCATTCGAACCGCGCACAGCCGCGGTCGAGCGCCACCCCGGCGAGATGCGACAACAGCGCACCGCCAACCCCCTGCCCGCGCGCTTCTGGCGTCACGTACAGATCCTCAAGGTACAGCCCGCGCTTGCCGGTCCAGGTCGAGAAATTGTGGAAGAACAGCGCGAACCCGAGCGCGCCTTCCGCGGTCTCCGCGATCAGGGCTTCCGCGGCAGGCCGCTCCCCGAACAACGCCGCCGCCAGCATCGCTTCGGTCGCCTCGACCGCATCCGGCTCGCGCTCGAACGCGGCGAGTTCGCGGACGAAGCGCAGGATCGTGCCGACATCGGCAGCGGTGGCGGAACGGATGACGGTCATGCACTAGCCTCGATAGAAGTCTGCGCGATGTCACGCCGCCGCGCCGCGTACAGGCACGCGACGACGATGATCGCCGCGCCCGCCAGCGTGAACGCCGATACCCGCTCGCCGAACACCAGGAAACCCAGCACGGCGGCATAGACGAACGACGTGTATTCGGTGGTCGCGAGAAACCCGGTATCGCCGTGCGCATAGGCCCAGCCGAGCAGCCACAACGACGCAGTCGCGAGCCCGGCGGCGAGTATGAGCTTGGGCCATTGCGCCGCTTCGGGCACCACCGCCAGCCACGGCGCGGCGAGCGCCAGCGTCGCGGTGATGACGAGCGCCTGGAAGAACGCGATCTCCCCCGGCCGCGCCGCCTGGCTCTGCATCCGCGCGATCACGAGGTTCACCGCGTACAGCACCGCGGATCCGAGGATGGCGACCGTCCCGTGGAACGTCTCGGGTCCAGGCACCTCGCGCCCCTGCCCGATCACCACCACCAGAACACCACCAAGCGCAGCGATCGACGCGACGAACGTCTTCCACCCGACGCGCTCGCCCAACGTCACCGCCGCGAGCAGCAGCGCGAGGATCGGCGCGATGTAGGTCAGTGAAATCGCCTGCGCCATCGGCACGCGCGCAAGCCCCCAGAAGAAAAGCACCGCCATTGCTGTGGTGACGAGCCCGCGCGCCAGATGCAGCTTCAACGCGCGCCCGCTCGGCCGCCCGCTCTTCCCGAGCTTCCACGCGACCGCGCCGAGCCCGACGCTGATCATCTGCCGCCACAGCAAAGCGTTGTAGACGCCGATCGCCAGGACGAGCGACTTCATCACCGCATCCATCATGGAAAACAGTCCGATGCCCAGCGCGGCGATTGCGAAGGCCAATGCCGGGGAAACGACGCGGTTCGTCACCGGACTAGACCGCATCGTGAACGGTCAATGTTCGGATCATCCTCATGCGGTCCGCTTAACCCGCATCCTGTCGCGACGCCATCGCCGGTGCTGGAATTGCCGTTGCGGACGTCGACGGTTTGATAAAGCGGTGTCCAAGGTTGCTGTTCCCCCGCGAACGCGGGGGTCCAGGACCACGAACGCTATCGTCGGTAACCCTGGACTCCCGCTTTCGCGGGAGAACGGTAGGAGGATGCGCGCTTCACGCCGTCATCCTGACAGAAGTCATAGTTAGGGAACGGAGCGCTTAAACAGCTCCCGCTGAGACCTATTCCGCCGCCATCTCCGGTACCAAGGCCGCGATAGCCGCATCCGCCGCGTCGATCTCGGCGGCCTTCGCCTCGACCAGCCGGACGATGTGGTCGACCATGTCTGCGTCCTGGACGTGGTGGTCGGTGACGCCCGACAGATACACCATGTGCTTGCCGTTGCCGCCGCCGGTGATGCCGATATCGGTCTCGCGCGCTTCACCGGGCCCGTTTACGACGCAGCCGAGCACCGACAAGGACATCGGCGTGCGGATGTGCTGCAACCGCTCCTCCAGCGCCTGCACGGTGCGGATCACGTCGAACCCCTGCCGCGCGCACGACGGGCACGACACGACGCGGACACCGCGGTTGCGGATGCCGAGCGCCTTCAGGATCTCGAAGCCGACGCGGACTTCTTCCTCGGGCTCGGCCGAAAGCGACACGCGGATCGTGTCGCCGATGCCGTACCAGAGCAGGCTCCCCATCCCGATCGCCGACTTGACCGTGCCGCCGACGAACCCGCCCGCCTCGGTAATGCCGAGATGCAGCGGGCAATCGACCTGTTCGGCGAGCTGCTGGTACGCCGCCACCGCGAGGAACAGGTCGGATGCTTTCACCGCGACCTTGAACTCGTGAAAGTCGTGGTCCTGCAACAGCTTGATATGATCGAGCGCCGACTCGACCAGCGCATCGGGGCAAGGCTCGCCGTATTTCTCGAGCAGATGCCGCTCGAGCGAGCCGCCGTTGACGCCGATCCGGATCGCGCAGCCATTGGACTTGGCTGCATCGACGACTTCCTTCACGCGCGCAGCCGAGCCGATATTGCCCGGGTTGATGCGCAGGCACGCCGCGCCCGCATCGGCGGCTTCGAGTGCGCGCTTGTAGTGGAAATGAATGTCCGCGACGATCGGCACGCGGCTCGCGCGGACGATCTGCTTCAGCGCGGCGGTCGATTCGACGTCGGGGCAGCTCACGCGGATGATGTCGACGCCAGCGTCCTCGCAGCGCCGGATCTGGTCGACCGTCGCGCGCACATCGTCGGTCGGCGTGTTGGTCATCGTCTGCACCGTGACCGGCGCATCGCCGCCGACGGGGACGTTGCCGACCATGATCTGGCGGCTCTTGCGGCGGGTGATATCGCGCCAGGGACGAAGGGACATGGGGATTCCTCGGGAGTTCGAGGCCTATATAGCGACTTGCGCGCTGGAACGGAACATCGCTGGCCGGAGTAGCGATCGTCGGCCATAGCGGCGCACGGCTTTAGGAGCGAACGCGATGACCCTGTCCCTGTACGATGCGACGATTCCCTCGAACCTCCAGATTCTTCGCGCGGTCGACGCGCTGCTCGACAAGGCGGAAGCGTTCGCCGTCGAGAAGGGTATCGAACCCGCGACGCTGATCGATGCGAAGCTCGCCGACGACATGCTGCCGTTCGGCTATCAGGTGAAGTCGTGCGCCGGACATTCGGTCGGCGGGATCGAAGGCGTCCGCGCCGGTACCTTTGCGCCCGATCGCTCGGCCTGGCCGACGGATTTCGCGGGTCTCCACAAAGTGATGCGCGACGCGATCGCCACGCTGGAAGCGATCGACCGGGAGACGTTCGACGCGCTCGCCGACAACGACACGACCTTCGAGTTCGGCACGTTCGTCATGCCGTTCACCGGCGCGAACTTCCTGCTCTCGTTTTCGCAACCCAACTTCTACTTCCACGCCAGCACCGCCTACGCGATCCTCCGCGCGCAGGGCGTGCCGATCGGCAAGCGCGACTTCATGGGCACGCCGCGCATGAAGCCGTGAACCGGCGCGGGGAACGCCTTAGCCGCCCGGCGCTTGCGGCACCGCTCCCCGCCCCGTAGGGCCGCGCGATGACGCGGCATTTCGGCATGGACTGGCTGCGGATCGGGGCGTTCGCGCTGCTGATCCTCTACCATATCGGCATGGTCTTCGTGCCGTGGAACTTCCATGTGAAGTCGCTCCATGTCGAGGACTGGGTGCGGCTGCCGATGCTGGCGAGCAATGCGTGGCGGCTGACGCTGCTGTTCGTCGTCTCGGGCTATGCCAGCCGCGCGCTGCTCAACCGGTCGAGCGGCACAGGCGGATTCTTCGCCAATCGCTGCTACCGCCTGCTCGTGCCGCTGCTGTTCGGCATGGCGGTGATCGTGCCGCCGCAACCTTGGGTCGAGTTGGTCACCAAGCACGCCTATGCCGGCAGCTATCCAACGTTCTGGAGCCACGACTATTTCCGCTTCGGCAAGCTCGCCGGACTGTCGCTGCCGACCTGGAACCATCTGTGGTTCGTCGTCTACCTCTGGGTCTACACGACTGTCTTGACGCTCGGACTGGTCGTCGTTCGCGGCGACTGGCTGCAACGCGCGTTCGACTGGGTCTTCGGCAGCTGGGCGGTGCTCGTCCTCCCCGTCGCGTGGCTCGTGTTCGTCCACGCCTGGTGGTTCCAGATGGCCGCGGAATCGCAAGCCCTGTTCGGCGACTGGGTCGCGCACGTCACCTATTTCCCTGCCTTCCTGTTCGGCTTCGGCCTCGCCCGCTCCGAGCTCGCAATGGCGGCGATCGCGCGCTGGTGGAAGGTCGGCGCGATCGCCGCAGTGCTCGGTTATGGCGCGATCATCGGCGTCGAGCTCGAATGGCCCGGCGACATCGTCGCGCCGCGCTGGATCTACCCTGGTTACGGCGTCGCGCACGCACTCGAGCAATGGGGTGCGATCGTCGCGCTGATCGGGATCGCGGAGCGCCACTGGAACCGCGATCACCGCTGGCGCCGCACGCTGACCGAGGCGGTGTTCCCGTTCTACCTGATCCACCAGACGATCATCGTCCTCGTGATGTATGCGCTGCTCCCTGCCGGCCTGCCGGGCTGGGCGGAGTTCGCCTGCCTGCTCGTGGCGACGACGATCGGCTGCATCGCCTTCTACTGGATCGGCCGCAGCATCGCGCCGCTCCGCCCCCTCATCGGCCTTCGCGCCCTACCCTCGAAAGACTCAGCATGACTTGGACCCTCGTCATCCACGGCGGCGCCGGCAAACTCGATGGCGAGATGGTCTCGCCCGAGCAGGATGCGGGCGCGCGGGCCGGTCTGTCACGCGCGCTAGACGTCGGGTCGAAGGTGCTGGCGGACGGCGGTAGCGCGCTCGATGCGGTCGAAGCGGCGGTGCGCGTGCTGGAGGACGACCCGCACTTCAACTCGGGGCGCGGCGCGGTCTTCACGCATGACGGCACGCTGGAGCTCGACGCCGCGATCATGGATGGGCGCACGCGGGCGGCGGGGGCAGTCGCCGCAGCGACCGCGACGCGCAACCCCGTCGGCCTCGCCCGCGCGATCCTCGACGACGGGCGTCACGTCTTCCTCGCCGGCAAGGGCGCGGATGCGTTCTCGCTCGAACGCGACCTTCCCCAGGCGGATGCCGCGTGGTTCGCGACCGACGAACGCCGCCGGCAATTTGCGGAGTTCCAGGCCGATGGCGGCGGGTTCGACGTCGACATGAAATACGGGACCGTCGGCGCGGTCGCGTGCGACACGCATGGCCATGTCGCCGCCGCCACCTCGACCGGCGGCGTCACCGGCAAGCGCTGGGGCCGGATCGGCGACACGCCGGTGATCGGCGCGGGGACCTTCGCCGACGATCGCGCCTGCGCGGTATCGTGCACCGGCTCGGGCGAGTTCTTCCTCCGCGTCGGCGTCGGCCACGAGATCGCCGCACGCGTTCGCCTGTCGGGCGAGTCGCTGCAGGTCGCCGCCGATGCGGTGCTCGCCGAAGTGAAGGCGCTCGGCGGCACCGGCGGCGTCATCGTCGCGGGACCGGACGGCGACATGGCCTGGGGTTTCAACACCGTCGGCATGTACCGCGCCACCGCGTCGTCCGAGGGTAGCCGGACCGTCGCGATCTACGCTAACGAGCCGGCATGAAGCGCTATCTCCTCGCTGCCTTGGCCGTTACCGGCCTCGCCTCCCCCGCCACCGCGTTCTGGGAGTACGGCCACCAGACCGTCGCGCAGATCGCCTTTGCCAACGTCACGCCCAAGACCAAGGCGGCGATTCGGAAACTGCTCGCGCAACAGGCGTTGCTCGACACGCCCGAATGCCCCGCCGGCACGATCGAGGAGGCGAGCATCTGGGCGGACTGCATCAAGCCGCTGAAGACCGCCGACGGCAAGTCGCGCTTCGGGTTCGCCTATAGCTGGCACTACCAGAACGCCGACGTCTGCGCGCCGTTCGACCTGACGCCCGCGTGCAAGGACGGCGACTGCGTGTCGGCGCAGATCGACCGCGACGTGAAGCTGCTCCGCGATCGCGCCACCGCGCCGAAGGACCGCGTCCAGGCGCTGGCGTTCCTGATCCATTTCGTCGGCGATCTCCACCAGCCGCTGCATGCCGGCGACCGCCACGACAAGGGCGGCAACGACGTGAAGGCGGATTACGGCATCTACGGCCCCGCCCGGTTCAACCTGCATTCGATTTGGGACGGCCCGCTCGCCGAGCGCGCGATCTCGACGCCGCCGTCGCTGGTGCGGCGCTATCCGGCCGCCGAGCGCGCGAAGATTGGGGCGGGGACGGTTACCGACTGGAGCCGGGAGTCGTGGGAAGCCTCGCACAAGGCGTATGCGGCCGCGCTTGGTGGAGACGCTTGCGGAGCGGTGCCGGCGCGCGTGAAAATGGACGATGCGACGATCGCCAAAATGGTGCCGGTGTCGCGCGAAGAGGTTCGCCGCGGGGGTATTCGGTTAGCGAAACTGCTCGACAAGGCGCTGGGCTAAAACCCCTCTCCCCACCGGGGAGAGGGAGGGGCCCACGGGCTCTTGCACGTGGGAGGGTGAGGGGCTTGAGGCTCGGACGGTCCGCCCCAACAGCCCCTCACCCTCCCGTCGCCAAGTGGCTCCTCCTTCCCTCTCCCCGGAGGGGAGAGGGACTGCCGCAACAAATCTTAGTTCAGCACCACCGTGACCGCGCGGCGGTTCGCCGCCCAGCTCTGGTCGTCCGAGCCCATCGCCACCGGCCGCTCCTTGCCATAGCTGATCGTCGTCATCCGCGACGACGACACGCCCTTCGCCGCCAGATAGTTCTTAGTCGCGTTGGCACGACGATCGCCGAGCGCGAGGTTATACTCACGCGTGCCGCGCTCGTCGGCATGGCCTTCGATCGTGATGCGCTGGTTCGGGAACTTCGCCAGCCACTGCGCCTGGCTGTCGAGGATCGCGCGCGCGGTCGGATCGATGTCGTACATGTCGAGCCCGAAATTCACCGTGTTCGAGCTGACCGAGCGCTGGAAGTCGGCATCCGACCCCGGCACGATCGCGCCGCCGACATTGCCGTTGTTCATCCCCGCATTGGGATCGACCGCAGCGTTGTTGTCGACCGGTGCGGGCGGCAGCACGGCGGGGCGCTTCTTGGCGCAACCCGAAACGGCGATCAGCGCGGTGCACGCAAGCAAGATGTTGGAAAGCTTCGACATAGATAGTCTCCCGTAGAAAATCACGTTTCCCGTTAGTGCCCCCATAGCAGGTTCAGGGCCGCAGGGGGCCCCATGCCGGATCGGAGCCGTCGAGCGGCGTCGGGATTTTCCGCTCGTTGACGCCCGTGAGGTCAACCGACCAGAGATCGGCCTTGCCGCCACTGCCGCGTCCCGAGCGATAGAAGTTGATCACGCGACCGTTGGGCGACCAGCTCGGCCCCTCGTCCTGCCAGTCGTTGGTGAGCAATTTCTCGCCGCCGCCGCTCGGGCTCATGATGCCGATGCGGAAACCGCCACCGAGCTTGGTGAACGCGATCAGGTCGCCCCGCGGGCTCCACACCGGCGTCGCATAGCGCCCGCCGCCAAAGCTGATCCGCTGCTGGTTCGAGCCGTCCGCGTTCATCACGTAGATCTGCTGCCCGCCCGAGCGGTCGCTCTCGAACACGATCTTCGAACCGTCCGGCGAATAGCTGCCGCCGGTATCGATCCCGGGAGAGTTGGTCAGCCGCTGCGGCGTGCCGCCCTGCGACGACACGCGGTAGACGTCGGTGTTGCCACCCTGCGCCATCGAGAACAGGATCGACCGCCCATCCGGCGAGAAGCGCGGCGCAAACGTCAGGTTCGCGTTCGCCACCACCAGCCGCTGCTTGCCCGAACCGATGTCGTAGACATAGATCGCCGGGCGATTGTTGAGATAGCTCATATAGACGATCGACTGCTGGTTCGGCGCGAACCGCGGGGTCAGCACGATCGACTGGCCGTTGGTCAGGAAGCGGTGGTTCGCCCCGTCCTGATCCATGATTGCGAGCCGCTTGATGCGGTGGCCCTTCGGGCCGGTCTCGGACACGTAGACGACGCGGCTGTCGAAATATGCGCCTTCGCCGGTGAGCCGGGTGTAGACCATGTCGGCGCATTTATGCCCTGCGCGACGCCAGTCCGACGGCGGCACGACGAATCCAGTGCGGGTCAGCTCGGCCTTCGACGACACGTCGTAAAGGTAGCAGCCGACGGTGAGATTGCCGTCGCCGTTGGCGCGGATGAAGCCCTGCACGAGCGCCTGCGCACCCGTGCTACCCCAGTAATCGAACCCGGGTGCGGTGACTTCGGGGAAGGTAATCGGGCGGAGCTGGCCAGGCGACAGCGGCGTGAACAGGCCCGAGTTGCGGAGGTCGTTGGTGACGATGTCGGCGAGCTGGCGACCGAGCACGTCGGTCGATCCTGCCGGCGTCGACACCACCGCGGCGGTCGGCATCACCGGAATCGCGATCGGCATCGGCGCGGAGATGCCGCCGGTAACGTCGACCACGAGGCCGCCGGACTGATCGCCTGCCGGGGCTGGGGCGGCCGGATCGGCGGGGGCTTGCTGGGGCGCCGGGGCTGGTGCGTCCTGCGCGCTGGCTGCACCAGAGACGAACGCGAGCAGCCCAACCGATGCGAGAACCGATCGAGCCATACGCCCAGCCAACACCACCCCGGCGAAGGCCGGGGCCCAATTGGGGGACGCCGCTGAGGGAGCGGTGCGCATCATTACGTTGGCCTTCCCAATTGGGCCCCGGCCTACGCCGGGGTGGTATTCTTCAATCGGGGTTGGGCGCAAAGGGAAAAACCCCAGGATCGATCGAGTCATAACGGACATCCTCAGCCGGGAAGTTTGTAGCGCAGGCTGAAATTGCTCCAGCCGTTCTGCACGTCATACAGGTCGTCGGGCAAACCGCGTAGCGGCGAACACCCGACAAAGGTCGCGATCGCCAGATCGTCGACGCGGTCGACATAGCGCCGGTTGTCGTCGTCGACCCCGGCATGACCGCTGATCGTCGGCCGCGACTTCAGCGTGCCGTCGCGGTTGAGCTTCAGGTTGATCGTCACGCGAATCCGCTCCGCACCGGGTCCCGGCGTGACTTGGCGGTTGGCGCAGGGCTGCACCTGCCGCAGGATCGCCGAGCCGATATTCGCCGCCGCCTGCGCGCCGAGCTTGGCCGCCTTGGGCGCTTCCGACTTGCTCGGCGACGGATCGGCCGACAGCCCCTTCAGAAAATTGTCGCCGAGCCGCGACCCGCGAGGCCGCGAGGTCTTGGCCTCCGCGGTCGAGCCACTGCCCTTGGTCGAGGACGGTTTGGCGGGCTTGGCCGACGACGCGGAGGACGTCTTGCCAGTAGTGGACGACGTCTTCGCCGGGGCAGCGCTCGGCTTAGCCGCAGCTTTGGTCGGCGCAGCCTTCGCCGGGGCGGCCTTGGCGGGCGCAGACTTGGTCGGTGGCGCCTTTTCGGGCTTGGGCTGCGGCTTCACGACAGGCTTCCTGACCGGGGCCGGCTTGGCGGCGGGCTTTGGCGGCGCGGGCTTGGGTTTGGGCTGCGGCTTGGGCGCGGGTTCCGGTGCCGGTTGCGGCTTGGGCGCAGGCTTCGGCGGCGCAGGCTTGGGCTGCGGCGCAGGCGGTACGGGATCGGGCTTCGGCTCTGGCTCGGCCTCTTGCGGAGCCGGCGGCGCGGCATCCTCGGGCGCGCCCTCGTCCGGCGCGATCGATTGCGCTGGCGCCTCGGTCGATTGGGGGGCAGTCGCCTCCAGCGCGACGTCGGGCACCAGGCTCACGTCGATCGGCTGCTGCTGGATCTTCGGCGGTTCGGGCGCGCTCAGAAAGCCGAGCGACAGCAGGCCGAACAGCACGACATGCCCGACGACGGCGACGCCAAGGCCGATCTTCTCCGAACGATCCATCAAAAGGGGCCCATCAGCCGAGTGCCATCAGTTCTGATTACCCTCGACGGTCACCAGCGCGACGCGGTTCAGCCCGGCGCGGTTGAGTTCGCCCATCACGCGCATCACGCGACCGTAATCGAGCTTCCGGTCCGCGCGCAGCAGCACCTGTGGCTCGTCGCCCACCGCGCGGCTGGCAGCGATCGACGCGAGCCGGATCGGCAGCGCGTCGTCGGTCACCTGATCCTTGTCGATGAACAGCGCACCGGTCCCGTCCATCGAGATCTCGACGGGCTTCTGCTCCTGGTCGAGCGCTTTGGCGCGCGCGTCGGGCAGGTTCACCGGTACGCCCGCGGTCATCAACGGCGCGGTGACCATGAAGATGATCAGCAGCACCAGCATCACGTCGACCAGCGGCGTGACGTTGATATCCGCCATCGGCGCTCGCCGCCCGCGCCCGCGCGACGAAGGAAGGTTCATCGCCACCTAAAATCCTCCCCGCACGCGGGGAGGGGGACCAGCGAAGCTGGTGGTGGGGGCGTGCGTCAAACGCTGCGCTGCGCGGAGTATCTCGTTCCACAGACGCTGTGCTGCGATGAGAGCCCCCTCCACCACGTCGCTGCGCGTCGCGGTCCCCCTCCCCGTGCCGGGGAGGATTTGCGTCGCGCTCATCGCGAGCCGTCCAGTTGGCGCGAGAGGGTGGTGTGGAAGCCGTCGGCGAAGCGGTTGAGGCTCGCCTCGATGCGGTTGATTCCGTGCGAGAAGCGGTTGTACGCGATCACCGCGGGGATAGCCGCGAACAGGCCGATCGCGGTCGCGAACAGTGCCTCCGCGATCCCCGGCGCGACCACCGCGAGCGACGTGTTCTGCGCCGCCGCGATGCTGGTGAAGCTCCGCATGATGCCCCAGACCGTGCCGAACAGCCCGACGAACGGCGCGACCGAGCCGACCGTTGCCAGCACGTTCAGCCGATCCGACAGCTTGTCGATCTCGCCTGCAACGGCCGCGCCCATCGTCGTCGCCAGCCGCTCGCGCGTGCCGCTCTTGTCGATCGTGCCGCCCGCGGTCGAGCGCCGCCACTCGGTAACTCCGGCGGCGAACACGCGCGCCGACGGCAGGTCGTTCTCGCCCTCCGCCTTGTAGAAGACGTCGATATCCTCCGCCTTCCAGAAGTCGCGCTCGAACCGCGTCATGCCCTTGCGCGTCTTGCCGATCCGCCGCCAGAACGCGACGATCAGCGCCCAGGTCCAGATGCTGGCGAGCAACAGCCCGATCATCACGCCCTTCACCACCCAGTCGGCCTGGAGGAACAAGTGGATCGGCGACAGCGTCGCGCTATCCATAGTCAACACCGGATTCATGCTTCCCCCTGCCAGACAAGGCGTTCGTAGA
>Ga0308164_10001999_pt1 | contig 21543 bp, 22 predicted proteins | sample PhyTR2_FD_201031 | JGI IMG/M metagenome (GOLD analysis project Ga0308164, IMG submission 201031) | Phyllosphere microbial communities from UC Gill Tract Community Farm, Albany, California, United States - DLSLT.R2 | ecosystem: Host-associated > Plants > Phyllosphere > Unclassified | place: USA... | reverse complement strand
TACGCACTGGCGACCTGTGCTAATGGCCCGCAACGTACGCACTGGCGGCCTGTGCTGATGGCCCGCAACGTACGCACTGGCGGCCTGTGCTAATGGTCCGCAACGTACGCACTGGCGGCCTGTGCTGATGGTCCGCAACGTACGCACTGGCGGCCTGTGCTAATGGCCCGCAACGTACGCACTGGCGGCCTGTGCTGATGGGGTGAAATACGATCGGGGTAGGAGCTGCCTTGGCTGCGAGCTTGGCGGCGGGACAGTCAGCGCTGCTCTACAATCAAAGCACCGCGACTACCAGCACCGCCACCTCCAACAATTCCAGCAAAGCGCCGGCGGTATCGCCGGTAGTCCCGCCCAACCGCCGAACCATCAGCTGCCGCAGCCAGGCGAACACCAGCACCGCGACCAGCAGCATCCACAGCCCCGCCGTGCCCGCCCACAACCAGCAGAACAACGCACTTGCCAGCAGCACCGCACGCCCTTGGGCACGGGGCAAGTGGTCGGCCAACGCCTGCCCGAGCCCGCCCTTGCGTACATAGGGCGTGCTCAAAAACAGCCCCAGCATGGCCGCCCGCCCGATCACCGGCACTATCACCAACAATGCGCCCTGCCCCCGTTCGAGCAACGCCAGCAGCGCGCAGAACTTGAGCAGCAACACCAGCACCAGGGTCACCACCGCGATCGGCCCGCTGCGGGGGTCCTTCATGATTTCCAGGGTGCGCTCGCGGTCGCCGAAACCGCCCAGCCAGGCATCGGCGCTGTCGGCCAGGCCGTCCAGGTGCAGGCCACCGCTGAGCAGTACCCAGGCCGTCAGTAGCAGCGCCGCTTGCAGCAGCGGCGGCGTATGCCCCAGCACCGCCTGCAGCGCCCACAGCAGCACACCGAACAGCAAGCCCACGAGCGGATAGAACAGCAGCGAGCGCCCCGTCGCCCGGGGCGGCGGCATGCCGGCGAGCTTTACCGGCAAGCTGCTGAGAAATTGCAGGGCGATCCAGAATGGCAGCATGGCGGCTATGAATTCCTCAAGGTATTTGCACGGCAATACAGCTAAAGCAAGCTCAAACAGGATAACGCGGCGCTGGCACCTGCCTGCGAGGCGCTGACAAGCTGACCGACCCCACCGCTGAAACGGCAATCATGTCGGCAGAACCGGATATGTCCCGCCGCTACAACGGCTCACGCAGCGTGCCATCGTCCTCGACCCGCAAGGCCATCAGCGCCCCATGCCCTACTTCCACCTGCAGCAGTTGCTCGCGCGGCAAACCCCGGGCCTGGGCCAGCAGCAAGCGCATCACCCCACCATGGGTGATCACCAGCAAACGCTGCCCGGCATAGGCTTGATACAAGCGCTCCACGGCCAGCAGCACTCGCTCGCGAAAGGCCAGCACCGGCTCGCCACCGGGAGGCGTGAAAGCGTAAGGGTCATTCCAGAACAGCCCCAACTCGCGCTCATGGGTATCCATCAACGCCGCAGGGCTGCGCCCTTCCCACTCGCCGAAATGCAATTCCTGCAAAGCCGGCTCGTAGCTCAGGGGCAGTTCCAGCACCTGCATCAAGGATTCCGCGTAACGGGCGCAGCGTTGCAACGGCGACGTGACAATCCGGTCCCACGGCCCCTTGGCCAGCACCGCGTCGCGCATCTGCCCCCAGCCACGGGCCGTGAGGGCGTCATCGGTGCTGCCGCGCAGGCCGCCACCTTGTTCGGTTTCACCGTGGCGCAACAGGTCGAGCCACAAGGTCATGCCGGGCGATCGGCCACGGCCGCCTCGGCGAAGGTGGCCATTTGCCCGTGCACCGCGCAGGCCAGGCGCAACAGCGGTACCGCCAAGGCCGCGCCGCTGCCCTCACCCAGGCGCAGGCCCAGTTCCAGCAAAGGCTGGGCGTCCAGGGCCGCCAAAGCGTGACGATGCCCAGGCTCGGCACCACGATGGCCAAACAGCAGCCACGGCCGGCAACCGGGGTTCAGGCGCACGGCCACCAAGGCCGCGACGGTGCAGATGAAACCATCGACCAACACCGGCAAGCCCTGCTGGGCCGCTGCCAGGTAGGCACCGGTCAGGGCCGCGACCTCAAAGCCGCCGAAGCACAGCAACAGCTCCAGCGGCGCTTGGCCCTTGGCCTGATGCAACGCCAGCGCGCGTTCGATCACCTGGGCCTTGTGGCTCACACCTTGGGCATCGAGGCCAGTGCCAGGGCCGGTCAGCTCGCTGGCCGGGCAGCCGAGCAAGGCGCTGCCCAAGGCGCTGGCGGAGGTAGTGTTGCCGATCCCCATCTCGCCACCAATAAACAGCTGCGCGCCGGCCGCCAGCGCCCGTTCGACGCTATCGCGGCCCGCCTGTAAGGCCAGCAGGCCCTGCGCCACGGTCATCGCCGGTTCGACGGCGAAATTGCGCGTGCCCGCACCAATGTGCAGATGGCGCACGCCCGGCAGCGGCTCTTTCAAGGTGGCGGTACCGAGGTCGACCACTTCCAGCTGCGCCTGCAACTGGCGCGCAAGCACGCTGATCGCGGCGCCACCGCTGACGAAGTTGAGCAGCATCTGCGCCGTGACTTCCTGTGGATAGGGCGACACGCCTTCGGCCACGATGCCGTGGTCGCCCGCGAAAATGCTGATCCACACCTCATCGACACTCGGCTTGAGCCGCCCTTGCAGGCCGGCCAGTTGCACCGCCGCCTGCTCCAGCTGGCCCAGCGAGCCAGCCGGCTTGGTCAGTTGCCGCTGGCGTTCCAGGGCTTGTTCGTGGACGGCCTGATCCGTGGCCTGGCAGGCGTTCAGCCACCAATGTTGATTCATAGTGCGTTTCCTTTAAGGATCAGAGGCAAGCCGGCCACGGTCAGGACCACGCGCTCGCAGCGCTCGGCCAGGGCCTGGTGCAGCCAACCGGCTTCGTCGACATAGCGGCGGGTCAGTTCGCCCAACGGCACCACACCCAGCCCGGTTTCGTTACTGACGAAAATAAGTTGCCCCGGCAGCTCGTCGACGCAGCGCAGCAGCGCATCGCGTTCCGCGGCCAGGCGGGCGTCATCTTCGAGCATCAGCAGGTTGGTCAGCCACAGGGTCAGGCAATCCACCAGCAGGCAGCGCTCGGCACGGGCATAGCGCTGCAGCACGTCGGCCAGCCCAAGGGGCTCTTCGACCAGGCCCCAATGGGCCGGCCGCCGCTCGCGGTGCAGCTGCACACGCTGGTTCATCTCGCCGTCCAGCGGTTCGCTGGTGGCGATGTAGGTGACGTCGAACCCGCTTTCAGTGGCCAGTTTTTCCGCCAGGCGGCTCTTGCCCGAGCGGGCGCCGCCGAGAATCAGTTGTTTCATGTCAGGTGGTCGTCTCAGGCAAGCTCAAGCCGCACAGTTCGCGCAGGCGGGCGGTGTCCAGGTGGCGCTCGACCAGGTCGGCGAGGCGCTCGATATCGTATTCGCGCAGGGCGTGGTAATCCACGCTCTGCACCTCTTCCACGCCGGCCCAGCGCAACAGCGCCGTGGCCGACGCGGTTGTCTCGAACAGGCCGTGCAGGTAGGTGCACAACACCTGCCCATCGGCACTGATGGCGCCGTCGCAACGGCCATCGTCGAGCAGCACGGCGGGCGTTTCCAGGGCCGGGCCACGGGTGACCCCGGCGTGGATTTCATAACCGCTGATGGCGGCGTCTTCCAGGCCCAGGCGGCCGGTGACATTGCGCAGTTGTTTCTCCGCTTCCAGTTCGGTGACGAAGGCCAGCAGCCCCAGCCCCGGGCTCGAACCGGCGGGCCCCTCCAGGCCCAGCGGGTCGTCGACCCGTTCGCCGAGCATCTGCAGGCCACCGCAGATGCCCAGCAGCTTGCCGCCGTAACGCAGGTGGCGGTCGATGGCGGCTGCCCAGCCCTGGCTGCGCAGGTAGGCGAGGTCACTGCGCACGCTCTTGGAGCCCGGCAGAATGATCAGGTCGGCCGGCGGAATCGCCTGGCCGGGGCCGATGAACTGCAGGTCGACCTGGGGATGCAGGCGCAGGGGGTCGAAATCGGTGTGGTTACTGATGCGCGGCAGCACCGGCACTATCACCTTGAGCACGCGCTCGTGCTTGGCGGCCTGGCGCCGGTCGAGGCCGTCTTCAGCTTCCAGGTGCAGGTCGGTGACGTAAGGCAGTACGCCGATCACCGGTATGCCGGTGCGCGCCTCCAGCCAGTCGAGGCCCGGTTGCAGCAAGGCGATATCGCCGCGAAAACGGTTGATGATGAAGCCTTTGACCCGCGCCTGCTCGCTGGGCGACAGCAATTCCAGGGTGCCCACCAGATGGGCAAATACCCCGCCGCGGTTGATGTCGGCAATCAGCAACACGTCGCAATCCACCGCCTCGGCGAAGCCCATGTTGGCAATGTCGCCGGCGCGCAGGTTGATCTCCGCCGGCGAGCCGGCGCCTTCGACCATCACCACTGGATAGGCCTGGCTCAGGCGCTGGTGCGAGGCCAGCACCGCCTGCATGGCCACCGCCTTGTAGTCGTGGTAGGCGACGGCGTTCATGGTGGTGACGGCGCGACCGTGGATGATCACCTGGGCGCCGGTGTCGCTGTTGGGCTTGAGCAGCACCGGGTTCATGTCGGTGTGCGGCGCCAGGCCGGCGGCCTGGGCCTGCACCGCCTGGGCGCGGCCGATCTCGCCACCCTCGGCGGTGACGGCGCTGTTGAGCGCCATGTTCTGTGGCTTGAACGGCACCACCGCAGTGCCATGGCGGGTCAGCCAGCGGCACAGGGCGGTCACCAGGGTGCTTTTGCCGGCATCGGAGGTGGTGCCTTGCACCATCAGGGTGGTCATGGGGCGGGCTCCGGGATTGGGGAAATCTGGCGATAGGCGTGCAGCGCCGCTTCTAGCCGCTGCCAGTCGGCTTCCTCGGCCGGCAGGCCGAAGCGCAGGCTGCTGTTGTGCACGAACAGGCGCACGAGAATGCCGCGCTGGGCGAGGAAATCATGCAACTGCGCGGCGTACTCGGTGATCAGCCACTGGAACAGTGCGCAACCGCCCTGGGGCGCCAGGCCATAGGCCGTCAGCCGCTGCTCCAGGCGCTCGCTGGCCAGGGCACAGCGGCCGCGCTGCAGCGCCTGGTTGGCACGGTCCTGCAGGCAGGCCAGGCCCACGGCGCGAGTGGGGCCGCCTACCGCCCAGGGCCCGACCTGTTCAGCCAGCAGGCGCAACAGTTTGCTTTCGGCCAAGGCAAAGCCCAGCCGCGCACCGGCGAGGCCGAAGAATTTGCCGAACGAGCGCAGCACGATCAGGCCCGGGCGGTTGCTGAAACGGCTGATGCTATGCGCTGGGGAGTGGTCCATGAAGGCTTCATCGACCACCAGCCAACCGCCCCGCGGCACCAGGCGCGCGTGCCATTCCAGCAGTGTCTCCGGGGGTACCAGGCGCCCGGTGGGGTTGTTGGGGTTGACCAGCACCAGCACGTCGAGGCTGTCCAGGTAGTAGTCGATCTCGGCCTCGCGCACTTCACGCACCAGGTGCCCGCCGCGGCGCCAGGCCTCGGCATGCTCGGCGTAACACGGCGACAGCACGCCGACCTTGCCGACCCGGCGCAGCCTTGGCAGCAGTTGGATAGCGGCCTGGGAACCGGGCACCGGCAGCACCTGGGGGGCGTCGTAGTAGAGGCAGGCGGCCTCTTCCAGGCCGTCGTCGGTCTCTGGCAGGCGCGCCCAGGCGCGGTGGTCGATGGCGGGCAGCGGGAACGACCACGGGGCGATGCCGGTGGAGAGGTCCAGCCATTGGTCCTCGGCGATTGCGTATTGCAGCGCTGCCGCGCGCAGGCGGCCACCGTGTTCAAGCATGCCAGTAAGCTCCCAGGCAGAGAATCAGCAGCCACAGCCACACGCCCCGTTGTACCAGCGCCCAGCCGCGGTCGATGGAGCCGGCGCTTGCCGCTGGCCCCGACCCCAGTATGGCGCGCTCGTGCAGTTCGCCGTGGTAAATGGCCGGGCCACCCAGCTGAACGCCCAGGGCACCGGCACCGGCGGCCATCACCGGGCCGGCGTTGGGGCTGTCCCATTGCGGCGCCTGGGTACGCCAGCAGCGCCAGGCCAGGCGGCTTTTGCCCAACAGCGTGTAGGTCAAGGCCACCAACCGCGCGGGAATATAGTTGAGCACATCGTCGATACGCGCCGCCGCCCAGCCGAAGCGTTCGAAACGCTCGTTGCGGTAGCCCCACATGGCGTCCAGGGTGTTGCTCAGGCGGTACAGGACCACGCCAGGCACGCCGGCCACCACGAACCAGAAGATCGCCGCGAACACCGCATCGCTGCCGTTTTCCAGCACCGATTCGGTGGCGGCGCGGGCCACGGCGCTTTCGTCCAGCTCGTCGGTCTGGCGGCTGACCAGGTAACCGACGCGGCGCCGCGCTTCGGGCAGGTCGCCGCTGCGCAGGGCCTGGGCCACCGGCGCCACGTGCTCGCCGAGGCTGCGCAAGCCCAGGGCGCTGTACAAGGCCAGTACCGCCAGCACTTCACCGAACAGCGGTAGGCGCGCCAGCAAGGTGGCGATCACGGTGATCGGCACCACCGCCAGCACCCAGGCGCTCACGCCATGGCTGCGCCAGCCGCGGCCGCCGGCATTGAAGCGGCGTTCCAGGCGGTTGGCGAAATTGCCGAAGGCCACCAGCGGGTGGGCACGGCGAGGCTCGCCCAGCAAGGCGTCCAGGGCCACCCCGGCGACGGTCAGCAGGGCGACGCTCATGGCTTCTGCCCCCAATGGTTTTCGTAGAGCATGTCGCTGAGCGGTTGCTCGGCGCGCCAGCCTTCCAGCACCAGCATCGGCGCCGGGTAGAAATCTTCCACCGGGCCCAGGCACAGTACGGCCAAGGCCTTGGCGCCTTCAGGCAGGCCCAGCAGGTCGGCCAGCGCCTGGGGCTCGAACACCGACACCCAGCCCATCCCCAGGCCTTCGGCGCGGGCCGCCAGCCAGAGGTTCTGGATGGCGCAGGAGAGCGACGCCAGGTCCATCTCCGGCAAGGTGCGGCGCCCGAACACATGGGCCTCGCGGCCATCCATCAAGGCGGCCACCAGCACTTCGGCGCACTCGTCGATGCCTTCGACCTTGAGCTTCATGAACGCGTCGGAACGCTCGCCCAGCGCCTCGGCGGTGCGCACGCGCTCAGCCTCGACCAACGCCTTGATCTCCCCGCGCAGGGCCCGGTCGCTGATGCGGATGAAGCGCCAGGGCTGCATCAGCCCCACGCTCGGCGCATGGTGGGCCGCCGCCAGCAGACGCCCCAGTTGCTCGGGCGCGACGCTGCCGCCGGCGAAGTGGCGCATGTCGCGGCGCTCGGCGATGGCGCGGTAGACCGCTGCGCGCTCGGCGGGGGAAAAGGCGTTATCAGTCATGGTGCATGGTGTTCAAAATGGATACCTGGCCCCTCAAGGCCGCAACAGCGCGGCAATGGCCGGCGGGTTGGAGGGGAAATAGAAGTGCACGTAAGACGCCGTCATCCGCCCGATACGATACACCGCCTCGGCACCGCGCCCGCCATTGGGGCTGACGCCACGGGCGATGGGCTGGCACTCGCTGCTGGTCAGGGAATGGTGGTAGGTGTGGCCGCGCAGCGTGCCCTCGGGCAGTTCCACCGCTTGCAGGGCCAGGGCGGCCAGGCGTTTCTGCATCACCGCCTCGCCTTGCAGGATGCCCACCAGGCTGGCGCGCACGCCGTCGACGTCGGTCAGGGCGTCGAGCAGGTAGAGCATGCCGCCGCATTCGGCCAACAACGGTTTGTCGGCGGCGCGGTGGGCGCGGATATCGGCGAGCATCGTGGTATTTGCCGCCAGGGGCACGTGGTGCAGCTCCGGGTAGCCGCCGGGCAGGTAGAGGCTGTCGCAGGGCGGCAGATGGGCATCGTGGATCGGCGAAAAGAAGCTCAGCTCGGCGCCCATGTTGCGCAGCAGGTCGAGGCTGGCACCGTAGGTGAAGGCGAAGGCTTCGTCATGGGCCACGGCGATGCGCACACCGGCCAAGGCCACGGGGGCGACCACCGGCTCCGGCGCTGCGAAGCACACCGGGGGCGGCAGGGCCACCTGGCAGCTTTCGGCCAGGGCCGCAGCGGCGGCGTCGAGGCGCGCGTCGAGGTCGTTGAGTTCGCTGGCCTGCACCAGGCCGAGGTGGCGGCTGGGCAGTTCGATGGCCAGGTCGCGGGACAGCGCGCCGTACCAGCGCAGGCCCTCGGTGAGGCTATGCTCCAGAAGTTGGGCGTGGCGCACGGTGCCGACGCGGTTGGCCAGCACGCCGGCGAATGGCAGGTCCGGCTGGTAGCGCGCCAGGCCCAGGGCCAGCGCACCGAAGGTCTGGGCCATGGCGGTGCCGTCGATCACACCCAACACCGGCACGCCGAAATGCCGAGCCAGGTCGGCGCTCGAAGGCGTGCCGTCGAACAGGCCCATCACCCCTTCGATAAGAATCAGGTCGGCCTCGGCCGCGGCTTCCCAAAGCAGCCGCCGGCTTTCGTCGGCGCCGACCATCCACATGTCCAGCTGGTACACCGGCGCGCCGCTGGCCCGTTCGAGAATCATCGGGTCGAGAAAGTCCGGGCCGCACTTGAATACCCGCACCTTGCGCCCCTGGTTACGGTGCAGGCGCGCCAGGGCGGCGGTGACGGTGGTCTTGCCCTGGCCCGAGGCCGGGGCGGCGATCAGCACCGCCGGGCAGTGGCGCGCAGTGGTCACAGTTCCACGCCCTTCTGCGCGCCGATGCCGGCCTGGAACGCGTGCTTGAGCATGCCCATTTCGGTGACGGTGTCGCCCAGCTCGATCATTTCCGGCTTGGCGCCGCGGCCGGTGACGATCACGTGCTGCATGGCCGGCCGCGCTTGCAGGTCGCTGAGCACGCGGTCGAGGTCGAGGTAGCCGTGCTTGAGGGCGATGTTCAGTTCGTCCAGCACCACGAAGTGGATGCTCGGGTCCTGCAGCAATTGCAGCGACACTTCCCAGGCGGCCTCGGCGGCGGCGATGTCGCGCTGGCGGTCCTGGGTTTCCCAGGTGAAGCCCTCGCCCATCACGTGGTAGCGCACCTGCTCGGGGAAGCGCCGGAAGAACAGCTCCTCGCCGGTGCTGTTGCGGCCCTTGATGAACTGCACCACGCCGCATTGCAGGCCGTGGCCCATGGCGCGGGCGAGCATGCCGAACGCCGAGCTGCTTTTGCCCTTGCCGTTGCCGGTGAGTACCAGCAGCAGGCCGCAGGCATTCGGCGCGTTGGCGATGCGTTCGTCGATCACGGCTTTCTTGCGCGCCATGCGCGCGATGTGGCGCTCGTCGCGTTCCAGGGATTCAGTCATTGCAGCCTCCGCTACGGGTGCACGCGGACGGCATCGACGCACGGCCAATGCCGCGGCGGCCGCTGCCAACGGCAGGGCGCCGCGGCTGGCCGCGGAACACGTCGATGCCGCTCTCACCCGCGCGACAGTCAATTGAATAAAGGGGTCACAGGCCGGTCTCCGGGCTCATGAGCGGGCCTGCGGGCCCCGGCTGGGCGCCTTCCCGGGCGTGAAAACCCAGTGGCGAATTGCACAGCCTTGTCTCATTTACCGTTGCGGGGGCAGCGCCGGAATCGCAGGGCCTTGGCCCGCCCACCGGCTTCCCTGTTTCACTCGGCCCGCCCATGGGCAGCCAAGCACCTGAAACACGTCGCGAAGGGTAGAGGGTTGGGGGGTGAGCGTCAAATGAAGCCGCCCGGCAGCAGGGGCTTTGGCTACCCTTGTGCGAGGCGCACGGAACCTCGAGGGCGGCGCCCGCCTCTACCGTTCAAGCGCAACCTCGATTGCGCGGCCATCACAGCAGACCATTTGGGAGCAATCGCGTATGCGCATCAACCGTCTCGCCGCCGCCATCGGCATGTCCCTCTCTTTCGCCGCCTGCGCCGCCACCTCCACCCAGTCGGTCAACGATGGCAGCGGCCCCAACCCGAAACTGCCGCCGCCGGAAAAGTCGCTGATTCCTACGGTGCACATCGCCGATGCCATCGGCTGGCCGGAAGGCGCCAAGCCAACCGCGGCGCCGGGCACCCAAGTCGGCCTGTTCGCCAAGGACCTGGACCACCCGCGCTGGCTGTACGTGCTGCCCAATGGCGACGTGCTGGTGGCGGAAACCAATGCCCCGCCCAAGCCCGACGACTCCAAGGGCGTGAAGGGCTGGGTGGCGAACAAGGTCATGAGCCGCGCCGGCGCGGTGACCGCCACCGCCAACCGCATCGTGCTGCTGCGCGACAAGGACGGCGACGGCGTGGCGGAAACCCGCAGCGTGTTCATCGCCAACCTCAATTCGCCGTTCGGCATGACTCTGGTGGGCAATGACCTGTATGTCGCCGACACCGATGCCGTGCTGCGCTTCAAGTACCAGCCTGGGGCGGACCACATCGACACCCCGGGCGAGAAGATCGTCGACTTGCCGGCGGGCAGCATCAACCACCACTGGACCAAGAACGTCATCGCCAGCGCCGATGGCAAGAAGCTCTACGTGACCACCGGCTCCAACAGCAACGTCGGCGAAAATGGCCTGGCGGCGGAGAAGGACCGGGCGTCGATCCTGGAAGTCGACCCCGCGGCGAAGAAGTACCGGGTGTTCGCCTCCGGCCTGCGCAACCCCAATGGGCTGGCTTGGGAGCCGACCTCCGGGGCGCTATGGACGGCGGTCAACGAACGGGACGAAATCGGCAACGACCTGGTGCCCGACTACATCACCTCGGTCAAGGACGGGGCCTTCTATGGCTGGCCGTTCAGCTACTACGGCCAGCACGTGGACGACCGCGTGACCCCGCCGAACCCGGCCATGATCGCCAAGGCCATCGCCCCGGATTACGCAGTGGGGCCGCATACGGCTTCATTGGGGTTGATGTTCGCCGAGGCCAATGCACTACCGGCGCCGTTCAACAACGGCGCGATCATCGGCCAGCATGGTTCATGGAACCGCAAGCCGTTGAGTGGCTACAAGGTGTTGTTCGTGCCGTTCAGCAATGGCAAGCCGAATGGCCAGCCGATCGATTTGTTGACGGGGTTTCTGGACAAGAACGAGAACGCCATGGGCCGCCCGGTGGGGGTGGTGGGCGATCATAAAGGTGGGGTGCTGGTGGCGGACGACGTGGGGAATCGGGTGTGGCGGATTACTGCCGCGAAGTGATTGGGTCTGATGTGGCTATGTTGAAGCTTGTTACGCCAAGCTCGCAGGCTATCGCCAGCTCCTACGCGGACCGTGTTGCAAGCCAGTATTAAAGCTGCCAATACGATCGGTGCAGGCGCTGGCGCAAGCACGTAGGAGCTGGCGCAAGCCCGTAGGAGCTGGCGCAAGCCTGCGAGCTTTTGATCTTAAGGATTACGCGCAATGCTCGCAGGCTGCAACACCCGCTTGGCATCGCGGTACGTCCGCGCCCAATAAGGATTATTCAGGTAATCCAACCGCACCGTCCCCCCCGTAGCCGGGGCATGCACGAAGCGCCCCTCCCCCACGTAAATCCCGGCATGGCTGACTTGCGAGCCTTCGGTGGCGAAAAACACCAGATCCCCCGACTGCAACTGCGCCTTGTCCACATTTGGCGCGCGCATTACCACCAGGTCACGGGTCGTGCGCGGCAAGGCGATATGCGCGGCATCGCGGTACACGAAACCGATCAGGCCACTGCAATCGAAACCCGAATCCGGGGTATTGCCGCCCCAGCGATACGGCGTGCCCACCAACCCGAGGGCGCGGAACAGCACGTCGTCGGCGGCCGGAGCAAATTCACCCGGTTGAGTATTGAGGGGGACGGGGGCCATGACCACAGGGGCAGGCCTAGGCGCGCTCGAACAGGCGCCCAGCAGGGCGATCACCAACAACAGCGAGACACGGGCCCAATACGACATAACAGAACATCCTGATCCAACTGCCGAAGAAAACAGCTCGAAACCTGAAAACACAGAAGCGACGCCGGCTGAAACCGGCGTCGCTTTTTGTTTGTTGCCTGTGTCAACCGCCGCGAATTCGCTTACTTGCGTGAAATCACGGTGTCGTTCGTTGGAGCCATCGCCAAGGCGCGCTTGGCCTCGATGAAGGTCTTGCTCCAGTAGCTGTCGTCGAGGCTGTCGATACGAACGCCGCCGCTGCGATGGCTGCTGGAGTGGATGAACTGGTCGTCGCCCAGGTAGATACCGGCATGGCTGACGCGACCGCGGCCGCGCGTGCTGAAGAACAGCAGGTCGCCAGGCTTGAGGTTGTTGCGCGCCACCAGTGGGGCCTTGACGTTGATCATTTCGCGAGTGGAGCGTGGCAGGGTCATGCCGGCTTCTTCGCGGAACAGATAACCGATGAAACCGCTGCAATCGAAGCCCGACTCGGTCGAGCCGCCGGTGCGGTAGCGAGTACCGATCAGCGATTTGCCACGTTCCAGGATGCTGTCAGCCAGGGCTGGCATCTTGTAGGACTGGTTATCGGAGAAACGTGCCAGTTCGTTTTCGGTAGCGATCTCGTCTTCGAACACCGAAGAAGACGCCAGCGCCTGACGACCGTGGCCTTGAGTCTGGGATTGCGCGTGAACTGAAGATTGCGCGGTAACGGGAGCTGATGCTTGCTGCTGCGATACCGGTGACTGGGCGGCGCAACCGTAGAGCAAGGTAACAAGTGCAATGGGCACGAGGGGTGCTAAGCGAGTAAGCATGGGCACGACCGTGGTAATGAATAATTGGAAGTAGGCGATATTGCCCTTTATCACCATCATTTGCAAATTCAATCGATGATTTTGTGACTCAGCGGTTTTCAGATGACATCTAACCCGCCCTGCCACCCCCTCAACCTCGCCCAAAGCCGCAGAAACACTGGCCATTGGCTTGATATCACTGATGAAAATATCAGTGCCCAAACGTCCGTGATTGGTTGGGGTTTTGACGTCAATCGCTTGAAAAGGCTCTATACCGCGCTTAGAACCAAAAGGTCCATAGACTGCTTGAATCGACGAAGGCAAAAAAACGCTCCCGAAGGAGAGGCATTCGTACTAAAGCGTCAAGACAACGGTGATGGCACTTAGGAATAAAGCAAGCTACAGGCCAACAAGGACGGAGTGATGAACAAGTTCATTTTGCCGGACGAATGGCGCTTACCAGCCGAGGGTTTCTTTCAGGAAAGGGATGGTGAGCTTGCGCTGGGCCTGCAACGACGCCTGATCCAGCCGCTCCAGCAAATCGAACAGGGCGCTCATGCTGCGGGTGCCGCGAGTGAGGATGAAATGCCCGACTTCATCGGTAAGGTGCAAACCGCGACGTGAAGCGCGCAATTGTAGGGCACGCAATTTATCTTCGTCCGAGAGCGGGCGCATCTGGAAGATAAGCGCCAGGGTCAAGCGCGATTTGAGGTCGGCCAGTTTCACCGGCAGCTCACGGGGCGAATGGGACGCGGCGATCAGCAGGCGCCGGCCGCTGTCGCGCAGGCGGTTGAACAGGTGGAACATGGCTTCTTCCCACTCCGGCTTGCCGGCCACCGCCTGCAGGTCGTCGAGGCACACCAGTTCATACCGCTCGAGGTGGTCGAGGATTTCCACGCCGCGGTCCATCAACTGGGCCAGGGGCAGGTAGACGGCAGGTTCGCCCATCTGTTCGAAACGCAGGCAGGCGGCTTGCAACAGATGGGTACGGCCCACGCCCTGCTTGCCCCAGAGGTAGATCAGGCTTTCGGTCCAGCCAGCGTCGGCTTCGCACAGGCGTTCCACATAGCCTAAGGCTGCGGCATTGGCGCCTGGGTAATAGTTGACGAAGGTGGCGTCATCGCGAAGACGCACACCTAGGGGCAGCTGAATCGGTTTCATGCTGGCTGAACGGCTCTGGCGAGCCGAAAAGGGCCTCTGGGTGAAGTTGGCAAAGTCTATACCCCTCGCGCTAGACGCACAATGCGTGCAGACCCATAGCAAAATCAAAGGTTTGCGGCAAAACCGGATCAGAGATCCGGGTCTTCGCTGCCGCCGTATATGTCCGACTCTTTATAAAGGTCATGGACGTGGCGCACCAATACCATGATCACCGCCGCTACCGGCAGGGCCAGCAATATGCCAGTGAAGCCGAACAATTCGCCGCCAGCAAGGATGGCGAAGATCACCGCCACCGGGTGCAAGCCGATGCGGTCGCCTACCAGCAGCGGGGTCAGCACCATGCCTTCGAGCATCTGGCCGATCATGAACACCGCAACGATGAGGGCCATGTGCAGGGGGTCGAGGCCGAACTGGAACAGGCCAGCGACAATGGCCGAGCCGATGCCGATGATGAAGCCCATGTAAGGCACGATGGCGGCCAGGCCGGCGACCATGCCGATCAGCAGCCCCAGCTCCAGGCCCGTGAGCATCAAGCCGGCGGCGTAGATGAAGCCCAGCGCCACCATCACCAGCAGTTGCCCGCGAATGAAGGCACCCAGCACTTCGTGGCATTCGCCCGCCAGGCCCACCACCTGGCTTTCGCGATGGCGCGGCAGCAGGCTGCGGATCTTGGCCATCATCACGTCCCAGTCGCGCAGCAGGTAGAAGCCCACCACCGGGATCAGCACCAGGTTGGTCAGCCAGCCGATCAGCGCAAGCGTGGACGTGGTCGCCTGGGACAGTACGATGCCGACGATGTCACCGGCCTGGCCCATGTGCTGGGAAATGGCTTCCTTGATCTTGTCGAATTTCCAGAAGCTGTCGCTCAGGCCGACATGGGACTGCACCCAGGGCAAGGCTGTTTGCTGCAGCCAGTCGAGCATCTGCGGCGCCAGTTGATAGAGGCGCACCAATTGCTTGGCCAGCATCGGCACCAGTACCAGCAGCGCCGTCATGACGATCAAGGTAAAGAAGGCGAATACCAGCACCACGCTGAGGGTGCGCGACAGCTTGAACTTTTCCAGGCGGTCGACCAGCGGGTCGCCCATATAGGCCAGCAACAGCGCAATCAGGAACGGCGAGAGGATGGGGTGCAACAGGTAGACGAAGGCGCAAAACAGCAGCACCGCACCCAACCAGAACCAGCGACGCATGTCAGTCATCAAGAAAAACTCAAGGGGTCAAAGGAGAAAGGGTAGTCGGCGCAGGAGCAGCGCGCCGGGGCGGGACCTGATCGGCCCCATCGCGGGCATCGCCCGCTCCAACGGGGTTTGGTGCAGTGCTTGTTGGAGCGGGGCGGGGCCTGGCGGTGCCATCGCGGGCATCGCCCGCTCCAACGGGGACTGCGCCGAACCCCTGCAAGCGCTGCGCCGAACCCCTGTCCCTGTAAGCACTGCGCCGAACCGCTGTAAGCACTGCGCCGAACCTTGTTGGAGCGGGCGATGCCCGCGATGGGGCCAGTTGCAGCGGCCCACTTTCAAGGCGCGACGAAGGAGCCCGTTCAATAGTGGAAATACAAGGCGTTAGGCGCTGCAGCGGCTGGCGCAGGCACCGGAGCGACCGGCGCAGTTACCGGAGCAGCCGGCACGCCAGCGGCGGCAACCGGCGCGGCAGCGGCTACCGGCGCCTGCACCTCATGCAGTTTGGCCAGGGTCATCTGCGCGCGGATCTGCTCGGCGCTGGCGGTCACCTTGTAGGTCACGCTATCGCCATTCACGGTTTTCACCTGGCCACCGAAGGGCTCCAGCAGGCGCCCCATCTCGGCATAGTGGTCTAGGGTCATGCCGCCGATCTGCACGGTCATGTCGGCCGCCGCCCCTGGGCGTGCCACGTAACGCGGTGCCAGGCGCTGGCTGACCGCGAGCATCACGTTGTCGGCCAGGGCGGCCTGGTCGGCGCCCTCCGCACTGCCCTGCTCTTTCTGGTCGCCCAGCCACAGGCGCCATTTGGCCTGCCACTTGTCACCGTTCTGGCTGGCGTGCACAGCCAGCAGGGCATCGGCGCCGTAGCGCTCGGACGCGCCCTTGAGCGGTGCCGGGTCGGTGCCTTCGAGGTTCTTGGCGGTGCCCACCAGCTGCTCGCTGAGGTCGGCCAAGGGCAGGCGCAGCGGCAAGCCACGGTGGCGCGCGGCCAGGCGCAGCGGCGCGGCAGCGCTCTGGCCATCACCGACCAGGGCGGCGCCGTCGGTATTTTCGTTCAGCCACCAGCCGAGAATCACCGGCCGGTTGTTGCCCCACAGCGCCAAGCCCGCGCCGCGCAGGGCCTTGTCGGTGCTGACCGGGTCGAAATCCACCTGCAGCGATTGCGGCGGGCCGGCATCGTAGCCGTATTGGCTGATGATCTGCTGAGTGTCGCCACGCACGCTGGCCAGGCCCGGGCTGGCGGAAGCCTTGGCATCGCCGGTGAGGCGCAGCACCAAGGTCTCGAACGCACGCTGAATGGCCTGGTTGCGCTCGTCGGGCGTCTGGCTGGCCACAGGTTCCTGGACCTGGTACAGGTTGGCGACGACTTCGGCGTGGCTGGGCAGGCTCAACAAGGAAAAGCAGCTGATCAACAAATAATGGTGCAAACGCATGGGCGGTTCCCGTGGGGCAGAAGCGGACTGGCTGTGTGACACCACTTTCCCGCAATTCATTCACGCCGCCAATAAAAGAATTCGTAATCCATGTGTCGCGGCTGCCCAGCCGAGGTGCACCGGGGCCTGAACGACGAAAATAAATGCACCAATACCCCTCTGCCCGTCGGCCTGAGGATGGCCGCTAACCGGCAAGCCTGATAAAATCGCGCGCCTTCGCAGACCGACGACCACCGAGTCGGCCCGCCAGCGCCACAAGCGCCCAAGGCCCCTCCCCCGTCGCGGTCGATTTTCCGAATCCCTCCCTCTAAAAAGGCCTGGATCATGAGCAAGCAACCCTCCCTGAGCTACAAGGACGCCGGTGTAGACATCGACGCCGGCGAAGCATTGGTCGAACGCATCAAAGGCGTCGCCAAGCGCACCGCGCGCCCCGAAGTCATGGGCGGCCTGGGCGGTTTCGGCGCCCTCTGTGAAATCCCGGCCGGCTACAAGCAGCCCGTGCTGGTTTCCGGCACCGACGGTGTCGGCACCAAGCTGCGCCTGGCGCTGAACCTCAACCGTCACGACACCATCGGCATCGACCTGGTGGCCATGTGCGTGAACGACCTGGTCGTCTGTGGCGCCGAGCCGCTGTTCTTCCTCGACTACTACGCCACCGGCAAACTCAACGTCGACACCGCCGCTGACGTGGTCACCGGCATCGGCGCCGGCTGCGAACTGGCCGGTTGCTCGCTGGTAGGCGGCGAAACCGCGGAAATGCCTGGCATGTACGAAGGCGAAGACTACGACCTGGCCGGCTTCTGCGTCGGCGTCGTGGAAAAGGCCGAAATCATCGACGGCTCCAAAGTCGCCACCGGCGACGCGCTGATCGCCCTGCCGTCCTCGGGCCCGCACTCCAACGGCTACTCGCTGGTCCGCAAAATCATCGAAGTCGCCGGCGCCGATATCGAGAACGTCCAGCTCGACGGCAAGCCGCTGACCGACCTGCTGATGGCCCCGACGCGCATCTACGTCAAGCAGCTGCTGCAACTGATCAAGGAAACCGGCGCAGTCAAGGCCATGGCCCACATCACCGGCGGCGGCTTGCTGGACAACATTCCGCGCGTGCTGCCAAAAGGCGCCCAGGCCGTGGTCGATGCCTCCAGCTGGCAGCGCCCGGCCGTGTTCGACTGGCTGCAGCAGCAGGGCAACGTCGACGAGCACGAGATGCACCGCGTACTGAACTGCGGCGTGGGCATGGTCATCTGCGTGGCCCAGGCCGACGTGGAAAAATCCCTGGCCAGCCTGCGCGCTGCCGGTGAACAGCCATGGGTGATCGGTGAAATCGGCGTCGCCGCCGAAGGCGCTGCGCAGGTCGAGCTGAAAAACCTCAAGGCTCACTGATGCCGGCAACCTGCGATGTCGTAGTGTTGCTGTCGGGTACCGGCAGCAACCTGCAGGCCCTGATAGACAGCATTGGCGCCAGCCCGGCCCACCCGGCACGCATCCGCGCGGTGATCTCCAACCGCGCCGACGCCCACGGCCTGCAGCGCGCCAGCGCCGCGGGCATCGATACCGCAGTGCTGGAACATAGCGGCTATGACGGCCGCGAAGCCTTCGACGCGGCGCTGATGGCGCTGATCGACGGCTTCGATGCCGACCTGGTGGTACTGGCCGGCTTCATGCGCATCCTCAGCGCCGGCTTCGTACGCCACTACAGTGGCCGCCTGCTCAATATCCACCCTTCCCTGCTGCCCAAGTACAAGGGCCTGCATACCCACCAGCGCGCCCTCGACGCCGGCGACACGGAGCACGGCTGCAGCGTGCACTTCGTCACCGAGGAACTCGATGGTGGCCCTCTGGTCGTACAGGCCGTGGTGCCGGTTGCCGCGCAAGACACGCCGCAGACGCTGGCGAACAAGGTTCACGCCCAGGAACATCAGATCTACCCACTGGCCGTACGCTGGTTTGCCGAGGGCCGGTTGTGCCTTGACGAACAGGGTGCCATGCTTGACGGCGAGCGCCTTCCGGCCAGTGGCCATTCGATTCGACTCTAGGAGATTCTATGCGTCGCGCTTTGCTCTTCGCTCTTGCACTGTTCACGCTGCCAGTGGTTCAGGCGGCAGACCTCAAGCCTTTCTCCGCCAGCTACACCGCCGACTGGAAGCAACTACCCATGAGCGGCACCGCCTCGCGCGAGCTCAAGGACAACGGTAACGGCACCTGGACCCTCAACTTCCAGGCTTCGATGATGATCGCCAACCTCAACGAGAGCAGCGTCATCAAGCTCGACAAGGACGCCCTGCTGCCGCAGAGCTACCACTTCGAACGTGGCGGCCTGGGCAAGGCCAAGAAGACCGACCTGGACTTCGACTGGAGCACCAAGACCGTCACCGGCCAGGACCGCGGCGACGCAGTGAAGGTCGCGCTCAACGCCGGCATGCTCGACAAGTCGACCTACCAGTTGGCCTTGCAGCGTGATGTGGCCGCTGGCAAAAAAGCCATGAGCTACCAAGTGGTGGACGGCGACAGCGTCGACACCTACGACTTCCGCGTGCTGGGCACCGAGAAAGTCGCCACCGAGGCCGGCCAGGTCGACGCCGTCAAGGTCGAGCGCGTGCGCGACCCGACGCAGAACAAACGCATCACCGTGCTCTGGTTCGCCAAGGACTGGAACTACCTGCTGGTGCGCCTGCAACAGGTCGAAACCGACGGCAAGGAATACAACATCATGCTTAAAGACGGCACGGTGGATGGCAAGTCGGTCAAGGGCAGCTGAGGCTGGCCTGATGCCCACAGAAACCCCGCTATTTAGCGGGGTTTTTTTATGGCCTCGAGATCAAGAGCTCGCAGGCTAGCGCCAGCTCCTACACCCGACCGCGTGCTCCCACGATATCGAGTGGTGAACCCGGTCGGTGTAGGAGCTGGCGCAAGCCTGCGAGCTTGGCGCCGGCATGATCGCCGCAAAAATACCGACCATCGTGAGCGTCCGTGATTGCGCCCGGATTGTGTTCACACCAAGTATCAGCGTTGTACACGGTCGGCGTAGGAGCTGGCGCAAGCCTGCGAGCTTGGCGTCAGCATGATCGCCGCAAAAATACCGCCCCTATCCCCTTTCATTTACGAACCATGAATTTTCTTTCATTTTCGCTTTTGACCTGCGACAAAACGCCACAGCCCTTCTATTTCGCGGCCTCCAGCCATCGTGAATTTTCTGCCATGAAAGTGAACCAAAAATATCAGTTTACTTAGCATCCTACCTAATTCTATAACAGAGCCACTGCACCACTTCTCCCGATGCAGATCTCAAATTGGAGTTTGCAGAATGACCGTAAAAGTAAGTGAACGCGACGATTCCCACCTTTCCCACGAAGCCGTAGCCCATGGCACGCGCATCTGGGATGTATATCAACAGGATTTGCTGGTTGGCATGTTCCACGACGAGCGTGATGCGCAGAACTACAAGAACGAGCTCGAGACCCTCGAAGCCCAGCGCACCCAGGCGTGATCAGACCCTAGTAACGCAAAACCCCGCTTCGGCGGGGTTTTGTTTTTTAGGCGCTGGCGAATAAGGCCTGCCGCGCCCCGTGACATCGCGGAGCAATCGCCGGCAGGCACGTCAACTCACCACATCAGATCATCAGGGATCTTGTAGGCTGCGTACGGATCGTCATCATCCGGCTCTTCCACCTGGGTGTTGAGCAGCAGGATGCGGTGCGGGTCGCGCTCCTGGATCTTCACCGCCGCCTCGCGCGGGATCACCTCGTAGCCGCCGCCATGGCTGACGATCGCCAGCGAGCCGCTGCTCAGCTTGCTGCGCATCAGGGCGTTGACCGACAGGCGCTTGACCTTCTTGTCGTCGACGAAGTTGAAGTAGTCTTCGGTGGTCAGCTTGGGCAAGCGCGACGCCTCGATCAACTGCTTGACCTGGGCGGCACGGGCCTTCTGCTCGGCCTTCTCCTGCTGCTGGCGGTTGAGCTCCTGGTCGCGCTTGACCTTTTCGGCCATGGCTTCCTGAGCGATACGCTGCTGGCTGTCGTCGACTTCGACCTGGCCCTTGTTCTCCAGGCGTTTCTGCTTTTGCTTCTCTTTGGTGACTTGCTTGACTTGCTTCTGGTTGACCAGGCCGGCTTTCAACAATTGGTCGCGCAGGGAAAGGCTCATGGGTGTTGGCTCACTTATGCAACGGCTCAGCCACAGCTGGGCAGGTTGTGTTCCTGACGTTTGGCTTCGCCCCACAGGGCGTCCAAATCCTCAAGGGTGCAATCTTCTATGGGACGGTGGGTGTCGCGCAATGCCTGTTCGATAAAACGGAAGCGCCGCTCGAATTTGCGGTTGGCGCCGCGCAGGGCGTCTTCGGGGTCGACCTTGAGGTGGCGGGCCAGGTTGACCACGCTGAACAGCAGGTCGCCGACCTCATCGGCCATGGCGGCACGCTCGCCGCCGGCCATGGCTTCCAGCACCTCGTCGAGTTCTTCGCGTACCTTGTCCACCACCGGCAGCGCCGCTGGCCAGTCGAAACCGACCGTGGCGGCGCGCTTCTGCAGTTTGGCGGCGCGGGACAGGGACGGCAAGGTGGCGGGCACATCGTCGAGCAGCGACAACTGCTCGCCCACCCCGGCCTTCTCGGCGCGCTCCTCGGCCTTGATCTGCTCCCAGCGCTGCTTGACCTGCTCTTCGCTCAGGCGCGGCTGGTCCAGCGGCGCATACAGGTCGCCGGTGGGAAATACGTGGGGGTGACGGCGCAGCAACTTGCGGGTGATGCTGTCCACCACGCCGGCGAATTCGAAACGGCCTTCTTCGCGGGCGAACTGGCAGTAGTAGACCACCTGGAACAGCAGGTCGCCCAGCTCGCCCTGCAGGTGCTCGAAGTCGCCGCGCTCGATGGCGTCGGCGACTTCGTAGGCTTCCTCGAGGGTGTAAGGCACGATGCTGGCGTAGCTCTGCTTCACGTCCCAGGGGCAGCCGAACTGCGGGTCGCGCAGGCGGGCCATGAGGTGCAGCAGGTCTTCAAGTGTGTACATCACGGTTCTCTAAACATGTTCGAAATTGCATCGCCTGCGGCTTGCACGGTCTGGGGCTGCTTGCACGGTCCTGGGCCACTTGCACGGTCCTGGGCCACTTGCACGGTCGGGGTAGGAGCTGGCTTGCCTGCGAGCTCTTAGCGGCGGTAAGGCCACTAAAAAGC
>Ga0308164_10001996_pt1 | contig 21572 bp, 26 predicted proteins | sample PhyTR2_FD_201031 | JGI IMG/M metagenome (GOLD analysis project Ga0308164, IMG submission 201031) | Phyllosphere microbial communities from UC Gill Tract Community Farm, Albany, California, United States - DLSLT.R2 | ecosystem: Host-associated > Plants > Phyllosphere > Unclassified | place: USA... | reverse complement strand
TAAATTCAATTTTGTAACATTGCATTCGCAAAAAAAGAGCAGTCTTTTTTTCGGGCCTATAGCTCAGCTGGTTAGAGTAGAAGACTCATAATCTTTTGGTCCCTGGTTCGAGCCCAGGTGGGCCCACAACCTCTCTGTTAATTCAGAGAGGTTTTTTTATGCTCTAAAAGTGGTCAAAAGGCTATCTGAAGGCTGTTTTCCATGATTGTAGCAACTGCTACAGTTTCAAATATAACTAACCTTATGTTGTATTCAAAACTCTATTATTTGTTATTTAAGGCTTTCGTTTTGGCGCATTTTGGCGCGCGCCAAATTACATCATGCCATCATCGGCAAAGCTATAGTAGCTGCCTTCACTTATAATGATATGATCGAATACTATTATATCCAACAGCTTTCCGCACTCTACCAACCGTTTCGTTAATTTAATATCAGCCTCACTCGGTTTAAGCGATCCACTCGGATGGTTATGTGCAAGAATCATTGATGAGCAGTTAGTTTTCAAGGCAGTGGCAAACACTACCTTTGGATCAACATAAGTACCGCTAACTCCACCCATTGAGATGTCAACGATTCCCAGCACTCGGTTGCCTCTGTTTAGTAGCAGCACTTTGAATTCTTCGAGGAATGAAATCTTCCCCATATCCCACTGACTCTTTAGAAGTTGATACGTTTGATTTGATGAGCTGATCCTCGGACGCTCGTTGATGTTGTAGTCTGGTCTGTAGCTTACTAATACTTCAGCTACCTTAAATTGTTCGTGTACCATAGTTGTATCTATTTAAATATGGCGCTTGTATAAGCTTTCAAACCAATTAAGTAAAGGAGGAACGGAATAAATGGATTGTGTAGTGGCTACATGAGCGTTTATGCCGTAGTTCCTTTAAACGTATTGGGAGGACAAGCTTAAATTTGTGTAATAGTTAGATAGACTATCTAGATCCTACCCTCCAATGTACCAATCAAATTGATAATCGAAATAGTGGCAGTTGCGCAAAGTGAGGCATCACGTTTATTTGCTGTTCGCTTGTGTGTCAATTCATTAGCTAGATCTAATGTTGCCTTAGCATAACGTCGCGTAGTCTCATTGGAAGAGCCACCGAGTTCAACTGCTATATATGCTTCTAGCATCCTTTTCGCGTCAGTTTTACTTACATCTTTGCCATCCAATATTGGATGTTTATCCTTAATGAAGACTGCTTGCGCCAAAGTTATTATTGTTTCTCTACTTAGCAAGCCTATGACCTGATATTGTTCTTCATTGTTTGCTTCATTCTGCCTTATTCTAATCTCATTCAATGACCTTTCAATTCTCTCCCAATTGGTCAAGTCAACCATTACGCTTATTGCTTTTGGAGATTCATTCTCTTGCACTAGTTGTTCTAATGTGGAGAACAGTTCAGAAATATAGGCTCTTCTTTCGCTGTAGTGTTTAAATTCACTACTCCACTTAGCATACCAATTCCAAAGATCTGTGAACGGGTTTGGGTTTTTAATATTTAATGTACCAAGATTAGCGTTTAAAGAATTGTAGACTACCTTGTATCTCTCATTAACATCTTGTATCCGTTGCCCCCCTGTGGACACTGAGACTAATATTTCCTTTATCTCAGCAATCATATTAATTACTTTCTCCCTAGAGCTAGCATGGGGAAGTCTAGACCAATCTATTTGATATTGAGCTTTCGGTATAAGTTTAACACTTGAAATCACTTCGTTACCTAACTGCGGACTTACGACGTTGATCTTATCCATTATCAGATTTTCTATAGCCTGTATTGAATCTCTGTGTTTGACAAAACTTTGAACGTCAACCGTGAGATAAATCGTGAAAAGGTATGTTCCTCCGTTCCAGTTATCATATCCCGTTTGATCTATAGACACCTCAGAACTAGTTACTAATTGGTAAAGATCACTTTCATCGTCTGCTTTTAAGATCTCGCCCACTGTATAGATGATTCCCCTCAAATCATTGGTGTTTGTAAAATTTAGCATACAGTTATTACTTCCCAAACTTTAACTTCAGCTCTTCAAGCATATCATTATTCACGGGTTGCGGGCGAGTAGCATGTGCTATCGTTGTAGCCTCGGCTATCATATTTTTAACTTCCGAATCTGAAAAACCAAGCCTAGATACGTATGAACGAATCTCTTCAGCTGACTGCCCGTGCATGATCATGTTCGCAATACGAAAAGTATGTTCCTTAGTTCGCAGTCTATCCGAAGTTGATGAAGACAGTTTTTGTTTATTATCAAGCTCCTCAATTTTATTTATCCTTTTATCTAAACTTCGAACAACATTAAGTACCTCTGATAGAACATCTTCTTCATCACGTTTTGTATTCTCAGTAGGAACAGGGTTTGTTGCCAGGATTTGGTCAAATCGCTCTTGAAACTCACTCCAGTACTTATCAAAGACCTTTTCAAGTATGGAAGGCTTTAGCGGACTCTCACTTAAACTATTAATTGTCATGAGGAGCTGCAGTAAGCTTTCTCGGTTGTATAAGGTATGATTGAATTGTGCAAGTGGATTAACAAGATCTATAGGCTCTAGATCAATCAAGAATGTACAAACTCTACTTGAACTCAAGCCCTTTGCAATTGCACCTGCCTCGAACAAAATCCAAGGCTTGTCTTTGTTTTCTTTAGTCAAACAGATAATTCCGATGGAGGTGTCTGACAGTTCGTTCATAATTTCCGTAAACCATGTAGCGCCACGATCTATTGACCTACTTGATAACCATGGTTCTGAGGACTGAATCGTACACTGTAACCAAGTGTCGATCCATTCTGCAACTTGTTTACTTTTATCGCCTGACCAACTAATAAATACTTTCATATATGAGGGTGTTAATCTATGATAGCAAAGATAAGAGAACGAGCGATGATTGCAAATCAATCAATCATCTTACCAATATCCAAGAATTTATACTAAACCTTACTTTAAGGGGGAGGTTTCAGTTTTTTGGATATGCACAAGTCAGTGCATTCCAATACAACTGTTTACCTTTTATAACGACAAGTAGGTGCGCACATTTTTATATCAATGGGGTTATTAAAAAAGATATGATTAGAAAAAGTGCAAGCTATAGCTAAATATCATCGTCGCTATTTAGTGGGAGTAGTAAGTCTGAATCATTGTTTGGCTTTTTCAATGTAGAAACTGAGTTAACACGTTTGCCCACCATTACCCGTTTCATCAGCTCTTGAGGGAAGGTATCTAAAACTGTAAACTTGGTTTCAATTGGTAGTGTCTTGCTCAACCAAATCTCTTCTTCAGCTTTAGTAAGTATAACTGGCATACGTTTCTTTGCATGAATCTCAGCAACCAATGGGTTAGCCTCTGTTGTTAAGATGCCATAGGTACGAAATTTCTCTTTCGTTTCAGGATCAACCCACTGCGACCATAATCCTGCAAAACAGAACAGCTTTCTATCTTTGACAGTGAAACGGTATGGTTGCTGTTCACCTTTAGCATCTTTCTTCCACTCATAAAAGCCATCAGCCATTACTAAACAGGTTTTATGATTTACAAGTAGAGGTCTCCATAACTTGCTCTCCATTGCTGTTTCACTTTTAATATTCCAAGTATCACGAGTGAGTTTTAAGCTATCCGCAAAGTAAGGCACAATACCAAAAGCCATCTGTTGAATGATGTCTGGTTCATCTGCAGTAATGACCAATCCTTTCTGTGTGATTGCTAAGTTGTAGTTTGGTGTCCACTCTCCCTGAATCTGGTGTGGGTGGGTTTTTAGTATTTCTTTTTCTTCGGCTGTTAATGTATATCTAGCGCACATTGTTCACTTTTAAAAGTGATAACACGCTAAGCAACAAGATGGTTTTACTTCTTGCGTTTTGCCTTTGGCTTGTCAGTAATATGGTTTAGTGTCGCTGCCTCTTTCAACAAGTAGCGTTTAAGTAGGTTCAATAGTTCTTTCATCTTATTTAACTTTTATAATATCATTCCAGTTCGTAGTGTAGTGCGGACGTAGAAACTCACGCTTCATTGACCACTTTTGATCCTTACCCTCGCCAGCCATCCGCAATGTTCCTGCTCCATAATGTAAGTTAAGCCGATCCAGTACCTTCGAAACCTTGTCGTATTTAACTCCTTTAAACTCACTGAAGATGTTCAGTTGAACTTCTGATTCAGGTATTAATCCAGTAGCATTGACTTCTACCTTTTGATACAGGTAGCCACGTAGGTAGATTTTCTTCAATCCCCAAAGCGCTGTCTTTATAAGTTCAACAGTGTTATTGATGGGGTGTTCAAGTGGTATTGTAATAGCCGGATAAGCTTGTAATTCATCAGCAACAAACTTATTAGTGAGTAATCTGACTGACAAAACAGTAGTGCATAATTTCTCTCTACGAAGCTTGCTAGCGAGTCTAGCTGCATAACTGGATGTAGCTTCAATGAGTTGATTATAATCTCCTGTAAGCTTTCCAAATGCCCGACTTGTGCACATACCTTTCTTTGGATCAAGTACGGTTTTTAATGGAATGCAACTTTCTCCCCACAGCTCACGCCACATTCTAACTCCAACTACAGTCATATGCGTTTGTATCCAATCAACCGGCAAGGCTCGAAACTGTGCTGCTGTTTCGATCCCATCCTTTATAAGCTTATGTGCAAATTGTCTACCTACACCCCAAAGATCTTCAACTGGATAATCTGCCAATGCATCATTAATTTCTTGCTCGGTTTCCAATACCATAACACCGTTGTGCTTCTTAGATGTTTTGTTCGCAACCTTCGCTAACACCTTTGTTGGTGCAATACCTACACTAATAGGAATGCCAGTGTTGTTTATCACTGTTTCTCTAATCTCAACACCGTAATCTTGTAGGTTATCGAAACCACTTAACCCTAGAAAGCATTCATCAATACTGTATACTTCCACCTCTGGAGTAAACCTTGCAAGGTTAGTCATTACCCTTGCGCTAATGTCGCCATATAAGGTATAATGGCTACTGAATACCGCTATGTTATGCTTTTTGATTTCCTCTCTGATCTTAAAAAATGGTGCACCCATGGCAATACCACAAGCTTTCGCTTCATTGCTACGAGCGATAACGCACCCATCATTATTGCTGAGCACAATTACTGGAACACCATTATATTCAGGTTCAAACAACCTGTGGCAGCTCGCATAGAAGTTGTTACAGTCTGCTAATGCGAACATTGTTTTGCTTTGAATGTGGTAAGCAAGTCCAGGTCACTGCGCCAAATACCGTGACATTTCTTCCAGTGATATTTAAGCAGGCATCCATAGTATCATTAAGACATAAGTAGGTGTTATCTCCTTTGGTACAAAGCTTTCTTGTAAGCCACTCCCCTTCAACAGAACAAACGATTAGCATTCCAGAAGTAACTTGAACTGATTTGTCAACCACTATGATACTACCTTTCATTATTCCAAAATACCTCATTTGGTCATCGTCACATTCGAAGTAAAAGGTGTTTGTTGGGTCGCTTACGATCCTTTGAGCGATATGTAATCTACGCTGTTTGTAATCCTCCGCAGGAGATATAAAGCCTGAAACACGACCTGGATTATCCAGTGTATCAAGCACATTATTCTTTGGTATCTCTAGTTCTCTAATCATAACACTGTTGCTTTACAGATCAAAATTACTAAAAATATTAGCAAAGACACGCGGTGTTGATAGATAGCTTACAACCGAAGCTAATATACTGCTAGTGTTTGTTTTAGCTATTGCACAATTTGTTAGTAACTAGGGCTTAAACTTAGCAGATAGAAAATAAATTGTGCGTATGAGGGTAGTTTGATTTCTTACAAGTTTACACTTTTAAAGATGAGGGGAGTCTATAGGTTAGCCTGATGAGTTAAGAGCAAAACATCAGCGCCCTCTCTTTTTCAACGCATTGTACCTATTCTCGGTCATCACTGATATTGTTGCATGGCAAGATTGCTCGTGCTCGCAGTTTCTTATTAACGGGGGTAAGTCCTTTAAAATTGTGTCAATGGCGTAGATATCATTCTCACTATAGTGGCTACATTGCATGCAACAGCTATCTCGTGTTAAAACGATAGCATAAAACTCACCTATATAATCTACGTTGCTAACGTTATCTATTTTAGAGAGTATCATCTCCTTAAAGCTCTTCTCGAAGTAATTCCTCTTCATGACATCATCTGTACAAGAATTTGCAAGTGTAGAGTAAATCCATCTAAGTGACTGGTGCTTAGTCGGATTTCTACTTACCAATGGAAGAAGCGCGTATTCATAAAATTGATATGCTGTCCATGAGGGCTTATTCTCCAACAGCAAGTCCAATTCATCTCTGGTTAGGCTATGATCTATCGGTTGAGTTTTAAATAACCCATCAAACCCAAACTCCATAGTTCCAACACCTATTATATCAACGATGGTATTGAGTATCTTCTTTTTCGTCTTCTTATCCATTGTTGCACGATTTAATTATAACTTGGGTTTAAACATAGAGGATAAGAAATGACTTGTGCATATGAGTACAACTTGATCTATTACAAGTGTCAACTTATAAAGCAGTACCTTACTCTAATCCTCTAAGTTCATTTTGTAGCAAGCTAATCTCAGATCTTATCTTTTCAGCTTCAAGTAGTAAAGCATTCAATCTATCTTTTGCCACTTTAAGTCGAAGTGTCTTTGATTCTGTTTCCCAACTTCTATATTCACTCAGATCTAGGAAATAAGACATTACCTTGCTTAAGGTTTCAACTCCCCAATATATTGACTGGCTGCCACTTTTAATTTCTAACTGCTTTAGCTGAGATACACCAGCTGGCGATGTAATGTTTAGTTCAACGCTTGTCTGTCCCCACCAATATAGCATTTTCGCTTGCGAGCTCATTGTCCAATCATTGACTACAATGGATTGGCGTAACCCATTCCTATCGACAAACCTTAGTTCTGCTTCTCCGTTCGCATTGTTATCTTGAGTTATTATAATTTGCGCTAAATAGTTGTACTGCTCTATCAGATCTTGAGATACTTGACTAGCACTCCTTATTTTTGTTCTATATCCTATCAGATTCATTATAAGTTTTTAAAGGGAAGTTAAGTTTTCAAAGCGAGTACCGCGACATTTAAAGCAGATACCGTTTTCGATATGGCTATATTCGGGAAAACCTCCTGCACCGTTGCATCTCGAGCAAGGCTTTATATTTAAAAGCTCCAGAGTACCTGAAGCTTCTTTGAAAACTTCAACATCATTCTCTACATGGTACTTCCAATGACACCAATTACATAGCGTTATCAACGAATCATTGCTATACTCCCACGGTAACTTTCCTAAAATGTAGAATTTGTGGTGGACGTGAAGTGTATACTGTTTTGACGCTCCTACAGGAATAAAGAATTCAAGGTATGACTCTTCTCCATAAGCAGGCCCTTTTCGGGTTTCGAAAGCCTCATTACCTAACCAAAAATGTATCGTCTCATTAGTTTTAGGGTTATAGTAAGAATCTGTAGCCCCTTTAGAACATACCGAACACCTACTTGTATCTCTATCAATGATCTCTTGTCTTTTGGCTTGCCATTCCCGAGTGTAAAGTAGATGTTGATAAGGTATAAATACATGGGTTGCATATTCTTCTCTAAGCTCTTGATATGTTTTCATTTGCTGCATAACGGGTTCTTGCTCTATGATGTCCACATAGGAATGCTACGTCAATTATCTATTGGGTTTATTCCTTGCTTTCTCAACAGCTTCAACTAACTTTTCAATCCACATATCAGAGAGCATATCGATTGTATTGAAACTCTTCTTAGACTTTGTTGACCAGCCATGAATATCATTTTCATTTATATCAAACTTGTAATCTTCACTTTTAATCAGCTTTGGGTTGTCAAATGGCATTGAATAACCTCTCTCATCAAAGACTCCGTTAAACAGTTTTATACTAACATAAGTATCGAAACTTTGATCATAGAATTGGATAAGGAGACTTTGTCCATGACTGATAATGTCAATGCCATTAGTTCTATTATCTTTTGTAATCATATGCCAATGTGGTAATGATGATTTTATTGAAGCTACCTTATCCTTGAATGATTGTAATAACAATTGGAAATGTTGTATAGATAATGTACGCCCCTCATCATTGGATAGTATGTGTTGCCTGCGTTCAGCGTTTAACATACGTTCGTTTATGATAGCAACTTTGTCTGCTAGTGTCAAGACTTTCAATTCACCTCCAAGTTCTTGAACTCTAGATTCAATTACAGAAGCTATTCCGTCAATTCCCCACCTAGATAGTCCAAGATAAAGTCGCGTTCTTGGTAACCACTTAGGCATGGTCTTGTCCTCAGTTACAGGTATAAATGTAGTAAAATCGTAGCCCTCATCAAATGCTCTGTTCCTAATTGCAGTTTCCTCCATTCTTGTCCATGGAGTCTTGCCCCAACTCTCTCTATACAATACTACAACAATTCTACTCTGTTGAAAGAAAACTTCATTGAAAGCCTCTTCTCCATCTCTTCCAGCGATCTCTTTTTGACGTTCAGAATAGAGGAATGTGGTTAGAGTTTCTTTCAATTTATTATTTAGCTGCTCAGCTAAAGCCTCATCCTCTTTAACAAAGGAAATGGCAACGTCGTATTTATATTCGGTCATATTAATTTTTTAAAAGGTCTTGAAGTTGATCCATGTTCAACCATGGGCGCTTACGATGCACCATTCTGTGGCAATTGGCGCAAAGTAATGCTATTTCTTCAGGTTTAGTTTTATAGTCAGCAGGCATATTACTTACCCATATAGTATGATGTCCCTCTATGAAACCATCGCCAACTTTACCATATACTTTATTATAATCAAACTTGCACACTTGACAAAATAGCCGTCCATGCTTAAGTTTGAAGTTGTGCTTTGCAAGCTCTACCACTTTAGAGTTTCTTTCTCTTGCTCTGTGAGTTCTTTCAACGATCTTACCCTCTGGAAATCCATCTGTTGCATCATCATTACTTTGAAAGTCCTCTTCTAATTTCAGCTGCCAAAACTTCCGTTGAGCTCCAAATCTACCTGCAGCACTTGGAGTAAATCCTAATTTTGTACAGTAAGCTAAATATACTTTGTCTAAATCCAGGTCCTCTATCGGTTGATAATCAAGTATTTCTGTTATAACCTTATTAGTTTCTCTACCGTCGATGTCTAACAGATATTTGTAAGGCTCATTGCCTTTATATCCCAGATACCTACTTGGTGCAAAACGCACCTCATTATCAACTTCATAAGCAACAAAGCATGTTCCTTGCTTGATAAGCTTTTGCGCATCTATAACTCTCAGCTCGTCCGTCGAGGTTAAAAAGTTTTCTAGAGTTTCTATATTCGCTTTGAGCTGTGCTAGGTTTACAATGTATTCAGGAGATTCAATAATAGATTTATATTTATCTACCAACGACCTCATCTTCTTCATCTTTGTATTCCCTATCTCTTCATAGTATTCTATATGTTGATTCAAAGCTAGTAGTGCCTTGCTCAAAAAACTTGCGCCGTAATCAGCGTTAATGTTGTTTAAGAAGTAGTCCATGGAGTCGTAGTTTAAAGTACGCTGAAAGCGACGACCTTTAAGCATTAATTTAAGATTGTTAATATAGTCAGTAGCAGAGTTGATGTTCATGCCTGCCTCAAGGGCAAGTTTATTTACTGCCACTGATTGCTTTAATGTACCTTGATATACTTCTTTAGAGATACTATAAGCTAATGGGATGGCTGACGAGTCAATTTTCATATGAGAGTTAATTTTGGTGTTAAGTTAAGACTTACTATCAAAAAATTAAAATAAAGTATAACTCAAATAGAATTAAGCGAACAGTCTGCGAATGGAGAGAGGGTCAGTGCAGTAAAGCTTCATAGAAGCGATGCAGTGATATGTTTTATGCAATAAAACACGAGGCTTGGCGGTATTGTTGATCGTTAATTCTGGTTGTTAACACTCATCAACAATTGTGACAAGCTGAAGCCTGAACGACCACGCAGGTTCGCTAAACTAGGAAAGCGGTTAGGTTTATCCAGGATGAAGCGGAACGAATCCTTTATGAAGTGTAGCCAACCCTAGATAAAGATAAGAGAGCTTTCATGAGGTGACTGCTTTGCCGAAATTAAAACCATGACAAAAACGAAGTGACTGGCGTGTGTTTTAAGTGGCATTAACCTCACCGAATACCTATCTTCCTAATCATATTAGCACTGTCTGATGATCAGAACTACTGTCATAAAAGTAAACGCAGTACACTTATAAGAAAGCAGAACAGCACCATTACTTCAAACAAAGACCAAATCTTACCATATCCTCTTGTAAGCCGCTAAGAGGAGGAGGTAAGATTAAGGGATGCTATCTGCATTTTAGCAGCCACCAAATCATTTATAGTGTCTTTACCGACACGTGTCTTCTTTAATAGCAAAACACAAGATGCAATGCCAGTGAATTTCCTTTGGATCGGGCTTAGTCCAAGTCTTGTATTGCTTCTGCCTTTTAGCGATATTCTAACAAGGTCGCGAGTTTGAAGATTGAAATTGAAACTTGTAAAAAGCTTATAAAGTTCCACATCAACATGTTTATCGATTTCAATAATCTGCTTATCAATGTCAATGAAATAGTAGGCAGCTATCCATCCATCAAGAAGATTCTTAATCTTTACTAAACATTGTAGAAGGTAGATATCAGTCGTAGGATCTATCTTACGTTCCTCCATAGATGAAATACTTTTTATTTTAGATATCAAGCTATCAACTTTGGTTTCACTTGCCCAACATCTTGATCCGTCGAAACGAACTGACAAGAAACTAAAGGAAGTACCCCTAGGATCTAAGATTCTACTCACCTTTTCAAGTTCATGATCCTTTTCCTTTATTGGATACAGCTGTAAGCCCAACTTTGTCGTAAGCTCTTCACTTGCGACATCAAATGCTTTAGATGCTTGCAACCTATCTTTACACATTACAATAAAATCATCAGCATAACGAATCATTTTAAAATCCTCGTCAATCATTCTTTGATCGAAGTCAGAAAGACATATGTTTGCTAGTAATGGCGAGAGGGCATTACCTTGAGGAATACCTGACTCTGAGTTTTCAAAGTGCTCCTCATATACTTTCCGGTTCTTTAACTCTTGAATGTTACCTAACTCTTGGATGACAGCACTTCTAAACAATTTGTTAACTGAAGTATCTGGAAGTGCTTTCTCTACTTTATCAAAGAGTTGTTCTGAGTTAACTGAGGGAAAGAATTTTTTAATGTCGGCCTCTAAAATGATAATGTATCCTTGATTGTAGTAACTATTCATTTGCACAATAGCATCCAGTATTCCGAGTCCCTTTTGGTATGCAAAGCTACAGTTGTTCTTTAGGTTAAATTTACTTGTTAACAGTTCTTCGAATTCCAACGCTAAGACTTTATGTACTAACCTGTCCTTTATTTGAGGTACTCGAAGTGGTCGCGGACTGCCGTCTTTCTTTTTGATGGCAACGCCCTTCACTTTACCGAACTTATACGATCCCTCCTTAAGTTGGAGAGATATTTCTTTTACATGTTTGTGGATGTTACTTTCGAATTCTTTGATTGAGAAGTTTGCTGAGTCACGAGAGGTTTTGTTTGACTTGTTGAGTCTCTTCCAAGCAGTATAGAGAGACTTCTCGCTCGAGATTCTTTCGAGTATCGTTGAGGTTTTAGACATTATGTATTGACTGTGGGTTCCAAGTTACAAACTTGTGCAGATCACACTCCTAAAGCTGTGGCTTAGATAATCAACCAAACTACTAGGATTGTTCTTCCTATCATCCGCTTGAAACACTCTATTGCGTTTGCCATCTGCTTGTACATTGTACACGCTCTGGCTAACCTATCTACGCATTCAGCCTTAGCTGTCAGTAGATGCCTTGTTTTTTAGCTTTCATACTCATTTTAGATACTTGACAGTCGTTTGTTAAAGGTAACCTTTTTTCTGACATACGCAAGTTTTTTCAAATTAGTTTCCGCCCGCTGAACCCCTCCCTTGGATAATGCCAACTCCACAGATACTGTTACCTTAAATCTGCTGGTAAAGGTGTCGTTGGTAGAGATGTGAGGTGAGATAATCAACCAAACTACTAGGATTGTTCTTCCTATCATCCGCTTGAAACACTCTATTGCGTTTGCCATCTGCTTGTACATTGTACACGCTCTGGCATAGTACAAATATAGTAATAAAGAATAACGTGAATGCTTTATTTTTCAACATTGTGATTTAGCTAATAGAAGCTATATTAACATAGCTACTATTAGCTCTTATCACAGCAATTAAGTGTTCTTAGGATTGCTTGAATATCAGAATGTTAGTATGCTTTACCACCTACCTTACCGAAGATCGAAATGATACCAGCGGCATTGGGACTGGTGTTTGTTAGCTCACGTAATCCTGTTTCTGAGAGTAGAACCTTTATGTATACCCCGTCTTTGGGACAGTAGATGTAAAGTGAGTTTGTCCATCTTCCAGTATCAGTTAAGCCACTTTCATGCCCTCTAACAGTGGATCTCAATAACTCCGATAATAGGTTTGCATCAAGCTTAGGTACACCGAGAAGGCTTGACAATGCAAATGCTGGCTCACAACTTTTTACATTACTAAACAAGTGATCAACTGAAATATAGGCCGTTGCAAAATCATCCCTAGGGGTCAATGGTATTGGCGGAGTTGTGTTGCCGCCAACGTAAATATCATAGTTCCAACCTGAGGGATTGTGATACTTGAACTTTTTACCATTGGGATATACAAAGAAACCACGATGGATATGCGAACGTGCATTCATCACATATTCATTTTGATAAAGATAAGGCAGATCGTTTACATTCAATTCAACGGGTTCTGGCTGTTTGCTTAGTTCGTATGAAATCATGTCAGCAAAAGTTTAAGGTGTAAGTGTTTTCAGGAGTCCATCGGTGAAGATACTTGTGTTAAGCTTATTTGTGTTGCCACATGATGCAAGCAAAATCCGTTTGTATACATCAAGCTCTGCATGATAAAATAAAATATAACTAGTCTTCCAACCTGCATCCATTATAAATTGCTCAACTTCGATGATGGGAGAGCTAGCTAGGTCTTCTATAATTTCTGTGGTTAACTTCAGTTTCAGGCTACTTGCTTTGTGCGAACATAGATTAAGGTTGCGAAATAGATCAGTAGGCTTGGTATTATCATCAGCTGTAGTGAACCATTCACTACTATCAGCGTCCAACATTGCTATTGTACTCTTTATGATGGAATCTACGTTGACCTTGATTTCTTTCTCTGGTAGAACATAGTGGTATTGATTGCCACTACCATCTAAATAAAACCCTCTGGTATTAAACCCTACATTATGGAACTCAGTTTGATATAGGTATATAAATTTTTGCACTAATAGATTGATGTTGTTTTCTTGTTGCATAAATGAATGAGTTCATTTGATTTAAAGGATATGTCTAGTCAGGTGTTTATATATTGATTGAGCATTCACAACAACATTTGGCATTTGTCTGATTGCCTTCCTAAGCTCCTCACAATCAATCTTACCCCACATCAAATCCATAGGTAACTCAATGGAAGTTTCTTCAGGTTGCGTGTAAATGTGGTAGTTCTCATCTGCTGTGTCAACCTTTAAAACAATAGAACTACTACCATTTAGCGCGGGACGAATATCCAAATCGAACGGATGATCCTCCTTAAACCGTTGTTTAAAATAATAGCGCACTACGCTTTCTTCTCTAGCTATGTGGTAAAGGTAACCACTTGATAAAAACTTCAATGCAATCTTGAGTTCTAAACTTAATTTAGGTGTATCGTTTTCGAAACCAAAGTGCTCAGTGACTTTTAAGTACTCATAAACACTTCTGTAGATAGGTAGTTCAAATGAATGTTGATCCGCTATCGGATTTGAAAGGTAACGTACAAGGTCATGAACTTCTCCGGTAGCTAATATTTCTAACCGAATGGTAATGATTCGACATTGATTGTAGTCAATAATTGTTTTTAGTTCAAGGAGTCTTATTATGTCTCCATTGGGAAACTGACGATGGCGTAAAGACGATTTATTCATTTTGAGAGAGCCAATAGGTCCTATATTGGTGGTTTAGTAAACACAAAAAGCGCAGGACTGAGCTACGTCTGCGTCTAAGAGGTTCGGCAAAAACCTGACAACAACAAACAAGTCAGCCTACGCTTTTTAAGCATAGGCGTGAACTTATCTGCTCTTGTTGTCTTTGTAATTTTGCCGATTCCTTAGACAAGAACTGATAGCTTACGCTAGTATTTTAATATGTAAATCTTACTTTTACTTTAAATCATTGATCTATCCTCTGTGTTTAGTTCAACCGTAAAGATAGTAAGCAGATTGAATATAGGTGCATTCCTGTACCCATATTTTTTTTTATGCAGCTTCTTTTTCCACCGTACCAATGCTCACGTAATCAGTTTCTCCCTCTACAATTCTGCGATAATAGAAGTTCATTAATTGTTCAGCAGGTAAGAAGTTGACTCTAAGTGAATATTCAATGCCAGCAGTATTATCATTGGATTGTGTTAAATGGTAGCATTCACGTAATAGGTTATTGGTAAGGATACTACCAAACTTCTGCAATGCTTCTTCACCGAGGTCAATAAAGATAAAATAGCGGGCATCCTTTGGACTCATGCTAAGAGTGATATTGTGGAAATAACTCAGGTACTCTTTAACAAGATTGGTGTTCTGTTCGTTCTTGGTATGATCCATTAAAGCATAGGTACGGAATTTGGCAACATCAAATCGTTTTAACAGGTTGATTGCTTTTTCTACCATCAACGTGTATACTTTCTCAACGGCATTGTTGGTGAGTTGAATGTCAGTCGTAATGGGTACGAACTGTGTTTTAGATTGTGCTTTAGCTCTAGTTTGTGTTTTCATCGTTGTAAGAATTAAAAAGTGTGTAAATAGAAAAGGGCATCCTGTTTAGAATGCCCTGTAGGTTATTAGATAGTAAAGTGTAAACTTTTAAAAGATAAGGATGGAGCTTGTTTAAAGCAGTTTGATGAAGCGTTCTGGCTGAACCTGTAATGATCTGTTATGAAAGTTTGTGTAGCTTGTAGCGAACTTAAATGGCTCCATGCAATCAGTGAGAGCAAGTGTTTTGATCAACTTGTCAAGTTCCATTTCATAGGTGCAGTTGCAAAAGTGATATTCAATTTTGTAATGGTTCCACATGTTGCACTTCAGACCAAAGTAACATTGTGCAGTTTGAATGGAATGGATTAGTTCGACATTCAATGGATGTGGCTTGTAGTCAATCTCGATGCAAACTCTGTTTGATTTGATGGTTTGAGCTTTTGCATGCTGCTTAACGTGCTTAACCAGGATGTGGAACATTCGTTCAGTAAGCTTGTTGTTGGCCTTTTGAAAAGGAGTTGCTCGCTTAGCTGCTTGATAACAATTCTTGTAAGCTGAACGCTTGCTAGCCCATTGTTCTTCATTGATCCTAACCTGATCAGGTAGCTTGTTTCGTTCCTGTGGATGCTTTTGGAAGTCCATATTGATTTCTTATAAGTTAAAACGTTTAAAATTACTGGTACAGAAGAAAGCTTTTAAATCCCTAATAGAGTTCATGTTTTACGCTTTAACTTCGCCACCGGCACGTAGTCGGGGGGTGATGTCATACCAGAGTTCTTCCTTACGAAACTCACAATTTTTTGATGTAGGCATTACTTTTTTAGAGTTACATTGGTAAGGTGTTAACTTTTATAAAAGCAGGATATGCTAGAGATTGCGATTGCCTTGTGGAGTACTTCACTCACATATTATTCGACTTGATAACTTAAGTATAGGGGGGGTGATTGCTCAATTTTTTTTATTTTTAATATCAGACCCCTATTGCTACTTTTATACAAATGGCAGCAGCACTCTCTTATACAATTAAAGTTTGGCTTACCAGTATCGCTTTAGGTACATTAGCTCTCTGGTTAACCATGATCATCTTTTCTCCGGCTGAAGATGCACCTTGGAGTGATATGCCATTATTCATATTGTTAACATTAGTAATTGCAGCACTCATTTCAATACCTGCATCAATATCGTTTTTCCTTGCAGCTTATATGTTGAAGAATAGTGGTGTTGCTCCGCTGAAACAGAAGATTGCGGTTAGCTTAATTGCAATTACTGCATGCTTTATAACATTTCTATTGATTGCCCGATCAGATCATAATTCTGTTTTTGATAGAGGTAACTTCACTCTGGTTCTATGTTATAGCTTACCAATTCCTCTTTGCGTTTGGTTTTATAAGTCGGCTGAATGATTATGCATAGCGGATACAAGAAATGCAAGCCACAGAAGAAATACAAGTTTACAGAGAAGATGGAATGGATCTGGGACTATAGCAAGTTCAAAAATCCTTTTTGTACATCAGATGGCAAGCTCAGACTAATTAGCTAGCTAGCTTGCACATTTTATTTTTAGGTGGGGCTTAAACATACTACCCTTGAACATAATTGTGCGATCGGTTAGTGTGTAAGTTAAGTTGATTAAACTTCCTCTCACACATTTTAACTTTTCTTACAGACTTAGACTTTGATTTATAAAGACCCGTTGCCATCTCCTTTTCTGTTCTGGCCTTGCTTCCATTAAAGTAATCAGTATGAAAATAGGTATCGATATCAGTAGACTTAAGATTGGTTTCGATACCATAGTCAGCGAAGATTGCTAAAAGTTTCGATTTAACATAGCTAACTTCATAGCTAACACCAACCATAAATTTAGAATACACAGCATCAATGATACCTTGGCTAAGCTTACCTTGTTCCATCTCCAATTTACGGAGTGCAGTTTCAATTTTTGTTTTTGTTCCCAGTTGCGCAACTTCATCAAAACCAAGGCTGTCAACTGCATTTGTAATAAGTGGGAAACGTTTGGAAAGATCCTCATAGTAAGCATCTGCACCAATAACTCCTCGGTTGTTTTCGTTAGCTACGAGTTTAACAAGGACTCTTGCAATGCTTGCTTTTGAGTACCTACCTGCCGCTTTAGACATTGAAATCAACTCTTCATCAGGAAAGATCTTTTTAGTCTCGGTAAACTCGAACAACTCTGATTTTATATAAGTTAAACCAACTGCAAGGTCTTGGCAGTAGCATAGTTTAAGTTGGTGCTCGTAAAGGAAGTTGTCATATTTGAAATAGTCAAAGTCACCATGCTCGTTTAAAAGGTTTGCATAAGGTGTAACGCGTTTAAGTGCCTCGCCATAGACTGTATTCTTCAAATAGGTATCATGGGTTGTGGCCTGTAATCCTAGTATCTGATGATATCTGTTCTTTGAAATATCAATATCTATAAGTAAGGCTGGCTCCAACTTAACAGCTCTATTGGATTTGATACTTACAATATGTGTAGCGTTTCTGTAATTGTCTGGCCGCATTGCGGTAGGGTCTGCTTGCCTAAATCTGCCAAGAATCTGATATGTATCTGTATTGGGATCAATGATTGTATGTTCAACATAGTTCCTGTCAGTCAAGATCAGAACATCGGGTGTGATGCTATCTAATTTAATATCGAGACCATTGAAAAAGCTACTGGTAAGGAAATTGATATTGCCAAGATTCTCAGTTGTGATCACACTATAGCAATGTTCTTGAAGACCTAAGTGATGTAATACTTCCACTCCATCTTCAGAGCAAAATACCTTAGCCGTACTTTGTAAGCCGAACTTTGTTACTAATGAATGTATACCCTGTATAGAGTTAAAGAACACAAATAACTTTTCACCATCATAACCATCAATGTACTCTTTAAAAGCTGCGCCTAGATTGTTCACAAGCTTCAACTCAATCCGCTTTCTCACTTCTCTTGTATGAATTACTTTTATCTTCTTGAAGTATTGCAATCTTGGGTCGCTTGGCATGAATGGTGTAGCAGAAATCATAGCCTTATTATGGAAACAGAAGAAGTCGTCAATGCATGTAGAGATGTTAACTCTAAACTTAATGTCCTTGGTAAGCTTATGGCACTCATCCATTAAAATGAAGTAGTCCGTGTAAGGATTACCTCCTGTGATAAGTATGGCTTTTATCAACTTCTTGAGTCCCTCTGGTGTAGAGATAAACTTGATAGATCTTCCATTGGCGTTTTCAATATGCGCTACAAGTTGTTGCTCTTTATACTTTTCAGTGACTGGATGAAGATAGTGGCTATCTTCTTTACATGCGTACTTGCTTTCAATTTGAGCCTTGTTAGGGACAAGGATAATACTGTTACGGTTTGCTTCCAACTCGCTGTAGGTAGCCCCCCATCCTGTTAATACCTTATTGATTAAGGTATTGTTGGGTATAGGTCGTAAACGTATTTCATCCCACATGGTTGGTTCTGATGTAACAATTGTTTCGTCGTAGTTGTTAAATGGAGTAATCATGTTTGGTTTTGTCTAGTTGTGTAAGTCATAAAATAAATTCTCTTGGTATTCATCCCAAGCTTGCAATGCCTCGTCCATATCAAGCATAGCGTTGGCTATCTCAAGTTCGACAACTTTTGCGTCGTCCTCTATTTGCTGTTTAACTTTTAAACCAGAGGGATTAATGTTCTCATCTTCAATTGCTGCTGTAGCTTCTTCCAAGATACTCCAGTTACAAAAGTGAAAGCCTAAGGTCTGAAGGTCAATGTAGGATGCCCGAACATTGAGCGTACATCCGATTAGGCTTGTAACATCAACCGAAGCATTAACCACTCGATTGAATTCAAATACATCTGACTCGATTAGTACTTGATTGGTACTTTGGAACTCTTCATTTCTGCGTAGCTTCCATAACGCGACGAACAGTACTTCCTCTTCTATTGTTACGATAGACTGAATGATATAATATCCGATTCGTGCTGTGGTGGTTGTTCCAAACGCAGGCTGCAGTGAGTTGTACAGTTGCAGAGTGGAAAAGTTATAGTGTGTTGCCATAAGTGATAACTTTTATCTGTTGTTATAAAAGTTAATAATCACTAGGGTCAATCACTTCAATATCCCAATTGATATCATCATCGTTGGGCTGGTCATTAAGCGAGTTGATAAAGCTATCAACAACTGCACTGTGCTCACCAGATTTGGCGAGGCGGTTTAATTCATCTAGACTGATTCTGTTTACTTTGTTATCTAATGTATTCATCTTTATTGGTGTGTGAATTGTTCCACAACACTACGAAGATCGAAATACCAATTAACGCTGTCGGCTACAGAAAGATGATAAGAATTAAAATAATTATAGCCTTGACTACGAGTTAAATAACTTCGCGTGTTTTGAGAACATTGAGTGTATGTAGTCTTTAGGTTCAGATGTTATCTTCTCTCCATCAAGGTATCCAATCATTTCTAGAATGTCAAAGAAAAGACTGGCTTGCTGATCTGTGAGGAGTGTTCCCGGTTGAGTCTTGAGATGTGTCTGTTCATTGAGGTATGGCTGAAGGTAGCAACATAGCTCAACGTAAAGTTTCCTAAGCCTCACAGTCGGTAGCTTTGGCGATTTATTGGCTATAGCTCTAAGCCTGTCGATTTCAATGGGTTTTTCTGATTGAACATCGTCGCCAAATAGATTGTATAAGAGCTTCTCTCCAAACAATCCCAATGGAAACTCTTTAAATTCTATCTTATTATATAATACTTCGCACATCCATTTTGCTATTGCTGTATCTTTGATTGCACTGGCAGATGATAAAGAGGGTTTGGCTACAAGCTGAAAATGCTCCGTCGGTTTTGATTCTTTAAAAGTTAACAAGAACTTCGCTACCTCTTTAGAGGTTAGATCATCATTATAGTTCTGCCAGTAAGCATCGTATCTCACTCTGATCTGTTCATTCTTTAATAATAGCAAATACAACAATTCATTATGATGCTCCTCAAGCTTGATCTTTTCGAGCTCTTCGAGCAACTTGGTATAGATTAGTTTGAAGTTCTCTTCTCCAATGTATTCTAAGTTCATTGTCACTGGCTGAATACCTCTGTTTAAATGCGGATTGGGGAAGTAGTCAATTAATTTTGTGAAGTCAGGGAGTAAGGTAGTGGAAAACATAATACTGGCAGAGGGTTATCTCCACCAGTAAAAGTATTTAATTACTATTAGAACATCAACTATAAAGTTGGTAACATGTGTTTCAAATCACTGTGATTCATTTCCCCAAGTGACCTTAGGTAGGTTAGTGTCACAATCATATCTGAATGACCTAACAGCTTTTGAACGATACTAACGTCTTTTATGTTCCTGTAAACCGTCACGGCTCCGGTATGTCTGAAAGAATATAATGTCTGGTTTTTCTCTATAAGCCCCAATTCAAACATTTTAACCCAAACTCGTTTCCATTGTGTGTTGAAGTAAGCAAGATTAAACACGCTTCGATTCATCGTAAACAGGTTATCCTCATCACCGAGTTTACATACTTTTTCATAAATGACCTCTCTGATATATTCAGGGATATGTACAGCTCGAACACGCCCACTTTTATTCTCATCGCCAGAAAGATGTATCTCAGTGCAATCTCTTTTAAAGTGCTTTCCCTTTAGGTTTCTTATTTCTTGATGTGGTCTTAAGAAACATCCATAACATAATAGGGCACAGATATGTAGGTTTTCATGATTGTCTTTGAGATAGTTGATGATCAACTTCATCTTTTCATGTTCATAGATCTTGTGCAGCTTTGCTTTTTTCTTCATGGTACTGGTTTCTCTTACGGCTAAAAGGGGCTTTTCGATCTCTCTGCCAATCATTGAGAACAACACCCCTAAGTCGCGACGTCTGTCCATGTAATACATCCCTGATGATGTGTATCGTTGCAAAAACTCCTCAATCCGTGTTCGTTTTATAAGGGTTATATCATTGGAGAGTTCTTCCTTCGTCAAGAATGCTTTGAAGTGACGATGAATGCCTTTCAGATTCTTACGGTAGAAGTGACTGACATCTGAATTCAGTTTTACATCCAATGCCCAATCAAGCAAGTACCCAGTTGAAGTATTGACCTCATCTACTGGAGGAAGATCACTGGATTTAAGTTTAGCGTCATAAGGGTAATTACCGCTTTCAACAGCTTTGAGAATCTCAAACTCGAGCTGTTTTAACAGTCTAGTTCTTTCTTTAATAGTCTTCGCAAGATTGGGTTTAATGGATGAATTGATGTTCTTTCCATTGTACTCTCTCACACGTTTACCGTTCCAATAGAACGTTACATAACTTCTTGTAGTTATGTCATTGGATGTTACAATCCGTACTTCTTGTAGTTGCATTTTGGCGCATTTCTTAATGATTCAAGGATAAGAATCATGGATAAAAGCACCTCAGGGGCCTATAGCTCAGTTGGTTAGTGCAACTCATAATCTTTTGGTCCCTGGTTCGAGCCCAGGTGGGCCCACTCGATTTAAACCCCTTTAAGTTAAGTCTTAGAGGGGTTTTTTTATGCTCTAAAACCAATTTTTTAGCTTCTTATTCGCCCTTTTCTTATTTTTATAGGGTGTGTTAAGCAGCATTTTTTGCTTAACTTACACACTTTTGGTTAGGGTGAAATGATCAAAATCTACAATCCTCAAGGTGGCAGCAGAGAGGTTTATGCAACAACGATTCACGT
>Ga0308164_10001995_pt1 | contig 21597 bp, 18 predicted proteins | sample PhyTR2_FD_201031 | JGI IMG/M metagenome (GOLD analysis project Ga0308164, IMG submission 201031) | Phyllosphere microbial communities from UC Gill Tract Community Farm, Albany, California, United States - DLSLT.R2 | ecosystem: Host-associated > Plants > Phyllosphere > Unclassified | place: USA... | reverse complement strand
GAACTTATAAAAAACAATCAGGATGTTTCAACAAAACTCGAAAGACACTTAGCCAGAAGGGTCTATCAAAATAAACTCTGGATGCAACATTTCTATTTGAGATCATCGGAAGAGAGAATTCTGAGGATACTGCAATATTTTAAAAATTTGGATAATGTCGATGCAGATCAACTTTTTCTGGTGCCATTCACCAGAGTACAGTTAGCATCAATGAGTGGTTTTAGAGTGGAAACCGTCATCAGAACGATCAAAAACATGGCAGCAAATAAGACTATTAAATTGAAAGGCCGCAGAATCTATTTATAGCACTAATCCCGTACCTGATTTATGTACCCTCTGTTTCTATTTTTAGTAAATTTATACAAAGGATACGACACAACAATGAAGAAAAAGTGGTGTTAATTCAAGATAATATTGATATTGTGAATATGATGTTTAAGAATGAAGGTTTGTTGTCACCTTGTAGTTACCTACAGAACCTCTATAAAATATTGAGACAATCGATCCCGATCTTAAAATTGTGGATGATCACCTTGAACGGTTTAAAAAGGGTTCCGAGATCATTTCAAAACTAAAATCGGATCCTGATACGGAAAATGTATCTGCTTTTTTGACTTCACATCAAATAATTTTGAAGAATTGTCAAGATAATGCAGGACACACGGCTTCATCGAAAAGCCTTTTGATACCAATAATTTGGTTAACGTAGCGAAAGACAGTTAGCGTTATTACTGGCTTATTTAGCTCTTTAGAATAATTTAGTTCGAATTTTAAAATCGTAGCCTATAAAATAAAAGCCTCGAAAATGGTCGATAAAGAACCTCCCAGTTTAGCTTTTGTAACTACCTGGTTATTAATATCGCGAACAAATAACAGATTTGAATCTTGATCTGATTATATTAAGTTTGGTTAGTCCAGTGATTTGTTGAGAATACTGTCAGGAAAATTTCAAACCGGTCGAAATTTGCGTTGATTCCATTTTCTTCTGTAAGCTTTTCCCTCCTCAAATCTATAAAAAAAAGTCTCTTTTTCCCATTGTCCAGGTCTTATTAGGGTGAAACACTCACCTTCGGGTAATTCAATAATTTCATGAATTGTAGATGCGGGCACAAAATGGGAGCTTCCTTCTTCACGCCTGTGAATAGATGATGTATAGGTTCCATCTTCTGAGATTTCATAAATCCTCTCAACATAACTACCCTTCAAAATATGTGACGTGAAGCTAAAAGGATGATCATGGATATGCTCGTTGTTATCTTTCTCACTGAACTGATGGATCACCGCGTCGAATGGAAGTCCTTTTAAATGGTATTTCATAAAAACGGCATTCATTTTCTCTTTCCTAACTGTTATGCTCATGATGGTAATTTTACGAAGTATTGTAATTGAAAAGATAAGTTTTAATCTTAGATCGTGCAGGTGCTTTGCTAATGCTGCAGAAGAATTTGTTTTGATTAAATTTACTAAAAAAATAATTAATGCTCTATCTCTACTAGTCCTAAAAAAACAAATTCTAACGATTTAGAATATGGAAGATCTTGAAAGCTTTCCCGACTGCTCTTTTAAACTTGTTTGGAATTTGACAATATACAACGGTAAAACAAATTACTTGCTTTAGCCATATTTGGAAGCTGTTGGTATCAGAATTGCAAATTCTTGATCATCATTATTAAGCTATAACATCTTATGACTGTTGAGCATTAAAATGCATCTCACAAGGCGGTGCCTGTTAAAAAAATAACTAATGTCAGAACCATATATCGGAAACAAATTTTCTCTTTTTTCAGAATTCCCAGTATGCCCCGGCATAAAATACAGCGTTGTTATTCCTGTAAAGAATGAAGCTAATTACATTACCAACACACTTACTGCCTTAGCCCTACAGAATGACATCAATGGTGAGAAACTCAATCCAAAACTATTTGAGATCTTGGTTCTGGCTAATAATTGTTCGGACAATTCTGTAGAACTAATCAAAAAATTCCAGCTCATACATCCGGAACTCAACCTCTACTTGGTAGAAATTAAGCTACCAAAAAAATCCGCGAATATTGGTTTTGTGCGCCGAATGTTGATGGAAAGCGCTTACCTTAGGCTGAGTAGAAATAATGGAGGTCTGATTTTGACTACAGATGGGGACACCACCGTTGCAAACGATTGGATTGCACAGACACAAATGGAAATCGTAAAAGGTGCAGACGTCGTCGGTGGAAGGATCCTGCTTTATGAGAACGAAATTGAAGATCTGGATCTGTTAACACGCCTGCATCATTTTAAAGATGAAAAATACAATCTGCTCATTGCGGAGTTAGAAGGAATCATTCTCAATCCCGATTTTGATGCTGCGCCCCGGCATCACCAGCATTTTAACGGCAGCTTTGCTATCACGACGGAGTGCTACGCGAAATCCGGAGGAGTTCCTGTGGTAGAATATCTTGAAGACTGCGCTTTCTTCGACAGATTACAACTGATCGATGCAAAGATCCGACACAGTTATAACGTTAAAGTTCACACTTCCGCAAGATGCGCAGGCCGCACTGCAATTGGTCTCTCACAGCAACTCAACGTATGGCAGAGTTTGGGAGAAAATATTAAGGAATATCAAGTTGAATCATCTGTTTCAATTACAGAAAGGCTCTATAAAAAGAAAACTCTTATGGATTTGTGGCATTTAAAGCGCAGATTAACAGAACCAGACTTTCACTCTATACTCATTTCTATATTTCCAGACACTGTTTTTGATGATCAAGCTTTCGCTTTTTTTAAGTCTTGTAATTATTTTGGCGAGTGGTATGATCACTTGATGGGAATCACTTTAATTGAACATCAAAATGGTCTAGAGACGGACACAATCGATATGGCGATTGAAAAACTACAGGAAATGATAAATGACTATTCTGATGCGCGCTTTTCCCAAACATCAATCCGATAGGTTTGCGCCCTGTCACTGAATACATTCAACATCTTTCCTTTCACTGTTTTTTCGAAAGTGTCATGGACCTCGTCGCCAGTTTGTGGATAATCGTGAACCTCAGGCAGCCAATGTACCAATACAACATGTCCTGATTCTTTTGTATGCTCAATCAATCTGGAGATTGTCGCAACCCAATCTTCCGAAGATAGATAATATGCTACTTCCGAAACCATTATCAAATCAAATTGATCATCAGGCAGTCTCTCTTGGAAATTAAGTTTTTCGAAAGATACGTTTTTAAGTGGCGAACAACGTTTTACAGCAAGATTTAGCGCTTTCTCAGAAATATCTGTTGCGAGTAAATGCTTGCTTTTCTCAGCAAGAAGTTTTGTCAAAACACCGATGGAGCATCCGATCTCAAGCACATTGTCATATTGTGTCCGTGGTAAAGCTGCAATGGTCGCAGCATACTTAGAAGCTTCGTATTCGCTGGTTTCAAAATTCCAAGGGTCTTCATTTGCGTCATAGACATCTTTGAAATATTTAGAATCTAGAGAGTGTTTGTTTTCCATTATTTTGATATAAGAAATGTTTCGTAAGGTATTTTAAATCGATCCAGCATTTCTTGTGAAAGCCTGAATCCATCAGGATCATCGTTGATCATATCTGTAATTTGAGAACGGTGCTCCGCAATAGCCTCAAGTTTTAGAGAAAGCACACTGCTGATATCTAATCGGAAAGGCATCGCCTCTTCAATCGATGGCTCATCCTCCGACAATCCTAATTCCTGCAGCCATATAGGATACTCGTATATTTTTGATTCTGATGTTTTAGCGGCGTCAATCAGCTGGTAAGTAGCTCTATGATCTGGGTGGGGATCCCTGCGCCAGGGAACGAAGATGCTCTGTGGCTTTAGCATAGCAAGCATTGCAGAAATACTTTTTACACTTCTTTCAAAGGTGTCATTGCCTTTTGAGGGCACTGAGCGGTCCTGATACCTGCAGAAAATAATATTTTCTTCTGGTACTCCCAAAATTTTAGCGGCGGAAATTAATTCGCTTTCACGCAGATCTCTAAGCTTTTCAGCTGGATATTCTTTGCTGTTAGGATGAGACATCGTTCCATCACTAACCAGTAAAATATATACAGGCTGCCTGTATTTCTGGAGAAGTGCAATCAATCCGCCACAGCCAAGGCTTTCATCATCAGCGTGCGGAGCGACTATCAACGTTGTTCCGAAACCCGAGACACAATGTTCGGGTGCCAGAGGGACTTGATTATTTTTTAATATGTTCATACTTATTTATCTTTAGAATTGTTACTGACTTTTACATCCCAGAAATGACCGGCGTACTGAGTTGAGTTCAAAATGTATCCGCCGACATCTGCTAAAACCGCATCAGGCGCTGGCTGCCGGAGGTATGTGTTTAGATCCCTAATGATCCGTTCGAAGTGATAGGGTTTATTCAATCCGCGGGCGCCTACGCACTTCTGGCAAAGATTCATAATATCAGTACAAATCTGTTCTATAGCCGTACGCATCATATTAGCATAGATAATAAAGTGATCAGCTCCCTTACTGCTTGGATTTTTCATATATAAATCCATCTGCATTGCAGTACCGACTAACCACTGGTTCCCTGATTCCACAGCAATAGCCATTTGCCCTAACCTCATTTTCTGATAAGGGTCATTTATTCTGTCTAAGCTGACCAAATATTTTTTTGTTTCTTCTAATAGCTGTTCGGCCGCGCCTAACTGCACTGCTGCAAATCTAACCGCGCCACCTCCGAAGCCAGGCTGCTGATAATACTCGCCAGCGGATCCTAATGCATCTATTTTTTTAATTTTTGATTTGAGGAAAGTCATTTTGAAACTTCTGCTTGATTTCATACCTAATGGATTCCACCAGCTTGAGTCACTTTTTACTTTGACCTCGTCTAGCGCGACAACAAACATCTGCCAAGATCCGTCTTTTTTGGCAGCAGTCACTATAGGTCTGGTAACATAGTCAGTCCCTGTTGCGAAAGTTTTTGAACCACTCAAATCATAATAACCTTTCTCACCGTTTGAATAATAGGTTCCGTCGCCTGCCTGCGTATTCCAAACACCAAACAGTCTGCCGTCCAACGCATCTTTTGCAAAACGTTTTTTTTGCTTTTTATTTCCAAACTGGGCAATCAGTAGCTGGGCATTAATGTGACCTTCCAATATTCTGCCGACGACAAGATTTCCTTTTCCTACATTTTTGAGAATGGTCAGAAGAGCGAGATTTGTATCTGGCAATAGTCCGAGATTATGTCCACCAAATTGTTTCTGCACGCTGGCAGTCAAAAGCTGAGTAGATCTCAGTTGGATCAGGGTTTTTTCGGGAAATGATGTTATAAAATCAGTTTCCTCTGCTTCTGCCAGCGCGAATTTACCGATCACTCGGGAGGCAACGATTAAATCCGAAAGTTGTTCTTTCTGGAGTAGGTGTTTTTTCTTGTTGGATTTTTTGTATGTTTCGATCATGTTACCTGCTCTCTATCAAATTCCATACTAGATACCATCGATTTTGATCAATTGATTGAATTACTATAAAAACTTAAGACTGCCATTCCAATAATCAAGATCCATCAACCTTCATAGGTTACAATGACATGGAATAAAAATGAAAATAAGAATCAATCTTTCAAAATAAAAAGACCGTTTGCACGGTCTCTTTTAATTGTTTTGTGATTTCAGCCCGTTAACTAAGCTGGATTATTTCTTTCGGTCTCCAATTCCCAAACACGGTGCTTGGCAATAGCTGATATGAAAGATTGATCTGCATCTTTTGTTTCATAAGTCACAATCGCTGGATCTTTATGTTTCTTGCTTGCGACCTGGCTAGCCTGAAAAACTGCATCAGTGTCATTCCCAAAATATATGGCTTTACAGTGTTTATAAGCCTCATTGACAAAAAGAATGGTACCTGGCTTATTGTCTTCATTCAATAGGTGATCAGCAGAAATTTTTCCACTGCAGATATATAGAGCATCAAAACAGACACTGGCTGTACTAGTCAGGGAATGTTTAGGCGTGTAGAGTGTGCCGTCATCAGCAGTAATGGTTGACAAACTTCCGGCAATTATCTGAACAACAGCGCCTTGCTTTTCCAACTGTGCTTTTAGTTTATTTACATCCGCAGCATCTACACCGTCTTCCATAATAAAACCGACAATTCGGCTTTCAATAGAACTTTTAGCGGTATTTTGCATGCTCAGACTTTCTGATATTTTAGTGGATGGTTCTTTCTCAGGACTCTGCAATGTTTTCGGATCGGCATCTGCAGGTATACTCCCGTTGGGCTGAGACAGTTTTATCACATCGACGCCGACTTTTTTAGCCACATTAGCCGCCAAGTCTTTGTCAATGAAAGCCAATTGTCCCACTGTCCTCTCACGGATCTCCGGAATCGTCACTTTTGACAACTCAAAAATCAAAGCATTCTGTAAATGTTTTTTCTCCGGTGCAGACTGGCTGTTGAAGAAAAGTTTTGCCTGCGAATAGTGGTCGACAAAGCTTTGACTTCTAGCACGGATTTTTTTTCCGTCAATCCTTTCTTCCTGAGATGCGAAACCGCCATCTTTCATCATCGCCTGGAAAGGACAGCCGCCACCCATTGAATTTGGTTCGTAACTAACCTTGCCTTTTGCAATTTGCTGCCGCATATGACCATCACGTTGATTATTATGAACCGTGTTAATGGATCTGTTAATCGGAATCTCATGGAAATTTGGCGAGCCTAATCTTGAAAGCTGAGTATCTGTATAAGAAAATAATCTCCCCTGTAACAAAGGATCGTTACTGAAATCTATACCGGGAACCAAATGACCGGGGTGGAAAGCAATCTGCTCAGTTTCAGCGAAGAAATTATCTGGATTTCTGTTTAGGGTCAGAGTTCCGAACAATTCTACAGGTACCTCTTCTTCGGGAATCAATTTTGTGGGATCGAGTAGGTCAAAATCAAATTTATGCTCATCCGCCTCGGGAATAATCTGCACACCGAAATCCCATTCCGGAAATGCACCACTCTCAATCGCATCCCAAAGATCTCTTCTGTGAAAATCAGGATCTTTACCGGAAATTTTAGTGGCTTCATCCCATGCTACAGAATGTACACCCAATTTTGGCTTGAAGTGGAACTTGACAAAATGCACTTCTCCTTCATCATTTATGAATTTAAAAGTGTGTACTCCAAATCCTTCCATCATCCTATAACTTCGCGGAATAGCTCTGTCACTCATCGCCCACATAATCATGTGCATACTCTCGGGCATCAATGAAATAAAATCCCAGAATGTATCGTGCGCTGATGCAGCCTGAGGAATTGCGTTGTCAGGCTCCGGTTTTACCGCATGCACCAAGTCAGGAAATTTCATTGCATCTTGAATAAAGAAAACCGGGATGTTGTTGGCGACCAAGTCATAATTGCCTTCTTCAGTATAGAATTTTACAGCAAACCCTCTAACGTCCCTTGCTAAATCTGTACTCCCTGCACTTCCTGCTACAGTTGAAAAGCGTACAAAGACAGGAGTCTCCTTACCTTCCTCGCCGAGGAATTTTGCTTTGGTATATTTCGCTAAACTTTTAGTAACTTTAAATGTCCCGTGCGCTCCCGAGCCCCTTGCATGAACAATTCTTTCAGGGATTCTCTCATGATCAAAATGCGTTATTTTTTCCCGGAGGATGAAATCCTCCAGTAAAGAAGGTCCTCGTTCACCTGCTTTCAGAGAATCCTGATTATTATTAATTTTTAAACCTTGATTGGTTGTCAGCGCTTGATCAGAATTGTCGGTAGTGTGATCTTGGAGCTGTTTCAATTTTTCATTGGAAAAATTTTTGTTCGACATAATTTAAGTGATTTGGTTAAGTAAAAATCCTAGCTCCCACAGAACAAATACTATACCTCCAAGAAAATAATCTGCTATCAATAATTGATTTAAATAGTAACTAAGAAGATTTGTTTCTGCATCTGCGAATAATGAAATTTTATCACATTGTGATAGTTTAAGTTTATAAAAAAACCATACTACTAACAATACATATTTTAATTTTACTATTTCTGAACATACAACCCCAAGAGCAAAATTATAACACATTTTTTTGTCCAATGTGCATTTACAGTTTCCAAGTTTATGCCGAGCTGTTTTTCCTTCTAATTATAAAATTATCATCATACAATTTCCATTGCAATCCTGTCCATCACCTTTTGAACTCAACAATTCTTTTATTCGTATGCTGTTTTTTCGAGACTGAAAGTTTGTAGTGTTGCTACTCCAGAAGCTTATTGCTTGATAAATTCATAATTTATTAAAAAGGTTGCCGTCCTGAAGTGACCGATATACCGTCATTCTTTACAACCGAAAGTACAGGATGCTCTCCCACGTCTTTCCTACTATTTTAGCTACACATCTATTGATTATGAAAAGTTACTTTTTATCCGTCCTACTGTTTTGCTCTGGTTTATTCTGTGCACAGCAGCTGGCTTTTCCGGGAGCCCAAGGCTTTGGCCGTTTTGCGTCAGGTGGCCGCGCCGGCGTCACCTACCACGTTACCAATCTGAATGATAACGGTGAAGGTTCGTTCAGAGATGCAGTCAGCGAGAGTGGCAGAACGGTCATGTTTGATGTTGCAGGCGTGATCAGAATTAAGAATAAGATTAAGGCTGCGCCTGGAATTACAATCGCCGGACAGACTGCGCCAGGAACCGGCATTACAGTCTATGGCAACGGGATTTCTTTTGGCAGCAACACCATCGTACGATACATCAGGTTCAGAGGGAGCATAGATATGCCTAAAGGTGCCTGTACTGTTGTAGCCGATGATCTCAAGGATATTATTTTTGACCACGTGTCTATAGAATGGGGCCGATGGGATAATCTGCATATCAAAAACAGCAGCAATGTAACCCTCCAGTATTGCCTGATCGGTGAAGGCATAGATCCGCAACGGTTTGGTGCCTTATTAGAAAATCCTGTAGATGTCACTGTTTATCATTCTTTATGGACCGGCAATCAGAGCCGAAATCCAAAAGCTAAAGCCAAAATTGAATACATTAACAACGTTGTTTATAACTGGGGCAAAAGTGCTTTTGTCGGAGGGCATTCTGCTACGGATCATTATCAGGATCTGGTGGGAAACTACTTTATTGCAGGACCAAGTTCTACTGAAGATTTTCTAAGTATGTTTACCGCAACAGATCACGTCTACCATAGAAATAATTTTGCAGACCTGAATAAAGACGGGAAATTAAACGGGCGGACGATCACTGATGAAGATTTCATCAAACAGAACGCTACCCTTGTGAAAACACCTTCATCGATTTTACAGAGTAACGTAAAAATCACGACGGCAGAGGATGCAGTGAAAGTTGTGATGGATGAAGCAGGCTGTTCGCTAAAAAGAGATATGGTGGATCAGCGCATCATCAGCTATTTTAAAAGTCTGGGCACAAAAGGCTTTATCTTTAAAACTGAAAGCGCCGCCGGTGGGCAGCCCGAAGTCAGAATGGAAATATCAAAACTAAAAGATAATGATAAAGATGGAATACCAGACCGATGGGAAAGAAAAAGTAAACTAAACCCTAAAGATTCCTCTGATGGGATTGCAATAACAGTTAATGGATATAGTAATCTTGAAAACTATAATAACAGTCTCGTTAGCAGCAGAATAAAATAATTTTTCATCTGAATTCCAATCATCAAGATACACAGCGTATCAATTTTTATTATATTTGTTGGTATAAATAATACCAATGTCAAAACTGTCAGATAATCTAAGATTTTTGAGGGCTGGGAAACAGCTTTCTCAGCAAAAAGTAGCCGATCTTTTAATGATTACAAGAGTTCGGTATGCTAAGTATGAGGACGGCACTTCTGAACCTCCGATTGAAATTCTGATGCGGATTTCAAAGTATTTCATTATCAGCATCGATTTATTAGTAGCAGTTGATCTCAGAAAATACCCGCTGGAGGAAATGCTGAACCTGCCAGACAATCGGATATTAGTTCCGATCACGGTGGACTCTTCCGGTAATAATCAGATTGAAATCATTCCTCAGAAAGCGTCGATGGGTTATCTCAACGGCTACGCCGATCCTGAATATATAGAAAATCTGCAAACGATTTCTCTGCCGTTTTTGCATAACGGAAAGTACCGTGCATTCCCCGTACAGGGAGATTCTATGCCGCCTTACAAAGACGGAGCCTACATCGTCGGGAAATATATTGAAGATCTTTCTGAGCTGAAAACTGACAAAACCTATATTTTCATTACCGTCAATGATGGCATTACTTATAAGAGATTCCAGTTTCACGAAGCCGATGGCATTTGCGTGAAAGCGGACAATAATTTTTATGAACCCTATAAAATACCATTGACAGAAATCAAGGAACTTTGGGAATTTGCCTGCAGTATTTCAACACAAGAATATGAACCTGAAGAATTTGCACAGCTTAGTATCCAGAATCTTTTTGTAGAAATCAAAGACGACATCAGAAAAATGAATGTTCAGAACGATTTAAAAAGTCGGAAAAATTAGTAGAAGTTACAATTTATTCTGTTGTTTAATAGTAAAATAAAATCTAACAATCCATCTTAAAGATGTAACACTAATTCTTTAGATCTCCTTTAAAATTTGTGCATTTTCCTTAAAAAAAATGCTGGACACTAAGTTATCCAGCACTAAAAATATTTCATCATTTACTTAGTTAAGATTGACCCATGCATACGTCGGCGTAGCTGAAGACTGTACACAACCTTGGAAAATTCCTACGGCCCCAGTTTTCAGATACTGCACACTGCCTTCATTTGCACTGTTGCAAGTGGATGTAGCGGATAAAGTGGCTATTTTTACGGTCCCATTAATTTGTAGTTTTGCGTCACTGGCTGTTGTTTCAAAATTATCAATATCAATTCCTGTTTTGCCATTTCTTAAAATAGTCAGAGCATCGCTCTTTGTTCCTCCTAAACCATTTCCTACTAAAAAAAGCCTTTTAGCCAAGTTGGAGAATGTATTAGATTGTGGTAAATTTTCGAGTGTATTATTGAAGCCAGTAATGACACTGTACATACTTTCTGCAGACAGATTATTCCCCAAACCAACTGCATTATTTCCGGAAATAGTGTTGGTGTCCCCTATCGCAATTGATTGGATGGCAGATACAGTATTATTAGTACCCAGTATACTGGAATTCGCACTGCTAACGGTACTTACATTAGTTTCTCCAAGAACATACGACCGATCTCCACTTAGGTTGTTATTTAAACCAATGCCCACAGCAGAAGCTCCGGAAACATTGTTGCCGAACCCAAAGGTTAGTGCTGCTGAACCAGAAGCTGTGCTACCTGAACCCATTGCTACGGCGTAAATTCCTGTTGCCTTATTATTAACACCGAGTGCCGTGGCGCCTGTATTGGTTGCAGAACAACTAATACCTGCCGTAAAAGCTCCTAATCCGGAAGAGGAATTCCCGGCTCCTAAAGAGGTGCTTCCATTTCCGGATGCACTGTTCATAGTACCGGCAGTAAAAGAATTTTTACCCATTGCTCCCAGGTTTGCAATTGTCAATCCACTCGCTGTAAGCAGGCTACTGTAAGTAGTGGCTCCGTTAAAAACTTCGTTTAAATTTGCAGGATTCCAGGTGGCGTTTAAGCCATACTTACCTTCAGTTCCATAATTGGCTGCGGAGGCGCCTATAAGTCTCCAATAGAAATTACTGTTGGTAATATCGGGTTTTCTTTCGAAACCCGACGGATTTACCACACTTTTTGTATCTGCAAATTTTTGCCATAATGTTCCATCGAAATAATAATATCCAACCGTAGTTATATTAGCTCTCTGAGATAAAATATCACCATTAGTAACATCATTGATATAAATTACTGTGCCTTTTTGATCAGATCCGTACAACAGGTTCCCTTTTGCCGTAAGCTCCTCCCTTGTCACTCTCGGTGCTTGCAGTCCGGTTATATCATTTACCAGGAGTACGCCTCCGGAATCTTTTTGACCATTAAGATCAAACGTAGATTTTGGATTGGCAGTATTGATACCTACACGGCCTGTTTGCGCATTAATCATAAAATGTAGACCCATAGTGCAGGTCATCATCAGCACTAGTTTTCTTTTAATTCTCATTGTGTCCGTTGTTTCTTGTTTTTAACTGTTATTAATTCAACTTATCTGTTATTTTTTTTTCATTTGTAATCACCTTGTACAAAATCAACTCTCTCTAATTTATTGACTACTAAATCATTATAAGATCTGAGCTATTGCATTTGCCCGATGAAACTTGCTTGTTTGTTAAGGTTCGATATTTGGTTGTGTAGCACGACAAAAGTATTCAGTGCGGTAGTGCCGACCAATTTTTTGCCTTTCAGTATTCGGAATTTTGTCAGTACTAAATGAGAAAATCAGTCTGTTGAGGCATTTTTTCGTAAAAGCTGAGAAACAAAATCAGATGGCGAAATGCCAGTTTCCTTCTTAAAGATGGAAGTAAACCTGCTGTGTGACGAGTAACCACACAGTTCCGACAAGTAACTGATCTTGTAATTGAGATATACAGGTTCCTGGTACAGCAGCTTGGTGATATAGCTAATCCTTAATGAATTAATATAATCACTGAATAATTTGTTTCTGTGTTTTTGCAGCAAATAGTTGATGTATTTACTGTTCGTATCAAACTGAGCAGCCATCATAGAAATGGAAAAACTGCTGTTTAAGAATTCTTTTCCCTCTTCAAAACCTCTAAGTTTGCCAAGTAGATTATTTTCCTTTTCCTCTGATATCATTTTCTTGGTTGGAAGATCCGGACTGTTGTCAGGAGAATTTATTTGAAAAGGCAGATCGGTCTGTTCAATGTTTTGTATTGTTTGAAGGGCTTGTTCATTTTTCTTAGCCAACTCTACATTTATTGATTGAAGCTGTTCTAATAACTGTTTAAATTTCCTCTCGGTAATTTTCCTTTTATTTGCAGAAATTCGAAGGGTTACAAAAATGATAATGACAGAAAGCAAAATCAATAAAAATAATAATCTCAGCTGTTTTTCTTTATTATTAATGATTGTATTCTTATAACCTTGTTCTTGTTCAATGATTTTGACAGCTTCCACCTTTCTTTTCAGGCGGAGCGCATTAAGTTCTTTTATGAGAGATTTCCGGACATTCGTCTTATCTAAATTATAATTCAACCGTTCTTCCAAAATTTTCATTTTTTCGATGTGCAGATTGTTTTTTCTGGCGTTGTCCAAGGCTTCGTCGAAGTAGAGACTGGCCTGAGCGAAATCGTGTGTCTCTGCAGCATAAATTCCTTTCACCATTTTGTACATGGCTATTATGATGCTCGTATTGATTTCAGACTGTCTGTCGATTATGCGATCTGCTTTATTTATATAAAATTGAGCTTTTGACAATTGTTCACATTTGATGTAATCATAGGCTAATTGTGCGTTTGAAGCCACCAGCAGAGACTGATCGCTTGATTCTTTATTTGTGATAGCTTCTATCTCAGAAAGTAATTCTTCCCTTTTTGGTATTGCCTGAGCATATTTGTAACTTAGTTCCAGAAAAATAGTTTCTGCAGTCAGTAAATAATAATTGGCATAAGGAATATCAGAATGTTCCTTTAATGATTTACAGACGGAGAGACTTTCATTGGCACGAGACAACAGACCTACTTTATTATATATTCCTGTCATAAAAAGATTGGTCATAAATCTCCGGTCAAAATCATTTAAAATCTTGGAAACAGAGTCCACCTTTTTATAAAAAATCAGAGCGCGCCTATAATCTTCCTTTTTGTATAAACCGTCAGCGATCAGGCTGTAGCCGTAAGAAAATTCTTTAGCGGTTTTCGCAATCTTAAGTATTTGTATACCTAAGTGATATGTCTCTTCAGCATTTGGTGTCGATTGGTTGTACAGATCATGTACTTTGTCACTGACAAATGATTCGTTAACATTTTGCGAAGAAGTAGTGATTGGCAGAAAGAATAAGAAAGCAATTATTAGAAATATGATGGTAGAATTCACTTTTATAATTTGATTTAATTAACTGAAACTGATTCCTTTAAGTACAAAGAAAGAAAAATTCTTTCAAAGCGGGATAAGCCCCTTGTAAATATGCGGAAAAATGACAGTTATAAAATCATGAATTTGCGAATCACTTCCAATAACGTTTAAGAGCTATAACTTACGCAGAGCACTTTTTGTAATTAAATACTGCAATTAGAAAAAATCCTATCAAATGTTAACCGTTTACATATTCTGAGAAGCAATTTCATCTTTATTAATCAGAAAACAAAGTTCACCAACTGTCTAAAATCTTATAATTGTACTGAAAATAATAATTAATTTAAATATTCCACAATAATAAATGAATATATTTATCGAATATTAACTATTCTATAGTTTATAACAGATTTTTAGCAGTCGGTATGAATTTTTTAGTAATTTTAGATATGGATAACTGTAATGAAGTTGGTAATAAATTTTAGCTTTTTCACTATTAATTAAAACACTCCTTTTCATCAACATCTAATTTTTCTTAATAGTAGGTCAATAATAAAAGATAAGAAATTTTTATAACAGGGCGCTTCTGAATATTGCTTTTGCAACTTTGATTGACAAAAGAAAAATAGACGAAACGTTATGATAGCAATTCTGTTTAATCTTTTCCGAAAGAAAATTCAATTAGATGATTGACAGATATATTAATGAAAATAAATTAAGTTCTTTAACTTAATCAATGAACACAATTGCGCCACATAATATTGGTAAAGCCAAAAAACTAAAAAGTACTAAATAAAAGTTATTTCTAATATTTTCTATCAAAATAAAAAGATTTGTACATGATAAGACAATCAATAAAAAGAGATGGATAAGCAAGAACCTAAGTTGAGCAAGATTTTTATAATCTACGACCATTTTTCCACTGACGTTTCGTCAACTTTTTTGTCTTAGAAATCACAACTCTGTAAGCAACTAAAAGAAAAACGAATGTCAGCAGATCAATAAGGGATTGCGTATTCCTATAAATATCAACGATTTAATGTTAATTGCAATCATTACAATCATAAAATAAAAGTGATTTCTAAAGAAAAACCCTCAAAAATAATCACATTGATTATTTTTTAGGGTTTTTCTTTAGCCATTCCAGATATTTTTCCTTGAGAAACTGATATCCATCCCTTTTATATTCTGGAGTTCCAACCGTAAAATGATCACCGTTGTAATATTCAAATTTTACAGAAATATTTAGGGGTTTCATTTTTTTCTCCATCAGTTTTACCGATTTATCCAATAAGAAATTATCATCATTTCCAGCAGAAATACGAATTTTTCCTTCTAAATCTTCTTTTAAATTTCTCCAGTTTTTGAGAAGATATGAGGAAATATCATATTTTTTCCAGTTTGGAAATACGGTTTGATTTATATCGCCAGTTTCATCATTAACAAGATTTTCTGCAATACCATCAGATTTTTTCTTACTAAAAACGGCATTAAAAGAATGCATCTGTTCTCCCCGATAAATCACTTTTTCCATTTGATAGTAGTTCTTCATGCTCATCCAAGGAAATCTGCCTGCAACGGTTCCCATATAATTTAGCTCTCCTTTACCATTATAAAACATATTTTTTTGTCGATAAAGATCAACTTCCTGAAAATTTTCAAAATCAACCGGATCTGGTGAACTAGACCAACAACCGGCGAAAGTTTTAGGATATTGCGTTTGTAGCCAAAGCGAACTCCAACCACCACTGCTATGTCCTGTTAATAAATTTGCTCCATTGCAGCGGTATTTTTTTTCCAACATCGGAATAAATTCTTTGACTAATGCATCTCCCCACGGACCATTATTGTCACTGTTTGCGTAAACAGAATGACCTAAAGCACAATTTCCATCCAGATAGACTTTAATAAAAGGAATCTCTCCGACCGCTACGCTCGGTGTATTGTCTCCTGCAACGCCGCGATAATCAGCGCCATATCCAAAAATAATAAATAGTACAGGAAATTTTCTTTGTGGTTCTGTGTAATATTCCACAGGCAAAATGACTGCAGCATCTACCGATATCGGCTTTTTGTGAAAATTACTTAAAAAAATTGAAGGCGCTTTCAGTTCTTTAACATACTGAGTGTCTTTAAAAGGTTTTGAATCGGGAATAATTTCTGTAGCATTGATTTTAAAATTTTCAGTGAAATTTTTCGTCAAGTTTAATTTTATTGTTTTACTATAAAGATTTCCAGCACTCTGTGATATCTGTCTGCCACCGAGATTTCGATCCCAAACGATCTGAATATAATATTCTCCACGCTCTATATTGGAAATCGTCGTAGGATATGAAATTGCGGTATCATCAATTGTAACAGATTCTCCAGCTTTCAGATTTTTAACAAATTTTCGAAAACATGGAAATAAATCCACTCCCACCGCGCCATCCTTTGGTTCTTTGTTATCTTTTGAGAGGTACATAATTATATTTCCTGTAAAATTTTCGTTATATATTGACGGAGAAAAACTAACGTCAAATACTTGCGCAAAACTTTGAGCGTAAGAAAAGCTAAGAAGAGAAATCAATAATAACTTGTTTATAGATAAGGCTTTGGAAATTAATTTAATTTTTAGCATCGTGTAGATTTAATTTATATGATTTAAAGTTAGGACAGTCAGATAACGTAATTTGTTACATCGTTTGTGCTAGTTTTATACTTAGCATAAACTTATATCAATATTGCCTTGCAACTACTTGATTAAATAATATCTTTATTATGAGTCATGAGTTTTCCACCAAACTGTATCGAAAAAACTACAAGAATGACAAAAATAGCAGTGAACTTATACTTTAAAAACGTTGAGGATATTATCATAAAGAATTCTGAATCAAGTAAAAAACTTAAAAGCGAAACTGCTAACAGACCAAAAAAAATTGCGCAAGAATAAATCTTGGTTTTAAACAAACGCTGTTGTTTAATTTCAATTATTTGAAGAACATTTTTGGAGAATTCTAATGAGAAACTGTTGGTGCCAACTTTTTCAAGATGACGGTCGAGATAATCATAAACTTGCGAGTCATCTTCTGAAGTCTTAAGATAATCATTGTTATTTCTTAATTCCTCGGTAATTTTATTATTAGGGATATCCATCTTTCTGTAATTTTTCTTTTAATAATTTTCTGGCACGGAGGAGATAAACTTTTATCGTTCCTTCCGGAAATTTGGTGATCTTATGAACTTCCTGAATATTAAGTTCTTCTAAATGGTAGAGCGTAATCACCGTTCTATATTGCAGCGGAAGTTCACGGATCAACTTATTCAGATAGTTGTCAAATTCTTTCCCAATTAGTTTAGATTCCGGTGTAACTGAAGAGAAATGAAAATCAACATTGTCATCCAGACTGTCATATTTGTTTTTGACTTCTTTTTTGAGATAATTAATCGCAATGTTGTAAGTAATCTTAGCGATCCAAGTTGATAATTTAGATTCTTTATTAAATGATTTCAAGTTTTCAAAAACTTTGATAAATACTTCCTGGCCAACATCTTCAATATCTTCATCATTGGTCAGCATTCTGTTCAAAATAGAGTAGACCAGATTCTGATATTGTTTTACAACCAACTGAAAAGTATTCAGGTTGCCTTTTAAAATTTCAGAAATGACTTTTTCCTCTTCGAACATATTCAATTAGACAGCATTTCTTAATATTGGTTACAATTTTCTAATATATTTTAAATTTTGTAACCTGAATGATATTTTTTTGTCTATTGGTTAAAATCATTGATAATGAAACATCTTGCACCCTTTATAGTTATGATCGCAATACTAATTGCAATCTGCGTCGTAATAATAGTTTTAACAAATTATGATGTCAAAAAGAAGATTTTGAACAGAGAAAATATTGATGATAGGATGTTTCACATTCTCAATAATCTGACAGGTTTTGGTTCGGAAATGCTGAAATGGGGATTTATTCTATTCTTCAGCGGAATCGGACTTGTCATTTTGGAATTTGTTCCGTATAATGATAATTCGCCATTGCCCTACGGTGTAATGACAGTCTTCGTATCACTCGGTTTCTTTTCTTACTACTTCCTGATGAAGAACCAGAAGAAATAGTCTCTCTCTAAATAATCATTAATATCATTTAATTTTTAAGAACAAAATTCATGTTCTCAGGATTTCTATGTCCAAATTTCAAAACAAAACGTATGAAAACAAAAATAATTTCGATGCTTTACTTTATCCTGTTATTCAGCAATTTAAAAGCTCAGGAAAAAGTAAAAGATTCTCTCATACCTCAACAAGAAAATTCTATTCAAGAAGTGGTCATTGATGGCAAAAAACCTTTGATCAAAACAAAAATTGACGGGCTCGTCTACAATGTACAGTCGGATCCGGAAAGCAAATCTAAAAATCTCCTGGAAATGATGAGGAAAATGCCTTATCTCTCGTTGGATGCCAACGACAACATTCTTTTTAAAGGCAATACCAACTTTAAAATTCTTATAAACGGAAAAGAAACTCAGCTTCTTACTAATAATCCCAAGGATGTTTTGAAAAGTATGTCAGCAAGCACGATTCAGAATATCGAAATCATCACCAATCCCTCTTCAAAATATGATGCAGAAGGTGCTTCCGGCGTTATCAATATCATCACAACAAAGAAAATAAAGGACGGTTACAACGCTTCTGTCAATCTTGGATCCAGGTTTCCAAAACAAGAACAGAACGCGGGGTTTTCTTTGAATATTAAACATAATCAATTGGGAATATCAGCGTATGGTGGTGGTTTTCTTAGAAAAAATCCTGAAATCGGTTATCAAAACTCGCAACAGACAGATTTCAATAACTTACAGCAAAATGGAAGGACTTCAGGCGAAGGTAACGGCGGATATTTCAACATCAACGCAAATTACGAAATCGACAGTCTGAATCTCTTGAATGTTCAGCTGGGTTCAAATTTTGCCAATAACTCATCAAAAGATCGTTCTGATTCTGAATTTTACCAACAAAATAATCTCGCAGAAGATATCAATTCTATCAACAATTCTGACGACAAAGGAAAAGGTTTTGAGGCTTCGGCAAATTATCAGATTGGCTTTAAAAAAGATAAGAGCCAGCTTTTGACCTTATCTTACAGATTCAATAATTATAATAACGAGATTAATAGTTTGACGGATTTTCACAATAGAATGATTTATTCTTCCACTAATATTAGCCAGAATAATGACAATAACAACAGTGAAAATACTTTTCAGATTGATTTTGTGAAGAACATCAAAAAAGTCTATCTGGAAACTGGTCTAAAAGCAATATTAAGGAAAAACAGCAGTCAATACGCTTCGGTTCCGGAAATCCTGTTTAACTCCGATGAATTCTTAAATCAGCAAAATATTTACAGCGCTTATTTAACCACAAAGTTCAGTTTATTTGAATGGAATTTCCAGACAGGTTTGCGCTTGGAAAGTACCGATACGAATGTTAATTTCACCTCTACGAATACAGAAGTAGATCAAAATTATTTTAATTTGGTCCCCAATATTTCCCTAGGTAAAAACTTGAAAGAGCACCATAGCATTAATTTCGGGTTTTCGCAGAGGATTAAAAGACCGGGAATCAACCGTCTGAATCCATTTGTGAATCAATCAAATCCTTATTTTCAAATTAGTGGCAATCCTTACCTGAAACCTGTTGTCAATAATGATTTGATGACCAATTACTCCTATAACGGCAACATCAATTTCAACCTTGGTTTGGGATATTCATTTTCAAACAAGATCGATCTGAAAGTTTCAACATATGATTCTGCGACAAATATTACTAAAACAACCTATGAAAATTTTAGCAGGGCAAGCCGACTCGGTTTGGATTACAACCTGAATTATGCGGTAACAAAAAAATTAACTGTAAGTGTTAATGGAAATTCAGCATTTTTCTTTATTACCGGGAAAGTGAACGGTATTGAAGTAGAAAATAATCTTTTCACTTATTACATTTATTTTTCAGGTAGTTATCAGTTTGAAAATAACTGGAGTCTCAATTCAAATCTCGAATTCAATAGTAAAATGCCTGCCGGTCTTCAGAGCTCGACCAATACATTTACAGGTTCCTCTTTCAGTTTCAGCAAAAGTATTCTGGAAAATCAGCTTTCTTTTTCAGCTTATATCAATAATCCGTTTAATAAATTTAGAAAAATCATTATAGAAACTCAAGGGACAGATTTTTATCAGAATAATTATGTGAAAGATTACTACCGATCTTTCGGCTTCAATATTACCTTTAAATTCGGAAACCTAAGAGACCAATTTAAAGAAATACGAAGAAAAATTGAAAATAATGATTTGGCTAATTAATGATACTATTAAAATTCTATTTGTTTGAAACAATCAATGCTTTATTTCCATATCTGAATCGAATGCTTACTAATGTAATAAATAGTTTTACTATTATTTATAATTTAAAATTGATATTCAGAATGTAGTTTAACATTTTTTTACAATAGTTATAAAAGTAACTTATTTCTAATAAAACGTGATTGTCATAACCCAGCAATAAAAAGTTTCAATCTTGTGAACTCTCTACCTTTTAATGGCCTTACTTTTATTCATTATTGCAACAAAAATATCTTAAAATTCTAACATGATTAGCCCAAATTTTAAATTAAAATGTTTTAATTATTTTACCTATTAATTCTCTGTTAGATTTAGTAACTCCAAAATCTTTTGATAGGCTTGACCATTTACTAAGTGCGAAACTTGTCTTATCGATAACAGTTTCTATTAATTCTTTTGATAGTTTAGCTTCTCTCCCTAATTTAGTTAGATGTTTGACGGTAATATTTCGTCCTTCACCCATTACCATTGTGCTTTGTTCACCACCGGGTCCAGATGAGAAAGTAAGGTCGTAAGCGGGTGATAATGTCCATTCTCCAAATTCATTCATCAGAAACGAAAATTCTTAGCATGGTCGTCTCTATTGTGTGCCATAACATTGAAAACTGCTAACCGAAACATTTTTTCTACCTCTCGAATATCTTTGGTTAAAACACCTGTCAATGATAATAAATCTTCATAATCAAGTGATGAAAACCTAAAATTACTATGAATAAGTCCACTCACTGTATGCATATGGAGACGCTTATCACCGTTTCTATCAAAACGTTTAACGGCAAAATAGCCATTCCCTTTCTGTGAAGGAAACAAATGGACTTCAGGCATATTAATTCCTGCATCTACAGCCATTAAAGCGTAAACGTATTCTATTGCGCCTGCATCTTTCCCATCTAATGAGTTTGGAAATTTTACCATCCAAGGCTCAAAACCATCGTTTAACAAATTCGCCCCGTAGGATATATTTTTTCTTTCTTTATCAACGCCGATCAATGCTTTTGGACGTGCTCCGGCAGAAGATCCATTCAAAGCTAAAAGTTCTGCAATCACTTCTTCCGAATCACCTTGTAAAACGTCTTCTGTTTGAGTGGAAAAGACGGTCAAATTGACCACCTAATTTCGGAGTAAATTGACCACTGATTTCGGAGCAAAGTGACCACCACTTTCCGGTTCAAAATGACCACCTATTATCTGGGTTATATTTGAGATAAAAACGACTTGATTTTTTCATGATGTTAGCGTCATACATTCGTTAAAAAAAGCGGATCATG
>Ga0308164_10001994_pt1 | contig 21597 bp, 19 predicted proteins | sample PhyTR2_FD_201031 | JGI IMG/M metagenome (GOLD analysis project Ga0308164, IMG submission 201031) | Phyllosphere microbial communities from UC Gill Tract Community Farm, Albany, California, United States - DLSLT.R2 | ecosystem: Host-associated > Plants > Phyllosphere > Unclassified | place: USA... | reverse complement strand
TCTGCGCCAACTCATCGTCGGTGCGCGCGGCCTGCATGCGATGCGCCATGCCGCCGAGCAGTTCGATCACGTCGCCGCGTTCGCGAAGCGACTTCGTGTTCTGCTCGAGTTCGGTATTGACGATCTGCAATTGCCGCTCGCTGGTGCCCTGGTCTGCGACGGCACCCCTCAATCGGTCGGCCATCGCATTGTAGCCGACGGCAAGGCGGGTGAATTCGCGCGATCCCATCGCAGTATCGATGCGGGCGTCCTGTTCGCCGCTGCCTAGCGCGGTCATCGCTCGCATCATGGTCGCCAGGGGGCGGCGGATCGCCCGAACGAGCAGTGCAAAGCTGCCGACGACGACGAGGGCGACGGCGATCGCGCCGAGTATCGCCAGTCTCTTGCCGCTTTCCAGCCGCTGAACCGCCGCGTCCTGCCGCGTGGACTGGAGCGCGCGTTCCTCGTCGAGAAAGCCCTGTGCGCGCACGCTGATCGCATCCATCAGTTCGCGGCCGCGGCCACTCGCGATGACCGCGACCGCGCCGGAAAAATCACCCCGGCGGGCAAGATTCAACGGTTGCAGCAAAATAGCGGAGCGCTCCTTCATCAGCACCGCGATCTCCTGCGCCCGTGCATGCTGAAGCGGATTGTCGTCGGTCTGTTCAACGACTCGGGCGATGGTTCGGGCAGCGCTATCCACACGTTCGGCGTACGACCGAGCATAGGCTGGATCGCGCGTGATGACGAAGCCACGCTGGCCGGATTCGGCCTCGCGCAGATCGCCCAGCGCCGCCTCGGTCGTCTCGATGATCCCAGCGGAATGCGCGGCCCAGTGAACGCTCTGGCTGGCCTGATACGACGCATCGGCAAGGAGCCCCGCCAAAGACGCCAACGCGATGAGGACTATGAGCCCGATCGCGGTGATACGCGCTGTCAGCGATACGAACATCGCGGCATGCTTATCCCCAAGAGCTTAGCGTTTGGTTACGCTGCGAGGGATCGGCCTTGTTTCGTTCGAGGGGAAAGGGGCGGGCCCGATAAAATCTGGGCGAACGGCTCGCTTGGAAAAAGGCAAACCGCTGGAGACTGACTTTTACCAGGCTTCCGCTGTGTGCGGTCATCCGGTCATAGATCAAAGCTCAACCAAACCCGCTCAACTGGTCCGCCGAAGCACGCGCGGGGTTGCCATCCCGCACCCCGCGTCGGCATAGGCGCGCGTTCATTGAAGGACGACGCGATGCAGACGGACGCTGGCGGCCCCGCTTTGGGGCTGGATTTCGGCACGACCAACAGCGTCGTTGCGCTGGGGACGCGCGGCGGGACGCCCGAACTCGTGACGTTCGCCGCCCCTGCCGAGACTAGCCCGGTGTTTCGCTCGGCGCTGTGTTTCTGGCAGGACGACAGCGGCAAGGGGCTCGCGTCGGATGCGGGGCCGTGGGCGATCGCCGAATATATGGAGTATCCGCTCGACAGCCGGTTCATCCAGTCGTTCAAGTCGGTCGCGGCGATGAAGACGTTCGAGCAGGCGTCGGTCTTCGACAAGCGCTATCGCTTCGAAGAGATGGGCCAGCTGTTCCTCGAAAAGCTGATTTCGCACGCGGGCGGCAAGCTCGACACGCGACCGCACCGGATCGTCGTCGGCCGCCCGGTCGAATATGCCGGCGCGCGGCCCGACGAGGCGCTGGCGCGGACGCGGTATGACGCGATGTTCAAGGGTTTCGGCGCGGAGATCCATTACGTCTACGAACCGCTCGGTGCTGCCTATAGCTACGCGACGCGACTGACCGAGCCGGCGACGATCCTGGTGGCGGATTTCGGTGGCGGTACGAGCGACTTTTCGGTGGTGCGTGTGGCCGAGCCGGGCGCGGCGCGGCGGTGTACGCCGCTGGGTCACGCAGGCGTCGGGATCGCGGGCGATCGGTTCGATTACCGGATCCTCGACCGGCTGGTGCTGCCGATGCTGGGCAAGGGCGGCGCGTATAAGTCGTTCGGCAAGGAACTGGAGATTCCGCGAGCCTACTTCGCCGATTTCGCGGACTGGTCCAGGCTGGCGCTGATGCGCAACCGCAAGACGATGACCGAGCTCGAGCGGTTGCAGAAGACCGCGGTCGATCCGGATGCGATCGGGCGGATGATCGCGGTGATCGAGAACGAGCTCGGCTATCCGCTGTATGATGCGGTCGGGTCGCTCAAGCGCGCGCTGTCGAGTGGCGAGGATGCGCATTTCCACTTTGCGGGCGCAGGGCTGGAGATCGAGGCCGACGTTACGCGGGCGCAGTTCGAGGGCTGGATCGCCGACGACGTCGTGCGGATCGAGGCGGCGGTCGACCGGGCCTTGGAGGTCGCCAACGTCGGCGGCGGCGAGATCGATCGGGTGTTCCTGACCGGCGGATCATCGCTGATCCCGCGCATCCGGCAAATCTTCGTCGAGCGGTTCGGCGAGGCGGCGATCATGAGCGGCGGCGAGCTGACCTCGATCGCGCACGGCCTCGCGCTGATCGGCGAGCAGGACGATATTGCGGCTTGGTCGGCATGATCCCTCGGGTGCTGTTGGGAACGGCGCAGGTGCCGGGCGGGGGTGAGCTTCGGTTACTGCAGCGTGGTGCTGAGTTCTCGATCATGCTCGGCGCGAACGAGTTGATGAACAGTCGGCTTAGCGGGTCGGAAGAGGCGCTGGCGGAGCAGGCGTGCGACCGGATCGGTGGGCGGCCGGGCGTGCGGATGCTGATTGGCGGGCTTGGGATGGGGTTTACGCTTCGCGCGGCGCTCGCACGGCTTGGGCCTGACGCGGAGGTGGCGGTTGCGGAGATCGTGCCGGCGGTGATCGAGTGGGCGCGGGGGCCTATGGCGGCGCTGCACGGGGACAGCCTGACCGATCCGCGGACGCGCATTTTCGAGGGCGACGTCGCTGCGGCGATCGCGGAGGGCGAGTGGGATGCGATCCTGCTCGATGTCGATAATGGGCCTGACGGGATTTCGCGGCCGGGTAACGACCGGCTTTACGGAGCGCGTGGATTGTCTCTGGCGCGAGCGGCTTTGCGGCCGGGCGGTGTGCTTGCCGTGTGGTCGTCCGCGCCGAGCAAGCCATTTGCCATGCGCCTTGCCGAAGCGGGTTTCGCGGTCGACGAAGTGATTGCGCGGGCGACGCGGAAGGGCGGCGCGCGGCACACGATCTGGTTCGCCACCAGGGCATGATCTGGCGCTGGGCCGTCTTGATCGCGCTGTCGGCGGTGATTGCGGGCCTGCTGGAGCTGGTTGGCTTGCCTGCGGGGTTGCTGCTCGGGCCGATGGTCGCGGCGGTCGTGCTGGCGGTGCGGGGGTGGTCGCTGAGCGTGCCGACGTCGGCGTTTCGCGGGGCGCAGGCGGCGGTCGGGACGCTGATCGCGGGGTCGATCACGACCGGGATCGTGGAGACGGTGGCGGATCACTGGCCGGTGTTCCTGATGGTCAATTTCGTCACGCTCGCGGCCAGCAGCGTGCTCGGATATTTGCTGAGCCGGTGGCAGGTGTTGCCGGGGACCGTCGCGGTGTGGGGATCGACGCCCGGCGCGGCGAGCGCGATGGTGTTGATGGCGCAGGCGTACGGGGCGGATTCGCGGCTGGTCGCGGTGATGACGTACACGCGGGTCGTGAGCGTGGCGGTGGTCGCGTCGGTGTTGGCGGCGGTGATGGTCGGTGGTGGGAGCGGGCATCATGTCGCTGGGACTTGGTTCGCATCCTTAGACCCGATCGCCGTGCTGCGGACGATCGCGATCGCGGGTGTTGGTGCGGGTGTCGGTGTCGTGCTGAAGCTTCCTGCCGGAGCACTGCTCGGATCGCTGGTCGCGGGGGCGGCTCTCAATGTTACTGGGGTCGCGCAGCCTGTGTTGCCGCAATGGCTGCTGGCGATCAGTTATGCGGTGGTCGGGTGGCGGATCGGGCTTTCGTTCACGCGCGATACGCTGCGGGTGGCGGGCAAGGCTATGCCGCGGATCCTGTTGTCGGTGGCGTTGCTGATCGCGTTCTGCGGCGGGATCGCGGCGGCGTTGACGCGGTGGTGGGGGATCGATCCGGTGACCGCGTATCTGGCGACTAGCCCCGGCGGGATGGACTCGGTCGCGATCATCGCTGCGTCTAGCCCGGTCGATGTGCCGTTCGTGATGGCGCTTCAGGTGCTGCGGTTCCTGGGGGTGTTGCTGATCGGGCCTCCGCTCGCGAAGTTCGTGGCGACGCGGCAGGGCGGTGTGCCGCCGCCGGTAATCCCGACTTAGCGCGGCAGGGCCTCATATGCCGTCGTCATCCTGACGAAAGTCAGGACCCAGGGTTACAGGGGACAGCGGTCGTGGCTCTGGGTCCTGACTTTCGTCAGGATGACGGGGGAGATTTGTTCGGGCGATACGCCTCGACGTCGATGTCGTGGCGCTTGAGCTTGTCGTAGAACGTCTTTCTCGGGATGCCGAGTGCGGCCAAGGCCGAGCGGACGTCGCCGCTGACCTGTTGGAGCACGGCGCGGATCGTCGCTTCCTCGAACTTGTCGACGCGGGCGGGGAGGGGGATGTCGCTGTCTTCGTCGACGGGGTCTTCGGCTTCCACGCGGAGCACCATGCGCTTGGCGAGGTTGTCGAGTTCGCGGACGTTGCCGGGCCAGTCGTGCTGGCCGAGATACGCTAGCGTCGCGGTGTCGATCGTCGGGACCTCGCGGCCGAACCGTTCCGCCGCCTGGTGGAGTAGGTGACCGAACAGCAGCGGAATGTCGTCGCGGCGTTCTCTGAGCGGCGGGATGCGTAGGCGTACCGCGTCGAGGCGGAAGAGGAGGTCGGCGCGGAAGCGGCCTTCCTCGACCGCGTGATCAAGGCCAGGCTTGGCGGCAGCGATCACGCGCAGGTCGAGCGCACGCGGGAGGTCGCCACCGACCGGCATCACCTCGCGCTCCTCGAGCACGCGGAGCAGTTTTGCCTGAAACGCCGGCAGCGTGCTCTCGATTTCGTCGAGGAACAGCGTGCCGCGGTTCGAGGCCTCGATCCGGCCGGTGCGCGGCAGGCGGGAGTCGCCGTCGTGGCCGAACAGCTCGATTTCCGCGACAGCCTCGGGCAGCGCGGCGCAGTTGACTGCCACGAAGGGCCGTGACCGTCGGTTGCTCCAGCGGTGGAGCAGGACGGCGACGAGTTCCTTGCCGGTGCCGGTCTCCCCCTCGATCAGAACGTCGATGTCGGCCTGAGCAATTTGGCGCATCGTTTCGCGGAGGCGGACCATCACCGGGGTCTCGCCGATCAGCGGTTCGGCGCCGACCGTTTCCTCGGCGGCGGCGCGGAGGCGGCGGTTGTCGAGGACGAGGCGGCGCATTTCGAGCGCGCGGCGTGCCCCCGCGATCAAATGGTCCGTGGCGAACGGCTTCGGGATGAAGTCGAACGCGCCGTTCTTCAGCGCGGCGACGGCCATCGCGACGTCGCCGTGGCCGGTCATCAGCAGCACCGGGATCTCGTGGTCGATCGCGGCGATCCGGCGGAAGAGTTCGAGGCCGTCCATCTTCGGCATGCGGATGTCGGATACGACCGCGCCGTCGAACCCGGCGGTCACGCGGGCGAGCGCGACGGTCGGGTCGCGCTCGGCGATCACCGCGATCCCGGCGAGTTCGAACGATTGCTCCAGCGCCCCGCGCAACACGTCGTCGTCGTCGACGAGCAGAACCGCTTGCTCGCTCATGCCTTTACCAGGATCATACGGAAAATGGCGCCTTCAGGTGCTGGGACGAGGTCGAGCGTGCCGCCGAACTCGGTCATGATGTCGCGCGCGATGCCGAGGCCGAGTCCGAGGCCGTCCTTCTTGCTCGTCGCGAACGGGGTGAAGAGGTGGTCGGCGATGTCGGGCTCGATGCCGGGACCGTTGTCGGCGACGGTCAGGACGACGTCGCGGCCTTTACGCCCGACCGTGACGCTGACGCGGGCATCGCGGCGGTCGGCGACCGCGTCGAGGGCGTTCTGGAGAAGGTTGACCAGCACTTGTTCCAGGCGAACGCGACCGGCGATTACCGTCAGTCGCGCCTCGGGACCGTTCGGCAGGTCGAGCGTAACGCCCTTGGCGCGGAAGCGGTCGCCGATCAGCAGGCGGACGCCGTCGATCGCCTCGTCGAGCGCCACCGGGCCGATCGAGCCTGCGCCGCGCCGGGCATAGCGCCTGAGCCCCGCGGTGATCGTACCGATCCGGCTGGTGAGGTCGACGATCGACTGGAGGTTGGTTGCCGCGCGCGCGGGTTCGCCGCGGTCGAGGAAGGCGGCGGCATTGTCGGCGAAGGTGCGGATCGCGGCTACGGGCTGATTGATCTCGTGCGCGACGCTGGCGGTGATCGTGCCGATCGAACCGACGCGGTTGGCGTGCGCGAGTTCCTCGCGGGCCTGGCGGAACCGCTGGTCGGAGGCCTCGCGCTGTTCGACCTCGATCTGGAGGCGGTCGGCGGTGGCGCGGAGCTCGGCGGTGCGGCGGGCGACTTCCGCCTCCAGTTCCGCCCGCGCGCCGACGTTGCGCTTGCGTCGCTCGTACAGCCACCACGCGCCGAGCATCGCCGCGATCGTCAGCATCGCGGCGATCGCGGTGGCCCAGCGCGTGCGGGCGGCGGCGGTGCGCAGGGCGGCGTCGAGCGGCTCCATATGCACCAGCCGCCAGCCGGAGATCGGTACCGGCAGCGACACCGTGATCGCAGGCGATCCGTCGTGCAGACGAGACACCCCGTCGGCCAGCGTCAGTGGGGCGGGGGCCAGTGGCGACGTCCCGAACTGGCGCGTCTCGACCAGCTCGGCGCGACGCGAAGGCGAGATTGGGCGGGTGGTCCGAAATTCGAGCTTCGGATCGCTGGAGATCAGGATGACGCCGTCGGGATCGGTGACGAAGGTCGCCATCCGGTCCTGGATCCATGCACGTGCGATCTTCTCAAACTCGACCTTGACCACGACCACGCCGAGCGGGCGACCGGCGCGGTCGATCCGGCGCGAGAGATACAGGCCGGGCCGCCCGCTGACGCTGCCGAGCGCGAAGAACTCGGTCGCGCCGGAGGCCATCGCCTTGGTGAAATAGTCGCGGAAGCGGTAGTCGTGGCCGAGGAAGCTGTCGGGGCGCCCGGCGTTCGAGGCGGCGATCGTCATGCCCTGCGTATCGAGCGCGTAGATCACCGGGGCGCCGGTGCGCTCGGCCAGCAGCGCGAGCTTGGTGTTGAGCGCCGGGTCGACCTGGCCCGACGCCAGCGCCGCGCGGACATCGGGGTATTCGCCGAGCATGATCGGCAGCAGGCGATAGGTCTGCAACTCGGCTTCGAGCAGGCGAAGGTTGCTGCGCGTCTGCTGGACCGCGCGCATCTGCACGCCCGCGCGTGCGTCATCGGCGGCGCGCTGGCCGTAGATCGAGGCGACTCCCGCGACGATCGTGCCAAGCGCTGCGAACGCCATCAGCACCGTCAACGCCGTGACGAAAAGGGAGGATCGGAGTCGTGTCATTTTGTGCGGATTATCACACACCCGGCGGCCGCGCCATTGATGAAACGCGGCAATTTCCGCACGTCCGAACAATGGGTATGCTGATAAATGGCTAAAAACCAACGTTCTAAGCGCTGAAGGCGCTGCTCTTGTAGTCCTGGGTTCGGCCCGGCATTACCGTCGCACATAACGTCCCGCGTCAGTGGACGAGAATACCAGGAGGCGATGTTGACCCTACCCACCCAGACTTATGGCGTCGCGGAAACGCCCGCGCGGAAGCGCTGGAGCGGCCAGCTCTATATCCAGGTCCTGATCGCGATCGCGCTCGGCGCGGCGCTCGGGCATTTCTATCCGACCTATGGCGCGGCGCTGAAGCCGCTCGGCGATGCGTTCATCAAGTTGGTGAAGATGATCATCGCACCGGTGATCTTCCTGACGCTCGTCACCGGCATCGCCGGCATGAAGGAGCTTGGTTCGGTCGGCCGCGTCGCGGGCAAGGCGTTCGCCTACTTCCTGTTCTTCTCGACGCTGGCGCTAATCGTCGGGTTGATCGTCGCCAACGTCGTCCAGCCGGGTGCGGGGATGAACATCGACGCTGCCACGCTCGATACCAAGGGCATCGCCGACTACACCGTGAAGGCGCACGAGACGACGATCACCGGGTTCCTGATGAGCATCATCCCGGACACGATGGTCAGCGCATTCACCGAAGGCAACATCCTCCAGATCCTGCTGGTCGCGATCCTGTTCGGTATCTCGCTGAGCCTGGTCGGCGAGCCTGCCAAGCCGGTGCTGAACTTCCTCGAGCGCCTCAGCCTGATCGTCTTCAAGCTGGTCGGTATCCTGATGCGCGCGGCGCCGCTCGGCGCGTTCGGCGCGATCGCATTCACGATCGGCAAATACGGAATCGGTAGCCTCGCCAATCTCGGCGCGCTGGTCGCGACCTTCTATCTTACCGCGGCGCTGTTCGTGGTCGTCATTCTCGGTACCGTCGCGCGGCTCACCGGCTTCTCGATCTTCAAGCTGATCCGCTATCTCAAGGCCGAGCTGCTGCTGGTGCTCGGCACCTCGTCGTCGGAAGCTGCATTGCCGAACCTGATCCAGAAGATGGAGGCGGCAGGCTGCGAGAAGTCGGTCGTCGGGCTGGTCGTGCCGACCGGTTATTCGTTCAACCTCGACGGTACCAACATCTACATGACGCTGGCGGCGCTGTTCATCGCGCAGGCGACCAACACGCATCTGACGCTCGGGCAGGAACTGTTGCTGCTGGTTGTCGCGATGATCTCGTCGAAGGGTGCGGCGGGCGTTACCGGCGCGGGCTTCATCACCTTGGCCGCTACGCTGTCGATCGTGCCGACGGTGCCGATCGCGGGCATGGCGCTGATCCTCGGCGTCGACCGGTTCATGAGCGAGTGCCGCAGCCTCACCAATTTCATCGGCAACGCGGTCGCGACGATCGTCGTCGCACGCTGGGAGGGCGGTCTCGACCGCGAAAAGCTCGACGCTGCCCTGTCGGGGAAGCTTCCCGAATTCGTGCCAGCGGCGATCCCCGCCGCCGCTACCGCCCACTGACGCGTACGGGGCCGGTTCGCCGGTCCCGCGTCCTGTACCGGATATTTACTTATGACCTCGATGACGATCCGCCGCATGGCGTATGCGGCCGGCTTTGCCGCGTCCGCGCTTTCAACCCTGGCCTTTTCGAGCGCGGCGATGGCGCAGGCCGAAGCGCCGCCCTCGCGACAGGCGAATGCCGGCGCCAAGGACGTGTCGAGCACCGCCGAGGCCTCGCCGATCGCCGAGAGCTATCCCAATGCCGCGATCGGTGACGGCGTGACGGCGGGCGGTTACAACCAGTCGCGCTGGGCGGAGGACTGGTCAAAGCTGCGCGATCCGAAGAAGCGCAAGGACATCGTCGACCAGCTAAAGTTCATCTCGATCGCGGGTGATGGCGACGTCTATTTGACGCTGTCGGGCGAGGCGCGGTTGCGCGTCAACCAGACGACCAACCCCAATCTCCGCGATGTCGAAGCGCAGCGGCAGGACATTCTCCGCCTGTTCGGTGGCGCCGACCTGCATGTCGGCGAGCATCTTCGCTTCTACGGCGAACTCGCGCATGGCACTCTTGAGGGGCAGAATCTGGGCACCGCGCTGCCGAACCTGCGCAACAAGCTGGCCGTGCAGCAGGCGTTCGTCGACCTGACCGGGACGGTCGCCGATGTCGATGTCGGGGTGCGCTATGGCCGCCAGACGTTTGCGGACGGTCCCAACCTGCTGGTCGTGCCGCGCGACAATAACACGCTGTATTTCGGGTTCAACGGGTTCCGCGCCTGGGCGCGCACCGCTGGCGTCCGTGCCGACGTGTTCGACTTCAAGCCGACCGCGTATGGCAATGGCGGTACCCAGGACGACAATGCGGAGAGCGCGCGGCGCTTCTCGGGCATCTCGACGGGCATCGTCGTGCCGGAGACGCTGTTCGGGGGCTCGAAACTGTACGTCGATCCGTTCCTCTGGCGCCTGCGCAACCGCGCGGCGGTATGGGGTACGGACAATGCGCGCGAAGTCCGCAATTTCTACGGCCTGCACGTCTGGGGCGATGCTGGGCCGGTCAATCTCGACTGGACGATCAATTACCAGGGCGGTTCGTACGACAATCGCTCGATCAAGGCGTGGCTGATCCTGCTGGCGCAGACCTACAAGCTCGGCGAGGGCAAGTCTGCGCCGCGCGTCGGCTTCCACGCGGACTATGCGAGCGGCGGCGGCGCATACGGTAACGGCACGCTGCGCAACTCGTTGGCGCCGTTCGGCAACAACATCTATTACAGCTATCAGCTGTTCGCGACGCCGACCAACCTGGTCGCGCTGGCGCCGAACGTGACGTTCACGCCGTTCGGCAAGCTGCGCATGACCGCGGAATATCAACGCTCGTGGCGCGATACGACGAGCGATGCGGTGTACCGTGCGAACGGGACCGCGTTTGCCGGCACGCAGAATTTCGGGGGCAAGAAGATCGCCGATACGCTGCGGTTCCAGGCGGTGTACCCGTTCACCTCGCGGCTGTCCTTCACCGGGCGCTACGAGCATCTGATCGCGGGGCCTGCGCTGACGAATGCGGGATACAAGAACTCCGACTTCCTCGCCGGCTGGATCAGCTACCGGTTCTGATCCACTCCGTCATCCTGACGAAAGTCAGGATCCAGAGCCAAGGCCGTTAGCGCCTGTTACCCTGGATCCTGACTTTCGTCAGGATGACGAGGATGGGGCGGCGATACCGTTCGGATTAACCTGGGTCGCACTCCCAACAAATTCCATCGCGTCGACCATACCGGTCCTTCAATTCTACGATCGACTGTGGCACACAGGCTCCAACATCAGGAGTCACATGGCCATGGATCTTAGCTTCACGCCCGAGGAAGAAGCCTTCCGCGAGGAAGTCCGCGCATTCTTCCGCGACAAACTTCCCGCCCGCCTCTCGACGCTGGTCCGCGAGGGCAAGCGGCTGCGCAAGTCGGACATGGAGGAATGGCATGCTATCCTCAACGAACGCGGCTGGCTGGCGAACCACTGGCCCGAGGAATGGGGCGGTCCGGGCTGGAGCGTGATCCAGCGGTTCATCTTCGACAATGAATCCGCGCTCGCGCACGCGCCTCGCGTGGTGCCGTTTGGTGTCAACATGCTCGGCCCGGTGCTGATAAAATACGGCTCGGACGAGCAGAAGAAGCAGTGGCTGCCGCGGATCCTCGATGGCTCCGACTGGTGGTGCCAGGGCTATTCCGAGCCGGGTGCGGGCTCCGATCTCGCGGGCCTGAAGACTACTGCGGTTCGGAAGGGCGACGTCTATGTCGTCAACGGCCAGAAGACCTGGACGACGCTCGGCCAGCATGCCGACATGATCTTCTGCCTCGTCCGCACCGATGCGACCGCGAAGAAGCAGGAGGGCATCTCGTTCCTGCTGATCGACATGAAGTCGCCCGGCATCGAGGTCCGCCCGATCACGCTGATCGACGGCGAGCAGGAGGTGAACGAGGTGTTCTTCACCGACGTCGAGGTGCCCGTCGCCAATCTCGTCGGCGAAGAGAATATGGGCTGGACCTACGCCAAGTACCTGCTGACCTATGAGCGCACCAACATCGCCGGCGTCGGCTTCTCGATCGCGTCGTTCGAGCGGTTGAAGGAAGTCGCGCAGATGCAGAAGAAGGGCGGGCGCTCGCTGGCGGATGATCCGTTGTTCGCGGCGCGGATGGCGCGGGTCGAGATCGATCTGGCCAACATGCAGACGACCAATCTTCGCGTGCTGGCGGCGGTCGCGGGCGGCGGTGCGCCGGGCGCGGAGAGCTCGATGCTCAAGATCAAGGGTACCGAGATCCGCCAGGAGATCACCTCGCTGACGCGTCGCGCCTATGGCTCGTACGCGGCGCCCTACATACCCGAGGCTCTGGAGGCCGGCTGGAACGGCGAGGATGTCGGCCCGGAGGACGCGGCGATGGCGGCGCCGAGCTATTTCAACAACCGCAAACTGTCGATCTTCGGCGGGTCGAACGAGATCCAGAAGAACATCATCTCCAAAGCCATCTTGGGTCTGTGATACCATGAACTTCGAACACACCGACGACCGCCGCATGCTCGCCGACACGCTCGTGCGGGCGTTGCGCGACGGCTATCCGATCGAGACGCGCAACGCGGGCGCGTATGGCGACACGGGATACGACCCAGCGGTCTGGCAGCAGTTGAACGAACTCGGCATCGTGTCCGCGCTGTTCGACGAGGCGGCGGGCGGCTTCGGCGGCAGCGGGTTCGACATCATGGTGGTGTTCGAGGCGCTCGGCCGCGCGCTGGTGGTCGAGCCGTTCCTCGGTGCGCTGATGGCGGGGCGTGCGCTGGCGAAGGCCGGCGGGCATGACGAAACGCTCGCCGGGATCGTGTCGGGCGAAACGATCGCTGCGTTCGCGCACGAAGATGGCGCGACGCCGGTGACTGCGACGAAGAGTGGCGATGGCTGGACGCTAAGCGGGACGAAGGCGGTCGTCTCGCAGGCGGGTGCGGCATCGGTGTTCGTCGTGACGACCGAGCAGGACGGCGATCCGCTCGTGTTGCTCGTGCCGGCGGATACGGCGGGGGTGTCGGTCCGCAGCTTCAACGTCGTCGAGGGTGGTGCGGCCGGGGACGTGACATTCGAGAATGTCACGCTTGGCGCAAAGGCGCGCGTGGGTGGCGAAGGGCAGGGGCAGGCGATCGTCGATGCGGCGGTTGGGGCGGGGTTGCTCGCGCTGTCGGCCGAAGCGGTCGGTGCGATGGAGTTCGTCAAGGAGGCGACGCTCGGCTACCTCCGCGACCGGAAGCAGTTCGGCGTGCCGATCGGCAAGTTCCAGGCGCTCCAGCACCGCATGGCGACGGTGCTGCTCGAGATCGAGCAAGCGCACTCCGCGGTTATCAATGCGGCGTCGGCGTTCGACGGTGATGACGCGAAGGCGCGCGAGCGGGCTCTGGCGGCGGCGAAGTATACGATCGGGCGGACCGGCGCACTGGTCGCGGAGGAGACGATCCAGCTTCACGGCGGCATCGGCATGACGTGGGAATATGCGGTGTCGCACTATGCCAAGCGGTTGGTGATGATCGACCACCAGTTGGGCGATGAGGATTATCACCTGCAGCGGTACATCGCGCTAGGCTGAACCGGGCCTATTGGCTGTCTGGAATAGACCAAGCCAGCCCGCCCACAACGCGTTCCCCTCCCTGGAAGGGAGGGGGGCAGGTTAGTGCTTGGTCTCGACTGGAACGCCTTCGATGGGGACGGCATCCGACCCGGTCTCCACCACACCCGCCTTGACCGTGACTCGCTGCGCAATCATCGGGCGCAATCGCACCCCAACGCAGATCACCGTCGGCCACAGTAGCGTGTTGACGATGTCCAGCGAGGTGTCCTCCCAGCGCCAGGACCCGAAGTTAAGCCGGTCCATAATCTCGTTGAACGCCTCGCCCGCGACGACCACCCACCACGGAATGAACGTCCCGAACGACCGCCGCGTGATCAGCCGCGCGATCATCAGCAGGGCCATGCCGGCATGAATATGGAGGATGATATCGGGCAGGCCGGTGCCGTCGCCGATCGCGTCGATCATCTGGTGATAGAGATTGGGGATCAACGCGCTGCTCCAGGCCCGGCGATGCTGCCATGCAACATCGATCTATACGGCCCTCACTCGGGGGCGGCAATCGGCGGGGGCGACACGCCTAGCATCAGCGGCTTCAAGTCGCCGATCGTCGTGTCCAGCCAGGCGATGAACCGGTCGATCCGCGCGATCCGGCGGACGTCGCGGTGGACGACGAGCCAGAACGACCTTTGGATATCCACCGCGTCGGGCAGCACGCGCACCAGTCCCGGCATTTGGTCGCCGATGAAGCACGGCAGGATTCCGCAGCCCGCCCCCGCTGCGATCAGTTCGGCCTGCGCGACGATGCTCGAACTGCGGATCGAGGCATCGAGCCGCCCGTCGATCTCCGCTAGATAGCGGAGTTCGGGCGCGTAGATCATGTCCGGTACGTAGCCGATCAGGCGGTGCCGCATCAGGTCTGCAGTGGTCGCGATCGGTCCCGACCGTGCGAGGTGATGGGGATGCGCGTAGAGGCCGAGGTGATAGTCGGTGAGTTTTCGCGCCACCAACGGGCCGCTCTTCGGGCGCGCGAGCATCACCGCGATATCCGCCTCTCGCCGCGACGGGTTGAGGAACCCCGTCGACGCAATCAGGTCCACCGCGATCCGCGGATGCTGGTTGGTGAACGACGCGAGGCGCGGTGCGAGGATGCGACTGCCGAAGCCTTCCGAGACGCTCAGCCGGATCGGCCCCGCGAGCACGCCCGCGTCATTGCCGACCACCTCCTGGATGCCGAGCGCGGACGCCTCCATCGTCTCGGCATGGTCGAGCAGCGCCGCGCCGCGCTCGGTCAGCGCGTATCCCGCCATGGTCTGTTCGAACAACGTAGTCTGGAGTCGCCGCTCAAGCCTTTGCAGCCGCCGCGAGACCGTCGTCGCGTCCTGTCCTAGCAGTTTTGCGGCCGGCCCAAGCCGGTGCGCGCGCGCCAGAGCGAGGAAATACCGGACGTCGTCCCAATCCATGAACGCCTCACCCCATGCTGCATATTCGCAGAGCGAATCTGCAAACAGCCCCACTTGGCTGCGAAACGCTTATGCCCGACGGTGCGTGCAACAAGAAGAGGATGCCATGCGGACGATCGAGAATTTCGTGAGCGGTGCGGCCAGCACGGTCGAGCGCTTCGGCGACGTGTTCGACCCGAATTCGGGCGAGGTGCAGGCGCGCGTGCGGCTGTCGGGTGCGACCGATCTGGATGCGGCCGTTGCCGCGGCGCAGAAGGCGCAGCCGGGCTGGGCCGCGACCAACCCGCAGCGTCGCGCGCGCGTGATGTTCGAGTTCAAGCGGCTCGTCGAAGCGAACATGGACGAACTCGCGCGGCTGCTGTCGTCCGAGCACGGCAAGGTGATCGCGGATTCGAAGGGCGATATCCAGCGCGGGCTCGAGGTGATCGAGTTCTGTTGCGGCATCCCGCACATCCTCAAGGGCGAATATACGCAGGGCGCGGGGCCGGGGATCGACGTGTATTCGATGCGCCAGCCGCTTGGCATCGGCGCGGGCATCACGCCGTTCAACTTCCCGGCAATGATCCCGCTGTGGATGTCGGGCGTCGCGATCGCCACGGGTAACGCGTTCATCCTCAAGCCCAGCGAGCGCGATCCGTCGGTGCCGGTGCGGCTCGGCGAATTGTTTGTCGAGGCGGGGCTGCCCGAGGGCATCTTCCAGGTCGTCCATGGCGACAAGGAAATGGTCGACGCGATCCTCGATCATCCGGCGATCTCGGCGGTGAGCTTCGTTGGCTCGTCCGACATCGCGCATTACGTGTACCGCCGCGGCGTCGAGGCGGGCAAGCGCGTCCAGGCGATGGGCGGCGCGAAGAACCACGGCATTGTCATGCCCGACGCGGACCTCGACCAGGTCGTCGCCGACCTTTCGGGCGCAGCATTCGGCTCGGCTGGCGAGCGCTGCATGGCGTTGCCCGTGGTGGTGCCGGTCGGCGAGAAGACCGCGATCGCGTTGCGCGAGAAGCTAATCCCGGCGATCGCGGCGTTGCGCGTGGGCGTGTCGACCGACAACGACGCGCATTACGGCCCGGTCGTGAACGCGGCGCATCGCACCCGGATCGAGAACTGGATCCAGACCGGCGTCGACGAGGGCGCGGAACTGGTCGTCGATGGTCGCGGGTTTGCGTTGCAGGGGCATGAGAAGGGCTTCTTCATCGGGCCGTCGCTGTTCGATCACGTGACGACGGAGATGTCGGCGTACAAGGAGGAAATCTTCGGGCCGGTGCTCCAGATCGTCCGCGCCGCCGATTTTGAGGAGGCGGTGCGGCTGCCGAGCGAGCATCAATACGGCAACGGCGTCGCGATCTTCACGCGTAACGGCCACGCGGCACGCGAATTTGCGGCGCGGGTGAACGTGGGGATGGTGGGGATCAACGTGCCGATCCCGGTGCCGGTGGCGTATCACACGTTTGGCGGCTGGAAGCGCTCGGCGTTCGGCGACACCAACCAGCACGGCATGGAGGGCGTGAAGTTCTGGACCAAGGTCAAGACGATCACGCAGCGCTGGCCGGACGGGTCTGCGCTGCCGGCGATGGCTGAGGATGGCGGGCCTGCGCGCAATAACGATGCGTTCGTTATCCCGACGATGGGGTGAGGGATGCCGTCCTCCCACCCCGTCATCCTGGACTTGATCCAGGATCCAGAGTTACGAGGCGCTACGCCTGTGGCTCTGGATCCTGACTTTCGTCAGGATGACGGGAGTGGGGTGGGGAGGGGATCGAAACCCCAGTCTTCGGCGAGATCGCGCCAGGTTGGATTGTCGGTTTCGATTAGTTCTATCTTCCAGGAACGCTTCCAGACCTTGAGCTGCTTTTCGCGGGTGATAGCGGCTTCCATCGTGTCGGCCATCGCGAACCACACCAGTTGGTTCACGCCGTATCGTTTTGAGAAGCCGTCGAATGCGCCCTCGCGGTGCTGAACGATCCGCGCCATCAGGTTGGACGTCACGCCGACGTACAGCGTTCCGTTGCGCCAGCTCGCCATGATATAGACCGCCGGTTGCCTAGCCATACCATTCCCCCAAGTCGCCATCCTGACGAAAGTCAGGATTCAGAGCCACCAGTTTCGGCGTTCCTGGCCCTGGATGCTGGGTCGAGCCCAGCATGACGGAAGAGAGACCTATGACCAACCAGTTCGACCTCACCGACGACCAGCGCGAGATCCAAGAACTCGCGCGCCGCTTTACCGCGGACCGGATCACGCCGCACGCAGCAGAGTGGGACGAGAAGCACATCTTCCCGCGCGAGACGATCAAGGCGGCGGCCGAGCTCGGCTTTGCGGCGATCTATGTCAGCGAGGAGAGCGGCGGGATCGCGCTGGGGCGGCTGGAGGCGGCGCTGATCATGGAGGCTATGTCGTACGGGTGCCCTTCGACGTCCGCTTTCATCAGCATTCATAATATGGCGGCGTGGATGATCGATCGGTTCGGATCGGCTGCGGTCAAGGACAAGTACCTCCCCAGCATGGTGACGATGGACCGGCTCGGCAGCTATTGCCTGACCGAGCCGGGGTCGGGTTCCGACGCGGCTGCTCTGAAGACGCGAGCCGTCCGCGACGGCGACGACTGGATCGTGACGGGCTCGAAGCAGTTCATCTCGGGCGCGGGCGAGAACGAAGTGTACGTGACGATGGTCCGCACCGGTGAGGACGGGCCGAAGGGCATCTCGTGTCTGGTGATCGAGAAGGACATGCCGGGCGTGTCGTTCGGGGCGAACGAGAAGAAGCTTGGCTGGCATTCTCAGCCGACGCGGCAGGTGATCTTCGATGGCGTCCGCGTGCCGGCGGCGAACATGGTTGGCGGCGAGGGCGAGGGCTTTCGGATCGCGATGATGGGGCTCGATGGCGGGCGGCTGAACATCGGTGCGTGCTCGCTTGGCGGGGCGCAGCGGTGTCTCGACGAGGCGATCACCTATACCAAGGACCGCAAGCAGTTCGGGAAGGCTATCGCGGATTTCCAGAACACGCAGTTCATGCTGGCGGACATGGCTACCGAGCTGGAGGCGGCGCGTGCGCTGCTCTACATCGCGGCGGCGAAGGTCACGGCGAACGCGCCCGACAAGACCAAGTTCGCGGCGATGGCGAAGCGGCTGGCGACGGATACCGGCTCTTCTGTGGTCGACCGCGCGTTGCAGCTCCATGGCGGGTACGGGTATCTGCAGGACTATCCGATCGAACGTTTCTGGCGCGACCTGCGTGTGCATTCGATTCTCGAGGGGACGAACCAGGTCATGCGGATGATCGTCGGTCGCGAACTGACGCGGCAGTGAGTCCGCGCAGCCTTGCTCAATCTTTCTCCTCTGCGGCTCCGCGTCTCCGCGTGAAAAGATTCTTGGTTCACGCGGAGACGCGGAGGCGCGGAGATGGTGCTTTGGAGGTGACCGCGTGACCGATGATCTGATCGTCGAGAGTGAAGGGCCTGTCGGCCGTATTCGGTTGAACCGGCCGAAGGCTTTGCACGCGTTGAATTTGGCGATGTGCGAAGGCGTGCTTGAGGCGCTGGAAGCTTGGCGGGGCGACGCGGCGATCGAGGTGATCGTGGTCGATCATGCCGAGGGGCGTGGTTTTTGCGCGGGCGGGGATATCCGCATGCTTGCAGCCTCGGGCGCGACCAACGGCGTGGAAGCGCGGGCGTTCTTTCATGCCGAGTACCGGATGAACCATCGGCTGTTCACTTATGCCAAGCCGATCGTCGCGTTCATGGACGGGATCACGATGGGTGGCGGCGTGGGCCTTGCGTTGCCGTGCCGGTATCGGGTCGCGACCGAGAACACCAAGTTCGCGATGCCCGAGACGGGGATCGGGCTGTTCCCGGATGTCGGTGGCGGCTGGTATCTGTCGCGTCTGCCGGGGCGGATCGGGCAGTACCTGGCGCTGACCGGGCACCGGCTCGATGGCGCGGAGTGTCTCGCGCTCGGGTTGGCGACGCAGTATTTGGTGAGCGATACGCTCGATACGGCCAAGGCGCGGATTGCTGAGACCCCGCAGGATATTGCGGGCGTGCTGGACGCATTGGCGACGTCCGCACCCGAAGCAAAGATCCTCGCGCGGAAGGACGATATCGACCGGCTGTTCGCGTCGGACGTGCTGGAGGAGATCTATGCCGCGCTCGAAGCCGATGGCGGCGAATGGGCGACGCAGACGCTCGCGACGCTGAAGACCAAGTCGCCGCAGACGATGAAGGTGTCGCTCCGGTTGCTCCACGAGGGCGCGGCGATGGCGAGTTTCGCGGACGAGATGCGGCAGGAATACGCGGTCGGTGCGCATGTCGTGCAGCGGCATGACTTTATCGAGGGCGTGCGGGCGGTGATCGTCGACAAGGACAATGCGCCGCGTTGGGACCCTGCGACGCCCGAGGATGTGACCGATCACGTGATCGACCAGATCTTTGCGCCTTTGCCGGAACATGAGGCTTGGACGCCGGGCTGATCGAACGATGTTCTCCCGCGAAGGCGGGAGCCCAGACTGGGTCCCCGCCTTCGCGGGGATACAAGGAGTAAGTGAATGACCTACGAAACGATCCTCGTCGAGCAGCGCGGTGGCGTTACGCTCGTCACGCTGAACCGGCCGCAGGCGCTGAACGCGCTCAATTCACAGGTGCTCGCCGACCTGATCGCCGCGTTTGCCGCGTTCGATGCGGATGCGTCGCAGGGCTGCGCGGTGCTGACCGGCTCGGCCAAGGCGTTCGCGGCGGGGGCGGACATCAAGGAGATGCAGTCGCAGGGGTTCGCAGAGATGTACGCGAGCAACTTCTTCGCGGGCTGGGAGAATTTCACGCGGACGCGGAAACCGATCATTGCGGCGGTCGCGGGCTATGCGCTCGGTGGCGGGTGCGAGCTTGCGATGATGTGCGACTTTATCCTCGCTGCCGATACCGCCAAGTTCGGGCAGCCGGAGATCAAGCTGGCGGTGTCGCCGGGTATGGGCGGATCGCAGCGCCTCACGCGCGCAGTCGGCAAGGCGAAGGCGATGGAGATGTGCCTGACCGGGAGGATGATGGACGCCGCAGAAGCCGAGCGTGCGGGGCTGGTCTCGCGGATCGTGCCGGCGGACGAGTTGGTCGAGGAGGCGGTGAAGACGGCGACGACGATCGCGGCGATGGCGCCGCTGGCGGTGCTGGCGAACAAGGAAATGGTCAACGCCGCGTTCGAGACGGGGCTCGCGATGGGCGTCCAGTTCGAGCGGCGGCTGTTCCACGGGCTGTTCGGGACCGAGGACCAGAGCGAAGGCATGGCCGCGTTCGTCGAGAAGCGCGCCGGGACCTGGACGGGGAGATGATCTGCTCCCCCTCCCGTATGCGGGAGGGGGCCGGGGGGTGGGCTCCCGGTTGGCGACGTGGTGCAACATCATCGGCCGGGCGCCCACCCCCGGCCCCTCCCGCATACGGGAGGGGAGACAGGAGCAGCTTATGGCACGGATCGGTTTCATCGGGCTCGGCAATATGGGTGGCGGGATGGCGGCGAACCTCGCCAAGAAGGGCCATGACGTTCGCGCGTTCGATCTGAGCGTCGACGCGCTGGACAAGGCGAAGGCCGCAGGTTGCCTGCCGGTCGCGTCCGCTGCCGCGGCGGCCGACGGTGCCGAGGCGATCGTGACGATGCTCCCCGCGGGCAAGCCTGTTGCCGAGGTCTATGACGCATTGTTCGGCGTCGCGTCGCCGTCCGCGATCCTGATCGACTGCTCGACGATCGACGTCGCCACAGCCAAGCAGGTCGCCGCCGCCGCGCAGGCCAAGGGCCTCGTTGCGGTCGATGCCCCCGTCTCGGGCGGGATCGGCGCGGCGAATGCGGGCACGCTGACCTTCATGGTCGGGGGCTCGGCGGAGGCGTTTGACCGGGCGCAGGCGATCCTCGCCGACATGGGCAAGGCGGTCATCCACGCGGGCGCGAACGGCGCGGGACAGGCGGCGAAGATCTGCAACAACATGATCCTCGGCGCGACGATGATCGCGACCTGCGAGGCGTTCGTGCTGGCGGAGAAGCTCGGGCTCGATGCGCAGGCGTTCTACGACATCGCCAGCGTGTCGTCGGGGCAGAGCTGGTCGATGACCACCTATGCACCGCTCCCCGGCATCGGCCCCGATACGCCCGCCGATCATGACTATCAGGGCGGTTTCGCGGCGGCGCTTATGCTCAAGGACCTGCGGCTTGCGATGGCCGCGGCAAAGGACACCGGTGCCGATACGCCGATGGGCGCTAAAGCTGCCGAGCGTTACGAGGCGTTCGCCGAGGCCGGGCAGGGTGGGCTCGACTTCTCGGCGATCATTCGCACGCTGCGCGGTTAGGTCTTAGAGGAAGCGTATCAGCATCAGCAGCAGGCCGAGGATAGACACCGTCCAACACAGGCTGCGGACATATTTGATCCCGAACAGGTAGAGCGGGATGTACGCGATCCTCGCACCGAACCAGAGCCATGCGCCGATCGCACCCAGCCCGCCGGTGCGATCGGTCACGGCCAGCCCCAGCGCAAGCGCGATGAAGACGGGGTAGGTTTCCTGGAAATTCTTCAGCGCACGTTCGGCGCGACCAGCCATATCGCCGAGCGGCTTCTGCTCGCCGTCGCGGGGTCCCGCGTTCCAGTCGAGCCCGCGGTCGCGCGTCGCGGTCTGCCCCTGGATCATGATGTATGTGAACAGCAACACCGTCGACCAGCCGAGCATCAGCAATTCCGTCGGTAAATGCGTCATGATCGATCTCCGCTAGGGCAGCGGGTCTCGAACGCTGCTAGCGTGCTTGTGTTGCAACCTTGATCTGCTGATCCGCAAGCGATTGGCGGGCATCGTGTTCGCGGTGAAACGCGCGGTCGGCGTCGTCGATCGCGCCGAGCAATGCGCCGAAGCAGGGGGCATCGTCGATCGGATAGACGCGCGACAGATCGTGGCCCAACGCAAACACGTCGCGTTGCGTGAGAAGTCCGATCGCGACGATACGGTCTGGGTCGGACATGTTAGGCTCCCGTGATGCAATATAAGTTAACGCGCTCTACGCGTTAACGGTACCGGCCTATCGCGAAAACACGCCCAGCGGA
>Ga0308164_10001992_pt1 | contig 21601 bp, 24 predicted proteins | sample PhyTR2_FD_201031 | JGI IMG/M metagenome (GOLD analysis project Ga0308164, IMG submission 201031) | Phyllosphere microbial communities from UC Gill Tract Community Farm, Albany, California, United States - DLSLT.R2 | ecosystem: Host-associated > Plants > Phyllosphere > Unclassified | place: USA... | reverse complement strand
GCTAGACCGATGACGGCAACTATATGAAAAGGGCCCCGATCGGGGCCCTTTTCATATCGTCAGCGCGCGCCTCAAGTGGCCTGCTTTTACTCCGCCCCGCTGGCCTGGTTTTGCTCCGCCGTTGACATCCGGTCGGCGTCCGTGCTGTCCCGGTTGGCAATAACCGCTTCAAGGGCAAGCTTTTCCTGCTGCATCTGCAAGTCGAGCAACCGGAGGTCAGAAGCGCGCCGATCCTTTGCCGTGCGGGCCAATCCGCCCTGTAACTGGGCCATTTCCTGAGCGTTTGCCAACGACGATGACGCAAGCTTCAACTGCTCCTGGCCGTTGAACTCGGCTTCCTGAAAACCGATTGCCTGCCGCTTGTTGGCAGTAATGCGCTCCTCAATGGCCTTGAGTTCTTCGACCTGCTTTTCGTTATATCGCTTGCTGCCCTGGGGACCGTCCTTGTCGATCTGGTCCATGCGGCTTTTGCGGTCTTGCTCAAGCGCCTGACGCTCAAATTCAAATCGCTGGATAGCGGTGCTGGCGAGCGCCGCTGCGCTATCCAGTTCCTCCCGCTTGCTACGGTTCATGTCACCGGTGAAGGCTTCTAGGTCCTTGCGGTCCTTTTCAGCCTGACGTTCAGCCTCACGCGCTGACTTGTCCGCTGCACTGTGGCCGGAACCGCCGCCCGGCTTTTTGGCTACCGGGGGACGTGGAACCGGCCTGCCGCTGCCAGGCGTGGCGCGGCCTGCGCGACCGGCTCTAATGTCCCTGGCAAGCCTATTAGCACGATCAGTAATCTGCTGATCGGTCATGCCCCTGCCGGTGAAATCTCGCTCGTTTCCGTTCTGGCGAATGACCGTGACAGCGCGCTGGCGTGCTGTCTGGCGACGGCTGGACTGATAGCCGCGCTCGTGATCGCCCTCCATGTTGCTGCGCGGTCCGACATTGCCCGTGTAGCCGGTGCGGAAACCAAGATGTTTTTCATCCCACGCCTGTGCGCTGCGCTGTAGGTCAGGCAAGAAGTTGCGAAGCTGATCCACGCCGTTGAAGATGCTCTTCATCTGCTCGTGGAAGCTGGCAACGCGAACGCCCAGCACGTCGAACGCGTTATTGCCACCATCTAGGAATGGCTGAAACGCGGTGCCCAATGCTTCGAAATTGGCACGCATTTCACCGCCAGCAGCTTCGGCCGTGGAAGCCAGATCCTCGACCGCGTCGGTGCCTTCGCCCATGGCGTTGACGATCGCGGTGCTGATGCCGCTTCCACGCTCAAATGCACCGATGATGTCCGTGGCGGCATTCATCGCAGAGGTCTTTGCCTGCTCGAATGTCTTTGGGAGTTCCTTGAACTCCTGGTCGATGCCCTTGGTAAACTTCTGGTCCGTCAGAGCCTTGAACAGCACTTCGCTGGTCAGCTTGCCCTCTTCGGCCATCTTACGCATTGCGCCAACGGGAACGCCCATGCTGTCTGCAAGCAGGCGCATGATGCGCGGACTGGCCTCGTTGATGCTGTTGAATTCGTCGCCGCGCAGGACGCCGGATGCGAGGGCCTGACCAAACTGTAGGGTGGCGGAGGCCGCAGCGTTGGTATCAGCGCCACCGATCTTGAGCGCCTTGCTGAACGTCTCGGTTGCCCGCGCTGCGTCATCCTGGCCTTTGCCCAGGTCGCGAGCAGCAGGCAGCATCTTAGCGTAAAGGCTGACAGTCTCTTGAAGACCGCTGTTGGTTTCCTTTGCGATCTCGCAGGTCTGCCGCATCGCGACGCCCTGGTTACCAAATTGCGCGGTCGCCAGCTTTATCTGAGCCTCAAGTGTCTTTGACGTATCGGCAAGTTCCAGGTACTTTTTCGCACCATCGATCGCTTTGTCGGCAATGTAGACAGCGGCGAAGCCTTTGACCGCAGCCGAGGCGCGGCTCATTCCCTGTTCGATCGCGGTGCTGGCCCGATTAGTGGCTTTAGTTGCACGTTCAAGTCCACTGATAAAGCTCGCGCTTTCGAGTGACATGCTCGCGTACATCGAGGCAATCTGTTGAGCCATTTATTCGCGCCCCCGCGTTAGTATTCTTGTGCTATTACTTAGCGGGAGGCTTGCTCTTCGATCCGGAGGTGCCGAATCCGTTGCGAGTTGACGGCTTCTTGCGTGGTCCACGCTTGATACCTTTGTCCTTGCGAGTTTTCCGTGTCTTATCCATTGGTGCGGGAAGCGCGGGTACTTCCTCGACGGCTTCCACCTTGATTGTTTTGCCCAAGAAGAAGTCGCGGACCTTCTCGTCCAGTTCTTCTGGCGTTGGGTCTGGCTTGACGTGGCTTTGTGGATCGCGATCGATAAAGCGCGGAATGGTCGCGTTTGCTTTGCTGTTGATCGCGTAGAGGAGGTTTAGGCCCAGTTCGGCCCGGTGGTCCTCGGGTTCACAGCCCCAGGGCTCTAGGTGGTAGAAAGCCTGCCAGCCGACCAGTTCGTCATGAGAGATGGTTTCAAGCTCTGCGAGGGTCTTACCCAGACCCATCGCAAGCCGAAATTGGAAACGGCGTAAGGGGTTTTCCCTCAGCCTTTTTTTTCGAGTTCTACGGTTTCAGACGCGAAGCGCCTGTAATCGTTGATTGAGATTACAGCCTCGTACAGCCTCGTCACCGCGTTGCTGGACCATGTTTCAAACAGCGCCATATCGTCTTCGCTGAACATCCGCGTGTCGTGCTCATCAACAGCACTCATCACGATAGATAGAACCGCGATGTCCAGGTCCGCTGGCTTCGTAAGCCCTTCGCGGTTGGCTTCGGGCTTGTCCTGGTCGTCTTCGTAAAGGTGTACGGCCGCTTGGTACTGTCGGATGCGCTCAAGGTACGTGGCGCGTGTGTTGACGCTCATTTGCAGAATGCGAACCGCGACATCCTCGCCCATTTCTGGGACGAGGACATCAACGTGCGGCAATTTTGCCGCCAAACAATCTGCTCGGGAAAACAGCTTGGCCATGAATTATGCCGCTGCCGTCTCAACGACATTGCCAGTGACTTCCAAGTTAGCCGATGCCTGCACGACATCGTCTTGGCTAGCAGTGCGCTCAAAGGTCAGCACGAATGCTGTAAAATCGTACTTGGTGCCGTCCGAGAGCGTCAGGCGGAACTTCGTTGCTGCCCTGGTGCCGCGTGCTGCGCGTACTAGCGTTTGGCCAGCATCCTTGGGCAGGAAGATCAGATTGATCGAGACCTGGCCTTCATCGGGCAGGCCCATGGACTTTTCCTTGGCTACGCTGTCGAAGTCGGTTGTATCAATTACAGCAGCCGATCCGCCACCAAGACCAGAAAAGTCCTTGAAGCCCTTGACCTGAACGTAGGTGGTTGCAGTAGTGTTGATTTCGAGCTTGGTGCCCGCTGCGTTAATTCCAATGGCCATTTGTTTGGCTCTCCTTGTTTATTGGGATTTGACCCCAACAAAAGAGGGCCGTATCTCTACTTATTCCACGTGGGTGATCTTGAATTCCAAATTGATCCGCGTGAGGTCCGCGTTGCTGGTCAGGTCGCTCAGGTCTTGTTCGTTGATGAGATTACAGTCGCTGATTTCAGCATCCCGGTAGCCATCCAGCGCGATCCTGATGCGGTTTGCGAGGGCCTTGGCCTCGTCAAAATCGAGCGCGTACACATCAACACGGAACGTGGGCATCGCCATGCCGGTCGGACCATCGAAGTCGCGCAGTCGGGGCGTGGAAACGCGAGTGTAGGTAACGAACGGGGCTTTTTTGCCCTTGGGTACGATGACCGGATATGTCTGCGGGCAGATTGCCGAGATCTTCGTTGTCAGCGTTGCTTCAATCACTTTTTGGCCTTTCTAGCGGCCTTATCGATCGCCTTTTTCAATGCGGGTGCCAGAGCGGCGACCACCTTGCTTGCGACCTGATCGATCGCGGGTTTGAACCACGGCCTTGCGGGTTCGTGTTCGGTGCCAAACTCGGAGAACCGGCCCCAAAACGCTTTACCGGTCGTGACCTGGAAGCTGACTGTGTGTTGCTTGCGAGCGCGGACTTTTCGAGTTTTGATATTCTCGTGGAGGTGCCCGTAATCCGCACTGCTTTGGCTACCATCCTTGTTGCGCCACGTGCGTTTCGAGGACTGGTCGCCACGCGGCGCGCTGGCTTTCACAGCATCACGCATGACGTTCGTGGCTTGCCGGGTCGCCTGCGCGCCAGCCTTGGTTGCGACTTCGGGACCCAGAGCTTTGAGAGCCGTTTCCAGCTCTTTTGCGCCCTGGAATTTGAAGCTGTTGCGGTTGGCCACTAGATAGCCCTCACGAGCAGCGCGAGACCTTCCCGGTTGCCGATCTCGTCCACAGCCTCAACGGAATATCGCTGGCCTTCGCACTCAACCTGCATCGAGGTCGTGATGCCCTGCCTATAGCGGATAACGAACTTGGCTTCCGCGCTTTGCTCCATACCGGCCGCGCGCGTGGCATCCTTTAAACTCAGGCTTTTGCGTTCAGCCCAGGTTGTCGCCAGCTTGGCGAAGCTGCTGCGCTCCGTGCCGGTGGGCGAACGGGTCGTAATCGGGCCATAAATGGCGATCGATCGATTAAGGGAGCCGGCGCTGATCACAGGCTGCTCAGTCGGAAGGGGTTGAGCAGACGGTTGAACGTCTGCGTTCCAACCGTCTGACCTTCCCGGTTGGCGTACAGGTCCGCGACGAAAACAGCGATTGCCTGCTTGACGCTGGCAGGGCACGTGTAGGGCTCAAGAATGCGACCTGTGTACGCGGCGGCGTGTTCCTGGGCGGTAAGGATTAGAAGGTCGATCGTAGTGTCGTCGGCACCGTTGTCGATGCGGCACCATTGCTTGACTTCCTGAGGCGTAATGACGGGATCATGTTCCATCATATACTTAGCATGACGGACCATCCTTCTTTTCGGACGTTAGTTAGGAAAACTAAATTAAATGGCTTCGCTTATACAGGTCTTAGCAGTCGTAGCTTTTCTAACTGCGATTGCGGGTTGGTTCAAAGTCGGCATGACGCTGCTGCCAAGTATAACCTCGGCAGCAATCGGCGCTCTCGTTTCATGGTCGATTTTTAAGGCAGGGCGAAGCCAGGGTAAGCGGTCGACTACAGTTGATCTGTATAAGGAGTACTATTCCCAGGCTTTTGCGGATGACCGGGTTAAAGCGGAGTTCTTTTTTAGGAAAAACAGGCGAAATGACTGGACAGGGGAAAATCCCTACGATCTGCCTGATCCCGAAAAGTGGCGAAGCGGATACTCTTCCGTTACACGGTATTTCCATAGAGTTTCTATACTCTACCAGCGTGACGAGATGCAGCGCGACTTGGCTCAGGAGCTTTTAAGCAGAGAGCTAGGATACTGGTTCGCCATCGCGTTCCTTCCGATGCGGGACCGTACCGACTGGTGGACTAAGGACGCGATCTACGATTTGGGTAGAGCATTTTCTGAGGGAAAGCGAAGAGACCTCTTTCGACGTGGATACCTTGATGGCTGCGATGCGAAAAAGAAGCGGGCGAAGACAACGAGGAAGGTTTTTACGCCTCGATCGCATTACAAACGTTCAACCCCCCGGAGGTAATTGGCGGCAGTCACTTTGCCGCCAATTACCCAATTAAGCCTGGACCTTCAGCACCACGAACGCCTTGGCATCAGTGACCATGCCGCTTACGCGCTTGGTTGCGTAGAAGTGGACGAATGGCTTGTGGGTGTAAGGATCACGCAGAGTGCGAACGCCGATACGGTCAGCGATCGTGTAACCCTGCTTCATGTTCGCGAATGCCAGTGGCGTCTTGCCAGCAGCGATAGCGTCCATGTCCTCTAGCTCAACATGCGCGTAACCGGCGATGCTTGCTGGCTGGCCCAAGACCAGCGAAGGCTGCCACAGGTAATTGCCGGTGCTGTCCTTAACGGTGCGAAGCGAAGCCGAAACTGCGCCGCTGGAGTAGAACTTAGCGCCTGCTCGGTAAGCCGAGTCCATGGCATAGATCATGCTGAACATGTAATCGGCACCAGCAGGCAGCGCCGCGGCCGCGCCGGTCTTGATCGTGTTCAGGCCGGTCTCCGTTAGGAAGCCCTTGGGCTTGTTTACGCCATCGCCGTTTACGAACGCCTTGTTCTCCGCAATTGCCATTTCGTTGACAATTTCAGTCTGAAGCCAGGCTTCCAAATTGAACTGGCTGTCGTCCAATGCGCGCTGCGAAACTGCTGGGTTGGCGTAAATTTCGCCACCGGGCAGGGTCGTTTCGACGAGCGTTGGAGTTGCAGTCTCGGGGCGTGGATCGGTTTCGCCAACCCAGCCGGTCGTCAGGCCGCGCTTGTTCGTCAGGAAGGTATAGCGGTCATTCGAGGTCTGAATGACATTTGCCTCCGAACGGATCGGACTGATTGTGCGGAGGTCGGCACGGATGCCAGCTTCGACAGTCTTGGGGACTAGAAAGCCGCCAGTGGTGTCGTTGGTAACGAGGGCCTTGGCTTCCAGCTCTGCCTCGTAGCGGTCGCCCTTGCGCGCCCACTTGTCCCATACGGACTTGTATTCCTCGTCGGCAGCTTGTGCGTCGCTAGCGCCAATGCGGTTGGACTTCTTCGCTACATCGGCGACGGATGCCTGGAGGGCACCTAGATCGGCATTCAACTTTTCGAGCTTATCGGTTGTAACGTAGTCTGCGCTGCCCTTGCGCTCAATCTGGGCAATCCGGTCGTCGTTGGTATTCTTGAACTCCTCGAATGCCGTTGCCAGCTTCGAGATTTCGTTGAGATCGGCCATTAGGGGCTCCTTTGTCTCGGTTGTTTTCAGTAAACCTCGACGCCAGAATCCCTCCGTGCTTGGTTGTGCTTTTACTTATCAATCGGGTCTCAGGCAGCGCGCATCATGGCCGCTAAATTGTCGATCGCTGCGGATGTTGCTTTTTGCTCCGCTACTTCCGACTTGCTTTCGAATTGACTTGCGACTGCGATGCTCTGGCTTTTCGACAGGCCAAATTCGCGTAGAAGCTGTTCCAAATCGCGGACGCTCATTTCCTCGCCCATGCTCTTCACGGCCTGAACGCGCGCTTTGACGTTCGCCGGCAGTGTGACGACGCTGACCTCGACAAGATCGACTTCCTTGAGCGTGCGGCGTGGGTCTTCAGGTTTCGCCCGCATATCAAAGGACACGGGGCGGAAACCGATCGACAAGCCGTTGAGCGCGCCAGCTTTGAGCGCAACGTATGTGTCCCGGCCCATGCTGGTATCCAGCAGCTCACCAGCTACCTTGAGGCCGTAACCGTCCTCGCTCATGTCCGTCCAACGACCGATCGGCAGGGAGCCAAACATGTCGTGGTTCAGAAACATCAATGGCGCGGTGCCATCCGTCAGGTGGCTGGCGAGGCTCTTTGCAAAAGCGCCTGGAGCGATGACATCGCCATAACTGTCTACGTTGCCAAAGACCGCGCCGTAGCCTGAGAAGGTCATCTTGCCGTCGTCATCATTAACGCTGTCGAATTTGCATTCCAGGCGTGCGACCGCCTTTTGTTCAATGGGGATCACTTTGCTACCTCGTTATCGTCGGGTTGTGGGGAAGGGGCCTGGTTGGGCGTTTGATTGTTGCCGCCGAAAATGTTGGCTGCGCCGGTTAGCTTGTCGGCCTCAGGGTCCGTGCTGCGTGGCATGTCTTCCTTGGCGCGGATCTCGTTTGCGGTCATCGCGCCAATGGTCTTCATCGTCTGGTAGTACGAAGCGCGGTCTTCATGGCTGGCACGCAACAGAGCGTTGGCGTTGAGCTTGATCGAATATCCGTCGAGCAGTTCCTGACGGGTCAGCAGCGAGACTTCCGCGCTCTGCTCGAACCGTTCGTACCAAGGCATCAGCGTGTGGGTTAGATGCGCGAGAAACATTTGCTCCACGCTGGCGTAGCTGGTCGCGCCGCTCTGCATGACCATGATGGGCAGCACGCGGAAGAAGCGGCAAATCTCTTCGATCAGGAACTTGCGGTTCTCGATCCACTGGGCTTCGTTGGCGGTGCCTGACACAGGAGTGAACTCGAGATCGAATGGCAGCATGACGGTCTTGTGGGCGTTCTCGGTGCCTTGATGCTGCGCGGCCCAAAGGGTTTTGATCTCGTTGCGCTGCTCGGGCGTGAGGGCCTGAGCGCCAGTCCGCGTGGTCAGCAATCCGCCTGGACGTGCGCCATTCTCGAACAACTTGCTGCCGAACCGCTCGGTGGCCTGCGCCAAGCCAATCGTCTTGCAAGCCATCTGCACTGCATCGAGACCCTGGAACCCGTTCCAGCTCGGACCCTTGATGTGCCAGATGTCGTCAGCGGGGATGGACTTCGGCCCCTTGCCGTCGAGCGTGACCTTGTACGTTAGATCGAACGTGTCGTTCTGTTCGACGGTGACCACCGACGGGTCAAAGGCATAAAGTTCAACGATCTTGCCGTTGACCTTATTCTTGAAAATATAGGCGTTATTTTTAAGCGCGAGATGGATGCCGATCTGCTCGCGAAACTCGAAGCTGGTTTGCCAGTCGTTGGGACGGCGATTGAGCAGATAATAAAGGGCATGATCGCGCGCTTCAGTGGGCGATCCGTAGCCGTCTTCCTTAAAAACTTTGCAAGGAACCTGGGCCAAGCCCTCGGCAATTACCCTCGCGCAGCACAGGACGGCACTCGTTTGGATCGCCGTTCGATCGTTTACCGCTTCGCCCGCTGTTCGCTCGCGATCAAACGACCGTAGCAGGTCGGCGGAAGTGGATATAATTTGCGGGCTTTTGCCGTCAAGTCCAAATAGTTGTGAAAGAATTCCCATTCTTTACTTAGCACGGTGGTTCAGATCCCTCTTCACCCCTCCTCAATCACTATATTAGTCCTGAGCCTTGACGCGGCTTAACCCGTCGAACACGAATTTGAAAACCGTTGAGGTAGCGCAATATGATCGATCGTGACGATGCCACTGACTTCGCGAAAAAGTTGGCTGGCGCCACTAACCGAACGGTCAGAGATTACCTAGAAGAAGATGTCGTTTTCGAAGAGCCATTTTCCGACCAGCTTTGTGGACGACTAAAAGAAACTCTAGAGGGTTTTGAAACAGACAACATAATTTGGCAAGCGGACGTCGTTAGTGCGGAAAAGGGGCGGGCTCGTTTTAAAGCTCGTACACTTACAAAAAATAAGGAGGAGCCCGACCTGGGAGGTGACATTATTATGGTCTTGGATGTGGAGACGAACGACTATGACATAAAGAAGGGATTGTTGGTTCAGGCCAAGCGTTTGCAGCAGGGTATGCGGATCGATGCCACTGAGCACAGAAGACTGCTCGTTCAGTGCAATAAGATGCTCTCTGTTACCCCTGCAAGCATGGTATTTCTTTACGGCGATCATGGGGTTCACGTCGTTCCTGCGGCGGCCGTGGCCCAGCACAAGGGGCAAAACCTTTACGATATTCAGACTTATGATATCTCGATTCTCTACACCGACTTCGCACTGTGTTGGTTCGGAGATCCGCGAATCCAAGCAACCGACCGTGCGTCCCTCGAAGGGCTGAGGGAGCGATTCGGCGCGGAAGCCGCTATCCGCTTGATCGGCCGCGGCATTGAGTACGGGGTGGACTGGTACGATGAGCCGTTCCCACGATGAGCTTCTGTCGATCTAGTCGAGGAGATCCATCCAAACCTCGACTAGTGTGGGCTGCGCCGCTGATGCCAAGCCCACGGCCATCATCATCGCTACGAACCCGTCGATCTTGCTTTCTGGTCGGCGGGCGGGCTTTTCGGGCTTGATGAACTCGCCATGGTGTCGAGCAACCACATTACCGGTCATCCAGCGCATCATCCGGTTGCCGTCATGCTTGAGTTGGCCGAGCGCGATCAGCTTTTCAAAGCGGCTCATGGGCGGATGCATGTTGGGGAATGTCTGAGGGTAGGTGCGGACTGGCAGACCTTCGCCGCCTAGCCGCTGCGCCATCATAGCGGCCTGCCATTGGTCGAACGCGATGCCCTGAACGTTGAACTGCCCACATAGCTGGCGAAGCTTTTTCTCCACCGCGTCAAAGTCGGTTTCTTCGTCTGGCGTCAGGATCAGTTCGCCGCGCTCGGCCCATTCTCGGTACGCGCTGGCGTTCTTGCTCGACCGGTCAACGCCCATTTCAGGCAGAAATATGTATGGGTAAAAGTGATAAACCGGGTCAGCTTCGGTGACCTGTTCGACCAGCAAGCCAATGGCCGTGGTATCTAGGATGCGGCTGATGTCGCAACCAATCCAGGCACGAAGTCCGCGATCCTTTACCTCATCAAACGGCAGCGCGTCGGCGTTGCCGTCCCAATCCTTCATGTTGACCCAAGCGTTGCTGCTCGATTGCCAAACATTCAGGTGTTTGGTCAGCAGTTTGGGCTTCTCCGATGGCTTATCGAGCGCCGTTTGGTAGTAATCCCGTAGGGCCTCGACCGAAAAGCTAACGCCCATGTTGGGGTTGGCCTTCTTCCAGGCGTCAAAATCCCGCCAGTCATCGTCTTTATCGATGGTGTAGATGGCGCTGAACAGCTTATCGTTCGTTAGTTCGCCGCTCAAAACCTGCTCTGCATAGGCCTGTAGGTCACGGCAGGGGCCAGCGGTGTTGAAGCCAGCAGTAGTAATCGTAACAAGAAGCGGCTGGCGGCGTGCGCCCATGCCGGTCTTCATCGTCAATCGTTGTTCGTCGCTGGCGTTTTCGTGCGCCTCGTCCAAGATCGCGCAGTGAGGGTTGCCGCCGTCACCTGGATTGCCGATCATGCGCTCCATGAAGCTGCCGTCAGGTAGTTCGATCTTTTTCTTAGTGATTATCGCGCCGTAGTAGGAAACGAAGCTGTCAGCACGCAGGGCCATTTCCCTACAGGGCTGAAAACAAAAATCGGCCTGCTTGAGGTCGTTTGCGCCGATGTAAACCTGCGCGCGACTTTCGTAGTCGGCAACCAACATATAGAGCGCGATTGCTGCCGCGTAGGTGCTTTTGCCGTTCTTGCGCGGAATCTCGATGAAAGCTTCGCGGTGTTTGCGGAAACCCAGGCTGTCAACCAGTCCGAAGATCGCAGCGTTTATCCATACCTGCCAGGGCTGAAGGATTAGGGTCTCGCGTTTGGCTGCTAGTGCGCCTTCCAAGTAGGGAAACGCCTGCATGAACAGGCAGACGCGCTCCACCTTGCCAGCGTCAAAGACCCAGGTTTCGCCCTCAACAGCGCGGAGGAAGATTTCGCAGGACTGGCGGATCTGGTCGCAGGCAGTGATCGCCATTTCTGGCACCCGTGGGCGCGCGACCCGCTCCGCATAGTGGATCGCTACATCAGCGAAATGCCCTTTGCCCTTCCGCACGGTTAGGCGTCAGGCAAAGCGGCGAACGGATTTGCGGCTGGGTTAAGAGGGTCGGTAGTGCCGGTGGATACGCGACCTGATAGGCCGCTGATGCCCAGCAGTTCACTGAGCTTGCGAACTTCAGTCGTGTACGCGCCACGAGGCATTTCGCCTTTGGCGAAAATCGAACGACATACCGCTTCCATGGAGCAGTAGCGGGCAAAAGTGCTGCTGTAGTCAGCGTTGATGCCATGGGCGACGACGCGTTCAAGCTCTTCAAACCATACGTCTTGGGCTTCCGCACTCAGGTAATCGGGCATGATCGGCTTGCTGTCCGAGCCCGTGGCGGTATTCTGTTTGGGTTTTGGTCCTCTTTTCACCCATTACTTAGCAGAGCGGCGAGAGCACGCCATCGCCAACGCGATGTTAGACGCAGAAGCGGGAATTGTAGCCCCACACGATGAGGCCAAGGACAATCGCGACGACAACCACTACCGCGGACACTCTGGCGGACACCGGCCACTTGTCCGTCCACTTGAAGTGCAGTTGCTCATCCATCCACCCGATCTGGGTTTCCGCGAACAGTTTGTAGTGGGCATACCACCCGCTCAAAAACACCTGCTTGCCGATAGAAGTCGCGCGATACTCAGCGTTGATGGCGTCAAATTCAGATTTAGCGGCGACGGGATCATAGCCCGCCTTTACGCTGCGATAGAGGTCCTTTAATCGGTCGAGCAGCGCGAGTAACTTGTTCGCCGTCTTCTCGTATTCGTCGGCGCGATAGAACGACAAATAGAGAGTGGCAACGCCAACAGCCAAAAGGATGGCGGACGGCACCTTGGCGGACCACTGCTCGTAGATAAGCGCGAATATGCCGATGATACTGGAAACCAAGCCGACCCATCCTGGCAGCTTGGTAATCCAATCATACGTCGCGAAGGTCTTCCGAGCGCCGAACGCGACATCGTATCCCTTCTCGGCGATGGTCAGCAAAAGTGCATCTTTGTCCATCAGTTCTCGCTTTCGTCTACAATGGGAACGTGGATGCGATCCTTGGCTACGACAACGCCGCCCTGCACCGCGTAGCAGTCTACAACATGCTCACCACGGAAGTTCGAGGTCTCCGTCTTGACCTTGTTCCCGCTGTCAGGGACGATCTGCCCACGGATCATATCGCGGCGAACAGCCTCTGGACCTCGGTTCAGCACCTTCCAGTAGACGATATAGATGCCCTTGATGTTCTCGCTGGCGATGTAGAACTTGAGCGACTTAGATTTGTAAACGTTGATGCGCTTCATGCCTGCACCACGCATTGCCCGCAGCAGCAGCGTGCGGAAGCCGCTCTGCTTCACCTCGCACTCCAGTCGCATGGAATACCGAATGTCGATGGGGAACTTGTCCTCGATGGACTCCTCGGTGTTGTCTGCGGTGTAGCTGGCCTCGGTGATCTGCGCCTTTCGAACCTCAGTAGCATCAGAGAGGGGATAGGCCCTGCCGAACAACTTGCGCCACCGATTGTTTGCCTTGGCGTCCTCACCAGCCTCCAGGGCTTTATCCGCGTATGCCAAACCCTTCTTGGCCTTGGACTGGAAGGGTTTGTGGACGTTAACATGCTGCCCAGAGCCAAGCGCCCCATAGCGGTCCTGTTTAGGTAGCTCGGCAAGGTAGGCCAGGAAGTCGCGCATCATCTGCCCGCATGAAGCAAACCCGGTCTTGTCATATGTGTCGCGCGTTACAAGAAAGTTGTGCGCGAGTGTGTCTATGACCAAACCGCCCATTCCCACGCCATGCTTATTCTTCCAGGCGCGAGTCATTCTGGCGAGCCGACGCAAGTTGCCGCTCTTATCGGCGTCTACCTTCTTTGTCGTGTCTAGTTCGAGGCGCGGCTTGGTCAGACGATAACAGCCGATGCCCTTGGTGTAGGGATACCAAAAGCCATCGGTATCCTCAAAGACAGGCTGAACCTCGATCTTGAAATTCTGATATTCGCAGACGACCACGAGTGTATCGACATAGACCGTTGTGGTCTTGTATCGCTCCTGAATGGCATCCGCTGTATGGCGGAGCAGCTTGTAGGGGTCGTTCTTGTAGGTATCCCACTTACCAGCGGGCATAATGTAGAGCATGTCCAGGTCGGAAATGCCCCGGATGCCGGTCCAGCGGCCATACGAGCCTACCTGGAGGCTATTGGCTGTCCGAATCTCCGTTTCCCGGAACTGGAGATTGCACGCTCGCGTCACTTCGCCGTAGCGAGAGGAAATCGTGGCCTCGTTGTCGATTGCGATGTTTGAGAACAGCGTCTTGAAATCGTCCGCCCTGCTGATGGTAGCCTCCCGTTACTGCGCCGGTCTGGAGCCCCCCACCGTGACGCTATCATTACGGGTCAAAATGGGCGGCGGTCCTGGTTTGTTCAACCCAGTAACGATCTGCCAATCACATCCATTTTGACGGCAAGCTGACCACCCTAGGTATTTTAATTCACTCAGGCGTCTTTTGCAGGGGGGTGCTGTTGCTTAGGCTCACCATTCCTCAGATTTTGGGCGCCCCCTCGTTCTCACGTTCAAATTGGGGTCTAGGCGGTTCAATGGGATCGGAGCGCACTATGGTGCCGTACGCCCATGTAGACCCTCACAGGGCATCTGTGGCACCCTCTCGGGTTAGCGAGCATGAGGATATCCGATGGAAGCTCTGGATGATGTTTGGGCAGGCGACTTACTCAACCGCCGCGAGGAAGCCGAAGACCTCATTGGATACCTCGAAAGCGTCGCGTCGCGGGCACCAATCCGCGAGGATGGACACGCCCACGTCGTAGCTCTCGATACAAGCTACGGGCAGGGCAAGACGTTCTTCCTACGACGCCTTGATCGTCATCTTCGGGCGACCGAGCACGTGAGCGCCTTCGTTGATGCCTGGGTCGATGATTTGGAGGACGAGCCGATCGTTGCGCTGGCGGCTACACTCGACAAGGCGTTGAAGCCGTGGGCTGAAGACGACGCAGCCGTGGAGGCAGGACTAACGCAATTCAAAGCAAAAGCAGGACGGGTCGCGAAGATTGTCGGCGTTGGCCTCGCCAAGCGGGGTGTCGGATTTTTGATAACGCAGGGAGCTGCGGAAGCGTTGGGTGACGAACTCACGAAAGCTTCGGAGGTTGACCGTGACATTCGCAAGGACGCCTTAAAAGATGGTGCGGCGGCACTGGTCAATGATGTCTCAGCAAGAGTGGTCGAGCCACCGGCTCCAAGTATGGACGTCAGGATTGCGAAATTCCGAGACGGCCAACAAGCGATCCAAGATATGAAGGATAGTTTGTCGGACGTTGTCGCGGCGCTCGTCAAGGCTGGCATGAAACTTCCAATAACAATCATCGTCGACGAACTCGATCGGTGTCGTCCTACTTACGCCATCAAGGTGCTAGAGGAGATAAAGCACCTTTTCGATGTCGACGGTGTGGCTTTCGTTTTGGGATTACATGGGCGACAGCTCGCTCACTCTGTTGGCGCGGCTTACGGCGTCGGCTTCGACGGTGAGGCTTACCTCAGGCGCTTCTTCAACAAACGATATGCGCTTAAACCGTCTCAGCTTCGACCGTTGATTGCGGAGCTGATAAGCCGGCTACGTATAAATCCAGCGATGATGGATCACATGGCGGTACTTCGAGACGGAAAAGGTAAGGCTGAGATACTTCCGCCCGAAGAAGTGATTGCGACTTATCTGGCGATGTACGAGCTCTCTGCTCGCGATGCGTTTTCGATTATGGAGGCACTCCAAACGGCAATGGCTTTGGTCGGAAAGGCAAATGTACAGTTAAGTTACCTGATCCCGCTGCTGATTACGCAATATCTTGGCGGCGACGATCTAATGCTGCCGAAGCATGATCCTTCATGGAAGTTTTACATAATGACTGATCACTTTCAGCAAAACTATGCCGAACAGTCTGTAAAAGCAGGTATCGAGGCTATACATCACGCAGCGCAATTAAGCGATCAAAAGCTGTCTGAGGTGCTAAATCTCAACAGTCAAGGATTCGGCGTTCGTATAGTGGTTGATTACGGTTTCACAGATGGATCAAAAGAGTACAAACTGCTTCAAAATTATACAAAACTAGTTAAGACTGTTCGGCAGTTTTCATAACGTCGCATATCATTCATGGGGCGGGATAATGGCGTTTTACCAGCCACGCCTCATCCTCCGGGTGTCAACTGTGGTCTTCGCCACATGGCATTCGTGGCATAGGCTCTGTGTGTTGTCCCAGGCATCCGTGCCGCCCAGAGCTTTAGGGGTGATGTGATCCACTTCCACGGCTGGTGTGACGTATCCCTTGCCTGTGCAGTGTCGGCATAGGGGTTCGGCATCAAGGCGTCGCTTGCGGAGTTTGCGCCAGTTGTGGTCGTAACCCGGCGTCATGCTCACAAGGGTACGAGCAGCAACCGGTCGCGCGATTGTAAAGCTAGGCGTTCGCTGAGGCATTCATCTACTTAGTGCGGCGCTACTTCTCTATCACACTGTCATCATCCGTAGCATCACGCTTCAGCAGCGGCATCCGGAATTGTGGAAAGACATCGCTTTCTGATGGGCCTGCCACCAGCAGAGTCAAATTCGCGTTACTAGATAACCGTTCTATTACAATCTTCTTTTCAGCGATCGCTTGCGACCTGATTGCCCGTAATTCGTTCTTCGCGGCGTCGGACATATTGGAGGAAATAGCAGCTTCCGCCTCGTCAATAGTAGAGCTAATTCGACCAAGGTGCGTTGCTAGTTCGACGCGTTGCGCTTCCAAGTTAGCACGGACATCGGCAACCTTTTTTGCCGACAACTTGTCTGAATTCACGTTAAACGCGAACGTGTCCTTGGCCATGCGCGTCCAGCGTGTGCGCTGTCGCGATTCCTCCTCTAATGCTTGAACACCGTCAACAACATCCTGCTTGGCAGCAAATAGAGAGAGCATCTCGGACAGGGGGAGAAGGTGAAGGGATTTGCCGCCACTGGCACGTCGGTACTCGTCCAACAGTTCCGGGCGCGGCTGAAATGCTCCACCCGATTTTACCCACCAGTCAGACTTTTCTTCGTTCGTTACAAATAGGCAGTGAGTTTTACGGGCAGCGGCCTGCTCAAGAATGGTAAGCCAAATGATGTAATCGCCTATTCCGCCGTCGTCCTTGCTTTGATCCTTAAAACCTGGAGCAATTCTCAGTCTAGCTCTGCGATCAACCTCTGATACTATACCATCCTTATCCATATTCTGAAGTTCAACGACAGCGTTGGCTAGGTGCTTTCGGTATACCACCGAAACCGGATCGTTTCCAACATCGGTTTGTATCCGAGCTTTGACCGACTCAAGCTTGTCGATCATGGATTTTCCAGACTTCAACAGTTCTTTGGCGATCTTTTGTGCCGATCGAAAGTCACTGTCATCTTCCAGGAGCGGAATCGAGTTTTGTATGGGATTCTTTCTTGCTCGCGTGATTGCTCCTTCGAGCTGCTCACTTAGTGCTGCCAGCTTACGTGCGCGGTGGCTATAGAATTCGCGGGCGGCCTGTCCAGGAACAACCAGGCGACTAGCCTTTTGTAGTTCGCCATAAACGCGATCGATCTCGGCAAGAGACGCAGAATTTAGCTCATATGGCCACAGCAGGACATTCGCATCAAGCGCCACAAACGACTCACGTGCGATTTCCTCAACGGCAGCCGGGGCGTGAGAAAATAGTTGCCCCGCATCGGGATAAAGGTCGGTAAGCCAGAACGCATCGTCACGTCCCGTCGGCGGCGGCGGTCGCCGCTCTGGGCGTTGATCACCGTTAGCCATTGGTTATCCGTTTGGTTTGTATAGATCCACATTCGACCGACGGACGCTGTTGTCAACCTAATTGATAGGATGATTTCCGGTTGCGGCGAAAACATACGATCGGGGCAGGGCGATGTTGCGCTGCTAGATCGGAAGCTAATTACTATGTCGAAGTTCAACCCATCGATGCTGGTTCCCGCTCAAGCTGCTGGCGCGACCAGCGCAGCACGGTCGGCCAAGGACGTAGCGTTGGCCAACATCGCAAAGATGAAGGAGCAGATGGCCGCTGGTGGTGGTGCAGAGGGCAAGGTCAATTTCAAGGCAGTAGACGGTGGCCGGGTGGCGTTCACGATCCGCGTATCCAACACGCCATTGGTGCTGGAAAAAATGAAGGTCGAGGATACCGATGTTGAGGTGCGCGAAATGACCATACCAGCAGGCAACTTCAACGACGCCCTGGATTACTACTCGGACCGGATCAAGGCAGGCGAATATGATGCCCAGTTGACGACCTTGTCCGAAAAAAAGGAAGCGCGGACCAGGAAGCTGCGGGTGACGCGTGGGTCCAAAAAGCTAGTCACCGTCTCCGTTTAACGTAAGACCGGGAGCTGGCCACCGTACTCGTTATGGTGGTTGGCTTTGCATTTTCTTACCAAGCCAGTCTAAGCGCGTAGCGCGTCGCCGTCGGATCAGGCGCCTGCCTTTTTTTGTAAAAATACTTTACAATATGTTCGCATGATAAATGTTTCTCGGATTGCCTCCAACAGGAGGCTGTGGAATCATGACCCTGTCTTTGAAGGGGGGGGCGAATCATGCTGAATACTCTGAAACCAGGCGTCATTGCACTGGTACTGCTTGGTGTTGGCGCATGTGCAAATGACGAACGGCCGCGGTTCATATCCGACAGGGGTGTTACTCAAGAAGTCAACATGGCGAATGGTATGAACCCAAACGGCGATGGTTTGCTATACCAATTTAAGCTTGCCGCCGACGCCGCACGGCCGTTCACTGTGGGGCAGAACCCAACTCTTAAAACGAATGAGCCCGCGAAGCAGCGTGCTTTTATGGATGCGGGTTTCGCGCTCATTCAGGCTCGCTGTAACGAGTACATATTATCAAAGGCTGACAATCAGCGTCAGGTAAATGTGTGGCGGGATACCTTCGCACCAGTGACTGCGTTGCTTACAGGCGCTGTGGCTTTGCTAGGTAAGGGGGACGAAACCAACAATGACGCGCTAACGGCGCTCTCCCTCGGTACAAGTGCAGCCAGCGCTGGTTTCCGCATCTATGAGCAAAGGTTCCTGTTTGGGGCCGAAAATGTGAATTCTGTACGTTTGCTAATCCTGAAAGCGTTGAGTGATAATGCTTCGCAAGCCTCGACGACAACCAACGAAAAGCTTACCTACTCGCAAAGCGTCGTGCATTTGATCAACAATCAGGCGGTGTGTTCACCTGGTCATATCCTTCAACTGGTTAGTGAGGCTATCGAAGCGGGAGAAGTGGTATCAAAAAAGTCCGACAATCCGAATCCTACGCCGGTCGAGACGGCTGCTGAGGCAGAGTTAAGGCAGGCGAAAGCTGTTATCGAGCAGCTCAAGAAGGACAAAGTCGTAACGCCCGCCCAGGTGGTCGCCTCAGAACAAAAGGTTGTTGCGGCGGAGCCGGCACCTCCACCACCAGTCACAACGCCCTCCGAGGGCTTAGAAATCGTCACGACGAAGGTTCAGAACAACAACTGATCGATGACTGGAGCCAGTCGGCGTGGGTGGAGGTACTAAGGCGTCAGTCGGACGAGCCGACTGACGCCCAAGCAGCTGTTGGCAAACTACTTAGGCTAAAATGTAGCCAGCCCGACGTGCCTGAGTGGCGTACTGGCTTAGAGGCTTGGTCGCTTTCCAGTGGATGTCGCGCTCGACTCGCAAACCACCCGGTCCCACGACCTCCCATATCTCGTCCATGCTGATGTAGCCCAGTTCTGGATAGCCGAGGTCGGCTAGGCCGAACGCTAGGCCATCAGGCTCCATTTCGGTCAGCAACCAGGTCCCTGAGGTCCAGGGCAGGAACAGCTTGCAGACTGGCGTGAAGTCCCGTTCTGAATCGGTGCCCTTTACCGGCTCTTGCTCTCTGTGGTTCGCCTCAAGCTGGGCGACTACTTCTGCGCCCAACATATCTTTCCATTCCATGTGGCTAACTCCTTTTGGCCACATGAATATCAAGCGTCAGTTGGAAGGCAGAGCAAGGGAAAAAGTGGTGTTTTGTGCCAGAACTCACAATGCGACGAGCTGCCAAAGTCTGGTGTAGGAAAGACAACCAGAAGACGTCATTAGTGTGGTCGTCGGAAACGGAGACAGCACATGCAGATAGAATTAGCAGCTTTCGCAAGCTACGCTTTGAACACTTTCGACTACAGCGCAGAATTCGAGGAAGACGCCTTTTCAGTTACGTATGAGGGCGTTCGCTACTATGTGGAGCGCAAGCGGCACTACTTCGAAATCCACGTCGGTAGCGACCAGCACAAGCTGCCTCGCTGCTAAGCCATAGAGCGTCACTGAGGGCCAAGCTGGACAAGGGGTGCAACGCTGCACCCTTTTCCTATCTCCGCTGTCACAGGGTTTCTCAGGAGGCTTCAGCCGTCGGCCCAAGCGTGTAGGCACCTTGAAGCATCGTACCATCTTCACTGAACAGCCACCACGAATGGTCGTCGGGCTCGACGCGGAAGAGGCCGGTTTCGGTAATCACAATGCGCTTGATGAGCCGACGCAGGCTCATGTTGACCCGACCTCGTGCGTAGATACGAACTTCGTCATTCTCGCTCGTCAACTCCGTCCTCAGGCTTTCGACCAGCTTCACATCGTTATCCCCGGCAGGCTTGGCCGTCTCGATCGCAAGAGACTTTTGCGCCGACGCAATATCAACGGACAGTCGCTCTAACTCCACCTCAAGCGCAGCAACGCGCTGGACGATTGCTTTCGAGCCGCCGTCCGCCAGCGCGTCGATAAGATGGTTGAGCTTCACCTGTTCGGCATTCTGCAAACGAGCCAAGTCCGCAATTTGCTCGCGCAGCTTTCGTGCTTCGGCGTTCGCATCCGGCTTTCTCGCGAGTTGTGGAAGCATCTCTTGGAGGATGGTCGCTTCGACCACATCGTAGTTTAGGGTCGTGCCGTTGTCGCATGTGTGGTTCCGGCGTGCCCGATCGCATCGCAGTTTGCGGTAGGTTTTACGCCGGTAGTTGACGACCTCACCGCTTACCTTCGTGTATTTCTGCACTGTATCGGTGGTGTGGCCGAAGTGAGCGCCGCCACCGCACTTTTCGCAGACCACCATCTGACTGAGCAGGTTGCGGTTGCCAAACACCTTGACGTTAGTTTGATTGCCCTTCCGCATCGACAGCGCGGCTTGCGCGCGGTTCCACTTCTCCGCTGTTATGGCCTGCGGGAAAAAGCCTGGGTTAAGGGTCCGACCTTCGCCATTGACGTATTCTCCTAAAACCGCGCGCCTGGTCAGCAGTCGATAGATGTGGCTGTAGAACCAGCCGTTATTGCCGCGCCGTTGCTCCTTGGGAGTCCAACTTGGCACGCCGCGTTCGTGCAGAACCGTGACAATGCGGTGGATTCCTACGCCGTCGATGTAGAGATCATAGATCAGGTTGAGGACGGCTGTGCGGTTCTCATCGAGGACCTTTGTGCCGTCTACGACCTTAATCCAGTTGGGCATGTTGGCGATCGGCACGTCGACTTCACCCGCTTCGATACGCTGGTCCCGCCTTCGCGCGGTGGCTGCGGTGCGCTTGCTCTTTTTATCGCTTTCTTCGAATGCCATTTGCGCTTTGATGATGACGGAGAACAGCTCCATCAGGTCGCCGTTATTGCCTGCCTGATAAACATAGCCGTCTTGCCACGTTGCAACGTCCACGCCTTGTTCGTTTAGCGCCCAGACAAGCTGTGCGGCGGCCTTTGCACCCTGACGGCTCAACCGGTCGACGTTCTCAACGAGGAGCGCCTTGCCCCGATGCAGGCCGTTGCGGGCTTCCAACTCGAATTCGTGAAGCGCGGACCCTTCAAGTCGGTTTGCACCATGAAACGCGCTGCGTCCCTCGTCTGTGATCGTCTTCTCGACAATCCAGCCCCGGCTTGTTGCATACTCTAATCCGTGGCGCTGCTGGCGCTCCAGCGAATAACCCTTGCTTTGCTCCGCGGTTGAAAAGCGCGCGTAGATGATTGCATTTTGAGACATAGCCTACCCCGTAGATGTCAGGTGTTGCCCATTTGTTTACGTGCGTCGCAGCGCGCGTCCAGCTGATCGCGGCGATGAATCCGTGTCGTTGCGGTCATCTCGGCGATGCCGGCCTCGCCTGTGCGCGGGCACCGCGCTGCGCCGCGGACTATCAGGCCAAGGTGTCCGGGCCGCTGCTCGACCGAATCGACCTGCATATCGACGTGGCAGCGGTCACGGCGGCGGATCTCGTCCTGCCCCAGGCCGGCGAGGGATCGGCAGCGGTGGCAGTGCGAGTGGCCGCCGCCCGCAGGGTGCAGACGGAGCGCTATCGTGATCATCCCG
>Ga0308164_10001991_pt1 | contig 21606 bp, 20 predicted proteins | sample PhyTR2_FD_201031 | JGI IMG/M metagenome (GOLD analysis project Ga0308164, IMG submission 201031) | Phyllosphere microbial communities from UC Gill Tract Community Farm, Albany, California, United States - DLSLT.R2 | ecosystem: Host-associated > Plants > Phyllosphere > Unclassified | place: USA... | reverse complement strand
TCCAGGACAAGGCCGCGTTCGCCGATCACTGGACCAAGGATCTCGATCGGTATTTTCCCGAGGGCATCGACACTCCCGGTATCGTGATGATCCGTGTCGATGCAAAGGCGATCCGTTACTGGGATGGTAGCGACGAGGGCGAGATCGCCATCTGATTGACGCATCCGAAACGCGTTCCACACAGGACTTCCGTGCATTGTCGCGAAAGTCCTAAGTTTCGGACGTCGCGCATGTCGCCGATTTTGCGACAGCAGAATGGCTGAAAGTGGTGGAAGCAGACGTTCGAGCGGAGGTCAGTCGCTGCTACAGTTTCGTCGTAGAAAAAGATGACTTTTCCAAGCGCGTTTAAAACCGTTTCGTTTCTTTGTTCGAGGGCTCGTTAATATTTGTTAGCTAGCCTGCTCAAATGGATAACTCGTTATCATCCGTGATCGAATGCATGCGGGACATGCACGACGGTCGTCTCGTCCTCCTTGCAGCGGTCGTCTGCGCTATCGGAACCTACGCATCGTTCGCCCTCGCGCATCACGCCGCCCGAGCAAGCGGCGCTCCGCGGCTCCGGTGGGGTGCCGTCAGCATCGTGACCAGCGGATGCACAGCCTGGGCGACCCACTTTATCGTCCTGCTGGCGTTCAAGCCGGGAATGCCAGCGGCCTTCGATCCCATGCTGACCGGCATATCGCTGGCGTGCGCGATCCTCGGCATCGGCGCCGGCGTGGCGATCTCGTTGCGTGTCCGCAGGCGCGCGTGGCAATTCGTGGCGGGACTCGTGGTCGGCCTGGGCGTGACGACACTCCATTATGTCGGGCAAGCCGCATACCTGGTGCAGGGAATCGTCGCGTGGAACATGGAGCTGGTAGCCCTGTCGATCGCGATCAGTCTTCCTACGTCCGGGTTTGCGATGATTGCCGCGGGCAGCCGCTCGCCGCGCGTGCGGCTGGCAGCACCCCCACTCCTGCTGCTATCGATCGCGCTGCTTCATTTCTGCGGCATGGCCGCAATGACGCTTCGGTTCGATCCGGCCCGCCGCCTTTCGGCCGACGCAATCACGCCCGATGCGATCACACCCGTTGTCGCAGGCGTGTCATTGCTCCTGATCGTGCTGGCCGTGCTGGGCCTGCGCTTCGAGATCGCCGCGAAAGCGCGGCTCAAGCAGGATCGACGGCGTCTGCGCGAACTCGCCGACGTCGCGCTCGAAGGGCTACTGATCTGCCAGGGGGACATGGTGGTAACGGCCAACGATAGCGTCGAAGCCATGACCGGCCACGCGGCGGGCGCGCTGGCCGGCAGTCATGTCAGCTCGCTGCTGCCCGGGCTCGACGTCGCCAGCATGCCCGAACGCGAAGAACGCGAGATCGACCTCGTTCGCGCCGATGGCGGCCATATTCCGGTTCGCGTTCTGCGCCGCGAGGTCGCCTTGGGCCACAAGGTTCAGACCGTGATCGCGATCCGCGACCAGCGCGAGCGCCTGAGGACCGAAGCCAGGATCCACGAACTGGCCTATACCGACGCGCTCACAGGAATCGCGAACCGCCCGAGATTCTTCGACCAGCTCGCCTTGCACACGGCATCGCGTCGCGCAGCCGACCGACCGTGCGCCGTAATGATGATCGACCTGGATCGCTTCAAATATGTGAACGACACCCTCGGGCATGCTGCAGGCGACATGATCCTCAGCATGGTCGCGGAGCGCCTCCGATCGACGTTGCGCGAGGCCGATGTCGTTGCCCGCCTCGGCGGCGACGAGTTCGCCGTCATGCAGGTGGCGGCCGAGGAGCCAGATGCGGCATTCGCGCTGGCGGCGCGGCTCGTGGCCGTGGTGGAAAGCCGTCCGTTTATGGTCGACGGCCAGCCGATCCATTTGGGGGCGAGTGTCGGGATAGCGCTGTGCCCAAGCGACGGCGAGGATCCCGCTGACCTGATGCAGAACGCCGATCTCGCGCTTTATGCCGCAAAGGCCGATGGGCGGGGCACCTTCCGTCGTTACGACGTCTCGCTCGATGAGAAGATGCGCGAGCGGCGTGCTATCGAAGCCGGGCTACGAACGGCCATCGCGCAGGGGCAGCTCGAACTCCATTACCAGCCGCTGGTCGACGCCGCGACCGGCTGCATCACCTCGGCGGAAGCATTGGTTCGCTGGAATCATCCGGAGCGCGGGCTCATACCGCCTGCCGAGTTCATCGGTATCGCTGAGGAGAGCGGCCTCATCCTCCCGCTGGGTGAATGGGTCTTACGCACCGCGTGCGCCGAAGCGGCCACCTGGCCTGCGAACATGGGCGTGGCCATTAATTTGTCGCCGGCACAATTTCGGGAAAAGTCGCTTGTCGATATCATCGCGGACGCCCTGCAGTCTGCTGGTTTACCCGCAGCCCGTCTCGAGCTGGAGATCACCGAGGGCGTACTCCTCTCCGATGAGCAGGGCACGATGCAAACGCTAAACGAACTGGTGGCGCTGGGCGTGCGGGTTTCGATGGACGACTTCGGGACAGGATACTCGTCGCTCAGCTACCTTCGCAAATTCCCGTTCGACAAGATTAAGATCGATCAATCGTTCGTCAACCAACTGCCCGAGGACGACGAGAGCGCAGCGATCGTGCGCGCAATCATCACAATGGCGAAGTGCCTGGGCATGACAACGACGGTCGAGGGTGTCGAAACGCGCGAACAGTTCGCGTTTTCCGTCGATGCCGGATGCGACACCCTTCAAGGTTATCTGATTAGCAGGCCGCTTCCAGTGGCCGCCTTGGCGAACTTTGTTGCAGCCGGTGCCAATCCGGCTTTGGGACGGGTCGCTGCCTGAGCATCGTAGCATCAAGGCATGCATGCGGCAGACCCAAAGCTCAGCGCCCGTGTCGCGAATATGCTGATTTTCGGACGTCACGTATTCCGCAGCTTTTGCGACAGTCTGCGCTGCACGCCGCTGGTCAGAGCTTAGCGAGGCCGGTTCACGAACGCAGCGATCGCGGGAACGACTGCGGGTGCCAGCGGCAGATCGGGCGCGGCATAGGTCGCGACGTTGGCAGCGCGGTCCGATGACGCCACCGGCTTAAGCACGTGATTGACGTCAGTAAGCTCGATCAGCCTTGAGTTAGGTTTTGCGGCCGCCAAGCGCGTGGCGTCGGCCAATTCGACTTGAAGGTCGTGCGTTCCCTGCATGATCAGGACCGGCAACCGGACCGACTTGATGAGCCGCACGGGATCGAGTGCAAAGGCGCTGATCAGGAATTCCTGCACGACCGCAGGGAACAGCGGTTGAAGCGGTGCCGGCAACGTGGCGGGATCGACGCGGGAGCCACTCGCCAGCGTGTCGATCGCCCTATCCGCATCGGGCAGCAACGAAGCATTGGCGGGGTTGGCCCGCAACTGTGCCTTAGGAATATCGCCCATCGGCCTGCCGGGCGTCGCCACCAGGATCAGCCCGCAGATCCCGCTGCTTTGCTGCGCCGCCTGCAGGGCGACGAGCCCACCTTCGCTGTGACCCAGCACCCACACGCAACGCGCGCTGGTTCGCTGTGAAATCGCGCGGGCCCAGGCATGCACGTCCTGCGCATAATCGTCGATCGTCACAGCATTAGCGTCGGCGATCGCCGCGGCACTGCCGAACATGCCGCGCTTGTCGATCCGTACCGACGCGATGCCCTCCTTTGCCAGTGCCTCCGCCAGCAGCCGGTAGGTCGATGCGGCGACGCCAAGCCGATTGTTGCCATCGCGGTCCGTCGGGCCCGATCCCGGCACGATCAGAATGACCGGCTTACCTCGCATGCCAAGATTGGTCAGCGTGCCCTTAAGCGCGCCCGATGGCCCGGGCGCGACGATCTCGGTCCTAGTTATGTGATCTACCTGCTGGGCAACGCCTGCCAGCACCATTGCGGCGAGTGCTCCGATCATCCTGCCCTCCTGTTGAGCTGTGTTATCGAGAACCGGCGCGGCGCCAGTGAAGGTAAGAGTAGAGGACGGGCGGTACCACCGCAGTCGCCACCGCCGCCCAGAACACAAGAACCCGGGCGGACGGCGCGAAGGGCAGCACCGTGCTCAGCACGATCATCACGCCCGCAGCAATCATCGTCCGTGACCCCAGGCGATGCGTCGCCACCCAATTGTCGTCATCGATCAGCGACCACGGCGTGCGGATGCCGATGAAGAAGCCGGGGCGGGACTTGGGCAACGCGTTGCCGATCGCCATCAGCAGCAAACCGACGCCAACGATAGGTAAGCTAGCGGGCAGCGACAGGCCGAAGGCAGGCGCCGCGACGAACAACTCCATCAACGCCATGAGCGCGAGTAGGCTCGCCCAAGTGGTGCGCAGTAGCGATGCGCTGCGGTCTAGCCCTTCCTGCAACGACTCCAGCTTCGGGATCGCGAACACCATCCCGGAAACGAGAGCGCAAACCAGTACCGGCATGGCCAGCGCGACCGAAGCATCGGCCATGCCATTGGGCTCGCCGGTCGCGCTCCAGTGCACCGGCAGCAGCGTTCCCGGCGGCAGCCGAGCATAGGCGCGCACCGCGATATAGCCGAGGAAGGCGATCGTCGTCGCCGATGCGATCGTTAGCTCTCGGTTGCGCATACCCGCTCCTCTCGCTGTTCCCCAACGCCGAGACGTCCCATGAACCCCATCACCACCTCCTCCACCGCCGACAGGTTGAGCGAATAAATGATGCTCCCCTGCCGGCTTTCGCCCTGGATGAGGCCGGCAGCCTTGAGCTTGGCGAAATGGGCCGACATCGTCGGCTTCGATACCGGGAACGCTTCGGCCAGTTGGCCAGCGCTCATCCCGCCGCTTCGCAGCATCTCCAACACCTTGCGGCGGATCGGATGTGCCAATGCGTCGAATACCTCGTTCATCTAAGCCCCTCTGTTAGTCTATTCGCTAACAGACTATGTCATGGCACGCAAGCTTGTGAACGAACCTGAGCAGTAGTGTGCACGGAGGCCGCCGACGGCTCTACCGTCGCGAAAGTACTGAGTTTCGCGACAGCAGGACGGCCCATCGCTTTTTGACCTTCGATGCTGATCGGCGCGGCTTCTCGGCGCTACATGCCATCCGCCCAAGTATCGCAAAACACCCGTTTGTCGCACAATCGTATTTGCGACCGGGTTTTCCGCACATCTGACCGCTGAACGGCAATAGTTGGTAGTTAGGCGACAGGCAGCTTTCGAGACCGCGATGGTTGAAAACTGCCTTTGACCCTACGTGACGCGCCAAGTCGCCACCCGATACAGATATGCGGCGACCACCAGCCCGACAATGATGTTGGTGACCGGATTCAGGTAGGCGGCAACGATCCGGTATTGTCCTTCAAGCAGGTAGCCGGCCACTGCTAAAAGTGTCGTCCAGAGCGCGGTCCCAAGCGTCGTGAGCAGCAAAAAACGCGGTAGACCCATACCGAAAACGCCCGCTGGCACCGAAATCAGCGTTCGCAGCGCGGGGACGAGGCGGCCGAGCAACACGGCTTTGCCGGAATGTCGATCGAACCAGCGGTCCACGCGGTCGATGTCTCGCGGTGCGAGCGTCAGCCAGCGACCATGCCGGCCGGCCCAGCGCCGCAGCCGATCGGCATCGATCCATTTGCCGACATAATACCAGAACAGCGCGCCTGCGACCGACCCGACCGTTCCGGCAATGATGACGCCGACCAAACTTAGTTGCCCTTGCCCCGCGCCGAACCCGGCCGCCGGCATGATGACTTCCGATGGGATTGGCGGAAACACGTTTTCGAGAAACATGAGGGCCGCAATCCCGAGATAGCCGGCTCCGTTCAAAAACTCGATGATGCGATCGAACATGGGCAGTCTTTCAATAGCGGTATGTCGTGGCGAGAAACCGGTTCAATTTACCCGGCTCTGTTCTCAACGGGATGTTGGCCTGCACGTTGTGGCAGGATCAGGATCAAGGCCAGGATCGCCGCGGCCAGCACGGCGGAAGCGAGCGGACGGCTGAAATCGAGTCCGCCTTTCACTACCGGCTTGTCCAGAAAGTCACCCACGGCCGCGCCGAGCGGTCGGGTTAAGATGAACGCTGCCCAGAACAGGAATACCCGGCTCGCCTTCGTCAAGAAATAGAGGCCGGCGAGTACCGCCAGCATCGCGCCAAAGATCGCCGCTGCACCCAAATAGCCGAGGCCCCCGGTGTCTGCTGTCCAATCCCCTAGCGCCGTGCCGAGCGTCTGCGAGAAGGTGATGGTGAGCCAGTAGAACAGCTCCGCCTTGGGTTCCCGCACGGTATCGACCGAGATTGAGCCGAGGGTGCGATACCAGGCAAACAAGGACGCCAGCACGCATCCCAGCAGCAGCGCCGAACCCCCGGTATAGCCGATGCCCAATGACCGCGTGGCGAAGTCCGCCATCGTCGTTCCCGCAGTGGTCGATGCGATGATCGTCGCCCAATAGAGAAAGGGGTGGAAGCGCGTCGCCGCCACCTGCCACCAGACCAGCGCGATCAACGCCGTCAGGAAAATCGCGGTGCCGACAAGATAGCCCAGATTCATCGACATGCTGACAGTATCGCCGGCGGTTTCGCCGAGCGTCGTCGCCAGAATCTTGATGATCCAGAAGCCCAGCGTGATCGCCGGCACCTTGCTCAGGAGTTCGCGCCTGTCGCCGATCGTCATCATGTTTTCCCAACTGGTAGTTCAACGACAACCCCAAATCCGGGCGCCGCAAGCAGCGAAACCGTGCCCCGGTGCGCAGTCGCGACCGCAGCGACGAGTGCCAAGCCCAGCCCATGACCTTCCGACGATCGGCTACGTTCCGCGCGTGCGAACCGCTGGAACAGCCGGGGCGCATCTTCGGGTGCTACACCGTGTCCGTCATCGGCGACCGTCAGGCGAGCAATGGCGTCATCACGCTCCAGCTCAACGCGAACCGTCGTCCCCGGGGGGGTATGGCGGAGCGCGTTGTCGAGGAGATTGGTGACAAGCTGTTGCAGCAGCCGTCGATCGCCCATCGTGCAGATCGCGGGTGCAATCGCTGTGACGAGCAGATGGCCGCTTGCCTCCATATCGGGGCGGTAGGTGTCGGTTAGTTCCTCAACCAGTTGATCCAGCGCAACGTCCTGAAAATGGGTGCGAGGTGACAATGCTTCCACCTCCGCGATGCGCAGCAATGCTCCGAAAATATCGAGCAGTTCGCGCGATTGTGCGGCAGCGGCCTCGATCGCTTGGCGTTTCTCGTCCACGTCCTGTGCCGATAGCGCTTCATCGAGCCGATTATGCAGGCGGGTCAGCGGGGTGCGCAGGTCGTGGGCTACGTCGCTCGACACCTGGCGCAGATTGTCCATCAGTCCACCGATCCGGTCGAGCATCCTGTTAAGCGTCGCCGACACGCGATCAAACTCGTCACCCGCGCCGGTGAGCGGCATACGTCGCGTGAGATCGCCATCGATGATCGCGAGCGCGGTGCGGTCGATGCGCGACAGGCGTGCGCGCGTCACAGAACCCACCAGCCAGGCCCCGCCGATGCCGAGCAGCAGCATGACGCCGAATGCGCCAGCGAATAGCTTGAGCAGCGTCGCATCCATCTCGTCGATGACTTCGCGATCGGCCGCGACGACCAACCGGCTGCTGTCAGGCAACCGGGTGGTCAGGGCCTGTGCGATCCGGTGTTCGCCGTCGCGCCGGTAATGCAGCAACTCCAGATAACCCGGCAGGGTGGGGGCGGTCGCGTCGAGCGACCCCGCCACGCGGCGACCCGCCGGGTCGACCAGCAGGTAATCCAGACTGGCGGTGCTTTGCGCCGCCTTGCGCCGGCGGATCGCAGCGGCAACGCCAGTGGGGCCATCGTCGCCTTCGTCGATCAGCGCGCGGGTTTCGATCGCGACGCGGTGATCGAGCTGAATTTCGAGGGCTTCGTGCGTCACTTCATAGGCGACGACTCCGATGATGAGCGTCCCCAGCGCGAAGAGGCACGCGACAAGGGTGACAAGCCCGAAGGTGGATCGCCACGGGCGGGTCATCACGCGCCGCGGATCATGTAGCCAGCGCCGCGCACGGTTTCGATCGCATCATCGTCGAACCCGGCGTTGAGCTTGGAGCGCAGGCGGCTCAAGTGCGTCTCAACGATGTTTGTCTTGGGATCGAAATCGAAATCCCAGACCCGCTCCAGCAGCATCGTGCGCGTCATCACCCGGCGAGGATTGCGCATCAGCTCGGCGAGCAACGCGAACTCGCGCGGTTGCAGCACGATCCGGCGACCGTCTCGGGTGACCGTGCGCCGGTGAAGATCGAGCTCGATCGCACCGATAACGAGCACGCTCGCTTCGGTCTGGGCAGCCGGACGCCGACCGAGGGCATTGACGCGCGCGGCCAGCTCGGAAAAGGCGAACGGCTTGACCAGATAATCGTCGGCTCCGCCTTCCAGCCCTTCGACGCGATCGGCGATGCCACCCACGGCAGTGAGCATGAGAGCCGGCGTCATGTTGCCCGCCGCACGCAGCGCCTTGATAAGCGACAGGCCATCCAGACCAGGAAGCATCCGATCGACGATCAGCGCGTCGAACTGGTCGCCAGTCGCTTGAAACAGTCCGTCCCGACCATCGGTGCTCGTGACGACATGATGCCCCAGCTCCGCAAGCCCGCGGGCCACGAAGCGGTTCGTCTCGTCATCATCCTCTACGATCAAAATACGCATGGTCGTCCTTCTAACCCGCCGGGCCGTTCGTCTGCCACCCACCGCCCAGCGCCCGGAACAGTGCAACCTGGGATTGCGCCACGGTGAGGTCGGACTGTGCTTGGGCGAGCGCGGCTAGCGCCCGCGCCCGCTCGGCATCGAACTGGATCAGGAAGGCGGCATCCCCAAGTCGAACACGAGCGGCTGCACGGCGCGCGTAAAGCCCAGATTGGACCCGCGCGGCATCGAGCGCGCGATTGCTGCGCACCTCGGCATCATAGACCGCGAGCGCTGTTTCGACTTCGCGCAGCGCCCGCAATACCGCCACATCCCAACCGGCGAGCGCCGCACGCTCGGTCGCGCGGGCCTGTTCCAGTCGTGCGCGCGCCGGGGCCTGATTGGGGAAGGCCCAGCTTATGAGCGGTGAAGCCGTCGCAACGAAGCCGCCGGTCAGCAGCCCGACCGCACCACCCAGGTTCACGCGCGGGTAGAGATCGGCACGGGCGACCCCGATCCGCGCCGCGGCAGCGGCGAGGCGGCGTTCGGCTTCGCGAATATCGGGGCGGCGCAGGAGCAGCGCCTGTCCGTCGCCCACGGGCACCGCCGCGCGGAGCTTTGGGAGCGCATTGCAGACGATGTTGAACCCTCGCGCCTCAGCGGGAGGGCGGCCCTGCAAGGTTGCGATCCGGTACAGGGCATTCGCGCGCGCCGCCTCGAATGGGGGCAGCGTGGCGCGGGTGGATTCCAGCAGGCTGGCGGCCTGAGAGACTTCGAGCGGCGAGACTTCGCCAGCGGCAAGCTGGTCGCGTACCACACCAACCGAGCGTTCCTGAACCGCGACTATCTCGCGCGAGACATTCGCCGCACGGCTCGCACCGCACAGATCGACATAGGCGAGCACCGTATCCGCCACGACCGCGACACGCAGGGAGTCCAGCGCTGCCGCCTGAGCGTCAGCATCGGCCCCCGCCGCCAGCGCGCCCGAGCGCAAGCGGCCGAACAGGTCGATATCCCAGCTTGCGGTCAGGGCAAGATCGTAATCGGTGGTCGGCACGTTCGATGAGGCGCTTGGCTGCGTCGCGCTGTTGTCGATCGTTCCCGCGCTCTCGATCGTGGTTTGCGGCAGCCGCGCGGCGCGCGCTTGCCGCAGTGCCGCGCGCGCTCCGTCGAGATTGGCATATGCGACACGCAGATCGGCATTGGCGGCAAGGCTCGCCTGGACCATTCGTTCGAGCGCCGGATCGTCATATAACCGCCACCAGTCATTCGGGACCGGACCGATTGCCGCGGTCGGGAGGCTTGCGAAAGCACCCGTGGCGGCCGCGGGTATGATCGTCGGCGGGGGCAACGGCGCGGTCATGCACCCCGCGACTGCAAGCGCGACGATCGGAGCGAGGCGGCGGATCATGCGGGGACTCCGGCGAGCGGGGCGTCGGGCGCAGGCTTATCCCGGCCGAAGCGCGCGTAGAGCGCGGGCATCAGGAACAGGTTGAGCGCGGTCGAGGAGACGAGGCCACCCAGGATGACGATCGCCATCGGATGCTCGATTTCATGGCCCGGCGCGTTGCCGGCAACGATCAGCGGCAGCAGCGCGAGGCCGGCGCACGCCGCGGTCATCAGGATCGGCACCAGCCGTTCCTCCGCGCCGCGCAGGATCAGGCGGGGGCCAAATTCCTCGCCCTCGAACCGGCGAAGATGATCGTAGTGCGACAGCAGCATGATGCCGTTGCGCGCCGAGATACCGATCACGGTGACGAATCCGACCAGCGAGCCGAGCGACAGCACCCCGCCCGTCAGCCCCACGCCGACAACCCCGCCGACCAGCGCGAACGGCAGGCTGGCCGCGACCAGCGCGGTGATGCGTGCCGATCGAAACTCCAGCCATACAAGCAGCAGGACGCCCAGCAGGCACAGCAGCCCGGTTGTCCAAAGCCGCTGGCGCGAATCACGCAGCGCCGCATATTCTCCCAGGACTTGCGGGTGATAGCCGGTTGCGAACGGCACTTGTCCGACCGCTGTTTCAACGGCGCGCGCGACCGTACCCAGGTCCGTGCCCGCGACGTTCAACGTCACGTCGATCCGGCGCTGACCGTTCTCGCGCTTGATTTCATTGGGCGCGGGCATGACGCGGATATCGGCCACGTCGCGCAGCCGCACCGGCGCGCCCGCAGGCGTCTGGATCATCATGTCGGCAAGCGCATGAACGTCGCCGCGCACCTTGGGTTCGCCCCACAGCGCCACGTCGAACGCATTCTGGTCGCGGTAGATTTCGCCGACCTTCTGCCCCGCGACCAAGGTTTGCGCCTGTCGCCGTACTTCGCCCGCGGTAAGGCCCAGCGTGGCGAGATCGCCGGGCCGGGGACGGACCTGAATTTGCGGCACCAGCACCTGTTGCTCGACCTTGAGATCGGCAACCCCGTCGATCGCCGCCACCTTGGCGCGGACACGTTCGGCCGCAGCGCGAAGCTCGACCTGATCGGGACCGAAGATGCGGACGACGACGGTCGCGCCCGCGCCGCTCAGCACTTCCTTGATGCGCTCGCGCAGATAGGTGAGCACGTCGCGGTAGAGGCCGGGATAGCCGTCGATCACTTTCTTGATACGCGCGACGCTGGCGTCGTAGTCGACATTCTCGTTCAGGCTGATCCACAGCTCGGTGAAGTTCGGGCCGACCACTTCGTCCGCGGCCTCCGCACGGCCGATATGCGCACCGAAATTGCGCACGCCGGGGATGCTGCGCAGTTCTTTGGACGCGCGGATCGTAATGCGGTCCATCGCCTCGATCGATGTGCCGGGCTTCTCGACGAAGTGCATCAGGAAGTCGGTTTCGCGGAAGTCGGGCAGGAATTGATCCTTGAACCCGGCATAGCCGACGCCGGCCAGCAGCAGGCCGCCCGCGACGATCCCCATCGCCAGCGCCGGTCGCGCCACCATGCGCGGCAGCACCCTGGCGTAGCGACGCTTGAACGAGGCCACGAGCCGCGTGTCGCGTTCCGCCGTCAGCGGTGCGTTAGGGAGCAGGAACAGGCACATCGCCGGCGTCACCACCAGCGCGACCAGCAGCGAGGCGGCGATCGCCAGCACATAGGCGATGGCGAGTGGCTGGAAGAACGTGCCCGCCACCCCGCCCAGGAAGAAGATCGGCAGGAACACCAGCATGACGATCAGCGACGCGAACACCACCGCCGACCGCACTTCCAGCGAGGCCGACAGCACCACATCGAAGTTCGAGCGCGGATTGCCCGCTTCCCGGTTGAGCCGTAGTCGGCGAGCGATGTTTTCCACGTCGATGATCGCGTCGTCGACCACCTCGCCGAGAGCGATGACCAGCCCGGCGATCACCATCGTGTTGATCGTCGCACCGCTCCACAGCAGCACCAGGCCCGCGCCAAGCAGTGAAAGCGGGATGGCGACCAGGCTGATCGTCGCCTGCCGCCAATCGCGGGTGAAGACGAACAGCACCACGGCCACAAGCAGGCAGCCGATCGCGAGCGCGCGCGTCAGATTGTCGATCGAGCGTTCGATGAAGGTCGCGGGGCGGAAGATCGTCGTATCGACCTTCACGTCGCGCAGGCCCGGCTTCAGCTCACCGATCGCGGCCTCCACGTCACGGGTAAGCTGGAGGGTGTTGCCGGTCGGCTGCTTCTCGACGATCAGCATCATGCCGGGGCCGTCGTCGATGATCGCGTTGCCGATCGGCGCGGCGAAGCCGTCGACCACGCGAGCGACGTCGCCGATGCGGACCGGGGCTTCGCCGCTCTGCTTGATGACCGCCTGGGCAAGATCGGCCGAGGACTGGATCGCGCTAGTCTGTTGCACGGCGAGCCGCTGGGTTGCCGTATCGACGAAGCCTCCTCCGCCGACCAGCACCGCACCGCCGGCCGCAGCGCGCAGTTCGGCGAGCGTCACGCCGGCAGCGCGCAGTCGGTCGGGATCGACCAGAACCTGCAATTGGCGGTCGCGCAAACCCCAGATCGCGACGTTAGCGACGCCCGGCACCGCCATCAGGCGCGGGCGGATCGTCCAGCGCGCCAATTCGGAGAGCTGCATCTGATCGAGTTTGGCCGACGATATGCCGATCTTCATCGCCCGACTGGTCGACGACAGCGGCGGGAGCATCACCGGAGGACGCGCCGCGGCGGGCAACCGTGCCTGCACCGGCGTCACCCGTTCCTGGACGAGCTGGCGGGCGCGGATCACGTCGGTGCCGGACGCGAACAGGATCGATACCGACGACAGGCCCAGCACGGACTTGGACCGCAGCGTCATCAGATCGGGGACGCCGTTGACCGCCGTTTCGATCGGTACGGTAATCAGGCTTTCCACCTCTTCGGTCGAAAGACCAGGCGCTTCGGTCTGGATCTCGACCATAGGCGGTGCGAACTCGGGAAACACGTCGAGCGGCACGTCGCCGGTCGCGCGTAGCCCAAGGACGACCAGCAGCGCAGCGAGCGCGAGGACGAGAACGCGCTGGGTCAGCGCGGCACGGACCAGCCAGGCGAGCATCAGTGCGGCGTCCCGAACTCGGTCCCGAACAGCTCGGCCGCCCCGTCCGTCACAACTTCCGCACCGTGCTCCAGGCCGCGCGACAACAGCGCACGGCCGTCCGCGACGCTCGCGACCTCGATCCGCTGCCGGACATAGGTGTCGGGCGCGGTCTTCCGGTACACCCATTCGCCGCCATAGATGTCGCGGACGATCGCCGCGGTCGGGACCGACAGTCCATCCGCCCTCCCGCCAAGCGGCAACGCCACGGAGACGCGCTGACCGACGCGGTAGGCACGGTCGCGATTATCGAGTGCGAAGAACTGATCAACGGTGCCCGCGACCGCATTGGCCGAGGGCGGGGCCTGGACCGGGCGCGCAGCGCGCGGAGCGGCGCGATCGTCACCGAGCGGACGAACGGTAGCCGTGCGACCGCGTTCGATGGCGCTCACGTCGGTGCCGAACACCGGCACCCGCACCCACAGCGTCGAGAGATTGCCCATCGACGAGATCGAGGGACCGAGCAGCTCGCGTTGCGCGCGTGCCGCATCCAGTGCCGCCCGCGCGGTGGCAAGCGCCGCTGCGGCTTCGTCGCGTCCTCGCACGCTGCCCGCTTCCTCACGCACCAAGGCGTCGGCGCGGTTATAGGCGATGACGGCAAGCCGCACTTGCGCTTGCGCCCGTGCGACCTCGCCTTCGGCCGCAACCTGACTGACTCCGATTTGGGCGAGGTTGCTCGTCGATCCCGTTGGCACACCCGCCCCGCCGGTTGCCGGCACGACGACCTCGCCGCTCGTCTCGCGGACTTGCGCGACCGAGCCATCGCCAATTCTTACCGTTCGGATGCCGAGACGCTGTTGCGCTTGCGTCGTGAGGATAAGCTTCAGCAGATCGCTTTCGTGAGCGACCGCCTCCGCTTTGGCGGGGGGAGCCGGGGTCGGAGCCGGATCACTGCCGCAGCCCGTCAGTACCGCCAGCAGAGGCAAGGTGGCGATCGGAAGGCATCGGATAAGCGTCATGCTACGACGTTAGCAGCCTCATGTTGGCGGCAGCTTGGGGCGACTATACAAAATCCCAATGTTCGGCAGGAAGCGATGAGCTGGTGTCACAACCGGTCGAGACTGTTGAAAAGTCAGACTGCATTAGATAATTGCGCTCACATAGAATCCTCGAACTTAGGAGGATACTATAGCGAAACACTCGTTCGTGAACTCGCGAACAGACGCACGATTGTGCCGCGGGCTTCAGAGAGGTCGAGTTTTTCGACAGTTTCGGTCCCTTTTGCAACGTGGGTAACTTCCATTTTGCGGACGTTTCGTTTGGCGTCTACAAGTCGCTATGCCCGTCGAAGGAAGCTGTCACTGCGGCAACGTGCGGATCGAGCTGCCAAGCATGCCTGCTTGGGTGGCGGATTGTAATTGCTCGCTCTGTCGACGAACTGATTGGCGCACAGCTTACTACCCGCCTGCCGATGTTCGCATATCTGGTGAAACCGTCGCCTATGTCTGGGGCGATCGCATGATCGGTATCCACCATTGTCCGGTGTGCGGCTGCGGCACTCATTGGCAGACGCTTGGCGAGGATTTCGGCAAGATGGGCATCAATGCGCGATTGCTCGACGATTTCGATGAAAGCGCCGTCGAGGTCAGGAAGTTCGACAACGCAGTATGATCGGATCCACGCACGTCTGCTATCCTCTCCATCCCGGTTATCCTGATGCAAAAATCAAAAAGCTTTGTATCAAAATGAACGGTAATCATTCCTCGATCTGAAAGAGCGCTTCGACCGGACGATCCAACGTGCGTGCGAGTTTGAGAGCAAGCAGCGTCGATGGGACGAAGATCCCATTCTCGATCGTGTTGATTGTCTTGCGACTAACGCCGATAGCCTCTGCCAGCGCGCCCTGCGTGAGTCCGAGCCGCTCACGCTCGGCCTTGAGGGCATTGGAAAGGCGATCACCCACGAGCGGCACGCAATTCCAGCGTGGCAAAGCTTATGAGTGCTGCCGAGATCGCCGCAGTTGCGACCACACGCACTGCGTCAAATGCGCTGAGAGGAGCCGCTTCCTCCACTATGATCGCTACAGCGAACGCGGATATCATCGACGCCCAGAAGCCCGCCGTGCAGCTCATCCGCCGATGTTCTCGAACCCCATCGTCATCGAGTAGCCTAGCTACAGCGCTGTTCGGTTTTAGCCAGCGAGCTAGCGGTAACAGATTGAGCACGGCCGCAAAGCTTAGCCCTGTCCATATTCCCCGCAGAAGACCACTTTCTGGCATTGCCATGCTGACCCACAAGGTCAGCAGGCTCATCGCGGCAAAAAAGTAGAAAGTGGTCGCCCGATCGCGGCTTTTGCGCTCTGCTACGTCAATTACGGTCATGTTGGCCTCCTGTAACCCTAAGGTTATGTGTAACCTAAAGGTTACTAGAGTCAACGAGCTATTTTTTGCGGCCTGATGCAAAACTCACAGGTTCTGCATCAGGCTTAAAACGGCAGAAATCTCGGCATTGTGTGATGCAGAAATCTAATGCGTTGTCGGCCGCGAATGTCTGGACTGGGAGGAAAGCCGACATCAGGTGTCAGTGGCCCGAAGCGTTCGAGAACGCGTTCATCACTATGACGCCAGTTACGATCAGGCCCATACCAATCATGGCAGCAGCATCGAGCTTCTGACCTTGGAATGCCCATGCCGCAGTCAATATCAGAACAATGCCGACGCCGGACCATATTGCGTATGCGATCCCAACGGGGATCGTTCGAAGGGTCAGGGACAGAAAGTAAAATGCTATGCCGTAGCCAATTACGGTAACAAGCGTCCACGGCATACGAGTAAACCCATCTGACTGCTTCATAGCAGTCGTGGCACAAGCCTCGGCGACGATAGCGATTGCGAGCATGAGATAGTTCATGCCCGATCCAGTAGCACACCAAATGCGGCCGATTTTCGACGCCCGCCGAGCTGCGCTGAATTTCCGCTTTTTGGGCGTTAGCTGCCGATCCTGCCCTTCTCGCAAACGAAGGTCGAGTGGGAACCCCAAGCTCAGCGCCCTGAAAAGCAATGTGTTGGGTGCCGTTTTCTCGAAATCTGTTCCCAAATCGATTTTCTCGAAATGGCCTAAACGACACGGGAAAACGGGAATCCTAGCTGGCCGGTTTTAGCGACGGAACTATGCCTAATTTTTTAAACAGGCATGCGGCAAGGATGTCGCGCATGTCCTAAGTTTCGGATGTCGCGTATGGCGCGTATGTCGCTGCTTTCGCGACAATCGCGAGAGGCTTTGTCGTTCAGCTCCGTAGGGGTTGCACCTCTTTGATGAGATCTATCAGTAGGCGCAGCCCGGTGGGGAGGTGCCGGCGCCCAGAATAATAGGCGTAGAATCCGCTGCCTGCGCTCGTCCAGTCCTCCAGGATCGGTTGCAATGCTCCGCTGTCCAGATGCGGGCTAAGGGCGGCTTCCGTCGCGTAGACGATGCCCGCGCCACACAGTCCGAATGCAATGGCAGCGTGGCTGCCATCGACCGTCAGCGGGCCGGGTGTCGCAATGGCGCACTCGTTACCGTCACGCTCGAACTCCCAATGATAGACCTGATCGTTCCCCAGGCGAATGCCAACGCATCGGTGGTTTTGCAGGTCCTGTGGACTAGACGGTGCGCCGAAACGAGCAAGGTATGTCGGTGAGGCTGCCGCGATCCAGCGCAGGTCCGGAGACAGCCGCTGCGCGATCATGTCCTCGGGCACCGTGCCGCCATACCGGATGCCGGCATCAAAGCCGCTGCCGACGACATCGATCATGCGATTGCTCACACTGATGTCGATCGCGACCTCTGGGTAGCGGTCCACGAAGATCGGCATGACCGGCTTGAGCAACAGCTCGACCGCATCCTCAAGAACATTGATCCTGACGCGGCCTGCCGGGGCGTCGCGATAACGGTCCAGGGTCTCGCCCGCCGTAGCGATAATCTGCATGGGAGCTTCGATGGTCGCTCGAAGCTCCTCACCAGCCGCGGTAAGAGTGACGCTGCGCGTCGTTCTGTTCAATAGTCGAACACCGCGACGCCCTTCTAGCGCCGTGATCGCGTGGCTGAGGGCAGAGGTAGTAACGCCCATTGAGGTCGCCGCCCGACGAAAGCTGCCATGCCTGGCAATCGCCAGAAAATAGGCGAAGTCCGCCAGGTCTGCTCGGCTCAGTTGCATGACGACTCCCTACACCATTGTTGAACATCGTTCATCGGCTCGTTGCGGGCGGGGCCGGTAATGCTGGCGTGTGCAGCACCCTAAATTGTGGTTCGAGACGCTCGTCATCGTGACGATCGGCTGATTGGAAGGGCGGCAACCATGATGAGGATCAGCATGTGCCTCGCCACGCTGCTGCTGCCCGTAGGCGCGGAGGCGCAGCAAGGAGCGACCCACATGAGCATTGAACGTAAAGCGGATATGAAAACCATCGACGGCCCTGCGGAGTACTTCACCGGCAAGGCCACCATCACCGGTCAATTCCAGCGCGATAAGCCATCGCGTGTATCCGGGGCCATCGTTCACTTCGAGCCCGGTGCGCGTACCGCGTGGCACACCCACCCCGCTGGTCAGACGCTGATCGTGACCGAAGGCGTCGGCTGGACCCAGATTACGGGTGGACCGAAGCTGGAATTCCACGCCGGCGATATCCTGTGGTGCCCCGCCGAACATAAGCACTGGCATGGCGCGACGCCGCATGAAGGCATGACCCATGTCGCTATCCAGGAAGCGGTCAACGGTACGCCGGTGACTTGGATGGAAAAGGTGACGGACGAGGAATATTTCGCACCGCTTGGCACGGAGTAAAACCATGCCGCACGTCATTGTGAAGCTCTGGCCCGGCAAGTCCCGCGATCAGAAGCAGCGCCTGACCGAGACGATCACGCGCGGCGTCATGGAGGCGCTCGAATATGGAGAGGACGCGGTGTCGGTTGCCTTCGAGGAGGTCGCTCCCGCTGAGTGGATGCTCAAGGTGTACGAGCCCGACATCGCTCGAAAGCGGGCCACTTTGACCAAGCAGCCCGGCTACGGCGGGCCGTCACTCTAAGTCGCCGGATCGATCACGACCGCCCGATCAGTCAACACCTCCCCCATACAACCAGAAAGGCTTTCCAATGTCTGACAATCATCGTTTCGGCGGTAAGGTCGCCTTCATTACAGGTGCTGCCAGTGGCATCGGCCGTGCCACGGCCGTCGCCTTCGCGGCCGAGGGCGCACGTGTCGCCATCCTGGACCGCACGGAGGACGCCCTGTCCGAGACGGCCGATGCTGTGAGCAAGGTTGGGGCTGAAGCTTTGATCATCGCTTGCGACGTGTCTCAGCCCGACCAGGTGGAGGCAGCGGTCGGCCGGGTAGTCGAGACCTTTGGCCAACTCGACATCGCCTTCAACAATGCCGGTGTTGAGAACAAGGCTGCGCCTGTCCACGAGATCGAACTGGCCGAGTGGGACCGTATCCTCGACATCAACCTGCGCGGCACCTTCATCTGCATAAAGCACGAACTGGCGCAGATGGTACGTCAGGGCAGCGGCGTGATCGTCAACACCTCCTCAGGCGCCGGCGTCCGCGGGGTAGCGGGTGGCGCGTCCTACACCGCGTCCAAACACGCTATCATCGGCCTGACCAAAGCTGCGGCGCTCGATTATGCCAAGCAGAACATTCGCGTGAATGCGGTGCTGCCGGGCAACATCGAAACGCCGATGATGGATCGCTTCACGGACGGCAACATCCAGAAGGCGATCGATCTTGAGCCGGTCGGGCGCTTGGGCAAGCCGGAGGAAATCGCGGATGCCGTGCTTTGGATGAGCGCGGATCTGGGCGCGTTCGTCACCGGTGCCGCGGTGTCCGTCGACGGGGGTTGGTCTCTCTAACCAAGATGATGGTGCGGGTCTCTTGACCTGCACTTCACAGTTGGAAGTGAACCGGCCGCTTTCGTGCGTCGGCATGATGGTGTCGCGAATGTTCTGAGTTTTGGACGTCTCGAATGTCGCGAATTATGCGACACATGGTTCTTGAAGACGGACGCGCAGACGGTAGGGATTAACGCCAATCTCCGGCGCGGTTACCGTTCGTCAATATGTTCAGAGGATATGTCTCGGATTAGCTGTTTAACGGTGCCGTTCGATGCTCAAGAATCTCTTCCATGAGCACCGACGCTCGCTTGCGGTAAGAGGGCTGGGCGTTCTCGATACGCCTGCGGAGCCGAGCTTCGATCGTTTCGTCAATGAGGCCGCGTTAGCCTTCAATGCACCGATTGCGCTTCTGTCATTGATCCACAATGAGGATCAGTGGTTCAAGGCCACGCACGGTCTGACACTCTCCTGCATCCCCCGGGACAGCGGGTTTTGCGGACACGCGATCGATCATGAGGGCGCATTGGAATGCTGCGATCCGCAAAGCGACCCACGCTTCGCGGATCTTACGGTAGTCACCGGCGATCCGTTCATTCGTTATTATATCGGCGCACCGCTGCGGCTGTTGAACGGTATCGACGTCGGCGCGCTTTGCGTTCTCGACACCATCACGCGGCCACCTGCTTCCGCCGATCAACGCGCCTATCTGCTCGGCCTGGCGCGCCAGGCAGCGATGGTTCTCGAAAATCGGGGCGATCTCTGGCGTGAAGGGGCTGCGGCATGATGCAGGTCGCCTTGTGCATTACGCAGCAACATGATCTGCGGCTTGTCTTCGTGGCGCTTCTGGTGTGCCTGATCGGATCGGCTGCCACCGTCCAGTTGTTCGGGCGGATCCTGTCGGCGAGCGGCCCTAGCCGGGTAGGCTGGATCATGCTGACCGCGGTCAGCACGGGGACTATGGTGTGGTCCACGCATTTCGTGGCGATGATGGCGTTCCGGACGCAGGCGCCTGTCGTCCTCGATCCGATCCTCACCCTTGCGTCGTTGGTGCTCGCCATTGTCGTTGCGGCTCCCGGACTTGCTCTGGCTGCTACGAAGAGACGGTGGGCCGGTGCCGCTGGCGGCGGGATCATCGGCATCGCGATTTCGACGATGCATTACCTCGGCATGTCCGCGTACCGGATCGACGGTTTTGTCACATGGGATTGGCGCTATGTCGTCGCCTCGGTCGTACTCTCCTCGCTGCTCGCTGCGGCTGCATTCCAGACTGTTAAAGGTGCCGGCCACTGGCGACGGGCTCAGGCGGGAGGCCTGCTCAGCCTCGGCGTAGCAGCACTCCATTTCACCGGCATGGCATCCATGCATATCGCCGTGCTGCAACTGGGCACTGGGCTGTCGGACGGCACCTTGTCCGCGCTAGGCGTCACGACAGCGGTTGCCGCAATGCTCGTCGTCGGATGTGCAGCGCTTAGCGCCTTGATCGACGGCCATACCCAGGGTGAATCCTATCGGCGCCTACGGCGCATGGCATTGCATGACGGGCTTACCGACCTGCCGAACCGCATGAGCTTCAACGACGAACTCGGCCGCAGGCTTGCGATGCGAACAGGTCTTCCGTGCATGGCGGTCGTCATGCTCGACCTGTCGCGCTTCAAGGCCGTCAACGATACGTATGGCCACCAGGCCGGCGATCAGTTGCTGATTGCACTGTCTGCCCGCTTCTCGGCCATGCTGGGGCCGAACGAATATATCGCCCGCCTGGGCGGCGACGAGTTTGCCGGACTGATTTCCTACACGTCTGAGGGTGATCTGTCCGGATTCCTCGACCGGTTGCACGAAGCATTCGTGGCACCGTTCGAGTTTGATCGGTTCACCGCCTCGGTCAGCGCCAACATAGGCGTGGCACTGGCCATTCACGACGGTCGCGATGCCGACACCCTGCTCGCGAAGGCCGACTTGGCCATGTACCGGGCAAAGTCGCTGCATTCTGACGCGCCGTGTTTCTATCAGTCGGACATGGATGATGCCGTACGCGAGCGTCGCGAGCTGGCCAGTGACCTTCGCGACGCCGTTGCTGCCGGCGCGTTCGAACTGCATTACCAGGTTCAGGCATCGGTAAAGACCGGGGAGATCACTGGCTACGAAGCACTGATCCGCTGGCAGCACCCAGTGAGGGGCGCGATTTCCCCTGTAACGTTCATCCCGATCGCCGAGGAGAGCGGTCTGATTGTGCCGCTCAGCATCTGGGTACTGCGGCAGGCGTGTTTCGAGGCAGCCCTCTGGACCAATCGGCATGTCGTGGCGGTGAACCTGTCGCCGCTTCATCTTTCCGACCCGCGGTTGGTAGAGACAGTACGATCAGCCCTGATCGACAGTGGCCTACCTGCGGAACGGCTCTCGTTGGAGCTGACAGAAAGCGCGATCATTCATGATCGCCGCTTTGCCTTGAACCAGCTTCGCCAACTCAAAGCGATGGGGATCGCGATCGCGCTCGACGACTTCGGCGTCGGGTATTCCTCACTGGACGTTTTGCGGGCTTTCCCCTTTGACCGCATCAAGCTGGACGCCTCGTTCGTCGCTGAGATCGAACATAGCGAACAGGCGGTCGCCATCCTGCGGTCCGTTACGGCGCTGGGCACCAGCCTC
>Ga0308164_10001990_pt1 | contig 21614 bp, 16 predicted proteins | sample PhyTR2_FD_201031 | JGI IMG/M metagenome (GOLD analysis project Ga0308164, IMG submission 201031) | Phyllosphere microbial communities from UC Gill Tract Community Farm, Albany, California, United States - DLSLT.R2 | ecosystem: Host-associated > Plants > Phyllosphere > Unclassified | place: USA... | reverse complement strand
CATATTGCCCGGTAGATGCACCGCTTGGTACAGCTGCACGGCCAAAAGCGCCTGCTTCTGTAACTACTTCAACTTCTACTGTTGGATTGCCTCTCGAATCGAGGATTTGTCTGGCATGGACATTAACAATTATGCTCATTTCTATTTGATTTTTTGTTGATTTTTAACCTGCTTAGTGTATAAAGTACAATTACTAAGCTTAACCTCAAAGTTAGTATATTTTTTAAATAAATAAAGCGTTTCAGGCGTTAATGTTACGATAGGTATTTAACAAATCTGTCGACCGGAATTTTATTTTGGCATTCATTTTTGGAAAGCAATTACAGTTGTTTTTCGGCAATGCGGCTCCCTTTTTGTTGCAACCTTTTAGGCTGCTGTTAACTTCAGTGGGTTCGGCGCACCAACGATTCATTGGCCTTACTTGTGCTGCATTAAACAGCTATCTTCATCTCAATCGGGTTAGCCAAATTAGGCGCTGTATTTTTTTGGATGGAGAATCATCAACTTGAAACAAATGGTTTGCGAACAAGTAACGGCTTCAAAACTCCCATCACTTTAAACTGACGGCATTGAAGCTAAGCAAATTCCATTGCTTGCCTAAAGCCCGCATAACTTTTCAAGAAATTTGCACTGCCGTCAACATCCGTCGGCCAGGCTACTGAGCGATAAACTTGTAAAACGGCACAAATTCTCTATGCCAGAACCATTCGGTATGCTTACCATCTTCCTTCTCTAAGAGCATGATGTTTTTATTTGCACCATCAGGATTTAAAATTCCATGCAACTTTTTCATATCACGAACCATTGCTGTTCCTTCTTTATCTCCGGCAACGAAAAATACTTTGCTATTCTTCAAACCCGGTAATCTTTCTTTTACATCATCATAAATTTTTGGCGCAAGCCAAAATGCAGGACTAAAAACTCCTGCCGAACCAAAAATTTCAGGATATTCTGCTATGGCATACATAGAAATTAAGCCACCCATTGAACTTCCTGCAATCGCTGTGTTTTTTACATCCTTCAATGTTCGGTATTTCGAATCGATGTAGGGCTTTAAAGTCTCTGCTAAAAACTGAACATAAGCTTTCCCTTCACCTTTTCCATACTCACTGTCATACGGATTGTACTCCTTAAGTCGGTCTTTTCCGCCGTGGTCAATTCCAACAATAATCATCTCTTTCGAACCCTCACGAATCAAACTATCCATCACAGAATCAACGGCCCATTCGTCGGCACGCGGCGGATTGGCATGAAATAAGTTCTGGCCATCTTGCATGTAAATGACAGGATATTTCTTTTTAGATTTAGAATAACCTTTGGGTAAATAAATCCATACCTGCCGGCGTTTGTTCATCTGCGGCATTAAGAAAGCAGAATCAACAATATGAACATGGTCGCCGAAGTGATACTCTTCCTTAACTTGTTTAAAATTATCGGTCCAATTTGCTACTCTTAAATCCATACTCGTATCAACACTCAAAATGAAAGTTCTGTTTGCAATTGCTTTGCCATCAATTTTAGATTCCGCTTTCTCCCAACTACCTCTGGTAATTTTAAATTCCTGATTTCCCTTTGGCAAGTTCATTGATATGAAGTAGTTTAGGCTATCTTTTCGTTCTAAACCGAAAGCTTTATTTTTTGGATTCCAGTCGTTAAAACTCCCTGCAATAAACAAGCTATCATCGGTTTTTTTTGGGATTTTTACTCTTAAATTTACCTTAACCTGAGCGGTTAAAATGAACGGAAACAGAATCATGGTTAGCAAAAGTTGTTTCAACATCTTGGATTTGTATTATGATATCAAATTACAAATTTTATTATCTGCAAAACGTTAAAAATCAAACTTGTTGTGAAAGGTTAATTGCGAAATTTTCAGGTTCTTTACCCAATGCTAAAAATAACGCGTTTATAATGCCGATTTGAGGTCGCTCTAAGTCTGATTTTTGAGGTTAATTAAAGTTATTCAAGAAAATTCGGGCGTTTTAACACGCTGTCCGCTATATCTCCGAAGAAAAATCGGAGGATGCCGCTTCCATCGTTAACGCAAAATAGCGATAGTCGACATTGAAGTTGCCCAATATTATTTAAGTTCATCTAGAACCTTAAAAAGTTTTTTATTAATTGCATTTCCGCTGTAATTATTAATGTTAATTACGATTATATACTTGTTTCCTGCCGAATCAGTGTGATAACCGGCAAAGGCCGAAACATCATTTATAGTGCCGCTTTTAATTTTCATACCATTATATTCGGGTAGCGCTTTGTAAAAATCAGCAAACCAACTTTCCTTTTGCACCTGAAACAAAATATTTGCCATCGCCGAAGTTGTAACTCTGTCGCCCGGCGATAACCCACTGCCATCAATAATATTTAGTGCCGTTTTATCAATACCTCTTTCTGCCCAATAATTAATTTCTGTTTCGGCCCCTTTTGAAGTTGTAGCCGCTTTGCCCAATTTTAAAGCCATGGTTTTCAACAACGTTTCGCCGTATAAATTTATACTTTTCTTCAAAAACCAATAACTGATCTCGCTCAACGCAGGAGAACTGACAGTATTTATTTTTTGAGTTACGGCAGGCATTGATTGATTATTCAAAGCCATTAATCTGGCGGTTGTAGGTTGCTGACTGCTTGAGATGCCCAGTCTTTTTAAAGTATCTTGCAAACGATAGGCACAATCGAATGCAGGGTCGGGGAGAGCAACGGAGATACCGGTTTTACCAATTCCCATGCCCCAGCTGCCACGTAAGTAGGCTACGTTATTGTATGGCGGAAGAAAGGCATAACTCCTGTCACCCGTTCCGGTGGCACCGGTTTTCAGTTCATTTACAATTTGTATATATGGCGTTTCAGGAACAGTTTTTATAACTTTAACCTCATCGGTTGTGCCCGAACCGGGTTTTAGATATATGTCGAATTGATTCTCCCGCCAAGCTAAACCTGAAGTGCCCGCACCGTAATAATTTCCAATATCTTGCCAAACCCAGCCTTCAGGGGTTGTTTGTGTGCCAAAAATTCTGTCATCGCCAATTATTGTGCCCTCAATTTTTCTTATTCCGGCAGATTTAATGGCCGTAACCCATTGGGTTAGAACAGTATTTTCCTTGTTTTGATAGCGCCACGAACCCAAAGTCGGATCGCCACTGCCAATGATGATTAAATTGCCTTTCAAAACTCCATCGGCCGTAATATTTCCAGAGTAAGCTAAAGTGGTTTCAAACCTGAAATCTTTACCCAAAATACTGAAGGCGGTGGCCGCAGTAATCGTTTTTAAGGTCGAAGCGGTTGCCAAACCTATTTGTTCATTCCTTGCGAAGAGCGTCTTGCCTGTATTTGCATCTAAAACGCAAAGCGATGTAATTGCATGTTTTGTTTGTTCATCTGCCAGTAAATTATTAAAAGATTTCTCGAGATTGAGGATGCGATTTTGAGCAAAACAGTTTACACAGAGGAAAATAAAAAATATAACAGGCTTAAACTTCATACGGTAAAAATAAATGAAATAAAAAAAGTGATGTGTAACAAACACATCACTTTTACAAAACTTATTGTCATACAAAACTTATTTCAGCTGTTTATAATCTCGAGCCGAAATCAGTTTATGGTAACGTTGTTGCTAGCTAAACTAACTCTTTCTGAATTAGATATTCTGCAATTTGAACTGCATTTGTTGCTGCGCCTTTGCGTAAATTATCGGCCACAATCCAAAGGTTTAGTGCTTTTGGCGCCGATTCATCTCTGCGAATACGACCAACAAAAACCTCATCTCGTTCATGTGCATCTTTCGGCATGGGGTATTTAAGGTTTGCTACATCATCAACAACAATTATGCCCGGCGATTTTTCTAAAATGCTACGAACTTCAGCTAAATCAAAATCATTTTCGAATTCAATGTTAACCGATTCCGAGTGACCGCCCATTACAGGAATACGAACCGTAGTTGCAGTAACTTTGATATTGTTATCGCTCATAATTTTGTTCGTTTCCTTAACCATTTTCATTTCTTCCTTGGTGTATCCATTATCCATAAAAACATCGATATGAGGAAGTACATTCAGGTCAATTTCGTAAGGATAAGCCTTTGGTCCGTCAATGCCTTTGCGTTCGTTCATTAACTGCTCAACCGCTTTAACTCCCGTTCCGGTTACCGATTGATAAGTAGAAACGACAACACGTTTAATTTTATATTTATCATGTAATGGTTTTAAAACCACAACCATTTGGATCGTAGAACAATTCGGATTAGCAATAATCTTATTGTCGATAGAAAGCTCATGGGCATTTACCTCAGGAACAATTAATTTAATTGCGGGATCCATTCTCCAAGCCGAAGAATTATCAATAACAGTTGTTCCGGCTTCTTTAAAACGCGGCGCATGTTCTAACGAGGTATTTCCACCTGCCGAAAACAAAGCGATATCAGGTCTCATACCGATTGCAGTATCCATGCTAACGATTGGGAACTTCTTACCCTTAAAAGTAATTTCCTTGCCAACACTCTTTTCTGATGCTACGGGAATTAACTCTGTTAAAGGGAAATTTCTTTCTTCCAATACTTTTAACATTACGGTGCCAACCAAACCGGTTGCACCAACTACTGCTACTTTCATTTTAAATTATTATATTTATTAAACATTGATATAAGCCCAAATATGAAGAAAATTCTGCTTATATCCCTATTGTTATTTTCTAAAATTGCATTTTCCCAAATCAACGATTCATTTTCCGACGGCGATTTCTCTCAAAATCCTATTTGGAAAGGTGATGTAAATTATTTCCAAATTAATGCTCGCAAACAGTTACAATCGCAAGGACAACGGCTTCCTTCGCAAACAATTGCATTATCTACAGTAAGCCAGCTAAGTTTAAACGCAAGCTGGGAGTTTTTAGTGCAGTTAAATTTCAATCCGACGGCAACTAATTTTGTGCGGATTTATTTAACCTCTGATCAGGAAGATTTGAAGGGATCTTTGAACGGTTATTTTGTACAAATAGGGGAAACCGGTGCAACCGATGGGTTTCACCTGTATAAGCAAACCGGAACTACAACGATAAGAATTATTACAGCAGCGCAGAAAACAAGAACCCGTGCAAATGTTGTTTTGGCAAAAATAAAGGTAACCAGAAACGCATTAGGGCAATGGGATTTATTTACCGACGTAACAGGAGGGAACAACTTTTCCCTTGAAGGTAGTGTTACTGATAATAGCTTTACAAGCGGTTCTTATTCAGGTTTTTTTTGTAGATATGCAACGGCTTCCAGGTATAATCAATATATTTTCGATGACTTTAAAATCGAACACTTAATTCCTGACACAACTCCTCCCTATATCAAAAGTATTTCTGTTATTAATGCTTCAGTTGTGGATGTTACTTTTTCCGAACCTCTTGATCTGGTCTCGGCAATTGTTCTAAGCAACTACAGCCTGTCAAATAGTTATGGCAATCCGGCAAATGTTGTTTCAACGCCATTGGCAAATGTGTACAGACTAACCTATTCTAAAGGGTTTAATTCCGGTGATTACAACTTGACGGTTAATGGTGTGAAAGACAAAAAAGGAAATGTGATTGTTGCTAATAGCAGTTTAGCGTTTACTTACATTAAGCCCTATACGGCCAAATATGGCGATTTGGTAATTAACGAAATATTCGCAAATCCGACGGGAGCGCCTTCCTTACCGCAAAAAGAGTTTATAGAAATTTGGAATACAACTAACGAATACATTTTAACCGAAGGCTGGAAATACGCTGATCAAACATCAGCTTACACTTTTCTTACCGATACCATCAAACCGAACGGCTTTGTGATTTTAACAGCAAAGGTCGATGAACTAAGCTTTAAACCTTACGGGAAAACAATTGGGCTTTCGCCTTGGCCAAGCTTAAATAACGACAAGGATGTTATTCTGCTAACCGACAAAACCGGGAAACTTATTAATCAGGTTGCTTATTACGACAGCTGGTATAAAGATGATGTGAAGAAAAAGGGTGGTTATAGTTTAGAGTTAATCGACCCGAAAAATGCATGCGGCGGAACCCAAAATTGGTCGGCGTCCACGGATGTTGCAGGCGGAACACCCGGTAGGCAAAATTCCAATTATCGGTCTCAGATAAGTAACGAAATTCCAAAACTATTAACCGCAAGTGTGATTGACAGCGTGACCGTTCAGGTGGAATTTTCTAAAGCTGTAGACAGTTTATCTGCCGTTCAACCGGGCAATTATTCAATTAACAACGGACTTGGCAATCCAAAATCTGTTATTGTTCGAGCGGATTTCAATGGGGTAAGCATGCAATTTGCATCAACCATTACCAGAGGGATTGAACATACCCTAACTGTTACCAACCTTACAGATTGTGCAGGAAATGTGATTAGTACGACAGCAAACACAGCAAAACTGTTTATAGCTAAAAAAATTGTTGCCGGCGATATTTTAATTTCAGAAGTGCTGTTTAATCCAAAAGTTGTTGGTGTAGATTTTGTAGAAATTTATAATGGTACAGATCAGGTTTTGGATTTGAAAGATTTGCAACTGGCAAATTTAGATGCAACGGGAAAAGCAGGCAATATTAAAAATCTTTCAGCGAAGAGTTTTATTATGCTACCAAAAACATACTGGGTTATTACTACAAATACACAAAGCGTAAAGGCGAATTACGTTTGTGAAAATCCTGAAAATTTTATCCAGCTTAATTCACTGCCCGCATACAACAACGACAAAGGTACAGTGATTTTGTTAAGCAATGGCTTGCAAATTGACAGATTCGATTACACGGAGAAAATGCATGTTGCTTTGCTTCAAATCGCTGAGGGTGTTTCTTTGGAGCGAATTTCCTTTTCAAAGGGGGCCAATGAAACCAATAACTTTAAGTCTGCCGCTTCGTTGGTAGGTTTTGCGACACCAACATACAAGAACTCGCAAGCACCCAATGGCCAGGAGAATTATGTAAAACTTTTATCCAAAACTTTCTCACCCGATGGTGATAACTTTGAAGATTTGTTGAGTATTGACTATCAGGTAGCTGAAAACACCAACTTTGCCACAGTAAGCATTTATTCTGACAAGGGCAGGTTGGTTAAATGTTTACTCAAAAATGAAACTATTGGTACAAAGGGAACATTAACCTTTAATGGTCTTGGTGATAACGGACAAATTGTTCCAGTTGGGATTTATATTTTGTTGTTCGATGTTTTCGACTTAAACGGGAATACGAAGCGCTATAGGAACACTTTTGTATTGGCAACAAAATTAAATTAAAGATGGTATTTAGAGTGAAATTGCAGGCTTCTGGAAATTGAAAACTTACGATGTTACCTTCTTCAAAAGATTGAAAACATCGTAAGTCTTTAATAAAATTATATCAAATTCGCTTTAATGTAAGCACAGCTTGCAGCAACCGATTCAATAGGATTCGGGTTGTAATTGGTTTCATGTTCTACAAAATAGTGTTGCATGCCCGAAAGTTTTGCTTCAGCGAAAATTGATTTGAAATCAATTGAACCTTTACCTACTTCCGTATTCCATTCGGGTTTGGCTTTATCCATATCTTTCACATGCCACATTGTAAAACGGCCCGGATATTTTTTAAACAGAGCGATCGGATCATTCCCTGAGCGCACCGCCCAATATAAATCAAGTTCAAAGTTTACAAGGTTCCTATCCGTTTCGGTTAAATATACATCATAGCCTGTGGTGTCGCCAATTTTTTTGAATTCGAAATCGTGATTATGGTAAGCAAATTTTAAACCTGCGGCTTTAGATAATTCAGCAACTTTGTTAAAATCATCGGCTACTTTTTTAAAACCGTCTATCCCTTTTGTTGTATCAACACGGGCACCCGCAATTGTAAAATACTTTCCACCTATTGCCGCAGAAGATTCTATGTCTGCTTTTAGCTTATCAGTGTTTCCGGTTTTGCTGAACTCATCCATACCATAGTGACCACTTGGCGCTTTTAATCCGTTATCTTTTAATAACGTTTTAAACTCTTTCGGCGTTAGGCCCCAAAATTTGCCGTTAGCAAAACCGTAAGTTTCTACTTCTTTAAAACCCGCTTGAGCAACTTTTGCGATTACGCCTTTAACATCAAGGGGAAGTTCTTTGCGTAAAGAATATAACTGCAAGCCAACTTTCTTTGTCACTTTATCAAAAGCAAACGATGGAATTAACAATGCAGCACCGGCCGCCAATCCCGCTTGTTTTATAAATGCTCTTCTCGAATTCATAGGTGATGATTTAAGTTAAATCAATTCTTTTTTGATATAAGCACAACTGGCAGCAACTGACTCAATTGGATTGGGCTTATAATTGGTTTCATGCTCAACGAAAAAGTGTTTCATACCCGAAAGCTTCGCTGCGGCGAAAATGGTTTTGAAGTTAATCGAACCTTGTCCGACCTCAGTATTCCACTCTTTCTTATTTTTATCCATATCCTTTACATGCCACATTGTAAAGCGACCGGGATTTTCTTTAAATAATTTAATCGGATCCTTTCCGGAGCGAACCACCCAATATAAATCCAATTCGAAATCGACAAGACTTTTATCAGTTCCGCTTAATAAAATTTCATAGCCTGTTGTGTCGCCATGTTTATCAAATTCGAAGTTGTGGTTATGGTAGGCCAAACGTATACCTGCATCTTTACAAACCTGGCCTGCTTTGTTAATTTTAATGGCCAGTTTTTTATAGTCATCAGCTTTTTTTCTAATGCTTTGATCTAACCAGGGAACAGTAACATACTCACTTCCTAAAACTTTTGCGGCAGCAATTGCAGCGTTCAGCTCTGCTTCGTTATCATCAATTAAGTAGCTGTAATGCCCGCTAACAGCTTTAAGACCGTTATCATCCAGAATCTTTTTCAACTCCTGAGGAGTTAATCCCCAGAACTGATCTTTAATGGAAAAGCCATAAGTTTCAACTTCTTTGAATCCTGCCTTAGCAACTTTTTCCAGCACACCCTTTACATCTTTCGGAAGATCATCACGAAGTGAATAAAGTTGTAACCCTACTACTTTTTCTCGTGCTGCAAATGCAAATGATGGTGCTAAAACAGCAGCTGCAGCTACCATGCTGCTATTTAGTAAAAATTTTCTTCTGGATATCATAGTTATTAAATATCGCAAATTGAAATGGCTTTTTTTAATGAAGCCAGTTTATCTGCATTTTTAGGTATAAATTCTTGTGCTACGAAACCTTTGAAGCCTGTTTCGAATATGGCTTTCATTATGGCAGGGTAATAAAGCTCTTGTGTATCGTCGATTTCGTTTCTGCCCGGAACACCTGCGGTGTGATAATGAGCAATGTAATTATGGCTGGATTTGATAGTGCTGATAACATTCCCTTCATCGATTTGCATGTGGTAAATATCGTATAAGAGTTTGAAGTTTTCGGAGCCTACACGCTTACACAACTCAACTCCCCATGGTGTGGTATCGCATTGATAATCTTTATGATTTACCTTGCTGTTTAAAAGTTCCATAACTAAAACTACACCGTGCTTTTCAGCAAGCGGCATAAGTTTTTTCAAACCCTCTGCACAGTTATTCCAGCCCGTTTCATCATCTTTCCCTCGGCGATTACCGCTAAAACAAATCAAATTTTTATAGCCAGCTGCGGCTACCATAGGAATCATTTCAGAATAATTTTTGATTAATTGTACATGAAACTTCTTATCGTTGAAGCCATCAACAAGGTTAATTTCGGCACCATTACACATGCTGGATGTTAAACCATGTTTTTTTAAGGTTGGCCAATCTTTCGGACCAACCAAATCAATCCCTGTTAAACCTAATTTTTTAGCTTCAATACAAAGTGTTTCTATATCGAGGGTGCTAAAGCACCACCTGCATACAGAATGATTGATGTTTCCTTTGAGTTTGGATTTTTGCTCAACTAAGTTTGTTTTATCCATCGCCAATGCAGAAAAACCGGAAGAAACACCAATGGCGGCCGTGCCGGCGATGATATTTTTTAAGGCGTTTCTTCTGTTTAAATTCGATTGCATTTTTATATTGTTTTTACCTCTGCTTCAGCTTTTGTTTTGTCATTAAAAACAAGTGCAAAAAGTACGAATACAACTGCCGCAATTCCTGCCGGAATTATCCAAACCATTTTCCAATCGATCACACCCGCGGCTGATTTATAAGCATCAGAAATTTTACCCGCAACGGCGAAGCCGATCAACATTCCTACGCCGTAAGTAGCCAAGGTAATTAAACCCTGAGCTGAACTTTTAAAGCGTTCGCCTGCTTTTGAGTTAGTGTAAATCTGACCTGAAACGAAGAAAAAATCGTAACAAACACCATGCAAAGCAATACCTAAAATAAGCATAAAACTCAATTCTCCTGCATTTCCATAAGCGAATAGTGCATAGCGAACAGCCCAAGCCAACATACCAACAAGAATGGTCATTTTAAAACCAAAACGTTTGAAGAAGATTGGAATAAATAATAAGAAAATTACTTCCGATGCCTGACCGATTGTCATTTTCCCTGTTGGGTTATCAACACCGATATCAGATAAGAAAGGGTTTGCATTTTGATAATAGAATGCTAATGGGATACAGATCAGAATTGATGAAATGAAGAAAATTAAGAAGTTTTTGTCTTTTAATAATTTCAGTGCATCTAATCCTAAAACATCAGAAACTGTAATTTTTTCGCCGGTAACTTTTGGAGGTGTTTTAGGCAATGTGAAGCTGAATACACCTAAAACCAACGATACGATTCCGGCCATTAGGAAAGTGTTTTTTAGAAGACCTGACTCGGTTCCTTCTTTGGAATCCCAATGAAAGAAAAAACTGATGAGTAAGCCTGCCGCAATCCATCCAATGGTTCCCCAAATACGGATGTTTGAAAATTCTTTTTCAGGGTCTTTCATTTGATTGAAGGAAACCGAATTCACCAGTGCCAGGGTTGGCATGAAAAGAATCATATAGCCTAAAACATAAGGGTAGAAAACGCTAATTTCTGTTGCGTTATACATCTGGTACATTAACACGGCACCAATAATGTGCAAAACGCCTAGAATTCTTTCGGCATTAAAATATCTATCGGCGATTAAACCTACAATGAAAGGAGCAATAATAGCACCCCAAGATTGTGTGGAAAATACAGCACCGGTTTCAGCGCCGGTAGCTTTTAAATTGTTGCCCAGAAATGTTCCTAAGGTTACAAACCATGCGCCCCAGATAAAAAATTCCAGAAACATCATGAAAGAGAGTTTAAAGCGAGTAGTGCTATTCATTTGGTTATTTGGTTTAGAAAATTTAAGTTATTGTATAAGATGGAAGCGTATTCACATTATACATCTCCTCGTAAATCTTAGTTAATTTATAGTTCTTTTATTGAAATGTTTTTATACCAAACTTCGTCGCCATGATCTTGTAAGGCGATTTTGCCGGTTTTAAAAGTCCCCCAATCTTTCCAGGTTGCGAACTTGCTTCCTGCGATGAGTGTTTTCCAGTTATCATCCCACAATGTGGTTTTAACAACAGTAACGCCATTTAGAATTAAAGTCAGGTTGCCCTTATTGCTTATAATTTCGGCAGAGTTCCATTGGCCAACAGGTTTAACCGGTTCTGATGAACTTTTGATTAAATCATACAAATCTCCTGCGCGGTGTTTTGTAATTTTTCCATCCGGGTGGCCATCATTATCAATTACCTGCATTTCAAGTCCGGTTGAATAGGTAGCACCGAATTTAGGTTCTTCATGCACGTAGAATATTAATCCACTGTTTGCTTTTGGAGCAACTTTCCAATCGTACTTCAAGTGGAAATTACCATATTCTTTATCCGTAACCAAATCGCCGCCTCCATCATTACCTTTGGTAGCTAAATCTAGGTGCAAAGCATCATCTTGAACTTGCCATGCACTCCCGGCAGAAGTCTTATTATAAGTGTGCCAACCCTTTGTTGTTTTGCCATCGAAAAGAGGCTTAAAACCTTTTTGGGCTTTTGATATTTGGGTTACTGCCAATAAAATAAAGGCAGAAAGGATGAGTTTTTTCATGTTTTTTATTTATCATCATATCGATGTTCAATGGTCTACATCGTACATCGATATGATGAAATTTGTACTAAAGAGTTAAATTATTCCAGCCTTTACGGTATTCGCGTTTCACAAACTGGTTTGCTTCATCAAAGTTGGTAACCTTCATGTTATCATTATCCCATAGCATTTTAGTATACCTGCCGGGATAAGTAACCTTGTCGTTTACTGTTTTTTGAATATCAAAACTTCTGATTGCCAAATTTGCCATTAATAAGGCTTCTGTTAACGGACCAGCAATTTCGAAAGGAGAACTAACTTCCTGCTTTCCGTAACCTGCAATAGCAGCTTCTACCCATTGCTTGTAGTGTCCGTTAGCACCATCAGGTACACGTGCATATTTAGGCGCAACTTTGATGTCTTTGTTTCTGCTTAAAGGCAAAAGTTTTGGATTAGCACTATAAGTTTCGCTCATCATTTTACCTTTTGTACCGATAAATAATGTGCCGTTTCCGCCATCACCAAAGGTTTCATTAGCTTCTAATTCTTCTGGGCGTTCGGGTTGGATACCGCCGTCCATCCAGTGCAAAGTAACATCGCCTTTGGTTTTGTTGGTTTTAGGGAATTTTAAAGTCACATGGCTCGAAGGAGGGCAACTTTCAGGGAAATAGCCTCGTTTAAATTCATCTACATAAACAGAGCCTACACTTGCCTCAACTTCTTTGGCATATTTAAGATTTAGTACACTAAAAGGTGCTTCAATTAAGTGGCAACCCATATCGCCTAAAGCTCCGGTTCCGTAATCCCACCAGCCACGCCAGTTAAATGGTACCAATTTGTCTACATAATCTTTCTCCGGAGCGGTACCTAACCATAAGTTCCAATCTAATTCTTTGGGAATGTCGGCTTTTTTGGTTGGCCATGGAATACCTTGAGGCCAAACAGGGCGATTTGTCCAGGCATAAACAGTATGTACATCGCCGATTAGTCCGGCTTCGTACCATTCTTTCATTTGGCGAGGACCATCGTTTGATGCACCCTGGTTACCCATTTGAGTTACAACTTTATATTTTTTTGCTGCTGCTGTCAAAATACGAGCTTCGTAAATATCATGCGTTAGTGGTTTTTGAACATAAACATGTTTTCCCAATTGCATAGCCGCTAAAGTCTGAATTGCGTGATTATGATCGGGTGTTGAAACTGAAACCGCATCGAAATTTTTATGCTCTTTATCCAGCAATTCTCTCCAGTCTTTGTAGTATTTAGCCTTCGGGAAAGCTTTTACACTCGCCGCAGCTCTTCTATCATCAACATCGCACAAGAAAGCAATATCGGCTTTGCCACTTTTGGCGAACATAGCGATATCACTTTGTCCCTTGCCACCCGCACCAATACCGGCAACGAGTAAACGATCACTAGGCGCTAAAAATCCTTTGCCACCTAAAACGTGGCGAGGAACAATCATAAATGCAGCGGCAGCAATGGCGCCGGTTTTAATAAAATCACGGCGGTTACTCGTGTTTTTATTTTCTTGCTCTGTTTTCATTATTTAATAGGGTTTATATCAGGTTCTATTTTTTTAATGATAAGATATATTTCGCCATTAATTTAGCATCTTCCTTTTTAAGGGTTGCATGCGCCGTCATTGGCATTGTACCCCAAACGCCCGTTCCGCCTTTAATAATTTTGTCAGCTAAATAGTTGATGCTTTTCTCGTTATTAGGATATTTCTTTGCAACATCAATATAAGCAGGGCCAATAATTTTATTGGTTTTATTATGGCAACCTAAGCAATCAGATTTATTAATCAATTTTTCGCCTGGTGATACCTGGAAAACCGCGTGATTATTTTTAGTTACAATTGCTGCAACTGCTTTTTCTTTTGATAAATCGGCTTTCGAAAAAGACGCCATGAAGATTACCACTGCGCCTAAAATTAAAAATGTTTTTTTCATGTGTGTGTATGTTTTATGTGTATTCAGCTTGCATAAATCGTTTTAATTAAATTCGATTTGCAAGTTTTCTTTTGTGTGTTTCTCTTTGTTTATAAGCCTAATATTTTTTTGTTGAAATCGGCATCGCTACCGGATGCCGCGAAATCATCAAAAGCCTTATCTGTTACTTTAATAATATGGTTTTTAATAAACTCTGCACCTTCACGGGCACCATCTTGTTGGTTTTTAATACAACATTCCCACTCCATAACGGCCCAACCTTTGAAATCATATTGAGCTAATTTACTAAAAATGGTTTTAAAGTCAACCTGGCCATCGCCGGGCGAACGGTATCTTCCTGCACGGTTTGCCCAACTTTGGTATCCGCCAAAAGTGCCCTGCTTGCCGGTAGGATTAAATTCTGCGTCTTTTACGTGGAAAGCTTTGATCCTTTCGTGGTAAAAATCGATGTATTGAATGTAATCTAATTGTTGCAACACAAAGTGAGAAGGGTCATACAATAAGCATGCCCGAGGATGATTATTTACTGCAGAAAGAAACATCTCATATGTTTCTCCATCAAATAAATCCTCTCCAGGATGAATTTCGTAGCAAACATCTACTCCACAATTATCAAATTCGTTTAAGATCGGTGTCCACCGTTTTGCCAACTCAGCAAAGCCCTCTTCAACTAATCCAGCGGGGCGTTGAGGCCACGGATGAAAATATTGCCATAACAATGAGCCGCTAAATGTTGCATGTGCATTTAATCCTAAATTTTGAGACGCTTTAGCCGCGTATTTCATTTGTTGCACCGCCCACGCTGTTCTTGCAGTAGCATTACCATGTACCTCTTTCGGGGCAAAAGCATCGAACAAATCATTGTATGCAGGGTGTACAGCAACCAACTGACCTTGAAGGTGGGTAGAAAGCTCAGTAATTTCCAACCCATAAGAGGCAATTTTCCCTTTTAATTCATCTGCATAGGTTTTGCTTTCAGCTGCTTTTTGTAAATCGATAAATCTCGTATCAAGCGTTGGCATTTGGATACCTTTGAAGCCTAAACCCTTAGCCCATTCACAAATACTTTCCAAAGAATTAAACGGTGCCTCATCGCTAATAAACTGCGCTAAAAATACTGCAGGTCCTTTTATAGTAGTCATATCCTGTTAAATTTTATAGTCCCACCATTTCAGGTCCGAATTACTTGAACTCACAACATTTTCGATAAAAGCCATACCTCTGATACCATCTTCAGTACTAGGAAAATCCAACATTTCCGCTGTTGGCTGTTGATTGTTCAACTTGGCATCAACTGTTAATGCGAAATTCCTGTAAATATTGGCGAATGCTTCAAGATAGCCTTCGGGGTGGCCGCCCGGTGTGCGGGTGTTATGTTTTGCGAAACTGCCCATGTAGCCGTTGCCGGTTCTATAAATTTGAGCAGGTTCGTTTAACCACTTCACAATTAACGTGTTTGGTTCCATTTGATGCCACTCTAAGCCACCTTTTTCACCGTATATTTTAATTTTCAAGGCATTTTCTTCACCTGCGGCGATTTGCGAAGCGATTAAAACACCATTTGAGCCATTATCAAATTTTAATAAAACATTTCCATCATCATCAATTGCTCTACCCGGAACTACGATGCTTAAATCGGCACAAAGTTTAGCAATTTTTAATCCCGAAATATATTCTGCGAGATGCGCTGCATGAGTACCGATGTCGCCCATACTTCCGCTCTTGCCTGTTTTCGAGGGATCTGTTCTCCAAGCTGCCTGAGCATTACCTTCTCTTTCAGAAAGTGTGCTTAACCAGCCTTGTGGGTATTCCACTACAATTTTCCTTACTTCGCCTAAAGCACCTTCACATACCATCTGTTTTGCTTGCTTAACCATCGGATAACCGGAGTAAGTGTGCGTTAAACAAAGCGTTAAGCCGGTTTCTTTAACTTTATCATCAAGTTGTTTAGCCTCTTCCAAAGTAAGCGTCATTGGTTTTTCGATCACTACGTTAAAGCCCAAATCCAAAGCCATCATTGCAGGGGCAAAGTGCGCAAAATTTGGAGTAACGATGGTTACGAAATCTATTTTTTCATCAGCAGGAAGTTCACTTTCCTGCTGCAGCATTTCTTCATAATTTTTATAAATCCTGTTATCCGGAAGGAATAACATTTTACCTGATTCGTAACCGACATCAGGATTTACACTCAAAGCACCCGCAGACAGTTCTACCAAACCATCCATGTTAGCCGCAAGGCGATGCACGGCACCGATGAAAGCGTCTTTTCCGCCGCCGATCATGCCCATTCTTAGTTTTCTTTGCATAAGGATAAGATAATAACAAAAGGCTTAAGGTAAACGGAGCGAGCCATAAACCTTAAACCTTTTGCATTTAACTTTTTATTAAATGTTGTTTTTCTTTAATTCTTTTACCGCGTAGTCTGCAGCACGAGCCGTTAAAGCCATAAATGTTAACGACGGGTTTTGACATGCGATGGATGGCATACAAGCGCCGTCAGTAACGAAAACATTGTTAACCTCATGCATTTGATTCCATTTGTTTAAAACCGATGTTTTCGGATCATTACCCATTCTGGCTGTGCCCTGTTCGTGAATAGCCATACCCGGATAACAACCATTGTCATAAGTTTTGATGTTTTTCATGCCTGCTGCTTCCAACATTTCTGCTGCATCATTCATCATATCAACACGCATCTTTTTCTCATTTTCCTTGTATTCGCAATCGATAGCCAATACAGGTTGGCCCCATTTATCTTTTTTAGTTTTGTCGATGTAAACCTTGTTTTCGTAGTACGGTAACATCTCTCCAAAACCGCCTAAACCCATTGTCCATTTACCAGGTTTAGTCATTTTTTCTTTTAAGCCTGCACCGAAAGATAATTCAGCAATATCACTTTGCCAATTTGCACGGCTCGCACTGCCCTGATAACCAAAGCCACGCAAATAATCGCGTTTATCGTTACCAATGTTTTGGTATCTAGGTACGTAAATGCCATTTGCACGTCGCCCGTAAGTATACTTATCGTCGAAACCTTCTGCCTCTCCGGATGCACCACAACGGAAATGGTGATCCATCAGATTATGACCAAGCTGGCCACTTGCATTTCCTAAACCATTTGGATGTGCTTCTGAAGTAGAGTTTAATAAGATGAAAGTTGTACCTAATGTAGAACCGTTAACAAAAATAATTTTAGCATAAAACTCCATTGTTTTGTTGGTTTCCGCATCAATAACCATTACGCCTTTTGCTTTTTTGGTGTCCTTATCGTAAATAATGTGGTTCACGATAGAGTATGGTCTTAATGTTAAACGTTTCGTGGCCATAGCAGCCGGTAGGGTAGATGACTGAGTACTGAAATATGCTCCAAACGGACAACCACGGCTACATAAGTTACGATACTGGCAATTGCCACGACCTTTGTGAGGCACAGTTAAGTTTGCCGTACGCCCGATCATGATGATACGTTCTCTTTTGTAATGCTCTTCTACACGTGCTTTAACAGATTTTTCAACCACATTTAAATCCATTGGTGGCAAAAATTCACCATCCGGACATGTAGGCCAGTTCTCTTTGGAACCACTGATGCCTGCAAATCTCTCTGCATAATCATACCAAGGAGACATTTCTGCATAACGAACAGGCCAATCAACTCCATGACCATCTTTCGCATTATCTTCAAAGTTATGGTCACTTAAACGGTAACTTTGGCGGCCCCACATCAAAGATTTTCCACCAACGTGAAAACCACGGTACCAATCGAAACGTTTATCTTCCGTATATGGACATTCTAAGTCATTTACCCACCATTTTTCGTTAGCTTCCTGATAAGGATAATCTCTTTTTTGAACAGGGTGCGTACGTTTTTGCTCTTCGGTTAATCGACCTGCATGTTTAAAATCCCACGGATTTTTCATTGCGGTTTCGTAACCGGTAATGTGCTCTATGTTCATTCCTCTTTCGAGCATTAAAACACGTAAACCTTTTTCGGTAAGCTCCTTTGCAGCCCAGCCGCCACTAATCCCCGATCCTATAACAATAGCATCGTAAGTATTTTCTGCTTTTAAATTTGTATTTAAATTCATGATGTTTTGTTGTTGTAGTTTAGAAATTAGGTTGCCCAAGATTTTTGACCAGGTTTTAACGGTACGTTACCGTCATACCTACCGGGAATAAGAACATATTCACGGGCTTTGGTACAGCCAATTTCAGAAGAATAATAGCCCAGTAAAGTTAAATCCCTTGCGGTAATGAAAAAGTATGCCAAATCCTTATTTTCTTCTGATTTGGTTTCCTTTTGCGCTAACGACATCGCTCTTAAATCAACCATCAATTTCGTTCTTTCTGCAACGGTTAATGTTGCATAACTTTTCTTGAAATCTTTCATTGATTTATCCTGAAGCTCTTTGAAGCCCTTTGCAAACGAAGTTTGCATTGCCGCAGGATAACATTCCTGCATCATCATAGGAATGAATTTACCCAAACCGGCCGCTTTTGCGCCACCTGATGATTTAGTCGCGGGAACGATAATATCAGCAAATTCGGCAAAAATCTTTTCATCCTGGAGTGAATAGGATACAAAGTTTTTTTCATTTTCAGGGAGCGTAAAACTTTCGAATAAAACGCCCATCGTACTCGCCGAAATTGCTCCGCCAAGTAAAAATGCAACGTTTTTCAGTGCTTCTCTTCTATGCATCGTATTTATGTGTTTTATATATTGGTTATCTATATATTGGTTCGTAATATTAGAAAAAATATGGGATAAAAACTGTTAAAAATATCTTAAATAAATTGGCTGCAATGCGATTGTTACCGAGTAGAATTGTTCTAAATAGATATTTTTTTATTGGTTTAAATCTATTTCAGGCCATGTTCTAATCCCAAATAGCTTGGTGTAAAAAGTACATTTAGCATTAGCAAATGTGTTATTTACTAATGAATTTTATTTTTTCGTTTCTTTTAGGAAATATACTAAATAATCAGGCTGTTTTTAATGTAATTATAACTTTCCGTTATACTTTGATAAACGTCTTTCTTAACTAAATCTTGTTCTGCGAAAATGTAATCTAAGCCCGCTGTTTCAGATGCTGCAAAAATGTTTTTGAAATCTATTTGACCGGAGCCGACTTCTGTAAAAACACTTTTGTCTGCTTTATCCATATCCTTAACATGGAACATTTTATACCGACCCGGATTTTTCTTAAACATCTCTACGGGATTTAAACCGGCATTGACTGCCCAGAAGATATCTAACTCAAAGCTAACAAGTTTGGCATCGGTTTCATTTAGTAAAATGTTAAATCCTGTTGCGCCATTTCCCTGATCTTTGTACTCGAAATTGTGGTTATGATAAGCTAGTTTTAATCCTGATTTCTTGCAAAGTTCTGCTGCTTCGTTAAACTTTGCCGCCATTCTTTTATAGTCATCCAGAGTTCCGTTTGCTCTGATATCATTAGGTAAAGCGGGAATTACGAAATATTTCTGATGCACACTTGCGGCTGTTTCAATGTGCGATTTTAAGGTCTTATCGCCACCACCGGATAAAAATTCAGTCAGGTTATAATGGCCGCTTGGTGAGGTTAAATGATTATCTTTCAACAGGGATAAAAAGTCTTTTGATTCGTAGCCCCAAAAACCTTTTACCTCGTATTTGCCCGGGTAGCCATAGTAGGTTTCCACCTGATTGTAACCTATTGCGGCAACCTTCTCAATTGTTGCTTTAACATCAGCAGTTAGCTGCTCTCTCAAAGTGAAAAGGCCAATACCAATTTTAGAGATTTTCGCCTGGTTTGCCAAAGCTGATGAAATAAATGATGGGCTTAGGTATGCTGCTGCAACTGCAAAGCCTGATTTTTCTAGAAATGATCTTCTGTTTATCATGATATTTGATGGTATTAAAAAAGCCGAAGCTTTCGCTCCGGCTCAGTTTTGTTAAAATGAGTAAGCTAACGAACCCCAGAATGTGCGTTGTAACAACGTTCTTCCGATTAGCAAGGTTCCAGGTGTAATTGTCGAGAAATCTCTGAATTGATCGCCACGTACATCGCCTTCTGTTAGTACTTTCGCATTTAACAAGTTGTCTGCCCAAAATCTTATTGCAACTTTCTTAGTAAAGTTATATCCTGCACCCGCTTTCATAACTACATAAGCCGGTAATTTATAGCTATCGCTTGGAGAAGTGTAACGACTGCCGACATAGTTAGCTGCCACATATAAATTGAATTTTTTGTATTCGTAATTTGCGCCAAGCTCGGTATTTAAAACAGGTACTCTTTCTGTTCTGTTACCTGTAAAACTATAAATCCTGTTTCCGAATTCTGCGGCTACAGCTGCGTTTCCACTTGTGTTCGCTTCGTAATCAGTGTATTTCGAATCTTGCAATGTTCCTGTCAATCTTAAACTCAAAGGTTTTGCAATTTTGTATGATACTTCATATTCTGCACTAAACGTACGTGTTGAGCCAAAAGCCACCAAAGCTTGCTGACCGGCCGCTGTTGTAGGTACATTTATGGTTAGCGAGACATTCTTAATTGCCGAGTAACTTCCTGAAGCGAAGATTGCAAGGTTATTTTTAGCGTATTTGAAACCAACCTCGCCAAGGTATACAGGGCGTTTTTTAATGTTCGCTCCGTTGTAGGCAGATGCATTGTAATCGCCTATATTCGGTGCGTTGTATGCTTTGGTGACGCGTGCAAACATGCTCGATGTGGAATTTATTTTGTAGTTGGCGCCGATTGATGCAGACCAGTTAGTCAACGTTTCATCGTAAGCGGTGTAGCCTAAAATGTTCGGGCTTGCGGCGGCGGCAATGTTAACCGTCCCGTCGGCTTTAAGTGCATAATACGGTCTGTCACCTTTCACATTTTGATTGTCAATTCTCGCTCCGATATCTAAGCGCCATTTTTCTGAAATTTTAATCTCATCTCCTGCGTAAGCAGATAATGTTCTCGTATCGCCGATAAAAGTATTCTTCGTCTGAATTGTTCTTTCCAAAGCCGTTGGCGATTGCAAAATAATACTTGGATGTTCTTTAAATTCGGTGTAAGAACGGAATGCATAACGTAAATCGTCACGATTATATTGATGAATGCCGGCTCCGATATTCAGACTATGATTTTTAATCGTCTTTTTCAGATCAAGGTAGTTTACTACTTGTACGTCGCTGTTAATCTGTGCATTAGCATTCGATGTAATTACATAGTCGCCGCTTGCGAAAGGGGCAACCGCACCACCGGGATAGTAGTATGGCGTAGCAGCTGTACGTGCTGCAATACCCGCTGCTGCAGTATACGTGCTGTTGGTATGGGTATTTTGGTAGCGGAAATTGTTTACGATCTGCCATCCACTATCTGTAGTATAATTAAACTGAAAACCTCCTGAACCTAATTTAGTATGGATACCATCAGTTAAACTAAAATTATGCGGTCCTGTGGCAGGATCATTGTAGCTCCAATCTGTTTGTCTAGGAACGATAGATTGTTCTGCCATGTTATAATCGCGGTAAGTAGTTGGCTTACCTGTACCGTCATAAGGATAGTAACTGGTTAACAGGAACTGAACTTTATCATTCAAATACTTTCCGTATACGCGGAGAAAGCCTTTGTTGTTCTTGAAATTGAAAGTCATGTTTCCTTTAACCTGCCCGCCTCTGTTTGCAGGATTGAAGC
>Ga0308164_10001986_pt1 | contig 21630 bp, 21 predicted proteins | sample PhyTR2_FD_201031 | JGI IMG/M metagenome (GOLD analysis project Ga0308164, IMG submission 201031) | Phyllosphere microbial communities from UC Gill Tract Community Farm, Albany, California, United States - DLSLT.R2 | ecosystem: Host-associated > Plants > Phyllosphere > Unclassified | place: USA... | reverse complement strand
TATGGGCGCTCGACCTGATTCTGATGCCGTTGGTAGGTTTCGATGACGAAGGCGGTCGCCTGGGCATGGGCGGAGGTTTCTACGACCGCAGCCTGGCGTACCTGGCGCGCAGAAAGACCTGGCGCAAACCGGTGTTACTGGGACTGGCTCACGAGTGTCAGAAAGTCGATCGACTGGCGCAGGCCAGTTGGGATGTACCGCTGCAAGGCACGGTATCGGATAAAGGCTGGTATGTGACGCAGACACTCTGATCGTTCAGCCAACAGGGCAATCAACGATCAGAGTACAAGCAGGGCTCAATGCCTGCCGGGGACTTTTTGCTGCTGCTGAGTGATCTCGACTGGAGCGTCATCCTTGGTGGACCACAAGCTTTGTGCATAACCGGTTGTCACGACACCCAAGCCAAACAAAATAACCAGAATCCAGAGTAAATCAGGCTTGCGTTTCATTGACTGCCCTCCTTAGGCAAATCAATACGATGTCAGCATCGGTTTTTATATAGGCCGTGCAGCAGCGTGGAACTTTAAAGGGCGGCATTTTGCGGTAACGTGAACCAGTACGCAAATAGTGGCGCGAACCGATTGTCGGTTTGTCATCAAGCCACTCGAAATACCGTGAACTTTTTGTCTGTGGAGTGAGCACAATGGCCTATTGGCTGATGAAGTCCGAGCCTGATGAATTCTCGATCAGCGACCTGCAACGACTGGGCAACGCTCGCTGGGACGGGGTGCGCAACTATCAGGCGCGTAATTTTCTGAGAGCCATGACCGAGGGCGACGCGTTCTTTTTCTACCACTCCAGTTGCCCGGAGCCGGGAATCGCCGGCATCGCTAAAATCGCCAGGTCAGCCTATCCGGACCCTACCGCACTGGACCCCGAGAGCCACTATCACGACGCCAAGGCCACGGAGGAAAAGAATCCGTGGAGTGCCATCGACGTCGAGTTCGTGGAGAACTTCAAGCGTGTGCTGGGGCTGGGCTATCTCAAGCAACAAAGCCAGCTGGAGCAACTGCCTCTGGTACAGAAAGGCAGCCGGCTCTCGGTGATGCCGGTCACCGCCGAGCAATGGGCGGCGATACTGGCACTGCGCTGACGGACGTTATTGAACGATGAAGTTATTGAACAGCAGGTCTTCGACAATCGGCTTGCCTTCTTCATCGTTCATGACGCGCTGAACCTGCTTGAGTGCCTCCTGACGAATGTTTTCCTTCGCTTCGGCGCTGCTCATGGAATCAACGGTCTGCTGAGTGAACAGCGAAACCAGTTGATTGCGGATCAGTGCATCATTGCGCTTCACGGCGGCCTCGGCGTCGGCACCGGTCACACGCAAGGAAATGTCAGCCTTGTAGACACGCAGCTTGGGGCCGCCATCGAGCGCGTAGTTACCCACGAACGGAGGCGTCAGCGAGACATAAGCCGCCTTGGGCGCACCACCTTCTTCCTTGGCTTCCTCTTGCGCCATGACAGGCAATGACAAGGCCAGCAACATCAGAATCCACGCTTTCACAGTTCACTCCTTAATACGGTTTGCCACGTAGCTTACAGCTTATGTGTGCTTATCAGGCAGGGCCATGCTTGTTGACCCGGGAACCCGCTTAACTGACTTTATCGGCCATTACCGGAAAAGGAATAGCCCGATGAAAGCCCTGTTATGCAAAGCCTTCGGCCCTGCCAGCACACTGGTGCTCGAAGACGTCCCCGGCCCCGCGATCAAAAAGAACGAAATTCTGCTTGAAGTGCGCGCCGCCGGGGTCAACTTTCCCGACACCTTGATCATCGAGGGCAAATACCAGTTCAAGCCCCCCTTCCCGTTCTCACCGGGTGGTGAGGCCGCAGGCGTGATAGCCGCCGTCGGGGAAAACGTCAGCCACCTGAAACCCGGAGACCGTGTCATGGCGCTCACCGGCTGGGGCAGCTTTGCCGAACAGGTCGCCGTTCCCCACTACAACGTACTGCCGATTCCGCAGGGCATGGACTTCACCACGGCGGCCGCATTCAGCATGACCTACGGCACCTCCATGCACGCGCTCAAACAACGCGCCAACCTGCAAGCGGGAGAAACCCTGCTGGTGCTCGGCGCATCCGGCGGCGTCGGCCTGGCCGCCGTGGAAATTGGCAAAGCCCTCGGCGCCCGCGTCATCGCCGCCGCCAGTAGCGCGGAAAAACTTGAAGTCGCCAAAAACGCAGGCGCAGACGAACTGATCAATTACAGCGAAACCAGCCTCAAGGACGAAGTAAAACGTCTCACCAACGGCAACGGCGCCGACGTGATCTACGACCCGGTCGGCGGCGACCTTTTCGACCAGGCCATCCGCGCCATCGCCTGGAACGGTCGCCTGCTGGTCGTCGGCTTCGCCAGCGGCCGCATTCCGGAACTGCCCGTCAACCTGACCCTGCTCAAGGGCGCCTCGGTGGTCGGCGTGTTCTGGGGCTCGTTTGCGCAGCGACAACCACAGGACAATGCGGCGAACTTCAAGCAGCTGTTTGCGTGGTTTGAAGAAGGGAAATTGAAGCCACTGGTGTCGACGATTTATCCGCTGGAAAGGGCTGGGGAGGCGATTGATTTGTTGGGGGGGCGCAGGGCTGTGGGGAAGGTGGTGGTTTTGGTTAACTGATACTTTGAGCCTGCCCTAATAAGCAATCCGTTAGAGTCAAGTTGAGAACCGTCAAGAAAAATATATATCTACACCACCTCAGCATTCTCGAAGAAATACTGTATCGCCATACACCAACAAGGACTTAATGTATGGCAGATCAAAACCCCGATGAAGAAAAACATCTCTATGTAGTACCTAACATGGGAGGAAACAAAAGCGTAAACACCAGTAATACTGGAGCTGGCAGTAACACAGGTGGCGGTATTGAAATAAATGTCAGCCCTCAGCATACCGCCCCCTCCGATACTAACCACGGATCCAGAACACGCCAAGGTGGCAATTGGTCGTTCGGCTTCAACAGTGGGACTGGTGTTGGCTTCAACGGAGGACTCAGCGGCGGCTTTGGTGGCTCAAGTAGTAAAAGAGCCAAAAAACGAGCCCGCGCCCGCGCTCAAGCCAGGGCAGAAGCTCAGGCTTCGGCACAGCGGCAAGCGGCAGAACACGCGGCTCATCTCGCAAGACTAGAAGCTGAGGCGCATGCTCGGGCAATGGCGGAAGCCGCCGAGCGAGAGCGCGTTGAAGCGCAGGTGCGCGCACAGGCCGAAAAAGATCAGGCACATCGACAGGCTCTTGAAACGCTGACAGCGTCCTATCCCTCGTTACAATCTGGATTGGCACAAAACTACTTACTGGCTTCTGCATCGCTGCCGAATGATCTTCAAAAAGAAATAGCGTCAGGTCATGATCTAAATGCTGATCCCCCACGCGACGAGCAGGCTCTTGAGCTTATACTTCAGAAAAAAACCAGGGTTAACTATTTACTTGCAATCAAACAACCGTTACTGGACGAGCGTCGCGCTCAGGCTCTGAGTCTCACCGGTCAAGAACTTGACCATGCTACACAAAAAGACCACCTGAACTATCTGGTGTACTACAGCCAGGGTGATCCGCCACGTGTGCAGCAGGCCCATGAAGCGTGGGTAAACGCTTTATCTCAAACCTACGAAGCAAAGCTTCTTGCCGAGTCGGTCACGCTGCTCAATGAACAATCAGCAGCGCTTTCCATGCGCCATGCTGAACTGTCGCTGGCCAATAAACCGGCGAGTCAGGAAGCACGACAGGCCGCTGGCATCGACAAGTTGTGGTCAGTTATTGCCCCCGCGTCAACCACCACCGCAGCACCAGGCATCAGAACCGTTGCGACCAACATCGCGAAGGATCAACTCATCAGGATTGCGACCAGAACATTGGGCAGCAATCTGGTTACGTTGCTGGCGATGTATCCACAACCGTTGGGCGACGCAGAACTGCCGCCCGCCGTTATCGCCACACCTCTGTCGCAGCTCAACCTGCCGCCGCATATCGATCTGCACTACCTTGCCAGCGTCAAGGGCACGCTGGATGTCCCTCATCGACTGACATCCGATGAAGCTGGCACAAGCGGCGCTGCACGCTGGGTAGCTACGGACGGTGTGAAAGTTGGTACCAAGGTTCGCGTAAGAACTTTCACCTATAACGCACAGAACAATTCCTACGAGTTTATCCGTGACGGGGAATCGACACCGGCACTGATATGGACGCCAATAGCACGACCGGCGGACAGCTCGACAAGCTCACCCGCAGGACCACCCGCTTTGCCGGTAGATCCAGGCAACGTGGTGACACCTTTTGTACCCGAGCTTGAAGCTTATCCGGCGATTGATCGAGATGATCCTGATGATTACATTCTCATATCGCCGATTGATTCAGGGCTGCCGAATAGCTACCTGCTGTTCAAGGACCCGAGGTCGATTCCGGGGGTTGCGAGTGGGTATGGTGAGCCGGTGACGGCTAGCTGGCTGAGGGGACCGACGGCAAGTCAGCCGACACCCATTCCTTCGAGCATCGCGGAAAAGCTGAGAGGACGACCATTCGCAAGTTTTGACAAGCTGAGGGAAGCGATCTGGTTAGAGGTATCAAAAGACCCGGAGTTGAGCCGACATCTTGGGGAATTAAGCCGTATTGAGGTATCAGATAAACGTGCACCTCTTGTCAGGGCAGCAGATAGGGTAGGTAAACGTGTGAAATATGAAATCCATCACAAACACTGGATTAGCGAAGGCGGAGCAGTTTACGACTTGGACAATTTGGTAATCATGACGCCGAAAGACCATATTCAAGCTCACAGGAAAAACCAATGAAACTCAAATCTCAATTGAGCGACTATACCGAAGCTGAGTTCATGGAAATCCTGAACGAACTTTTTAACGGCGTAAGCGCAACCAAAGAAAATGCTGAAGAATACGTCATTAGCCTTATCGATCACGTTGCAGAAGTGACTGAACATCCAGAAAAATCAGATTTATTGTGTTATCCACCCGAAGGCCGGGAGGATAGCGCCGCGGGGGTTATGAAAGAAATCAAAGAATGGCGAGCTAAAAATAGTAAGCCTGGATTCAAAAGCTAAGTACTTCACAAACTAAAAGTTCAAACACTATAAAAAGGAAATCATCCATGGAAGAACTACATCATCACCTACGGCAATTACCTGGTTTTCTGCAAGCCGAGATTGCGGCTTACGTCGGCGACTGGAGCGGGATGAATTATATCGAAATAACCGACAAACACATACATGCCGTCAACCATCTGATAAATAGTAAACGAGCGCCCCTGCAGCCGATCAATATCGAGTATGCCCATACACTTTGGGGTAACCAACGCTCAACCAAAGAAGATATGGAAATGAGCGCACACCTACGAACTCTTCCTAGTGACGGTCGTATGGATTTAATTGCCGAAGCCAGATTCTTCATGGAAAGTATCCTGTTCCTAGAGAATTTCAAACGCAGCATCGAAGACTTACTTACTCGGCTATTAGAACTTGGTCGCCAACACGCAGAGCGCATGGCCCAAGAAGCCGCACAACGCCAAGCCGAAGAAGAAGCGCGCGCGCGAGCCGAGGCGGAAGAGGCGGCTCGCCGACTCGCGGAAGAACATGCTGCGCAGCAGCGAGCCATAGAGGCAGCGTTCCAGCTTGCACAGCGTCAGGTTGAAGAGGCCGAGCATGCGTTGGCCCTACGCAATGCCGAGGAAGCTCGCGCTAAAGAGGCCGAATCCAACCGAGCGATAGAGATGACGTTCGGGCCTGAGGCGTCGCGAGAAATCGATAATGCGATCAAGGTGCTGAGGGGCACTATCGAAATCGCGATCACCGACTTCTCGAATACGATCAGCGCTCACGGGGCGTTCGACATGAGTCAGCTTGAAGCGATTCAAAATATGAGCGCGACTCACTAACCGCTCACCAACAGTGCGGGGACCAAGGCAATAATGCTTTGGTCCCCGCATTTCGCTAATGCGCCCTCCCTTACAACGCCTTCCTCACATTCTCCGGCAAATAATCAACATACCTGCGCATCGGATTTTTTTGGCATTGAGCGACAATACCCGGCGTCGCTTCCAGCAGCTCAAGAACCAGGGCCTGGCGCTCGTCCAGAGTGAGAAACTGCTCTACGACCGGACTGCTCGACAGGTACAGTTCTGTGCGCATCAGCGCATCCGGCTTGACGTCCTTGCGCCATTTGCGTCCCTCGAACATTTCCGTATTCAGCTGCCAGCACAACACCTGCTTCAGCTCGACATTGGCTGTCAGCGGCGGGTTGACATGTGGCCGCCCTGTGAAATTGAACGTGACCGTAACTGCTTCGCCCTCGGGGTGAGAGGCCGGCGGCTGCCAAGGTTCGAAGACCCACTGTTCGACAGCACTTCGGGTCAGGCTGATGAGCCTCGGATCGGGCGCCCCCAGCACTTCCAGGAAGCGCACGCCTCCATCGGCCTGAATGAAAACCCTGATGCTGACACTGCGTTTTACGGAGGAACGAAGCATTGATGTCGGATAGCCCGGCTCAGGCATATGCAACGGCACCGGATACGACGGCAACGCCTGTGCTCCCCCCGCCCAAAGCAACCCTGTAATCATCATGCAACCCAGCACGCGGCTCATTCGCTGCCCTCCGCTTGCTCGGCCAACCCGACCATCAATACCTTGACCGGCCCAGGCAGGTAATCCCCATACAGATGATCCGGATTGCTTCTGCAGTTGCTCACTACCGCAGGTATCGACGCTCCGAGCAATTCAAGCAACGCCTTCCGCTGGGGCTCGCTGCGCTGATGGGCAACATGGCTGCCGAACAGTGCCTGCCCGGTGTGCCAGAACACGTCGACCTTGCTCAGCGGTTCCTTGGGATAGTACTGGCGGGCGGATTTCACTTCGTCGTTCAGGTAGCCGCAGCGGATGTTGCCCAGGCCCACGGTCACTTCGGTATTGAAGCGCCGATAGCCGTGGGAATCAAAAATGACGGGCACGGTGATCGTGGTCATGGGCGGTGCGCCGACTGTTCCGACCCAGGGTTTATAGCGCCATTGGCGGAGTGCCTGCTCCACTGCTGCGGCGAGCTGCGGATGCCCGCTCTCGATCGCCCTAGCTTCACGAACCTGCCCGTCGGATTTGATCCACAGCTGGGCGCGGACCTTGCCTGCGTAGCGGGTCTTGACCAGCTCAGGCGGAAAAACCGGTGTCGGCGTGTATATCGGCACCAGAAATGGCTCTGCAGCGCCTGCGTGAGGGGCCAGTGATGCGGCAATCATGAACGCGGTCATTCTCATTGTTGTAGGGGCTCATCGTCGTGGTGCACCTCCAGGGCGCAGTGATGACGATGGTAAGAACCTGCCGACATATCAGTCAGCACACGACTTCCGATACGCCTGTAGGACCCATCCCAAATACTTGAAACACCTTTAAACATTTGCGCAATGTTCGTAAAAGAACAGCCGATCGCCTGCATTTCCTATAAGGAATCAGCCCGAAGGCACTGCTTTTTTCTGTAATGAAAATGTAATATTCGCATTCGCAAAAACAACAACAATCAGGAGCTTCTCCATGTTTGGGTTTTTCCGCCCTGCCAGGCATCAGGCACCCCTTCCCGAAGAAAAGGTCGACAGTACCTATCGCCGTCTGCGCTGGCAGATCTTCGCAGGCATCTTTATCGGTTACGCGGGTTACTACCTGCTGCGCAAGAATTTCTCGCTGGCGATGCCGTATCTGATCGACGAAGGCTATACGCGTGGCCAGCTGGGCGTGGCGATGTCTGCCATTGCGATTGCCTACGGCTTGTCGAAATTCCTCATGGGCATCGTTTCGGATCGCTCCAACCCGCGTTACTTCCTGCCGTTCGGCCTGCTGGTCTCTGCGGGGATCATGTTCATCTTCGGCTTCGCGCCGTGGGCGACGTCCAGTGTCACGATCATGTTCGTGCTGCTGTTCATCAATGGCTGGGCACAGGGCATGGGCTGGCCGCCGAGCGGGCGGACGATGGTCCACTGGTGGTCGCAGAAAGAGCGCGGCGGTGTGGTGTCGGTGTGGAACGTGGCGCACAACGTCGGCGGCGGTTTGATCGGCCCACTGTTCCTGCTCGGCATGGGCTGGACCAACGACTGGCATGCGGCGTTTTACGTGCCGGCGGCGGTTGCATTGCTGGTCGCGGTGTTCGCCTTCGCGACCATGCGTGACACACCGCAATCGGTCGGCCTGCCGCCTATCGAGCACTACAAGAACGATTATCCGGAAGGCTACGATGCCAGCCACGAAGAAGAATTCAGCGCCAGGGAAATCTTCATCAAGTACGTGCTGCGCAACAAATTCCTGTGGTACATCGCCATGGCCAACGTGTTCGTTTACCTGCTGCGCTACGGCGTGCTGGACTGGGCACCGACCTATCTGAAAGAAGCCAAGCACTTCACGGTCGACAAGACCTCATGGGCCTATTTCCTCTACGAGTGGGCGGGCATTCCGGGCACGCTGCTGTGCGGCTGGATGTCGGACAAGATCTTCAAGGGCAATCGCGGCCTGACCGGCATGGTGTTCATGCTTCTGGTGACCATCGCCACGCTGGTGTACTGGCTGAACCCTGAAGGCAATCCGACCGTCGACATGATCGCCCTGGTGTCCATCGGCTTCCTGATCTACGGCCCGGTGATGCTGATCGGCCTGCAGGCGCTGGAACTGGCGCCGAAGAAGGCAGCAGGCACGGCGGCAGGTTTTACCGGGCTGTTCGGCTATCTGGGCGGGTCGGTCGCGGCCAGCGCGGCAATGGGCTACACGGTTGACCACTTCGGCTGGGATGGCGGCTTCGTGCTGTTGATCGGCGCGTGCATTCTGGCGATGGTGTTCCTTGCGCCGACGCTGCGGCACAAGCAGGTCGCCAGCACGTCCCGCGACATCAAAGGCTGATCAGGCAGTCTCTGACTTGCAGCGCTTGAGCCGCGCCTCCAGATTCAGGTCTGGCATGGCGTGGCTACGCAGGGCCTTGGCGGTCTGCTCCACGTACTCGCGGGTGGTTCCATAGCGTCCTCTGGCGCTGGCGAGCACCTGGCTCAGCACGCTGTCCGGCAGGTTGCCTGCGTAGCTGGGCAGATGCCGCTCGAGCACGAAGCCCAGCGCCTGCACCTTCCGGCCATCTTCAAGGCGGCAATTGAGCCAGTGCGGGCGATACGAGGGGTACGGCATCTCGCGCTCCCACAAGGCCAGCAGCGATTTTTCCAGGCACTCATCCGGCAGACGATAGGCAAAGCCGGTGCATGAACCGCCACGGTCCAGACCAAATACCAGCCCCGGGACTTCCGGCGTGCCACGGTGTTCGTGCGACCAAAGGTAAAGCCCGCGGTGATAACCGTGCACTCGGGCGCGCTGGCTCTCCACGGCGGTGCACTCGGGACGCCAGATCAGTGAGCCGTAAGCGAACAGCCAGACCGGGCCGCCCTTGTGACGACGCATGGTGGCGTTCATGGATGCGAGCAACTGCTCGCGGGTAAGCTGTGGGCCCATATCGATAACGGGCGGGTACGTCAGGCCAAGGCCGTCATGCACTGCAACGGCCAACTCGTTGATTGGGTTCTCCATTTGCCTCCCTGACAGTCTGACTGTCAGTTTTTACCGAGCCCCGCCGACTCGCTCGTGGTTGAGCGGCATCAGGGTGTCGTGGTTCGGTTGTTGCCACAGGCCAAGGGCCTGCCGTTACTAAAGTTTGCCTGGCGACGAACAGGCGTCGCCATCGGTTGTAATCAGTTAAAGCAATTTACACTCCACTCATGCAGCCGTCAGTCCGTCATTACGGACGCGGTGCGTAGGCGAATACGTCTGCGCGCATCTGATGGGCATCCATTCCGGCGTCGACCAGAGCGTCCAGCGTTCCGTAGATCATCGCTGGAGAGCCGCTGGCGTAGACGTGGACGGCCGACAGGTCCTTGATGTCCTCGCAAACCGCCTCGTGCAGCAGACCGCAACGCCCCTCCCAGCCGCACAGGTCGCTGACAACCTTGTGCAGGAACAGGTTCGGCAGTTTCGCCCACTCATCCCAATGGCTGACTTGGTAGAAATCTTCGGGACGACGCACGCCCCAGTAAAGGTGCACGGGATGACTGAAGCCTGTGGAGCGACAGTGTTCCAACAAACTGTTCATTTGCGCCATGCCCGTACCGGCCGCGATCAGCACCAGCGGCCCGTCCGGCAGCTCTGCAAGGTGAGTGTCGCCAAAGGGCAGCTCGACCCGTGCCATGCGGTTGCGTTGCAGCTGCTCGATCAGGCTGCGCGCACTGTCTTCACGAGCCAGTACGTGCAGCTCCAGGTCGCGACCGCTGTGCGGCGCCGATGCGATGGAAAACGCCGACTTCTCGCCGTTCTCGCGCTCGATCATCAGGTACTGCCCGGCGTGATAACGCGGTGGCTTGCCGGCCGGCGCGCGCAGGCCGACCCGCCAGACATCACCACCCACCTCGACACATTCGCTCAACTGGCAGGCAAAGCTGCGCACCGGCAGTTCACCCTTGGCCAGCACGCCATCCCACAGCACCACACACTCAGTCAGCGGCTCGGCCACACAGGTGTGAATTTCGCCGTGATCGAGCGTCTGCCCCGACTGCATCACACGGCCCTCGACCAGCAGAGCCGAACAGACATGGCAGTTGCCATTGCGACAACTCTGCGGGCACTCGTAACCCAGACGCTGTGCAGCATCGAGTATCCGCTCGCCCGGCAGGGTTTCCAGCACCGCACCTGATGGCTGCAAGGTTACGCGCATCAATCTATTCCCAACTGAGTCCAGATTTCATCCACCCGGCGTGTGGTGGCTTCGTCCTTGACGATCGCCCTGCCCCACTCGCGACTGGTCTCACCTGGCCATTTGTTCGTGGCATCCAACCCCATTTTCGATCCCAGGCCGGACACCGGCGAGGCGAAATCGAGGTAATCGATGGGCGTGTTGTCGATCATGACCGTGTCGCGCTTGGGGTCCATGCGCGTGGTGATGGCCCAGATCACGTCATTCCAGTCCCGTGCATTGATATCGTCGTCGGTGACGATCACGAACTTGGTGTACATGAACTGGCGCAAGAACGACCAGACGCCCAGCATCACGCGCTTGGCATGGCCGGGATACTGCTTCTTGATGGTCACCACCGCCATGCGGTACGAGCAACCCTCGGGCGGCAGGTAGAAATCGACGATTTCCGGGAACTGCTTTTGCAGAATCGGCACGAACACTTCGTTCAGCGCGACGCCCAGAATCGCCGGCTCATCAGGCGGACGACCGGTGTAGGTGCTGTGGTAAATCGGCTTGATGCGGTGCGTGATGCGCTCGACGGTCAGCACCGGAAAGCTGTCGACTTCGTTGTAATAGCCGGTGTGGTCGCCGTAAGGCCCCTCGTCGGCCATCTCGCCCGGATGAATCACCCCTTCGAGCACGATCTCGGCGCTGGCCGGGACTTGCAGATTGCTGCCACGGCACTTGATCAGCTCGGTGCGCGAGCCACGCAGCAGCCCGGCAAAGGCATATTCGGACAAGCTGTCCGGTACCGGCGTCACCGCACCAAGAATGGTCGCCGGGTCCGCGCCCAGTGCGACGGCGACCGGATAAGGCTCGCCAGGATGCTTGACGCACCAGTCGCGGAAGTCCAGCGCACCACCGCGATGGCTGAGCCAGCGCATGATGATCTTGTTGCGACCGATGACCTGCTGGCGATAGATGCCGAGGTTCTGGCGCTCCTTGTTCGGACCTTTGGTGACGGTCAGGCCCCAGGTGATCAGCGGCGCGACATCACCCGGCCAGCAGGTCTGCACGGGCAGCATGCCGAGGTCGACGTCATCGCCTTCGATGACGACCTCCTGGCACGGTGCATCCTTGACGACCTTTGGTGCCATGGCGATGACCTTGCGGAAGATCGGCAGCTTGGACCAGGCGTCCTTCAAACCCTTGGGTGGCTCAGGCTCTTTGAGAAACGCCAGCAGCTTGCCGATTTCACGCAGCTCACTGACCGCTTCGGCGCCCATGCCCATGGCTACGCGCTCCGGCGTGCCGAACAGGTTGCCCAGCACCGGGATATCAAAACCAACCGGTTTTTCGAACAGCAGGGCCGGGCCCTTGGCACGCAAGGTACGGTCACAGATTTCAGTCATTTCCAGCACAGGCGAGATCGGCATCTGGATGCGTTTCAACTCTCCGCGCTGCTCAAGCTGCTGCACGAAATCCCTAAGATCTTTGAATTTCATTAACCCGGCCATTTATCCAATAGACGCACATCGTACCTGCTCCAGCCCTTCAAGGCAGCTAATCGGCGGCATGCAGGCAAAAAAAATGGTGCCCCGAAGGGCACCATTTTTTGTTTCAGCCTGCCCGTTACTTGCGTTTCATGGACAGGAAGAACTCGTCGTTGGTCTTGGTCTGCTTGAGCTTGTCGATCAGGAACTCGATAGCCGCGACTTCGTCCATCGGGTGCAGCAGCTTGCGCAGAATCCACATGCGCTGCAGCTCGTCATCAGCGGTCAACAGCTCTTCACGGCGTGTGCCGGAGCGGTTGATGTTGATGGCCGGGAACACGCGCTTCTCTGCGATCTTACGATCCAGAGGCAGCTCCATGTTGCCAGTACCCTTGAACTCTTCGTAGATCACTTCATCCATCTTCGAACCGGTTTCAACCAGTGCGGTGGCGATGATGGTCAACGAGCCGCCTTCTTCGATGTTACGCGCAGCACCGAAGAAACGCTTTGGCTTCTCGAGTGCATGAGCGTCGACACCACCGGTCAATACCTTGCCGGAGCTCGGGATGACGGTGTTGTAGGCACGAGCCAGACGGGTGATGGAGTCGAGCAGGATAACGACGTCTTTCTTGTGCTCGACCAGGCGCTTGGCCTTCTCGATCACCATTTCGGCAACCTGTACGTGACGGGTTGGCGGTTCGTCGAATGTCGAGGCAACCACTTCGCCGCGCACGGTGCGCTGCATCTCGGTCACTTCTTCCGGGCGCTCGTCGATCAGCAGAACGATCAGATGCACTTCCGGGTTGTTACGCGTGATGTTCGACGCGATGTTCTGCAGCATGATGGTCTTGCCCGCCTTCGGCGGAGCAACGATCAGACCACGCTGGCCTTTACCGATCGGTGCGCACAGATCGATCACACGACCGGTCAGGTCTTCGGTGGAGCCGTTACCGGCTTCCATCTTCATGCGGATCGTCGGGAACAACGGCGTCAGGTTTTCGAACAGAATCTTGTTCTTGGCGTTTTCCGGACGGTCGTAGTTGATCGTGTCGACCTTGAGCAGAGCGAAATAACGCTCGCCTTCCTTGGGTGGACGGATCTTGCCAACGATGGTGTCGCCGGTACGCAGGTTGAAGCGGCGGATCTGGCTGGGGGAGACATAGATGTCATCCGGGCCGGCCAGGTAGGAAGCGTCTGCAGAGCGCAGGAAACCGAAGCCGTCCTGGAGAATCTCCAGCACGCCATCACCGGATATTTCCTCGCCACTTTTGGCGTGCCGTTTGAGCAGGGAGAAAATGACGTCCTGCTTGCGCGAACGGGCCATATTCTCAATGCCAGCCTGTTCGGCCATTTCGAGCAATTCGGTAATCGGCTTTTGCTTGAGTTCAGTCAGGTTCATATGGGGAATGACGTAATCATGTATGGAGGGGGAAATTAAGCTTTTGGCTTAATGAGGCCGCGCCGCAGAGAAGGCGACAGGATCGCGTACTAAATCGAAAGGAGAGCGTCGGCGACGGCTAGCAGGGGGCAACGGAGAAGCCGTTGCGGGGCCGAATGTACCACCTGATTTTCCAGGCGTCTAGTACGACACCCGAAAAAAACCCCGCGATTTGCGGGGCTTTGAAACGCCTCAGATGTTGGCGTCGAGGAACGCAGCCAGCTGCGACTTCGACAGGGCGCCGACTTTGGTCGCTTCAACATTGCCGTTCTTGAACAGCATCAGCGTAGGGATACCGCGAACACCATGCTTGGCAGGAGTGTCCTGGTTTTCATCGATGTTCAACTTGGCAACAGTCAGCTTGCCTTCGTAGGTGCTGGCGATTTCGTCCAGAACCGGGGCAATCATTTTGCAAGGGCCACACCATTCAGCCCAATAGTCAACAAGCACAGGACCCTGAGCCTTGAGTACTTCGGCTTCAAAGGTGGCGTCGGTGACGTGTTTGATAAGGTCGCTACTCATGGAAGTCTCCGAGTTCATAGGCTAAAAACGACGCTCATCATAGCGGGCCTCAGGTGATTCAGGAAGCGAAGGTTCATTGAGTCTGACTATGATGAGCCATGACTGCAGTTATGGCCGGCGTTCAGTTGGCGGGCGAAACGAACACGATACCGGTGCGCAGTGCCGCGCCACGAATATGGTCCTGCATGGCCTTTTGCGCAGGCCCTGACGCATGTCGGGCCAGCGCGCGAAGGATCTTGCGGTGCTCCTGCCAGGTTTCCATGACCCTGGCCGCCCGGATGAACGGCATCTTCTGGCTTTCCAGAAAGATGTCGGCCCCGGCAGTCACGATCCCGAGCATCGCCTGATTGCCGCTGGCGACCAGAATGTGCCGATGAAACTCGAAGTCGAGCCGCGCCGCAGCCTCGAAGTCACCGGCACGCAGCTCCAGGCGCATGGCTTCGACGTTGTCCTCCAGCACATCCCGCTCGTCGGCGGTCAGGGTCACCGCTGCCATTCCCGCAGCAAAACCTTCCAGTGCATAGCGCAACTGAAAGGTGTCGGCCGGGGAAACCTGAGCTTCATAAGGCCAGGAAAAACCACCTGTGCGCTGTTCTGGTTCAGAAATCGACTGCACGAAGACGCCTTTGCCGGGCTGGACACTGACTACTCCGAGTGCGCTGAGCGATGACAAGGCTTCACGCAAGGACGCCCGACTGACCCCCAGCAAAACCGCCAGATCGCGTTGCGACGGCAGGCTCTCGCCGGGCTTGTACCCTTGCTCGGCGATCAATTTGCGAATGGCCCGGAGGGCTGATTCGGGTACTGCGAGTGAAGTGTGCGGCATCACTGTTCAGGCCAGTCAGTCCAGTAAAAATCCCTTTTATCGCCATCTCGAACATTCGGCAAGCGACGCCCAGCACTGGGGCAGCAAGGCTTTAAAGCGCGCCAAAGCAGGGCGAGGCCTCCTCCAACTGGTCAGACCAGTAAGACCATAAATGCGCTGCAAACCTTGATTCATGGCAGGTAATGACCGAATGGCATGCGCTGTGCACTGGAGACAGGCCAACACCTTTCGTTTCGCCCGGAGACTTCATATGACCAAGCGTTACAGCGCCCTGCTTACTGCACTGTTTGCCAGTCTGATGCTGAGCCAGACACCCGCCCACGCCAACGGCCTGGACGACGTTGTAGCGCGCGGCACCCTCAAGGTGGCCGTTCCGCAGGACTTCCCGCCATTCGGCTCGATCGGCCCCGACATGAAACCGCGCGGCCTGGACATCGACACCGCACAACTGCTGGCCGACAAGCTGAAGGTCAAGCTGGAACTGACCCCGGTCAACAGCACCAACCGCATTCCGTTCCTGACCACCGGCAAGGTCGACCTGGTGATCTCCAGCCTGGGCAAGAACCCGGACCGCGAAAAAGTCATCGACTTCTCACGCGCCTATGCACCGTTCTACCTGGCGGTATTCGGTCCACCTGATTCGCCGGTCAAGGACATCGCTGACCTGAAAGGCAAGACCATCAGCGTCACCCGTGGTGCTATCGAAGACATCGAGCTGTCGAAAGTGGCTCCGGAAGGCGCGGTCATCAAGCGCTTCGAAGACAACAACTCCACCATCGCAGCCTATCTGGCCGGTCAGACCGACCTGATTGCCAGCGGCAACGTGGTGATGGTCGCGATCAGCGAGCGCAATCCCAAGCGCATCCCGGCACTGAAAGTGAAACTCAAGGACTCGCCCGTGTATGTCGGCGTGAACAAGGGTCAGCCGGAACTGTTGGGCAGGGTCGATGAGATTCTGAATGCCGCCAAGGCTGACGGCTCGCTGGAAAATGCTTCCCAGAAATGGCTGAAGCAACCGCTGCCTGCCGATCTCTGATCACTGCTTTCCGGTAACAGGATTCACCAATGGCTTATCACTTCGACTTTACACCGGTCCTGCAGAGCATCGATCTGCTGTTGCGCGGGGCTTTGTTCACGCTGGAACTGACGGCCATTGGCACCCTGCTGGGCGTCAGTCTCGGTATTGTCGGTGCCGTCGTGAGGGCCTGGAAGATTCAGCCTTTTGCGACGATCTTTGCCATCTATGTCGAGCTGATCCGCAACACACCGTTTCTGGTCCAGCTGTTCTTCATTTTCTTCGGTCTGCCGTCGCTGGGCGTGCAGATCACGGAATGGCAGGCAGCGGTGCTGGCGATGGTCATCAACCTGGGTGCCTACTCGACCGAAATCGTGCGGGCGGGTATCCAGGCGATTCCCAAGGGTCAGCTTGAAGCGTCGGCTGCGCTGGCAATGAACCGTTACGAAGCCTTTCGCCACGTGGTGCTGGTTCCGGCGTTGGGCAAGGTCTGGCCGGCACTGAGCAGCCAGATCATCATCGTCATGCTGGGCTCGTCGGTCTGCTCGCAGATTGCCACTGAAGAACTGAGCTTCTTTGCCAACTTCATTCAGTCACGCAACTTCCGCTCGTTCGAAACCTACATTGTGACCACGCTGATCTACCTGGCCATGGCGCTGCTGATCCGGCAACTGCTGGCCTGGATCGGGCGTCGCTACATCTCGAGGAACAGCTGATGGATTTCACCCTCTGGGACATCGTGCGCAATCTGCTGATCGGCCTGCAATGGACCGTGGCCTTGTCGCTGGTGGCCTTCATCGGCGGCGGGCTGATCGGCTTGCTGATCATGGGCATGCGCACCTCGGAGAAATCCGGCCCGCGCGTGACCGCGAAACTCTATATAGAACTGTTTCAGGGCACGCCGCTGTTGATGCAGTTGTTTCTAGTGTTCTTCGGCGTCGCCCTGATGGGCATGAACATTTCGCCCTGGGCTGCGGCGGCACTGGCCTTGACGCTGTTTACCAGCGCCTACCTTGCGGAAATCTGGCGTGGCTGCGTCGAATCGATTTCCAAGGGCCAGTGGGAAGCATCCGCGAGCCTGGCGCTAACCCCATTCGAGCAGATGCGTTACGTGATTCTGCCGCAGGCGTTGCGCATCGCGGTCGCGCCGACGGTCGGCTTTTCCGTGCAGGTGGTCAAAGGCACTGCAGTGACGTCGATCATCGGTTTCACCGAACTGACCAAGACAGGCAGCATGCTGGCCAACGCTACGTTCGAACCTTTCATGGTCTATGGCTTCGTTGCTCTGGGCTACTTCATCCTGTGCTACCCCTTGTCGCTGTGCGCGCGCCATCTGGAAAGGAGACTGCATGCCTCTGCTTAGAATTTCCGCCCTGCATAAATACTATGGCGATCATCACGTACTCAAAGGCATCGATCTGTCGGTCGAAGAAGGCCAGGTCGTGGCGATCATCGGTCGCAGCGGCTCGGGCAAAAGCACCCTGTTGCGCACGCTCAACGGTCTGGAGTCGATCAACGATGGTGTGATCGAGGTCGATGGCGAATACCTGGACGCCGCGCGCGCTGACCTGCGCACGCTGCGCCAGAAGGTCGGCATGGTGTTCCAACAGTTCAACCTGTTCCCGCACCTGAGCGTGGGTGAGAACGTCATGCTTGCGCCGCAGGTCGTGCAGAAAGTACCGAAGGCCGAGGCCGCCAAACTGGCGAGGAAGATGCTCGAACGCGTCGGGCTGGGCGAGAAGTTCGACGCCTTCCCGGATCGCCTGTCCGGTGGTCAACAGCAACGCGTAGCGATTGCCCGAGCGCTGGCGATGTCGCCCAAGGTATTGCTGTGCGACGAAATCACCTCGGCACTGGACCCGGAGCTGGTCAACGAAGTGCTCAGCGTGGTGCGCCAGTTGGCAGCCGATGGCATGACCCTGATCATGGTCACCCACGAAATGCGCTTCGCGCGTGAAGTGGGTGACAAGCTGGTGTTCATGCACCAGGGCAAGGTGCACGAAGTGGGCGATCCGAAAGAACTCTTCGCCAACCCGAAAACCCCGGAACTGGCGAACTTCATCGGCACAGTGGAGCACGCCTGAGGCTGGACCTGGAAGCAGAGCGTCCGGAACGGCATGCGCACGCGGTGCATCGATAGTGGTCTTGCGCGCACCTATCGTTCCTCACGCTCCGCGTGGGAATGCAGTTCGTGACGCTCTGCGTCACAGCTACATGCTGTATCGGACTGGACAGAAATCTTGGTGGGAGTGAGCTTGCTCACGAAGACTTTGGTCCAAACGCCATATTTTCAAGGGCTGCACCGGCCTCTTCGCGAGCAAGCTCGCTCCCACGAAGACTTGTGTGTAACGCTGAGCGCGGAGCATGTTGCGGGCACTTATCGTTCCTCACGCTCCGCGTGGGAATGCATTTCGTAACGCTCCGCGTCACAGCTACATGCTGTATCGGGCTGGACAGAGATCTTGGTGGGAGTGAGCTTGCTCACGAAGACTTTGGTCCAAACGCCATATTTTCAGGGGCTGCACCGGCCTCTTCGCGAGCAAGCTCGCTCCCACGAAGACTGTGTATTACGCTGAGCGCGGCGCATGTTGCGGGCACTTATCGTTCCTCACGCTCCGCGTGGGAATGCATTTCGTGACGCTCCGCGTCACAGCTACATGCTGTATCGGACTGGACAGAAATCTTCGTGGGAGTGAGCTTGCTCACGAAGACTTTGGTCCAAACGCCATATTTTCAGGGGCTGCACCGGCCTCTTCGCGAGCAAGCTCGCTCCCACGAAGACTGTGTATTACGCTGAGCGCGGAGCATGTTGCGGGCACTTATCGTTCCTCACGCTCCGCGTGGGAATGCAGTTCGTGACGCTCTGCGTCACAGCTACATGCTGTATCGGGCTGGACAGAAATCATGGTGGGAGTGAGCTTGCTCACGAAGGCTTTGGTCCAAACGCCATATTTTCAGGGGCTGCACCGGCCTCTTCGCGAGCAAGCTCGCTCCCCCGAAGACTTGTGTGTAACGCTGAGCGCGGAGCATGTTGCGGGCACTCATCGTTCCTCACGCTCCGCGTGGGAATGCATTTCGTGACGCTCCGCGTCACAGCTACATGCTGTATCGGGCTGGACAGAAATCTTGGTGGGAGTGAGCTTGCTCACGAAGACTTTGGTCCAAACGCCATATTTTCAGGGGCTGCACCGGCCTCTTCGCGAGCAAGCTCGCTCCCACGAAGACGTGTGTGTGTGTAACGATGAGCGCGGAGCATGTTGCGGGCACTCATCGTTCCTCACGCTCCGCGTGGGAATGCATTTCGTGACGCTCCGCGTCACAGCTACATGCTGTATCGGGCTGGACAGAAATCTTGGTGGGAGTGAGCTTGCTCACGAAGACTTTGGTCCAAACGCCATATTTTCAGGGGCTGCACCGGCCTCTTCGCGAGCAAGCTCGCTCCCACGAAGACTGTGTATTACGCTGAGCGCGGCGCATAGACACGATGGCGTTCTTAGGGATACCTCTCGTTCCGCACGCTTTAGCGTGGCAATGCATTTTGGTGAAGCTCTGCGTCACATGGCATTGATAGCCATACGCCACGCGCGCGAGTAATACCGGGTATTTCCGGTGCCTGAACAGCTTCGCGTTGGCGGCAAGCATGGATCGTGGCACGATGGTCCGGTTATCGAACCGGATTTCCTGACCATGCCGCACTCAACACCCAAGAATTTTTCACTGATCGCCGCTATCGACCTGGGCTCCAACAGCTTTCATATGGTTGTGGCAAAAGCCAATCAGGGCGAGATTCGCATTCTTGAGCGCCTGGGCGAGAAGGTGCAGTTGGCCGCTGGCATCGACGAAGAGCGCCAGCTGACCGAAGAATCCATGCAACGCGGTCTCGACTGCCTGAAACGTTTCGCCCAGTTGATCAACGGGCTGCCGCTCGGTGCGGTACGCATCGTGGGCACCAATGCCCTGCGCGAGGCGCGTAACCGCAACGACTTCATTCACCGCGCCGAAGAAATCCTCGGCCACCCGGTGGAAGTGATTTCCGGCCGCGAGGAAGCGCGCCTCATTTATCTGGGCGTCTCCCACACGCTGGCCGATACCCCAGGCAAACGTCTGGTCGCCGACATCGGCGGCGGCAGTACCGAATTCATCATCGGCCAGCGCTTCGAGCCGCTGCTGCGTGAAAGCCTGCAGATGGGCTGCGTGAGTTTTACCCAGCGCTACTTCCGCGACGGCAAGGTGACACCGGCCCGTTATGCTCAGGCCTACACCGCTGCCCGTCTGGAAATCATGAGCATCGAACACGCACTGCATCGCCTCAAGTGGGATGAAGCGATTGGTTCGTCAGGCACCATTCGTGCTATTGGCCTGGCGCTCAAGGCCAATGGTTACGGCGCTGGCGAGGTCAACGCCGAAGGGCTGGCCTGGCTCAAGCGCAAGCTGTTCAAGCTGGGTGATGTGGAAAAGATCGACTTCGACGGCATCAAGCCCGACCGTCGCGCCATTTTCCCCGCAGGCCTGGCGATTCTCGAAGCCATCTTCGACGCCCTCGAACTCAAGCGCATGGATCACTGCGAAGGCGCCCTGCGTGAAGGCGTGCTGTATGACCTGATGGGCCGCCATCATCATGAAGACGTCCGTGAGCGTACGCTCAGCTCGCTGATGGAGCGTTATCACGTCGATCTGGAACAGGCGGCACGCGTCGAAGCCAAGGCGCTGCACGCACTGGAGCAAGTCGCCGAGAGCTGGGAATTACAGCACGAGAGCTACGCCGAACTGCTGAGCTGGGCGGCCAAGGTGCACGAAATCGGCCTGGACATCGCCCACTATCACTACCACAAGCACGGCGCGTACCTGATCGAGCACTCCGACCTGGCCGGTTTCTCACGCGAAGACCAGCAAATGCTCGCACTGCTGGTGCGCGGTCATCGCCGTAATATTCCCAAGGACAAGTTCGCCGATTTCGGCGACGAAGGCATCAAGCTGATTCGCTTGTGCGTGCTGTTGCGCTTTGCGATTCTGTTTCACCACATTCGCGGCACCCAAGAGATGCCACGTGTGGTGTTGCGTGCCGACGGCCCGAATCTGGACGCCGAATTCCCGAAAGGCTGGCTGGACAACAACCAGCTGACTCAGGCCGACTTCGCCCTGGAAGCGGAGTGGCTGACCCGAGTCGGCATCGTCTTCAGCGTACGCTGAGGACCGGGTTGCTCAGGCGCTCCAAAAGGGTCGCCTGGGCGCTTCGCGGGTTCTGATTACCGGTCGGCGTGCTGCGCACGTAACGCCCGTCCGGCTGCAACAGCCAGCTGTGGGTGTTGTCGGTCAGATAGCTTTCCAGTTCCTTTTTCACACGCAGAATCAACTTCTTGCCTTCCACCGGGAAGCAGGTCTCGACGCGCTTGTCGAGGTTGCGCTCCATCCAGTCGGCACTCGACAGGAACATCTGCTCGTCGCCGCCGTTGAGGAAGTAGAACACTCGCGTGTGTTCCAGGAAGCGGCCGATGATCGAGCGCACATGGATATTGTGCGAAACCCCGGCGATGCCCGGACGCAGGCAGCACATGCCGCGCACCACCAGATCGATGCGCACACCGGACTGGCTGGCCTTGTACAACGCCCGGATGATCTTCGGATCGGTCAGCGAGTTGAACTTGGCGATGATGTGCGCAGGCT
>Ga0308164_10001984_pt1 | contig 21641 bp, 19 predicted proteins | sample PhyTR2_FD_201031 | JGI IMG/M metagenome (GOLD analysis project Ga0308164, IMG submission 201031) | Phyllosphere microbial communities from UC Gill Tract Community Farm, Albany, California, United States - DLSLT.R2 | ecosystem: Host-associated > Plants > Phyllosphere > Unclassified | place: USA... | reverse complement strand
AATTTTAAGCCGCCATCATCATGACCCAACGCCTGATCCTCGCCTCCAACAACGCCGGCAAACTCAAGGAATTCAACGAACTGCTGTCCACCGTGGGCTTCTCGGTCCACGCCCAGGGCGAGTACGATGTGCCGGAAGCGGACGAGCCATTTCACACTTTCGTGGAAAACGCGCTGCAAAAAGCCCGTCACGCAGCCCGCATCACGGGCTTGCCGGCGCTGGCCGACGATTCGGGCGTGTGCATCAACGCGCTGGGCGGCGCGCCCGGCGTGTACTCGGCGCGCTTTGCCGGCGAACCGAAGTCCGATGCCCGCAATAACGAAAAAATGGTGGCCGACCTGGCCAGCCACGCCGACAAGTCCGCGTACTACTACTGCGTGCTGGTGTTCGTGCGCCACGCCGACGATCCGCAACCGATCATCGCCGACGGCCGCTGGAATGGCGAAATGCTCGATGCTCCGCGCGGCAGCGGCGGTTTCGGCTACGACCCGTACTTCTATATTCCCGCACTTGGCAAGTGCGCCGCCGAGCTCACGTCTGACGAAAAGAACGCGTTGTCGCACCGTGGCCAGGCCCTGCGCGCGCTGGTAGAGAAACTGAAATGATCCCGATTAAAATCGCTGGCGCCACCGGCAAGCAAGGCAGCAAGAATGGCAGCCAACCCGGCGCACCGGCCGCCGCCGACCTGGGCGACGCCGCCGGCGTCGCCCTCAAGTACCTGAAAAGCGGTTCGCTCAATCTGACGGCGCTGCCGCCGCTGTCGCTGTACATCCATTTCCCGTGGTGCGTGCGCAAGTGCCCGTACTGCGACTTCAATTCGCACGAAGCGAAAGAGGGCGGCGCCTTCCCCGAGCAGGAGTACCTGGACGCGCTGCGCCTTGACCTGGAAATGGCGCTGCCGCTGATCTGGGGCCGCAAGATTTACACGATCTTCATCGGCGGCGGCACGCCTAGCCTGATGTCGGCCGCCGGCCTCGATCGGCTGCTGTCCGACGTGCGCACCCTGCTGCCGCTCGACAGCGACGTCGAAATCACCATGGAAGCCAACCCCGGCACCTTCGAAGCCGAGAAATTCCGCGCGTACCGCGCCAGCGGCATCAACCGCCTGTCGATCGGCATCCAGAGTTTTAACGGCCGCCACCTGAAGGCGCTGGGGCGCATCCACGACGACGGCGAAGCGAAACGCGCGGTGGAAATCGCGCTCGACAACTTCGACAATTTCAACCTCGACCTGATGTACGCGCTGCCGTCGCAAACCCTGGAGGAAGCGCGCGAAGATATCGAAACCGCGATCGCGTTCAAGCCGCCGCATCTTTCGCTGTACCATCTGACGATGGAACCGAACACGCTGTTCGCCAAGTATCCGCCAGCGCTGCCCGACGACGACGCCAGCGCCGACATGCAGGACATGATCGCCGAGATCACGGCGGCCAACGGCTACGGCCACTACGAAGTGTCGGCGTATGCGAAAGAGGGCAAGCGCGCGCGCCACAACCTCAATTACTGGGAATTCGGCGACTACCTCGGCATCGGCGCCGGTGCCCACTCGAAGCTGTCGTTCCCGCACCGGGTGCTGCGCCAGGCCCGCTACAAGCAGCCGCGCGCGTACATGGACCAGGCCAAACTGGGTGCGCCGGTGCAGGAAGAACACGAGATCGCGCGCGAAGACATGGGTTTCGAATTCATGCTCAACACGCTGCGCCTGCGCGGCGGTTTCGATCCCAACCTGTTTGCCGAGCGTACCGGCATGACCATCAACGCCATCGAAAAGACCCTGAACGCGGCCGAAGCCAAGGGCCTGATCTACCGCGACTATAAAATCATCCGGCCGACGGAACTCGGTCAGCGCTTCCTCAACGATTTACAGGAAATGTTCCTGGGGGCTTGAGTTGACCGTTTGTCGTAACATTGTCGTCCCCGCGTAAGGCGGGGATCCAATTCATGCGTTAATACTGGATTCCCGCCTGCGCGGGAATGACGGCATGACCGCCAACTGGCGGCTGGCTGGCTTCCCGCCTGTGTAGCCTTCCTCGAGCCGGAACGACGACGCCACTTCCGCCAGCCGCTCGGCCTGGTCCTGCATGCTGGCCGCCGCTGCTGCCGCTTCTTCCACCAGCGCCGCGTTTTGCTGGGTCACCTGGTCCATCTGCGTGATCGCCATGTTCACTTGGTCGATGCCCACGCTTTGCTCGGCGCTGGCCGAGGTGATCTCGCCCATGATGTCGGTGACGCGGCGCACGCTGGCCACCACGTCGTCCATGGTGCTGCCGGCCTGCTGCACGAGTTTGGAGCCGATATCCACCTGGTCTACCGAGTTGCCGATCAATTCCTTGATTTCCTTGGCTGCCGCCGCCGAGCGCTGCGCCAGGTTGCGCACTTCGGATGCCACCACCGCGAAGCCGCGCCCCTGCTCACCGGCGCGCGCCGCTTCCACGGCCGCGTTCAACGCCAGGATGTTGGTCTGGAACGCGATGCCGTCGATGACGGAAATGATGTCGTAGATCTTGCGCGACGAGTCGTTGATGGTGCCCATGGTGTCGACCACCTGGCCGACGATGGCGCCGCCTTTTTCCGCCACTTCCGACGCCGTCTTGGCCAGCTGGTTGGCCTGCCGCGCGTTGTCGGCGTTCTGGCGCACGGTGGAGGTCAGTTCCTCCATCGACGACGCGGTTTCTTCCAGCGAACTGGCCTGCTCCTCGGTGCGCTGCGACAGGTCCATATTGCCGGCGGCGATTTCGTGCGAGGCGCTGGCAATCGTGCGGGTGCCGGTCTGCACCTGGCTCACCACCGAACGCAGCGAGTCGTTCATGCCTTTCAGGGCCGTCATCAGTGCGCCGATTTCGGAGCGCTGGGTGGGCGCGTCGAAGCGCGTGGTCAAATCGCCGTTGGCGACGGTGGCAGCGATATCGACGGCGGCCTTGAGCGGCACCGTGATCGAGCGCGAAATAATCCACGCCGCCAGCGAGCCGATGCCCACCATCAGGATGGTGAGCACCAGCAGCAACTGGTTGGCGCGGTCGTTGGCGGCGTCGATCGCGTGCGCGGTATCGTCGATGGCTTTGCGCTGGTGCGCCAGCAAGCCTTCCACTGCCACCGAATAGGCTTTGGCGGCGGGGACGAACTGGCCGGTGAACAGTTTTTCGGCGGCGGCATCGTCGCCGCTCTTGCGCAGGTTGCCCACATCGGTTTTCAGTTGCTGGTAGTTGGCGCGCAGCGTGACGATCTTGTCGAACATAATGCGTTCTTCATCGCTGGCCACCAGTTCCTTGACCTTGCCCATCAACTCGGCGCCGCGCTTGCTGCTGGCGGCAATCACGTCGGCAAACACGGTGGGCAGCGACGCATCCTTGCTGCGGGCAATCAGCTCCGTGCGGGCGATGGCCGAGTACATCAGCACATACCAGTCCGACACCAGGCGCTCCTTGGCCAGCGGCTTTTCCATCATGTCGCGCGTGGCGCTGGCTTGATGGCGTGCATTGACCAGTCCCACGGTGGTAGCGACCACCGCCAGCAGTAAAACAATGGCAAAGGCGATGGCCAGGCGCGTACCGATGCGCGTGTGCGACAGAAAATTCATGTTGGGTCTCCGTTATTAGATGCCGGCTAGCACGCATCAAGTATGCGCCCGGCCGCTGCGGAGGTCACCAGAATTGGCGCTTGTGACTGCCTGGTATGTTGCTATTTGGCATCAATGTGAACCGGCTCAGAATGACAATGTTGCTTTTAAGTCTGGCTGTTCGCACCAGCGCGCAAATGCCTCGGCCATCCGTTCGCTTTCGCCGATCGCATGCAGCCAGTGGCGGATGCGGGTGTCGTGGTGCTGGCCGTAGGCGGTGAAATCCTTGCGGTCCGGCAGCTTGCCGTTGGGCAGGCTGGCAATGAATTCGGGCGAGGGCGAGACCAGGATCACGTTGTCGAGCGCGGTTTCGTGGACAGATGCGCTGACCCGGCGCCATGGCATCGATTTGTCGAGCCAGCCGGGCACGATGTAGTCGGCAAAATGCGGGTACAGCACCAGGCCGGGATCGCGCTGATAGGGCAGGTGCAAGTGATAGTCGATCAGGCCGCCGTCCCAGTGCGGGCCCCGCGGCGCGCCGGCGATGCCGTTGACCGCTTCGAGCACCAGCGGGATCGACCCCGATGCCCGCAACGCATCATGCAGGTTGGCGCCGGTCAGTTCGACGAAGTGGGCGGCAAAGGCGTCGAACGGCGCGCGCAGCCATGCGGCATCGTCGCCTGCGTGATGAAACACCACGCGCTCCATCGCGCTGGCAAGCCGGCGGCGCGCGACGGCGTTGCTGGCGGCGGCCAGCAGAAAACCGGTCAGCTCGCGCCAGCGCACGCCATTGGTGCTGGCTAGCGTGCCGGTGCCGCGCGCGGTAAGAATATTCACATGGTGATGGGGATGCCCGAGCACTTCGGCGCCCCGGCCGTCCAGGAATTCGCCCAGCAGGTTGCTGATGTTCTGGCTGATGTAGGCGGCCGTAACCTTGGCCGGATAACGCTGGTGCGCATACAGGTGCGCCAGCCGGCGGTGCGCCGCCACCGGATCGTCAAACGCGGAAGCGGCCATGCGCCAGGCGCCGATCGACGCCCCGACCAGCTTGCGCGGGCGCGGTGCATCCTTGAGAAAACTGCCGAACAGCCACAGGTCGAGGCCGTTCAGAATCAAGCCCTTGGGCCCGCCCGCTGCAGCGGGCACGATGGCGACATCGGCAGCCCGCAAGCCCTCGGCAGCAATGCGCTCGCGCGCCCGCCGGCCGAGGCGAATAATAATCGGCGACATAAATGACCATTTTAAACTTCGGGGTCAGTGCCGACATTCGGACATTTTGTCCGAATGTCGGCACTGACCCCGAAGTGATTAGCGCATGCCGGAAATAATTTGCTTGAGCTTGCCCGTGTCGGCGCAGAAGGCGCGGATGCCTTCCGACAGCTTTTCGGTGGCCATCTGGTCTTCGTTGAGCTGGAAGCGGAATTTCTTTTCGTCCTGGCTGATCTTGACGATGCCGGCCGAGGGCGCGCTCTCGGCGCTCAATTTGCGCTCGATCTTGCCTTCGGTGTCGGCCAGCTGCTGCAGCAGGTCGGGGCTGATGGTGAGCAGGTCGCAGCCGGCCAGTTCCAGGATTTGCCCGGTGTTGCGGAAGCTCGCGCCCATCACTTCGGTGGTGTAGCCGAACTTGCGGTAGTAGTTATAGATGCGCTTGACCGACTGCACGCCCGGGTCTTCGGCCGGCTCGTAGGCGATGCCGGTCGATTTCTTGTACCAGTCGTAGATGCGGCCCACGAACGGCGAAATCAGTTGTGCGCCGGCCTCGGCGCAGGCAATGGCCTGGCCCAGCGAGAACAGCAGGGTCATGTTGCAGTGGATGCCTTCCTGTTCCAGCACTTGCGCGGCGCGGATGCCTTCCCAGGTGGCGGCCATCTTGATCAGCACGCGCTCGCGGTCGATGCCGGCCGCTTCGTACAGCTTGATCAGTTCACGGCCCTTGGCAATCGAACCCTCGGTATCGAACGACAGGCCGGCGTCGATCTCGGTGGACACGCGGCCCGGGATCACGCGCAGGATCTGCTTGCCGAACGCCACCAGCAGGTGATCGATCGTGTCCGACGTCGAACGGTCGAGGTTGTCGCGCACGGCTTTTTCCAGCAGCGGCTTGTACTCGTCCTTTTGCACGGCTTTCAGGATCAGCGACGGGTTGGTCGTCGCGTCACGCGGGGTGTACGCCTGGATCGACTGGAAATCACCGGTGTCGGCGACCACGGTGGTGAATTGCTTGAGTTGTTCGAGTTGGTTCATGGCGCTGCCCAAGTGAATGATTGCCTTATTGTACTCAAGCGTGGGCAAAGCGGAAAGCAAGCACGCGCTGGGGCGCGATTTTTTTTACGGCACCTGTGCGGCGTTGCGCACAGCGTGCCTAGAACAGCGGCCGTGCGGCCACCAGCCGTGCGATTTCGTCCAGCAGCGCCTCGAACGGTACCGGCTTGCGGAAGAAAGTGTCGTAAGGCAGCACCTCGTCGCGCCGGAGCAGGCCGGCGCTGCACAGGATGAACGGAATGTGGCGGAAATCGGGATCGCTGCGCCACAGCAGGCAGAACTGGGCGCCATCCATTACCGGCATCATGTAATCGGACACCACGATATCGGGCCGCTCGCGCGCGGCAACAATTAACGCTTCCTCGCCATTGCCGGCCGTGCGCACGCGGTAGCCGCGGTACTCGAACAGCATGGTATAGGCCGACAGGACGTCGAACTCGTCGTCCACTACCAGGATCAGCTTGCCGTCCGGGTGTGCGTCAGCGGGGAAGGGGAAGTCGCTCATGGCATCTCTTTTATAGCGCCGGCGTGGGGTGGACTGGCCCCGAAACGGCTTCTTCGATGGCCATGCCCTGGTCGGAAATGACCAGGATGTGGTTGGCGGCGTCGTAGCCGTTTTCGCGTAACTTGAGCACGCCGATCTGGCGGCGGTTGATGCCGTTCACGTCCACGTAGCGCATCAGGATGATGTTTTCAAACAGCATCGATGCAGCGATTTCGCCATCGCCCGGGGTCTGGCCGAAATACGCCAGCTCCTGGGTAAAGAACGTGGTGACATTCCGGCAGCGCAGTTCGTTGACAAAGGCGGCCAGGAACGAGCGCGAGCGGCCCGTGTGCATGACGATTTCGCGCAGGCCGTCGATGCCATCGACCAGCAGGCGCGACACGTTGCGCACCTCCACGTTGCGCAACACGGCTTGCGCCAGGCTGTCGACCAGGATTTCCAGCGGCGGATTCCAGATCACCTGCAGCGCGCCGCTGTCGAAATAGGTGCGGAAGTCGAGCCCGACGCTGGCCGCTTTTTCCAGCAAGGCCAGCGGCGACTCGTAAAAGCCGGCGATCAGGCAGGTTTCGCCGCGCTTCAAGCCTTCGTAAATGAAGTGCATGCCCATCAGGGTTTTGCCCACGCCGGGATTGCCCAGCAGCGCCGTGGTGGACGCCTTGGCAACGCCGCCGTGCGTAAGCCGATCCCAGCCTTCGATACCAAAGCCGAGCCGCTGGCGCGACACTACCGGCATCGCGCGCGACACCGTGCTGGTCGCTTCGAGCCGCGGATAGATGGCCACGCCATCGACGCCCACCTCGAACACGTGGCGCCCGAGCAAGTGCTTGCTGCCGCGCAGCTTGAAGACCTTGATCTCGCGGATCAGATTCAGGCCATGCTCGAACTGGCTCAGCTCGATCAGGCCGTCGACCAGGGTGTTTTCGGAGTCGGCCACATTGCCTTCCGTCGGCGACAGCAGGAACGTGGTGCAGCGCATGGTGGACACCAGCGAGTTCAGCGACAGCATGAACTCCGACAGCGCCACGTCGGACGGCTTGGCGTCGCGCACGGTACGAAAACCATCGATAATCATGATGTCGGGCTGCTGCTCGGCCAGCGAGGCCGCGATCGATTTCAGTAATTGCCGCAAACCGCCCTTCAGCAGGTCGGGGTACGCGCCGAGAAACACGATACGGTCACCGACCAGTCGTTCGTCGAAGAACGAAAAACTGCTCAGGTGGTTCAGCATCTTGCCGTGGGTCTCGGCAATCAGGGTGAGGATCAGGACCTTCTTGCCCTGGTGCGCGTGGTGGTAGCCGATCTGGCAGGCCAGCGTGGTTTTGCCGCTGCCCGCCAGGCCCTGGATCAGGTACAGGCTGTGTGAGGGAAAGCCGCCGCCCAAAATCTGGTCGAAGCCCGGCACGCCGGTTTGCAGTAGCGGTATGCGGGCCGATAAGGCGTTATCGGGGGTAGAACTGGCGGCAGAAAAGGTAGTCATATCCACTCTCACGGGCACTACATGCCACATGTGAATTTCCTAGGATGCAAAATTGCATCCAGAAAATTAAGCACACTGTAGCATAAGGGAAGTATAGGAGTACTGGGGCGGCAGCCATGTGCGACAACACACCGACGCACAGGACCGGTGCAAAATTGTCAAATTATGACATCAACCGATGAACGAGTCGAATTGAAGATCGAATTCCTGCAATGCTTTCTGGGCGTTTTGCATTTTCTTGCGGAAATCCGGACCCCGTTGCAGGGCCAGGCCCACGGCCAGCACATCGATCACGACCAGGTAAGCGAGCCGTGCCGAAATGGGCGTGTAGGGATCGATATTGAAGATCAGGTCGATCGGAATCAGCACCGTGGCCAGGTCCGCCAATGGCGTGCCTGACGGCGCCAGCGCAATCACGTCGGCGCCGCCACGGCGCGCCAGCTTGACCGAACGTACCAGCGACGGGCTGTTGCCGCGCTGCGAAATGGCCACCACGGCGTCGCCGGTGCGCAGCAGGGCGGCAGCAATGCTGTGGATGTGCGGATCGGCATACGCCACGGTGGGTACGCCCGAGCGGAAAAACTTGTGCTGGGCGTCGGCCGCGACAATGCCCGACGTGCCCTGGCCGTAAAACTCGATCTTGTTGGCCTTCGACAGAATGTCGAGCGCGCGCTGGATCGCGTCGGGGTCGAGGTTGTTGCGCAGATCGAGCAGGGTGTTGATCGAGCGGCTGCAAATCTTGTTGACCAGGTCGGCCGCGAGGTCATCCTGGGTGGGTTGCTCGTTCAGGCCCGGCAGGGCCAGCGCCAGCCCTTGCGCCAGCTTCAGCTTGAACTCGTGCCAGCCGTCGTAACCGAGCGTGCGGCAAAAGCGCACGACGGTGGGTTCCGACACTTGCGCGCTCTTGGCCAGCGCCGTGATGTTCTGGCTGACGGTCTGGCCGGGATGGTCGAGCACGGCCAGCGCCACCTTGCGCTCCGATTTGGAGAGCGAGTCGAGCTGGGTGCGGATCGAGTCGAGCAACATCTTAGTCCTCGGGCAACGCTTCTTCACGCCACTGCAGGCCTTCGCGGCTGATCAGGGCGGACGAGGCGGCCGGACCCCAGGTACCGGCCGAGTACGGCACCGGATAGCTGTCGTCCGCTTCCCAGTGATTCAGGATCGGTTCCACCCATTCCCACGCCGCTTCCAGTTCGTCGCCGCGCATGAACAAGGTCAGTTGGCCGCGCAGCACGTCGAGCAGCAGGCGTTCGTAGGCTTCCATGCGCGGCGACTTGAACTGCTCGCGGAAGTCCAGTTCCAGTTCGGCTTGCTTCAAGCGCATGCCGTCGCCGGGCGTCTTGGCCATCAGGTTCATGCGCAAGCCTTCGTCCGGCTGCAACCGGATCACCAGCGAGTTGGGCTGGAAGCTGTTGGTGGGCTGGGCGAAAATCGAGTGCGGAATCTGCTTGAAGCGCACAACGATCTCGGCCAGGCTGTCGGCCATGCGTTTGCCCGTGCGCAGGTAGAACGGCACGCCGGCCCAGCGCCACGTGTCGATCTCGGCCTTCATGGCAACGAAGGTCTCGGTGCGCGAATGTTCCGGTGCGTCGGGTTCGTCGCGGTAGCTGGGCACAGCCTTGCCATCGACGTGGCCGGCGCGGTACTGGCCGCGCACGATGTTTTGGGTGAGCGTGGTCGGCGTGAATTTCTTTAGCGAGCGCAGCACTTGCAGCTTGGCGTCGCGCACCGCATCGGGGGCGATCGACGTCGGCGGCTCCATGGCCACAATGCACAGCAATTGCAGCAAGTGGTTTTGCAGCATGTCGCGCAGGGCGCCCGACGTGTCGTAGTAACCCATGCGGTTGCCCACGCCCAGTTTTTCGGCAATGGTGATCTGCACGTCGGAAATCCATTCGCGGCGCCACAGCGGCTCGAACAGGATGTTGCCGAAGCGCAGGGCCAGCAGGTTCTGCACGGTTTCCTTGCCCAGGTAATGGTCGATGCGGTAGATCTGCGATTCTTCGAATACCTTGCCCACTTCGGCATTGATCTGCTTGGCCGAGGCCAGGTCGCGACCGAGCGGTTTTTCCAGCACCACGCGCGAGTTGGCGGTGACCAGGCCGTTTTCCTTGAGGTTGTCGCAGATCTGGGCAAAGATGGCCGGGGGCGTGGCCAGGTAGTACACGCGGGTAATGGCCGTATCCTGGCGCAGCGCTTCCACCAGCGGGCCGTAGCTGCTGGCGTCGGTGGCGTTGAGCGACACGTAGACGATGCGCGCGGTGAAGCGCGCCCAGGCAGCCGGCGCCACGGCCGGCGACTTGATCAGCGGCTTGGACGTGGTTTCAACCGTGTGCAGGAACTCTTCCTGGCTGGCGTCCGCGCGGCCCACGCAAATGATGCGGGCGGTGGGGGGCAGGTCGTTGGCCACGTCGCGTGCGTACATCGCGGGCAGCAATTTGCGCATCGACAAGTCGCCGCTGCCGCCGAACAGAACCAGGTCAAAATCGGTAAGTGCCATAGTGAGATCAGAGGTAAGAAGTGCTGAATGAGGAAAACGCGTAGTTGTGTAAATTTACTACGGTATAAGCTGAAAAGCAAGAAACTTTACTACATTAAGCGTGCGCAATCGCGTGCAGCCGAGAGTGAGATGACCGGCTGCCGGCAACCGGCCGCAATGCCTGGCACGCGTAACTATACCGCGTCACGCGGCACCGTGCAGCGAGTTTGCCTGATGGAATCGCAGTATCATGGGTACCCGCATCTTCTTCGTCCGGAGGTCGTATGGTCAAGGTAACGCGCGCCCAGCAAATGGGGACGGAAGCCGACAAGCTCATCGTTGGCGTATTGTGGCTGCTGATGGGCTTTTCGCTGGCGCTGGCCGGCTGGCACGACACCTGGCTGCCGGCGCTGCTGGTCGGCTTGCCGGCGGTTGCGCTGCCTACCATGCTATACCTGAAAGCGCCGGGCGAAATTTTCACCCGCTGCGCCTCATCCGCAGCATTGATGGTGTTTGCCGCCCTGAACATCCACCAGGCCGATGGCATGAACGAGCTGCACTTCGGCATCTTCGTGTACCTGGCATTCCTGCTGGCCTACCGCGACTGGCGCCCGATCGTGGTGGCGGCGGTGGTGATTGCGGTGCACCACCTGAGCTTTCAGTACTTGCAGCAGTGGGGGTACGGGGTGCGCTGTTTCACCCGGCCGTCGCTCTGGATTACCGTGATCCACGCGGCCTACGTGGTGGTGGAAGCGGCTGTCCTGATCTTCCTGGCGCGCATCATGCGCCGCGCGGCGGCGCAGGCGGCCGAACTGGAGGCGATGGTGACCGCGCTGGCCGCCACCACCGGCCGCATCGACCTGACGCCGCTGCCCGTTACGCCACGCAGCCGCCTGGGCAACTCCCTGCGCGACATGATCGCCGCCATCCGCGAAACCCTGGGCGGCGTGCGGGCCGGCACCGACACCATCGCCGGCGCTTCGGGCGAGATCGCCCATGGCAGTGCCGAGCTGTCGCAGCGCACCGTGCGCCAGGCCGCCAGCATCGAGCAGACGGTGGCCGCCATGGTTCAGCTGGCCGCTACCGTACGCCGCAACAACGATAATGCCCGCGCCGCCAACGCCCTGGCGCAAAGCGCTTCGGATATTGCCGGTCGCGGCGGTGCGGCGGTGCGTGAGGTGGTCGCCACCATGGGCGGCATCAGTGCTTCCTCGCGGCAGATTGCCGACATCATCGGCGTCATCGACGGCATCGCGTTCCAGACCAATATCCTGGCGTTGAATGCGGCGGTGGAGGCGGCGCGCGCCGGCGAGCAGGGCCGTGGCTTTGCGGTGGTGGCGTCCGAAGTGCGCAACCTGGCGCAGCGCTCGGCCGCAGCGGCGCGCGAGATCAAGGCGCTGATCAGCGATTCGGTCACGCGCGTGGAGACCGGGTCCGGCCTGGTGAACGATGCCGGCGCCATCATCGTGCAAGTGGTGGACAGCGTGCAGCGGGTGACCGCCATCATGGGCGAGATGAGTCATGCGGCCGTCGAGCAGAATGAAGGGATCGAGCGCATCAACCACGCGCTCGTGGCGATCGACGAGGCGACCCAGCAAAATGCCGCGCTGGCCCGGCAGGACCTGGAGGCGGCGCAGGCGCTGACCGGCGAGGTGCAGCACCTGACCACGCTGGTGGCGGCGTTCAAGCTCGGTGACGGTGGCGCCATACCGGCGCCGGTTCAGCTGCGGTAAGCCGGTTCCGGGCGGCCCGCCACGTCCATCTGCACCGCCAGCAATTTGCCGCTGAACGGGTACTGCGCCAGTTCGTCGGCGGGGCGGGCGCCGGCGCTGGTCACGTACAGGGTGCGCAGGTTGGGGCCGCCGAACGCCACCATGGTCGGGCAGCGCACCGGCAGTGCGATCTCGGCCAGCACGTCGCCGTCGGGCGACAGCTTGACGATGCGTGCGCCTTCGAACAGCGCGCTCCAGTAATTGCCTTCGCTGTCGATGGCGGCGCCGTCGGGACGGCCGCCATAGTTGTTCGCCTTGTCGCTGGAAAACTGCTTCAACGGCTGTTCGGCGCCCACGGTGCCGGCGCCTATGTCGAACGCGAACTTGCGCACCAGGTGGGCGCTGGTATCGGCGTGGTACATGGTCAGACCGTCCGCGCTGAAGGCAAGGCCGTTGGAGTTGGTCATGCCGCCGGCCCAGGCCTGGCGCAGGGTGCCGTGTTCGAGCACGTACATTTCGGCGGCCGGTTTGTCGCGTGGTTCGTAAATGGTGCCGATCCAGTAGCGGCCGGCGCCATCGACCTTGCCATCGTTGAAGCGGGCAATCGCCGTGTCGTACGGGGCGGGGGCGACGACGGTGGTACGCACGTCGGCGGTGCTGGTATCGAGGTGCAGCACGCCGTTACGGGTGGCGACGATCAGGCCGCCCTGGTCGGCAAGCGCCAGGCTGGCCGGTTCGCTGTCCAGCACCCATTGCTGGTGGGCGCCGCTGGCCGGATCGAGCCGGTGCACGGTGCGACCGGGGATGTCGACCCAGTACAGCGCCTGCTCATCGGCATGCCACAGCGGCGATTCGCCGGTTTGCATGACAGCGTCAAAGGCGATTTGAATGACGGGGGTGGTTTCCATGCTCATATACGTTGTCCTCAAATCCGTCATCCTCGCGTACGCGGGGATCCATACTGAACTCGAGCGGTGTTGGCATATGCATCAACAAACACGGCACAACCGTCCTATGGATCCCCGCTTGCGCGAGGATGACGACTCTACTGTTAAAGGTGCTGCGCCGCCTTGGCCATGACGATCAGGCCGTTGGTGGAGCTGTCGTGGCGGTCCGGCTGGATGTCGCCTTGCAGTTCGGCCTGGATGTTCTTGGCCAGTACCTTGCCCAGTTCCACGCCCCACTGGTCGAAGCTGTTCACGTCCCAGATCACGCCCTGGACAAAGGTTTTATGCTCGTACAGCGCGATCAGCGCGCCCAGGGTGACCGGCGTCAGCTGGTCCATCAGGATCGTGTTCGACGGCCGGTTGCCGGGGAAGGTCTTGTGCGGCACCAGCGCTTCGATCTCGTCGGCATTAATTTGCTGCGCCTCCAGGTCGGCGCGCACTTCGTCGCCGGTCTTGCCGGTCATGAAGGCTTCGGACTGGGCAAAGCAGTTGGCCAGCAGCGCATCGTGGTGGCCGGGCAGATCGTGGGTGGCGCGCAGCGTGGCGATGAAGTCGATCGGCGTCACGTCCGTGCCCTGGTGCAGCAGCTGGAAATATGCGTGCTGGGCATTGGTGCCGCATTCGCCCCACACCACCGGGCAGGTGGCGGTATCGACCGGCGCGCCGTCGCGCGTGACGCGCTTGCCGTTGCTTTCCATGTCCAGTTGTTGCAGGTAGGCGGGGAAGCGGTTCAAGTCCTGGTGGTACGGTGCGATCGACAGCGAACCGGCGCCGAGGAATTCGCGGTTCCAGAAGCCCACCATGGCCAGCAACACCGGCATGTTCTGCTCGAGCGGCGCTGCGCGGAAATGCTCGTCCATCGCATGCGCGCCGGCGAGGAAGTCGGAAAAATAGCCGAAGCCCACGGCCAGCGCCAGCGACAGGCCGATCGCCGACCACACCGAATAGCGGCCGCCCACCCAGTCCCAGAACGGGAACATATTGGCCGGGTCGATGCCGAATTTTTTCACCGAGTCGAGATTGGTGGACACGGCCACGAAGTGGCGCGCCAGGTCGGCCTCGGTGGCGCGCTGCAGGAACCAGGTGCGCGCGGTGTTGGCGTTGAGCATGGTCTCGGCCGTGGTAAAGGTTTTCGACGCAATGATGAACAGCGTGGTTTCCGGATTGACCAGCGCCAGCGCGGCATCCATGTCGTGACCGTCCACGTTGGAGACGAAATGCATGGTCAGGCGCGGATGGGCAAACGAGCGCAGCGCCAGCACCGCCATCTTGGGGCCGAGGTCGGAGCCGCCGATGCCGATGTTGACGATGTCGGTGATCGGCTTGCCCGTGTAGCCGAGCCAGGCGCCGCTGCGCACCTGGTCGGTAAAGTCGCGCACCTGGTCCAGCACGGCGTGCACGTCGGGCACCACGTCGCGGCCATCGACGGTCAAGCTTTTTCCGCGCGGCAAACGCAACGCGGTATGCAGCACGGCCCGATGTTCGGTAAGATTGATCTTATCGCCACGTAGCATGGCATCGCGTTGGGTGTCCACGCCGCGCTCGCGCGCCAGGTCGGTCAGCAGCTTGACGGTATCGGCATCGAGGCGGTTCTTCGAATAGTCGAGGAACAAACCGGCTGCATCCACCGTCAGTTGCGGAAAGCGCTGGGCATTGGCGGCGAACAAATCGCGCATCTGCCACTCACTGGCGCGGGCGGCATGGGCAGCAAGGGCTTGGTAGCTGGCGGTCGAGGTAAGGGCAGGCTGGCGCATAGTGTTGGGCGTCGGATGAGAGAAAGAATAAGATGGCTGAATAATACAGGAAAAAGCGGTAAATTCACTACGGTACTGTTGAAATTATGGAATTTTATCAGCGGTGAAACACGTTTATTCGCGCTTTGAAGCAGCCAGCAAATCGGTCAAAAATAGCTCGCCACATCAGTAAAGTCGGGGAAAAATCGCTGGCTTCGCCATTTTGTAGTAAAATTTCATAAAATTAATCGATAAGGAATAACATGGCCTTGCATCCCGTACTGGAATCCGTCACCGCGCGCATCATTGCGCGTAGCAAACCTTCGCGCGACGCCTATCTCGCGCATCTTGAAGCGGCGCGCGTGAAGGGCGTGCAGCGCGGCACCCTGGCCTGTACCAACCTGGCGCACGGCTTTGCCGCGTTTCCTGCCAACGACAAGCTGTCGCTCAAGGAGCTGAAAAAGCCATCGGTGGCCATCGTGTCCGCCTACAACGACATGTTGTCGGCGCACCAGCCGTTCGAGGGTTTTCCGGCCCTGATCAAGGATGCCGTGCGCGACGTGGGCGCGGTGGCCCAGTTTGCCGGCGGCACGCCCGCCATGTGTGACGGCGTCACGCAGGGACAGCCCGGCATGGAATTGTCGCTGTTCTCGCGGGACGCGATTGCCATGTCCACCGCGATCGCGCTGTCGCACAATATGTTCGACTCGGCCGTGTACCTGGGCGTGTGCGACAAGATCGTGCCGGGCCTGCTGATCGGCGCGCTGCACTTCGGTCACTTGCCGGCCGTGTTCGTGCCGGCCGGGCCGATGACCACCGGCTTGTCCAATTCCGAGAAAGCCAAGATTCGCCAGTTGTATGCGCAAGGCAAGGTCGGCCGCGCCGAACTGCTCGAAGGCGAATCGCAGTCGTACCACGGCGCCGGCACCTGTACTTTCTACGGCACCGCCAACAGCAACCAGATGCTGATGGAAGTAATGGGCCTGCACCTGCCGGGCGCTGCCTTCATCACCCCGAACACGCCGCTGCGTGCCGAACTGACCAAGGCTGCCGCGCGCCGCGCCGCCGTGATCACCGCGCAGTCGGACGAATACCTGCCGGTGGGCCACGTGGTCGACGAAAAAGCCATTGTCAACGCCGTTGTGGCGCTGCTCACCACCGGTGGTTCTACCAATCACACCTTGCACCTGGTGGCCATTGCCAAGGCGGCGGGCATCGTCATCGACTGGGATGATTTTGACGAACTGTCGAAAGTGGTGCCGCTGCTCACGCGCATCTACCCGAATGGCAACGCCGATGTGAACCACTTCCACGCTGCGGGCGGCACCGGCTTCGTGATCCGCGAACTGCTCGACGGCGGCCTGCTGCACGACGACGTCACCACCATTCTGGGCAAAGGTCTGCGCGCCCATACCACCGAACCATTCCTGGGCGAGGGTGGCCAGGGCGTGGTGTGGAAATCGGCGCCCGAGCAGTCGGGCGACGAAGCGGTGCTGCGCAAGATTACCGCGCCGTTCTCGGCGGACGGCGGCACCGTGCTGGTCAAGGGCAACCTCGGTCGCGCGGTCATGAAAGTGTCGGCCGTCAAGCCCGAGCACCAGACCGTGGAAGCGCCAGCGCTGGTGTTCAATTCGCAGGAAGATTTCATGGACGCCTATAAAGCCGGCCAGCTCGACCGCGATTTCGTGGCCGTGCTGCGCTTCCAGGGTCCGCGCGCCAACGGCATGCCGGAACTGCATGCGCTCACGCCGGCACTGGCCAATCTGCAGGATGCCGGCCGCCACGTGGCGCTGGTGACCGACGGCCGCATGTCGGGCGCGTCGGGCAAGGTGCCGGCGGCGATCCACGTCTCGCCGGAAATCCTGGCCGGCGGACCGCTGGGCCGCGTGCGTGATGGCGACATCATTCGCGTCTGCGCCCGCACCGGCACGCTCGAAGCGAAGGTAGAAGCCGCAGTCTGGGCCGCGCGCGAGCAGGCCACCGCCGACCTCACGCCCAACGGCGTGGGCATGGGGCGCGAGCTGTTTGCCATGTTCCGCCACAGCGTGAGCGAAGCGGAGCAGGGCGCCACCACGTTCCCGCTGCCGTCCCCGATCCCCACCATCGTGGGCTTGCACGACAAAGATCCGGTCGGTAATACCGTGCCGGGTTCCGATGAAGATTTCTCGATGAAGAAAGAAGCGTAAATCATGACCATGACTCTGCTCGACATTATGCGTACTTCCGCCGTGATTCCCGTGATCGCGATCGACGAACCCGAACACGCGGTACCGCTGGCGCGCGCGCTGGTGGCCGGCGGCATCCGGGTGCTGGAAGTGACGCTGCGTACCAAACACGGCCTGGGCGCAATCCGCGCCATGTCCGAAGTGGAAGGCGCCATCGTGGGCGTCGGTACCCTCACCGCGCCGGAAGAATTCGCTGCTGCGCGCGACGCCGGCGCCGTGTTCGGGGTGTCGCCGGGCCTGACCGCCGCACTGATTGAAGCGGCCAAATCGAGCGGCCTGCCGCTGCTGCCGGGCGTGATGACGCCGTCCGAAATAATGGCGGCGCGCGAGCACGGTTTCCGCCAGCTGAAACTGTTCCCGGCCGTGCCAGCCGGCGGCGTGGGCATGCTGAACGCGATTGCCGGCCCGCTGCCGGACATCACGTTCTGCCCCACCGGCGGCATTTCGCAAGACACCGCCAGCCAGTTCCTGAAGCTGAAAAACGTCGCCTGCGTGGGCGGCTCGTGGCTCACGCCGAAAGACGCCATTGCTGCCGGCGACTGGCAGCGCATTACCGACCTGGCCAAGGCGGCCAGCGGCTTGCGGATTTAAGATCCGGGTACTGACAAGAAACGACGCTGCGGCGTCGTTTTTTTTTTGCCGGCCCGGATTCAGGCGCTAAGCGTGGTGATGATTGCCAGTTCTTCCTTGAGCACCTTGCGCAGGCTGGTCACGGTGAGCGGCGCCCCCTTTTGCGGCGGCTGCATCGCCTTGCGCAGCTCGGCGTTGATCAGGGTTTGATAGCCGATGCCTTGTGCTTCAGCTTGCTCGCGGAAGAAAGCCAGCACGTCGTCGTCGAGCATGATGGTGATGCGGGATTTGCCGACAGGGCCCAGCACCGCCCCGCGCTTGCCTTTGCTGAAGTCATAGTCACTGCGCATGATATTGCCTCGTTTCGCCTTTACTGGCCTTTGGTCTTTGCCTTAAGCGGGTTGAATTCGACGTGTATTTTAGGATTATGCATATCCTATACATATACTGCAAGCGCCGCAGACGTCATTGATGTGGCGCAAGGGAAGTACGGTCAGCGCTACAGCGCAGTTGCCGGTCGCGCTGCCACCGCGCTATGCACGCGGCGGGTGGCGCGCTGCGGGTACATGACCAGCAGTGCCGCCAGGCAGGGCAGGCCCAATACCAGGCCGGCCACCAGCCATCCCGCGCCGATGGGCGGTCCTGCATGGCGCAGCGCGCGCCGGCGCCACCACCAGGCGCCCGCTGCCGACAGCAGGTTCGACACCAATGCTGCGGCCCAGATCCCCGGGGAGCGTTGCGGCATCTCTGTCCTCAGGCTCGCGGCGTAGAGATTGTTGTTCGGCAGGATGCGCGCCGGCAGCGCGGTGACGCCATCGAGCACCGGCGACAACCACCAGCCCGCCTGTTGCAGCAAGGGCGGGTAATCGGGCGCGATAGCGCGGGTGGCAACCGGCGTGCTCTTGCCAGCCGCGTCGATGAAGACCACGATCTGGCGGCCCGTCACGCCCGCAGCCCTGGCGCGCCCGCCGGTAAACGACACCAGCACGCCGTCCGACAGCCACGCCATGTCGATCCGCGTCAGGTCGCCCAATGGCAGCGGCAGTGGGGTGCTGTAGCCTTCCCGGTATGGCGCTTCCGGCAGCGAGGTGGCATCGGCAATCAGGCGGCGGTTGGTCAGCAGCATCGCGGTGTAGCCGATATCGACCGGTCGGGCCACGATCCATTCGTCGGCGGGCAACGTGGCAAGCGTCAGGAAGGTCGTGCTTTTGCTGTCGAAGTGCAGCAGCTGGTGCGGCAGTAGCACCTTGTTCTGCAGCGCGGGCACGGCCGCGAACTGACCGCCGCCGTGCAAGCCGTCCGGGCCCAGCGAGCCTGTGGCCGCGCCGGTCTGGAGGTCGGTGACCGCGAAGCGCATGGTGTCGTGACTGAAGGTGAGCAGCTGGGCCGGGCCCAGCTTCCCGCCTGGCGTGTTCTGGTTCGATAGCTGCTGTCGCAAGGCCAGGCGCACGGGCAGCTGTGCCAGCTTTTGCGGCGTCGCCTGCGGCAGTTCGCGCCGCCAGCGGTCGGCGCGTGCATCGGTCGCGCCGCGCAAGCCGTCCTGCATCACGGAGCGGCTGCTGGCCAGGCGCATGGCGGCGTCGGTGCCTGGCGTCACCACCAGGTAGGGATTTCCCCGGACCGTTGAAGCGCCCAGCTCGGCCAGCAATTGGGCGCCCGGTGGCGCCAGCAGGTACAGGCCCAGTACCAGCGGCAGGGCGGCCAGCGCGGTGGCCGTGCCGCCCACCGGCGGCGTGTTGCGATCGGGCTTGAAGCTGGTGTACACCACGGCGGCCATCAGCAGCACGCAGCCGGTGCCGGCGGCCAGCATGGCGGCAGCCGTCGATTCGTCGCTGAGCAACAGGTAGGGCAGCGCCAGGATCAGGACGGTAAAGCGGTGTGCGCCCAGCATCAGGGCAGCGCCGGTCAGCCAGCCGATGATGACAACCATCACCACGAAGGGCGCCAGCAGGTAGTGGCGCAGGTCGACGGGACGGTCGCTGAAGTGGTCGGTGCCAAGCACCAACAGCAGCAGCGGCACGCCGATCACCAGTGCCGTCAGCGCAGCGGACGCCAGGCTCAGCGACGCAAAGATGGCGCTGCGCGGCAGCGGCCGGTGCATCAGCCACAGCCAGCGGCCGGGCTGGCGGTAGCTGGCCATCTGTTGCAAACCGAAGCCCAGGCCGGCGACTGCCTACAGCGCCGCCAGCAGCAGCTGTATGGTCGCCGGCAATGCCAGCAGGTTGATGGTGCGGCTGATGAAGAGCAGCAGCGCCAGGTGGATCAGGTAAGCAAGCAGGGCGGTGCGGCGATACCGGCGGCACTCGCTCATCAACAGGTCGCGCATGGGATTTCCTCAGGCTGGTTGTAAAACGGGGGGCGGTACGGCGCTGCCGGCATGGTTGCGCGCCAACATGGCATTGACCGCACGGTCGAGGCCGATGGACATGTGTTCGATGGTGTGCGCGCCAAGCGCACGCAGGCGGACCTCGAACTGCTCGCCCTGGTCGACGACGACCACATGGGTAAAGCCGTCGAGGTGCTCGATTTGCAGCACGCCGGGCAGGTTGGCGAGATCGCCGGTGCGCAGTTCGCCGTCGGCGATCCACAGGCACATGCGCGCGCAAAAGTCGTCGGGGGCGCCGGCGTGCAGCAGTTGCCCGCGTTCGAGCAGGATCAGCTGGTCGGCCACGCGTTCGATTTCGTCCATCTGGTGCGAGCAATACAGGATGGTGGTGCCGTCCGCGTAGCTGCTGTCCATCAGCGCCGTCAGGAATACCCGCTTGGCCACCACGTCCAGCCCCAGCGTCGGCTCGTCGAGGATCAGCAGTTCCGGCCCCTGCGCCAGCGCCAGCGCCAGGTTGACGCCGGCACGCTCGCCGCGCGACAGTTCGGCGATGCGCTGCGCCGGCAATACATGGAAATTGCGCAGCACGGCGTCATACCGTTCCTCGCTCCACGCCCCATACTGGCGGCGCTGCAGCGCGGTCAACTCGTCCACCCGCATCCAGGGCGGCAGCGCATGTTCCTCGTTGACAAAGCCGATGCGCGAGCGCAGTGCCGGTGTCAGCCGTTCGCTGTCGCAACCGAGGACGCGGGCCGTGCCGCCGGTGGCCGCCTGGAAGCCCAGCAGCACGCGAAACAGCGACGATTTGCCGGCGCCGTTGGCGCCCACCACGGCGTGAATGCCGCCGCGCGCCACGTTCAAGGTCAGGCGGTCGAGCGCCAGCTTGTTCCTGAATCGCAGCGTCAGTGCATCGGTTTCGATCACGAAGTCGCCGGTGGCGACGGGGAGGGGCAGGTTCATCTGAGGGTCTCGGTCGTTGTTATGGGGGAGGAACAAGCGTGGTCAGCCTGGCTGTTTCGGCGCGCACAGCGCCAGTTCGGCGGCCACCCGGTCCAGCAGGACGTCGGCCGGGTAATCGAGCGCGATGATGTCGCCCACGAAGCGCACCAGGGCGTCGTTCAGCCGGCGCTCGCGCTCTGCGTCGGACAGGCGCTGGCGCGGCGTCGCCACGAACAGGCCCAAGCCGGCACGGGCGTCGAGCCAGCCTTCGGTGGTCAGTTCGGTATAGGCCTTGGCGACGGTGTTGGGATTGACGGCCAGCTGCGCGGCCAGGCCGCGCACGCTGGGCAGGCCGGCGCCCACCGCCAGGTCGCCACTGGCGATCAGGCGCTTGACGCCATCGACGATCTGGCGGTTGATCGGACGCGGATCGCCGGTGGCAATTTGCAGCAGCAGCGGGCTGCGACGCGGTTGATTCATGGGGTGACTCCACTGTACTAGTACGTGTAGTACAGTACCACCGTGTTGCGACGCACGTCAATCCGTTTTTTTGTCAGCGATCACCCCGCCGCAGCGACCGTGTGCTGGATGTGCGCGCGCAGCCACTGGTGGGCCGGATCGCGGTGCACGCGTTCGTGCCACAGCATCGCCATCTCGTAACCAGGCACCGCAAGCGGCGGGGCGACGGTGGTGAGAGCGCGGTTGCCCTGCACCAGGCGCTCGGGCACCATGGCCACCAGGTCGGTGGCGGCCAGCGCCGCCAGCATGAACAGGAAGTGCGGCACCGACAGCGCCACGTGGCGCGTCAATCCCGCCTGCGCCAGCGCTTCGTCGGTCACGCCGTGAAAACCGCCGCTGGTGTTCGAGACGATCACGTGTTCGAGCGCGCAGAACTGCCTGAGCGTGGGCC
>Ga0308164_10001981_pt1 | contig 21656 bp, 22 predicted proteins | sample PhyTR2_FD_201031 | JGI IMG/M metagenome (GOLD analysis project Ga0308164, IMG submission 201031) | Phyllosphere microbial communities from UC Gill Tract Community Farm, Albany, California, United States - DLSLT.R2 | ecosystem: Host-associated > Plants > Phyllosphere > Unclassified | place: USA... | reverse complement strand
CGGCACGGCCCGTACGGCCGATGCGGTGGACGTAGTCTTCCGGAATGTTCGGCAAGTCGTAGTTCACCACGTGTGGCAACTGGTCGATGTCGATGCCGCGCGCGGCGATGTCGGTGGCGACCAGCACTTGCAGGCTGCCATCCTTGAACTCGGCCAGCGCCTTGGTGCGTGCCGACTGGCTCTTGTTGCCGTGGATCGCCATTGCGCCGATGCTGTCCTTGCCCAGCTGCTCGACCAGCTTGTTGGCGCCGTGCTTGGTGCGCGTGAACACCAGCACCTGCGTCCAGTTGTTCGTCTTGATCAGGTGCGACAGCAGCGGGTGCTTCTTGTCACGGTCGACCGGGTGGATCTTCTGTGCGATGACTTCGACGGTCGAGTTGCGGCGTGCTACTTCGATCATCTGCGGGTTGTTCAGCAGGCGATCGGCCAGCGTCTTGATCTCTTCCGAGAACGTGGCCGAGAACAGCAGGTTCTGACGCTTGGCCGGCAGCAGTGCCAGCACTTTGCGGATGTCGTGGATGAAGCCCATGTCCAGCATGCGGTCGGCTTCGTCAAGAATCAGGATTTCGACTTTCGACAGGTCGACGGTGCCCTGGCCAGCGTGGTCCAGCAGGCGGCCCGGCGTGGCGACGAGGATGTCGACGCCATGCTTGAGCAGCTTGATCTGTGGATTGATGCCGACGCCGCCAAAGATGACGGCCGAGTTCAGGTTCGTGTACGTGCCATACAGGCGCACGCTTTCCTCGACCTGGGCCGCGAGTTCGCGGGTCGGGGTCAGCACCAGCGCGCGGATCACGCGTGGCGAGGTCTTGTTTTTCTGCGCTGCGCCGATGGTGTCGGTCGACAGGCGATGCAGGATCGGCAGCGTGAAGCCAGCCGTCTTGCCGGTACCGGTCTGGGCGCCGGCGAGCAGGTCGCCGCCGTTCAGCACGGTTGGAATGGCCTGGCTCTGGATCGGGGTCGGGGCGGTGTAGCCTTGTTCGGTTACCGCGCGCACGATCGCGTCAGAAAGACCAAGTGAAGAAAATGACATAGATTTTTTCAGTAAAAAAGCGGCCCGTCGCCATGCTTGGCGGCAGTCCTGGAATCGGATTGATCGATGCAGGCGCGCAAGCTAGCGGGCGCCCGGACGCTGCCGCAAAGGCGGCTGGCAGGGATTATAGTGAAGTGTATTTCACTGTAGAAAGTATTTGATGCAGAACTCTGTAACGTATTGTATAAAAGCACAGGCCACTGGCAAGCACCGCCTGCGAGTGGCCTGACTGTTACAACGTGTATTTTACGCGAAAGGCGACAACAGCGGGACAAGCGCGCCGAAAACCTTCGGACCGGCGGCGATCACGTCGCCCTTGTTCAGGTAATCGGATTCGCCGCTGAACTCGCCGACGATGCCGCCTGCCTCGGTCACCAGGAGGGCGCCGGCAGCGATGTCCCAGATCTTCAGGTTCTTTTCAAAGAAGCCGTCGATGCGGCCGGCGGCCACGTTGGCCAGTTCCAGCGCTGCCGAACCGCCGCTGCGCACGCCATGGCTGCGCGAGGCGACCACTTCATACATGCGCAGGTATTCGGCCAGTGCGCGCGGATCCGGACCGTGGCCCGACGACAGCAGCGCGCGGCCGATGCGCTCGGTGCTGCGCACGCGGATACGTTTGTCGTTCAGGTAGGCGCCGCCGCCCTTGGTGGCGGTAAACAGGTCGTTGCGGACCGGGTCATAGACCAGGCCGTTCGTGATCACGCCGCGCTGCTTGAGCGCGATCGAGATGCAGTAGTTAGGGTAGCCGTGCAGGAAGTTGGTGGTGCCATCGATCGGGTCGATGATCCACACGTTTTCACTCTCGTCGTTCAGATTGGCTGATGCACCGCTTTCTTCGGCCAGGATGGCATGGCCCGGATACGCCTTGAGCAGCGTTTCGACGATTTCATGCTCCGCCGCCTGGTCGACGTCGGTGACGAAATCGTTGTGTTGCTTTTCCGAAACGACGATGCGGTCGATGTCGAAGGACGCACGGTTGATGACGGTGGCGGCGCGGCGGGCGGCCTTGATGGCCGTGTTGAGCATTGGGTGCATGGAGGCTTTTCCGTAAGAACGCGAACGCCCACTCACGCACCGATGGGGCGCCGTGAACGATCAGCTATTGAAGAGTGATTAAAGAGCAGGGTGGCGCTGGAACCCGTTACAATCCGGGGCTTGCCCCCGCTACCGTAAAACCGTCCGCACCACGCGATGGTCGCTATTGTAAATGAACCCGACCCAAACCGACACTTCTTCTTTGCCCCTGCCGCCGCTGTTCGGCCGTTTGCGTTTCGTCCTCGTCGAAACGAGCCGCGCCGGCAACATCGGCTCGGTCGCGCGTGCGATGAAGACAATGGGCTTTACCGATCTGGTGCTGGTCACGCCGAAATGCGCCGACTTCGTCAATGACCCGGAAGCCGTTGCCTTTGCCAGCGGCGCGGGCGACGTCCTGAACAATGCACGGGTCGTGCCGGATATCGGCGCGGCGCTCGACGGCTGCAACTTCGCTGCTGCCGTCTCGGCGCGCCTGCGCGAATTTTCACCCCCGGTCTGGACCCCGCGCGCGTTCGCCGAACACGCCGGCGCCGCCCCCGACCTGCGCGCTGCCATCGTGTTTGGCAACGAGCGCGTCGGGCTGCCGAACGACATCGTCGAGCGCTGCAATGTCTTGATCAACATCCCGGCCAATCCCGACTATTCGTCGCTGAACCTGTCGCAGGCGGCCCAGGTGCTGGCCTACGAGGCGCGCATGGCTTCCGTCAGCGGCGCGCCCGATACGCGTGGTGTCGGCTTCCAGGGCGACGCCGCCAGCGTGACCCAGATCGACGGCATGTACGCGCACCTCGAGCAGGCCCTGGTCGCCATCGGCTTTCTGAACGCCGACAACCCGAAAAAGCTGATGCCGCGCATCAAGCGCATGTTCGCGCGAGGTGGCCTGGAGCTCGAAGAAGTCAACATCCTGCGCGGCATCGCCCGTGCAATCCTGAAGGATGTGCCGCCCCGTTGATGCGGCCGCCACGCCAGGCCTATACTCGCGTCATGGACACCCACCGCATCGGCCCGGCCCCACGCCGCGTCCGCCCTTCGAAAAAGCCGCAGGCATGAGCTCGCGCCTTCTGCTACGCCTGATCCTGCTCGTGCAGGCGCTGATCGCCTGTGCCATCGCCGCAGGTGCTGCCCGGGCCGGTGCCGGGCCGTGGTACGCCGCCGCCATTGGCGTCATGAGCGTGGTGCTGGTGCGCCTGGCGATCAACGCAAACAATTTCGTGATGAGCCGGCGCGTCGCCAGTCCCACGCCTCCCCGGCACCAGCTCGGGGCAGCTGCCGCCTTGCGCATGGTCGGCGAAGAGTTCGGCGCCAGCATGCTGGTCAGTTCCTGGCACATGCCGCGTGCGCGGCCCCACACACGCATCCATCCTGACTGCAGCACGCCGCCCGTCCTGCTGCTGCACGGCTACGGCTGCAACAGTGGCTACTGGGCGCACCTGGCGCCGCGGCTCGACGCGGCCGGGATCAGCTACGCCACGCTCGACCTGGAACCGCTCACCGGCGACATCGATGGCTTTGCCGATGCGATCGAAGAGGGCGCAACACGGTTGCGGCGCGAGGCCGGCGCGCAGCAGGTCATCGTTGTCGGCCACAGCATGGGTGGCCTGGCCGCGCGCGCCTGGTTGCGCCGCCATGGCAGCGCGTATGCGGCGCGCGTCATCACGCTCGGCACGCCGCACCACGGCACGTGCCTGGCGACGTTCGGAATCGGCATCAATGCCACGCAGATGCAGCGCGCGGGTGTCGACGGGCCCGCCTGCACGTGGTTGCGCGAGCTCGCCGCGTACGAAGATGCCGTCACGCGCGCGCGCATCACGTCGATTTACACGCACCATGACAATATCGTGGCGCCCCAGACGTCAGGTCACCTGGAAGGGGCGCGCAATGTCGAACTGGGCGGCGTCGGCCATGTCGCGCTGGGCCGCAACCGGCGCGTGCTCGCGCTCGTCATGGCCGAGATCGGTGGCCTGCAAACGGCCTGTCGGACACCCCCTGTTTTGCACGGCGCTGCGTGAATCCACCCCGCGCCCGAGCGTGGTACAGTGATATCAACAACGCATCTTTCGGAGTAGCCAGTGGCGCGCATCCTGATTATCGAAGACAACCCGGCCAACATCGAACTGATGTCGTTCCTGCTCAGCGCATATGGTCACGCGCCGCTGAGTGCGGCCGACGGGCTCCGCGGCGTGGCCGCTGCACGCAGCGAGCGCCCCGATCTGATCGCCTGCGACGTCAACCTGCCAGGCATGGACGGTTTTGCCGTCCTGGCCGAGCTGAAGGGTGACCCGGCGCTGGCCGGCGTGCCAATCCTCGCCGTGACTGCGCTGGCGATGACGGGTGACCGCGAAAAAGTCCTTGCCGCCGGCTTCGATGGCTATATCAGCAAGCCGATCGAACCCGAAAGTTTCGTCGCCGAGCTTGAAGCCTTCCTGACGACCGCACCAGCGTCCGCGCCCGCAGCGGCTGCAGCGCCGCCCCCGGTCACGGCCATGGCGGCCAATGACACCACTGCCACTGCCACTGCGGCCACGCCGGATGCCGGCGCGCGCACGTTGCTGCTGGTCGACGACGACCGTTTCATGCTCGGGGTGCTCAACGACATGCTGATCGGCCAGCCATACCGGGTCCTCAGCGCCTGCTCCGGCGAAGAAGCGCTGCAGGTGCTGTCGCACGAACCGGTCGAAGTCATCCTGTGCGATCAGGCGATGCCCGGCATGCGCGGCACCGAGGTGCTGGCCGAGGCAGCGGCGCGTTACCCGAACACGGTGCGCCTGATGCTGTCGGGCCAGCCTGACCTGACCGACATCGAAGCGGCCATCAAGAGTGGCGTGGCGGACGGTCATTACATCAAGCCGCTGGGCGCGCGGGCGCTGCGCGAGCAGCTCGACGAGGCGTTCCGTCTGCAAAGCGCGCGCGGCACCGGGTAAGGCGAGTCCGAGCCCGGTCTGCCGGTAGATTGCTCGATAGAACGACCGTTCGATGATATCCTTGCGGGAACAAACACGAACAGCGGCCTACATGCAACAAAAAGCACCGCGCCGGACCCGTGAACGCATCCTCGAGCTCTCGCTCAGGCTGTTCAACGAGTTCGGCGAGCCCAATATCACGACCACCGTCATTGCCGAAGAGATGAACATCTCGCCCGGCAATCTGTACTACCATTTCCGCAACAAGGACGATATCGTCAACTCGATCTTCGTCCAGTTCGAGGCGGAGATCGAGCGCATCCTGACGGTGCCGGCCGGGCGCCGCTCGAACATGGAAGACGTGTGGCTGTACCTGCACCATATGTTCAAGCTGATCTGGCGCTACCGCTTCTTCTACCGCGACCTGAACGATCTGCTGTCGCGCAACCGCAAGCTCGAACTGCACTTCAAGGCGATCCACGCGCACAAGATCAAGGTCGCGCGCCAGCTATGCGAAGACTTGCGCAGCGAAGGTTCGCTCGATGCGTCGGACCAGCAGATCGGCGCCATGGCCACCAATATGGTGGTGGTGGCGACTTACTGGCTGTCGTTCGAATACGTGCGCAATCCCCGCAAATACAGCGAGCAGCAGGCGATTGCCGATGCGCTCGCGCGCGGCTGCTACCAGGTGCTGTCGATGATCGGTCCCTACCTGAATGGCGAGACGCGCGTGCTGTTCGAGAAGCTGTCCGATGATTACCTGAAAAAACTGTCGGCCGATGCCCGGCCCGGCGCTGATTTCCTCTGAAAATGCATACGATGAAAACCCTTGCTGTCTACTGCGGCGCCGCACACGGCGTCAACCCTGTTTATGCCGACGCCGCGCGCCTGCTGGCGCGCGCGATGGTCGACCACAACATCAGCCTCGTCTATGGCGGCGGCAAGGTCGGCCTGATGGGCGTGATCGCCGACGAAGTGCTGCGTCTGGGCGGCGAAGCCACCGGTGTCATCCCGCGCGCGCTGGTCGAGCGCGAAGTCGGCCACGCGGGCCTGACGCGCCTGTTCGTCGTCAAGGACATGCACGAGCGTAAAGCGATGATGGCCGACCTGTCCGAAGGCTTCATCGCCATGCCCGGCGGGATGGGCACGCTGGAAGAACTGTTTGAAATGGTGACCTGGGCCCAGCTGGGCATCCATGCCAAGCCGATCGGCCTGTTGAACGTGAACGGTTTCTATGACGGCCTGCGCGCGTTCGTGGGTCACCAGGTGGCTGAAGGGTTCGTGCGGCCCGAGCACGAAAGCCTGATGATCGCCGACAGCGATCCCGACCTGCTGATCCAGCGCCTGCGCGCGGCGGCCCCGGTCGTGCTGGCGTCGAGCCTGCCAGCGGCGGCGGCCGACGAATTGAAAGGCTAGGCAGACAAGCTAGGCCACTTCGATCCGGTCGCGTCCTGCCGCCTTGGCGCGATACAGGGCATTGTCCGCGCGGCTGATCGCTTCCATGAACGGTTCGCCATCGCGGCGTTCGGCCAGGCCGGCCGAAAAGCTGATCCGCTGCGCCGGCGCCATGCCGTCGATGTGCAGTGCATGCACGCGCGTGACGATGCGCTCGAGCACCTGGCGCGCCGCCTGCGCCGTGGCATCGGGCAGCAGCAGTAAAAATTCCTCGCCACCCCAGCGCGCCAGCGTATCGTGTTCGCGCAGCGCGCCATGCGCCGCGCCGGCAAATCCGCGCAGCACCGCGTCGCCCACCGCGTGGCCATACTGGTCGTTGACCTGCTTGAACAGGTCGAGGTCGAGCAGTGCCACGCAACTGGTCGTCGGTGCCGAACGCCGTTCTTCGGCGCCCAGCAACTCGTTCATGTGGCGGCGGTTCGCCAGCGACGTCAATTCGTCGACCGTGGCAAGCAGGCGGATAGTCTCGAGCGCCGCCAGCAGCTCCTGCCGGCTGGCCTTCATACGCCGGCGCAGCTTGGTCATTTCGCTGGCGAGCAGCGTGGTCGCCAGCAAGGCGGCAGCCAGATAGCCGAAGCTCATTGCTTCGACTGCGGGCGGGTGGCCCAGCGGATCGACTGCCTGCAGATACCACATGATGCCGGCCATGCCGGCCAGTGCGGCGCTGGCCAGCAGCAGTGCGCGGCGCGGGTGCATGGCGAACGTACAGAAAGCGATGGCCACCACCAGCATGCTCAGGAGCGATGCCCGCAGCGGACCGGCAATGGCATAGCCGGCGATGGTGCAGCCGATCGCGAACAGCGATTGCAGCGCGGCGAGCATGTCGGGCGCGATCTTGAGGCGCGTGCTGAAGCGGATCAGCGCATAGAACGCCAGTGTCCCGCACGCGGCGACGAGGCCGAGCACCAGCGCGGGACCGCGCGGCGAGTAGCCGGCGCCGACCTGCGCCGCCAGCAGGCCCATGGTGGCCACGTACAGCATGGCGGTAGCGAACCAGTAATTGCGCATGCGGCGCAGCATGGGTGCGTCATGGGACGGCGCAGCGCCCGTGCTGGCGCTGTTGCTGGTGCTGGTGCTGGTGCTGGTGCTATTTGGGGCAGGGTGCATGCGTGTCTCCTGCGCCGCCCGCGAGCAGGCGTGCAATGTCGCCGGCCGGGAGCGGACGGCTGAACAGGTAACCTTGCATTTCGTCGCAGTCGTTGGCGCGCAGGAAGTCACGCTGCTGCTCGGTCTCGACGCCTTCGGCAATCACGCGCAGGTCGAGTTTGTGGCCCAGCGAGATCACGGCCATCGCGATCGCCTGGTCGTCGGGCGAATCGGCCAGGTCGGCGACGAACGACTTGTCGATCTTCAGGCGGCTGATCGGGAACGACTTGAGCGCCGACAGGCTCGAGTAACCGGTGCCGAAGTCGTCGATCGACAGCGCCACACCCATCGCCTCGAGCTCGCGCATCTTGTCGATCGAGCGGCCCAGGTCGCGCATGATCAGGCTCTCGGTCACCTCGACTTCGAGGCCGTCGGCCGGCAGGCCACTGGCGCGCAGGGCGTCGGCGACGCGTTCGACCAGACGCTTGTCTTCGAACTGGCGCGCCGAGACATTGACCGACACGCTCACTGGCGGCAGACCCTCCATGCGCCAGGCCTGGGCCTGGGCGCAGGCGGTGCGCAGCACCCAGTCGCCGATCGGCACGATCAGGCCACTCTCTTCGGCCAGGCCGATGAAGCGCAGCGGCGAGACCAGGCCCTGCTCCGGATGGTGCCAGCGAATCAGCGCCTCGACGCCGAACAGGCAATTCGTGCGCAGGTCGATCTTCGGCTGGTACAGCAGCTGGAACTGGCACGGGCCCGGATAGTCTTCGGCGCAGGTGTCGATCGCCGCGCGCAGGCCTTCGAGCAGCACGAGTTTCTCGTCGACGCTCTCGTTCATCTCGCTGACGTAGTACTGCACGTTATTGCTGCCCAGTTCCTTGGCGCGGTACATGGCCACGTCGGCGTGCATCATCAGCGCATTGGCGCTGGCGCCGTCGCGCGGGTAGAACGTTACGCCGATGCTGCAGCTGACCTGGACTTCCTGGCCCTCGACCAGCACTGGCTCGGTGACCGCTTCGCGCACCCGTTCGAGCAGCGGCGCGATCGCCATCGGGTCGCCCGCCAGTTCCGGCAGCAGGATCACGAATTCGTCGCCGCCAAAGCGCGCCAGCGTGTCGTCGCGGCGCAGGCAGCGGTGCATGCGCGCGCCGACCACCTTGAGCAGTTCGTCGCCGGCGTTGTGGCCCAGCGTGTCGTTGACCAGCTTGAAGCCATCGAGGTCGATGAACGCCAGGCCAACCGCTTGCCCCGCCCCGGCGGCGGTAACGATCGCCTGACCCAGGCGTTCGCGTAGCAGGCTGCGGTTGGGCAGGCCGGTCAGGTCATCGTGGTGGGCCAGGTGACGGATGCGCTGTTCGCCGACCTTGCGCTCGGTGATGTCACGCACGATCACCACCACGCCGCCCTCCACGGCGACGGCCTGGCGGTGCAGCCAGACACCGGGCTGGGGCAGGCTCTGCGCCTGCCATTCCGTTTCGCGCGCAATGCCGTCACGCGCCACTGCCGACAGATCGTCGAAGACCGACTGACTGATCGAAGGTGGCAGCAGGCCCGAGATCGGCTTGGCGGCCATCTGGTGCTTGGTCAGGCTGGTGAAGCGCTCGGCCCGGCTGTTGGTGGTGGCAACGACAAAATCACGTACCTCGCCGCGGGGACCGAACACGGTGCGCAGCACGAAGAAGGCGTCAGGGCTGGCTTCGGATGCGGCCGCGTAGGTTTCCTGCGCCAGCCGCTCGCGCCGGCGCGCTTTGGCCAACTGCCATGACCAGGCGCTGACCAGAATCACGACGGCGATCAGCAGTGCGCTGGCCGCGCCCGCACCCAACAGCCAGGCGCGCCGGCCCTGATAGAAATCGGCCATCTGTTCGGCTTCGGACAGGCCGGCCACCGCGACCAGCGGGAAACTGTTCATCGAGCGGCTGGCGACGGTGCGGGCTTCGTTCTCGAGCACGGGGGCGCCGCGCGCGCCCGTGCCGGCTGCTATGCCACCGTTCACGCCTGGCGCAAAGCGCTGGCCCCACGAAACTGTTTCACCGACGCGCAGTGCGCGCAGTACGCCGTCGGTGCCCGCCATGCCGAGCAGGCCGCGATCGCCCTGGCGCGAGCGTTCGTAGCCGCTGGTGAAATAGGCCGGGTCGAGCGCGACGACTGCCACGCCGGCAAAGTGGCCGCTGGCATCGTTGATACGGCGCGAAAAATGGACGATCGGTTCGTGCGACGACTCGCTCAGGTTCGTCAGGCTGACGAACGGCACGTCGTCCCGGGTCTGGCGATGGAATTCGAACCACGCGCTACCGGTCAGGTTGCGGCCCTTCGATGCCGGATTGCTGGCGACGATGCGCCCGCTGGCATCGCTGATCTCGACCCGGAACACGAGGCCGGGCGGCAGCAGGCCCTTGGCTTCGAGCGCGGGCAGGGCGCCAGTCGGGCCGTTCTGCTCCACAGCGTACTTCAGTACGCGCAGGGTCTGGTCGATCGCGCTCAGGCTGCGCGCCAGTTGCGCTTCATAGGTGTCGAGCAGTTCCTGGGTGGCGTCGCGGGTGGCCGTGATGGCAGTGCGGCGCTCGGCATCGATTACGTGCAGGGTGCCGAACCACATCGCGCCCAGCAGCGCCAGCGCAAACAGCGGCAGCGAAATGTGCGTCTCGAGCGCCAGCGCAAGCCAGCGCGCCAGCCGGCCGCGCGCGCGCGGGGCGGCGGCCGACTGCTCGTCGCCGGCGGCCAGCGCCGGCCCGGTTGGACGCGCGAGCATGTTCACGGCGTTCTCACTGCAGCACCAACACCGGACGCACCGACGGGTCGAGCGCGGCGCGCTCGATGTAGCCGATCATCGACGGATTGTCGGCCACCATGCGACGCACGGCGGCGTCGCTTGCGGCTTCGCGTGGCGGCTGGCCACGGCCCGTAAACACCATTTTCGACCAGTGCGCCTTGAGCAGCGCCGGGCTCTTGCCGGTGAGCTGGCGATAGAACAGGTCGCGCTGCGCAGCGCCCAGACCCTGATCGATGGCAACGGCGGCCGCGCCGTCCGGGAAGCTGCCGGTCTGGCCGAGGAAGATGGCGCTGACCTGCTCGGCGTTGAGCACCGGGTTCGGGTTGCGGCTGGAGACGATGACGACCAGTTCGGCTGACGCGCTCGTGGCGACAAAGCACAGCGTGCACAGGACCAGCATCTGGCGGGAGTAAGTACCGAGGCGTGTTTTCATCGGCGTCAAAAGACAAAGTCCAGCGCAATGCTGGTCACGTTGACCGTGCGATCCGAACGAAACGCAGGCGTGGAATTGATCAGGGTGCCGCGCGAGCCGCCGCGCGGGCGCACTTGCTCGAACTGCAGCTTGAGGGCCAGGTCGGATGCGACATCCCAGCGCACGCCGGTACTCCAGGTGGTCTGGATTGGAATCGTGGCGAGCAGGGTATTGAGCGCACCGTTGATCTGGGCGGCGCCGGCGGCAACCGGCGCCGGCAAGCCTTCCAGTGGCAGGCCAGGATCGGACGTCGCCACGTCGGCGCGGATCTGCGCATAGCCGACGTACGGCGTGAATGCGCCCTGGCGCCAGCCGGCACCGACATACACCGAGGTGCCGCCACCGAGCAGCGAGTCGGTGCGGGTGCGTCCCGTTTCAGCGGTCACGAACCAGGCGCCGGGGTCGTAGCTGGCGCCGGCGCTGATCATCGAGACGCGCTTGTCGACGATGGCGTAGCGCTCGGCCAGCATCTGGCCGCGCGGACCGAACATGCGCAGGCCTGTGAACAGATCGGCGGCGATGTCGGTGTTCAGGCGCGCGCGCGCCGCCGACAGGCGCACGGTGAGGGGGCCGTAGTCGATGCTGTGCGACAGGCCCAGGATATTGTTGGCGTCGATTTGCAGGCCGTAGCCCAGATCCTGGTCAGTACTGCCCGAAAATACCTGGGTGGCGTGGCGCACGGCACCCGTGCTCCAGCGCCAGGTCGCGTCGACCCCGTCGCTGCTTGAAATCGGCAGTGCGCCGTAGACTTCGACCGGCGTACGGACCCAGGGAATGGTGTAGCCGACCTTGCGCGATTCGGCGCCCAGAAAGACCGGCAGGGCGATGCGGCCGACACGCACGGCCAGATCGGGCGTCATCTGGTACTTGATATTGGCCCATTCGATCCGTGGCTGGTAGCTGTGATCGAGCCGCTGCTCGCTGATCACCTGCAGCACGCCCGACCAGGCGCCCTGGCTGACGTCGAGCTGGGCGCCGAGGCGGCTGTCGACGTTCGGGCTCCACGAACCGGACACGCCGGCGCCGCTGGCACGCAGGATGGACGAGCTGAAATCGGCCTCGCGGCTGTTCGAATGGACGACGCCGAGCGTGCCGAAGCCGGACAGCTTCCACGTGGGGCCAGCAGCCGTGTCGGGCGCTGCGTTGGCGGCCTGCACGGGTGCCTGCGCCTGGGCATACAGCGGCGTGCAGGCGAGCACGCAAGTAGCGAATGCGGCAGGCAATAGCGTGCCGGGAAAATAGTGCAAAAGCATGTGATGAGATGTTGGCGCCAAGGGCCTGTATGGTGTCGGGTGACGCCGGGCCAGAACCTGACGACTCTAGCGAAGCACACGTTCAAAGTCGAGCGGAGCACGACAAGACAGACAATCGGCGAAGATTTTTGTTGCGCATGTGCAACGACAGTTGCACATGGTAGCATCAACGCGACAGCGTTGCTGGTTCGACGTCCCACAAGCGTGCGCCGGCCAGATCGAGCCAGGTCAGGTACAGCCGCACGTCGAACTCCAGCTGGTGATAGGCCGGTTCCATCCAGCTGCACAGCTTGTAGAACGCCTTGTCGTGTTCTTTTTCTTTCAGGTGCGCCAGTTCGTGCACGGCGATCATGCGCAGGAACGGCAGCGGCGCATCGCGAAACAGGCTGGCGATGCGGATCTCGTGCTTGGCCTTGAGGCGTGCGCCCTGGACCCGCGAGATGGCCGTGTGCAGGCCGAGCGCATGCTGGACCACCTGGATCTTGCTGTCGAAAGCCACTTTTGACACCGGCGCGGCCTGGCGCAGGTACTCGTCCTTCAGGTCTTGTACATAGTCGTACAGGGCGCGGTCGGTGCGGATGCCGTGCGGCGCCGGATAGCGCTGACGCAGTGTATCGCCAAGGCGGTTCTGCGCGATCAGGTCGCTGACCTGCGTGCGCAGTTGCTCGGGATAGGCGGTCAGGTATTTCAGCGTTTGCATAAGGCGGGCAATGTACCACAGGGGGTGGCGCCGCGCCCGAATGGTTGGCCAGGAGGTGGGGAGGTGAGCGTTGCCGGGAGCAGGCAGGCAACGGGGCGGCGCAGGCAACGGGGCGGCGCAGACAACGGGGCGGCGCAGGCAACGGGGCGGCGCAGGCAACGTGGCGGCGCAGACAACGGGCCCGAGCAGACACGCAGCGCGAACGCGTCGTTCCCGCGCGGGCGGGAAACGACGCTGGCAAGACTAGCTGTCCTTGCCCTGGCGATTGCCTTTGTCGGCCAGCGCCGCTGCCGCCGCGCGCTGCGCCGACTGCCGGCTCTCGCCCCCCTTGCGGCCGATATCGGCCATGTGCGCGCGATTGCGGCTGACGGCTTCACCGCCTTTCTGGCCGGCGCGGCGCGCTTCTTCGGAATCGAATTCGTGCGCCGTGCCTTTCTGATGCGCCGCCTGGCCGCCCTTGCTGGCGATTTCGCGCTGCTGGTTCTGGTCCATCGCTGCGAAACCACGCTTGGCCGGTTGCCCGCTTTTCTGGGCGCTGCCGCTGGTCGTGCCCTTGCTGCCGTTCTCTTTGCTGGTCGCCATGTCGATCTCCTTCTGCCCTTGGGCTGTCAGTGATAGAGGTCGTGCCCGAATGCCACGAGCGCACACAGGATGCGCGCTCGTGTTTAGAGAGACGTGGTGAGCGTTAGTTCCACCGTTTTCATGCAAGGGCAGGCCAGCGGCAGCTGCGATGTGCCTATGCGTCGGCCACCTTCAAGACCAGCTTGCCCAGGTTGCGGCCTTCGAACAGCATCAGGAGCGCCTGCGGGAATTGTTCGAAGCCGTCGACCACGTGCTCGTGGCTGGCGATCTCGCCCGCCGCCAGCCACGCACCCAGTTCGGCCACGGCTTCCGGGTAGCGCGCCGCGTAGTCGAACACCACCATGCCTTCCATCCGCGCGCGGTTCACCAGCAGCGCCAGGTAGTTCGCCGGCCCCTTGACGGGTGCGGTGACGTTGTATTGCGAGATCGCCCCGCAGATCACGATCCGGGCTTTCATGTTGATGCGCGTGAGGACGGCGTCGAGGATGTCGCCGCCGACATTGTCGAAATAGACGTCCACGCCTTGCGGGCAATGCTGCTTGAGCGCCGCGTGCAGGCCGCCCGCCTTGTAGTCGATGCAGGCATCAAAACCCAGTTGCTCGACGACGAAGCGGCATTTTTCGGCGCCGCCTGCAATGCCGACCACACGGCAGCCCATGCGCCTGGCGACCTGGCCCACGGTCATGCCGACGGCGCCGGCCGCGCCCGAGACCACGACCGTGTCGCCCGCCTTGGCCTGGCCCACCTCGCGCAGGCCGAAGTACGCCGTCATGCCAGGCATGCCGAGCAGGTTGAGCCACGCAGTAAGCTTGCCGACGCGTGGATCGATTTTGACGAAACTGGCGTTCTTGTCATCGGCCGGGCCGGACCAGTAGCGCTGTACGCCGGTACCGCCGGCGACATGGTCGCCTACCGCAAAGCGCGGCGAGCGCGACGCCACCACGACGCCCAGGCCGCCGGCGCGCATGACTTCGCCGATGGCAACCGGCCGGATATACGATTTGCCTTCGTTCATCCAGCCACGCATGGCCGGATCGAGCGACAGATACAGCACCTTGACCACGATCTCGCCCTCGCCAGGCGCCGGCACCGCCTGTTCGTGCAGTTGCCAGTCGTGGGCCTGCGGCAGTCCGACCGGGCGGGCGGCGAGCAGGAATTGCTGATTGGGTGGAAAGGTGGCGGTCATGCGGGTCTCCTTGCTTGGTTGGATGATCTGTGCCAGGAAGTCTACCCCGCGCCGTCGCCCGGCGCGCGCTGCGCATGCGACAATAGCGGGCTCACGAGTCCGACTACCGATCAATCCGTTCAAAGCACCGCACCAATGGCTATCAAAGCGACCATCTACAAGGCCGACCTGTCGATTGCAGACATGGACCGCAACTATTACCACGAACACAGCCTGACGATCGCCCGGCATCCGTCCGAGACCGAGGAACGCGTGATGATCCGCGTGCTGGCCTACGCGCTGCACGCCGACCCGGCGCTGGCGTTCACGAAAGACCTGTTCGACGTCGACGAGCCGGCGCTGTGGCTCAAGGACCTGACCGGCGCCATCGACCTGTGGATCGAAGTGGGTCAGCCCGACGAGAAGCGCCTGCTGAAGGCGGCCGGCCGCGCCGAGAAAGTGATCGTCTACAGCTACAGCGCAACGAGCAGCATCTGGTTCAAGGGCATCGCCAACAAGATCGAGCGCGCGAAAAACGTCAGCGTGATCAACATCCCGGCCGAGATCAGCGCCCAGCTCGAAAAAATGGCGTCACGCTCGATGGCGCTGCAGTGCACGATCCAGGATGGTCAGGTGTGGCTGACCGACGGCACCGACACTGTGCTGGTCGAGCGCGAAGCCTTGCGCGGCGCCGTGTAAGATTGTATTTTTCACTGACACCAACTTGCCAAGGATTGCCATGACCCGTCACTTGATCGCCGCGCTTGCCGCTGGCCTGTTTTCCGTCTCCGCGCTGGCCCAGGTCACCGTGACCGAACCATGGGTGCGCGCCACCGTGCCGGCCCAGAAAAGCACCGGCGCCTTCATGCAGCTGCAATCGGCCACGCCTGCGCGCCTGCTCGAAGTGCGTACGCCCGTTGCCGGCCGCGCCGAAATCCACGAGATGGCGATGGAGGGCCAGGTGATGCGCATGCGTCAGGTGAAGAGCATCGATCTGCCGGCCGGCAAGCCGGTCGTGCTGGCCTCGGGCGGTTATCACGTGATGCTGCTGGACCTGAAGCGCCAGCTGAAAGAAGGCGAGAACGTCGAGCTGACCCTGGTGGTGCAGGACGCCGCCGCCAAACGCCAGGAAGTAAAAGTGACGCTGCCGGTCATGCCGCTGACGCACAGCGGCAAGCCGGCAGCGCAGGATGCGCACGCGGGCCACGCCGCCCACGCTGGCCACTGAGCGCAACCGGCGACTTCACCGCATCAGCGCGGCGCGTTCCCGATGCGCCGCACTTCTCCCGAGCCCGCCACGCTGCGGCTCACTGCCGGGTCACCGTAATAGCCCACGTCGCCCGACCCGGCGATTTTTGCGCGCAGATCGTTCTTTGCCCACACCGTCACGTCGCCGGATCCGGCGATGCTGACGCGTACCGTATCGGCGCCAACCTTGCCCAGGTCAACACTCCCCGAGCCACCGATCGACACGGACAGGTCACGTACCGTCCCGCCATCGGCGCGCAGGTCACCGCTGCCGGCCACTTTGGCCGCAACCGTCTCGGCGTCCAGTCGCGCGATCTGGATCTTGCCCGACCCGCCGACGTCCACGTCCAGGCGCTTGCCGCGCAGGACATCCGCATCGATGGTGCCCGAGCCGCCCAGTGACAGGCGCTCGATCTGGCGCGCCGTCACGACAATTTTAAGATTGCGCGTGCGCAGGTCGAGGTTGCGCCTGGCGGGACGGATGCGCAGCATGCCGTCTTCCACCCGCGTTTCGACAAGGGCTTGCAGATTGTCATCGGTCTCGACTGTGACACTGTCGACGTTGCCGACGTTGCCAGTACGCAGTTCCAGCCGGCCCGGCAGGCCCAGCGCGATGCCGTTGAATGACTCGACCTTGCGCGCCTGGCGTGTGACGGTGCCATTGCCGTCGACTTGTTCGCCGCCAAATGGCCAGGCCATGGCCGTCGGGGGCGCCACGGTGCAAGCGAGGGCGGCGGCGAGCATCAGGGCGCGCAGGGCAGAGGTGGAATAGACATGACGCGACATGGTGGGGCTCCTTGAAAGTCGGTGGGTATGCTGCACATCCTGGCAGGACGCCCCCGTTCCGCCGAGCCGTTTGCGACAGACTGCGCGCGACGTGGTGTGAAATGCAACTGTGCGGATTAAGCCGCATGCGCCGGAAGATCGAGCACGCCCCCGCAAGATGCACTAAGATAGTGCGCTTTTTGCAACGGAGTAGTGCGATGAACGTGATTTTATTGGCGATGGCCTTCTGTGTGGGCATGGCCATGTCGGTGCAGGCGGCAGTCAATAGCCAGCTCGCCCATTCGATCGGTGCCAATTCGGTGATGGCGGCGCTGGTGTCATTCAGCTGCGGCACGGCGGTATTGCTGGCGGTGGCGCTGGCCAAGAGCGGGGTGGGCGGCCTGGGCGCGACGCTGGCCGCTTTGCCATCGCAGTCGGCCTGGAAATTCCTGGGCGGCTTTCTTGGTGCGGCGTTCGTGTTCGGGACCGTGTTCCTCGCGCCGCGCATCGGGCTGCTCAGCCTGATCGTGCTGGTGATTGCCGGTCAGCTGCTCAGCTCGATGGCGATCGACCATTTCGGGCTGATTAATATGGCGACGCGCAAGGTGTCCGGTGTGCGCGTTATTGGTGCGCTGGTGGTGGTGGCCGGGGTGACGATCACGGTGTTCGGCGAGCGTATTGTTGCAAGTATGTCACGATAAAGATTTTTTTCTTTTCTGCAATATTCAGGTTCTATAATGGTCGACACTTGATCTTTTACCAGCATCGGCCAGATGGAATATCACCAGTCCTCGCAGATCCCCACCCTGTCGTACATCGAGAACGAAGACCATCCGGTGTTCGAAACCCTGGTCCAGCAGATCCTGCATCTGCTGAACTCGAAGCTGGTGTTTTCGGACATCATCATCCACCAGAACAGCCCGTTGATGCTGCGCCAGCCGAAGGGCCTGGTGGCGGTGACCGATTCGCCGATCACGAAGGAAGAGCTGGAAGAATTCTTCGACGTGATCGAGCCGAACTGGCCGCAGCGCATCGCCTCGCGCGCGTTTGACCGTTCGATCGACCTGCACACGGCGCGCATCCGTGCCAACTGCTTCCGCTTCCAGGGCGGCAAGCGGATCGGCTGCGTGATCCGGCGCTTTCCGAAAGAGCCGATTCCGCTGGCCGATCTGGGCCTGTGGGACGACGAGCGCGAATTCGCGCGCCTGACCAGCGGCCTGGTCCTGATCATTGGCGACACCTGCCAGGGCAAGTCGACGACGATCGCGTCGATCCTCGACGAGATCAACCGCCACCGCTCGGGCCACATCATCACCATCGAAGACCCGGTCGAAACGCTGATCCCGCAGCGCCGTTGCATCATCACGCAGCGCGAAGTGGGCGAGGACGGCGACGTCGACAGCTACTACCTGGGCGCACTGGACGCGCTGCGCGAGCGGCCCGACGTGATCGTCATCGGCGAGATCCGCGACGCCCAGACCGCGCAGGAAGCGCTGGCGCTGGCCGAATCCGGCCCGCTGGTGCTGGCGTCGCTGCATGCGCGTTCGACCGAGCTGGGCCTGCAAAAGATGCTGCGCCTGTTGGGCAACACGGACGCCCAGGCGCAAGCCCTGGCCCACGCGCTGCGCGGCGTGCTGTGCCAGGCCTTGCTGCCGTCGGTCGAGGGCAACCGCTATCACCTCGCCACCGAATGCCTGACCCCGAGTCCGACCGTCGTGCGCATGCTCGAAGCAGGGGACCTGGGCAGCATCCGCGCGCACATGAATCGCGGCATCGATGCCGGTTGCCACACGATGAATGCGTCGCTCGAAGGCTTGCTGGCGTCTCACAAGGTGCGCGTCGAGGATGCGCGCAATGCCACCACCGATCGCGTGGCGTTTGCCGATATGGTGTGAGTCCTTGGCGACTCAATCGAGCGATACCGCCCGGTAGCGATTGACCTCGGTCGCCGTGACCGGCGCGCCTGCATTGCCCCAGCTGGCCCGGATCCAGGTCAGCACGGCTGCCACCTGTGCATCATTCAGTTCATGCCCGAACGGCGGCATTCCGTACGGCCGCGGATTGCCGCGCGTGCCGGGCGGGAAGCCGCCGTTGACCGTCATCCGGATCGCGTTCACGGCCGGCGTCATGGTCACGGCGCGGTTGCCGGCCAGCGGCGGGTAGGCCGGCGCGTTCCCCTTGCCATCGTCGCCATGACACGCCGCGCACTGCGCCGCGTAAATTCGCCCGCCTTCGGCCAGCACCTGTTCAGCAGCTGGCGCCGATACGAGCGTGGGCTGCGCTACCGCAGGCGTGGCAGCGAGCGACTTCAGATAGCCCGCCATCGCGCCCAGATCCTCGGGCGTCAGGTACTGCAGGCTGCGCGCCACCACTTCGGCCATCGGACCGGTCGCCGCGCCGCGTGGCGAGATGCCGGTGCCCAGCAACGCCACGATATGCGCGTCGCTCCAGTCACCCAGGCCCGCTTCACGGTTGGCAGTCAGCGATGGCGCGTACCAGCCAAGGCTCGGGATCATGCCGCCGGCCAGCGCGTCATCGGTCGCGCCCAGGCCGTTGCGCGCGCTGTGGCAGGCGCTGCAATGGCCCAGGCCCTCGACCAGGTACGCGCCCCGGTTCCAGCTGGCGCTGCGCGCCGGTTGCTGGGCATATCCGGCGGGCCGGAAGTACAGCAGGCGCCAGCCGGCCAGTAACGCCTGCTGGTCGTACGGAAAGCGGACGTCGTGCGGCCGGTTTGCCTGGCGCTGCGGCGGCAGGCTGCGAAAGTACGCAAACAGCGCATCCGAATCCGCGCGCGTGACCTTCGTGTAGTTCGTGTACGGGAAGGCCGGATACAGCAGGCGGCCGCTTGGCGCGATGCCATTGTGCAGTGCATTCCAGAAGTCGTCGGCGCTCCAGGCGCCGATGCCGGTATCGCGGTCGGGCGTGAGGTTCGGACCGTAGAAACGCCCGAACGGCGTATCGAGCGCGCGCCCGCCGGCATACGCCACGCCGCCACGCGCCGTATGGCAGGCGATGCAGTCGCCGGCGCGCGCCAGATAGGCGCCGCGCGCGATGTTGGCGGGCGTGGACGCCCACGCCGCGGGCGAGCTGGCCGGCACGAATTCGGCGCGCGGCCATGCCAGCAGGATCGCGCCGCCGACGACCGCCACCCCTGCGAGAAAAGCGATGCGGACGGTCTTCATCATGGCGCGCTGCCACAGAGGATCGGCAGCGGACGGGCGACGGCATCGGCCGGCCGTGGGTCGGGTGGCATTGACTGCGCCGCCAGCCAGCCCGAGACGGCGGCGACATCGTCGGGCGACAGGCGCGCCGCCACCTGGCCCATGCAATCGGGCGCGTGGGCGCGCCGCACGCCGTTGCGCCAGGCGCCGAACTGCGCGTTGATGTAATCGCGCGGCAGGCCAAGCAGGCCCGGGATTGCGGGCTGCACGCCGGTCAGGCGCGCGCCGTGGCAGGCGATGCAGGCGGGGATGCCGCGCCCTGCGTCACCCTCGTGCACCAGTTGGCGACCGCGTTCGCGCTGCGCGGGTGACAGGTTCATGGGCGTGGGCGGCAGCACGGTCGGCGCCTGCGCCGCAAAATGCGCGGCAATCTCGCGCAGGTAGGCGTCGGGCAGGTACTCAGTGAGGTAGGTCATCACCGGGTAATGGCGCCGGCCATCCTGGAAGTTGCGCAGCTGGTGGTACAGGTAGCCGGCCGGCTTGCCGCCGATGCGCGGATAGAAGCTGTCGTTGACGGGGTTGCCGCGTGCATCGACGCGCGCGTGGCAGGTGGCGCAGGCGAGCAGGCGCTGGGTGAGGGTGTCGGGAACGGGTTGGGGCGCAGCGTCGGCGACGAATGTCACCGAACACAATAGCGCAGTGGCGGGCCAACGGAAGCAGCGAGACATCATGGATTCACCGGCAGCATGGACGCTGACGATGATAGCGCGAATATGGAACGCCGCGTTGAACGCCGCGCGGGTTTCAGACTGCCGGCGTTTCCGTTTTCCAGCGCCGGTAGATCCGCAGCGCCGCATGCGCGTCGTCTGCCGCATATTGCAACTGCTTGTCCGACAGGTGCGGCAGCGACCAGTTGGTGGTCGTGATGCGCTTGGATTTTTGCAGGCGCTGACCGAAGAAGCGCTCGACGGCGCTCTTGGCGCCCAGCGGATTCTTTTCGCCGCGCCGGCGCAGCGCCGTCGACAGGTCGAGCACGTGGCGCAGCTCGATGCCGAACTTGGACTTCAGCCGCTTGACGTCGTCACCCAGGCCAAAGCCCACCTTGAGGATGTTGCTTGACGCGAGCACGGGTTCCAGCACGGTGAAGGCGAGGGCATTGCCGGCCGGCGTGGCGGTCTGGAACAGGAAGGCGAATTCGTCGGTCGCCAGCTGCACCAGATGCGGCCCGGTCGACACTTCGCCCTTGGCGAACGTCGGCTTGGATTCGGTATCGAAGCCGATGACGTCGGCTGCGAGCAGCGCCGCGAGCGCCTGCTGCGCGTCGGCATCGGAACGCACCAGCCGCACATGGGCCGGGTCGATGCCGATGTAGGCGGGCAGCTCGGGTTGCATTCCTTCGGCTGCCGCGCCCTTCAGGACGTCGCCCGAATTCAAGTCTTCGAGAACTTGGACGCCAGCGCCTGCAGCTTTTCCTGGCGCTTGCGGTTGTTTTCTTCTTCGAGGGCGGCGTCGCGCTCGGCCTTCTTGCGGTCGGCTTCTTTCTTGAAGCGCTGCTGCAACTGCTCTTTCGCGTGCAGGCGGTGCGCTTCAGGCACTTCGGCGCCGGCGGTGCCATCGAGGTCAAAGCGGACCTTGGCTTTTTCCATCGCGCGCAGGTAGCGCATCGAACCGGTGTGAATGCCGAGGGCGGCGCGCATCGTTTTCTTGTCCAGGCCCGGCATGCGTGCCTGCAGCTGCTTGTCGATACCGATCGACAGTGGCAGGCAGTCACGGAAGGCGGGATACTCCTGCTGGAGTTGCTTGAGCAGCGAGCGCGCCGACTGGCCTGATGCCGGGGCCGCGGCTGCAGCCGGGGCTGCTGGCGCTGCCGGCTCGACTGACTCGGCTGGCGACTGCGATGGCTGCTGTGCATCCGGGGTGGCCGGCGCGGCGGTGGTGTCGACGGACTCTGCAGGGGTATTGGTATTCATTGACTTCATGGTAAGAACAGGATTGCGAAGGATAGCACGGCGCTAAAAGCCGCAT
>Ga0308164_10001979_pt1 | contig 21669 bp, 4 predicted proteins | sample PhyTR2_FD_201031 | JGI IMG/M metagenome (GOLD analysis project Ga0308164, IMG submission 201031) | Phyllosphere microbial communities from UC Gill Tract Community Farm, Albany, California, United States - DLSLT.R2 | ecosystem: Host-associated > Plants > Phyllosphere > Unclassified | place: USA... | reverse complement strand
TTACCCCAGTTCTGAACATCGGTGCCGCGTGAGGTGACGTACGCCAGGGATGGACGCAGGCCAAAGTCGAACTGATACTGCGCAACCAGTTCCCAGTTGTCCGCTTTATCCGCATAGCCATAAGCTGCAGAGTCGCTGCTGCCGAAGCGAGTAGCGTTATAGGCGCGTGAATACATAGCCGCCAGATAGACGTTGTTCGCGTCATATTTCAGACCGCCGGTGTAAGCTTCCGCTTTATCACCACGTCCCAGAATACCCTGCGCTCCGCCATTCTGGTCGTTGGTACGATCAGACTGGAAGGCAGACGCACCGATGCCGAAGCCTGAACCCAGATCGTAAGTTGTGCTCAGACCCCAGCCGTCGCCATTCTGACCCAGTACGTCACGGCCATTCGGAGACTCTGTGCTGTTGCCATTCTTGCCCTGATACTGGACTGCAAAGTTCCAGCCATCCACCAGACCGAAGAAGTTATTGTTACGGTAGGTCGCCATGCCGTTACCGCGCTGATACATAAAGTTATCTGCGCCGTAGGTATCGCCGCCGAACTCTGGCAGCACGTCGGTCCATGCGCCGATATCGTAGGCTACGCCGTAGTTACGACCGTAGTCGAACGAACCTGCATCACCAAATTTTACACCGGCAAAGCCAACACGGGTGAAGCTGTCAGCCGTACCTTCAGACTCGGCGTTGTTCAGCGCCGCCTGGTATTCCCACTGGCCGTAACCGGTCAGCTCATTGCTGATTTCGGTTTCGCCCTTAAAGCCGAAGCGAACGTAAGACTGATCGCCATCAGAACCATCGTTATCAGAGAAGTAGTGCAGACCGTCAACTTTACCAAAGAGATCTAATTTGTTGCCGTCTTTGTTATAGATTTCAGCTGCGTTTGCTGATCCTGCTGCAACCAGCAACGCAGGGATCATCAGGGAGAGAACGCGACGTTTCATTTTATTACCCTCTGTTATGTGCCTTTATTATTTGCCACTGCTAACTGAATGATTAAAAATTCAGCCGGCAGGCCATTGTTGTTTTATAACGGGCAATAATCCACCAGGAAAATGCTACTAAATTTCCAAAAGTGTTTCATACGTCGAAACAGTTATTTCATAATGTAAATAACGGGGAACTAATAACCAGCACGGATCGATAAAAAATGGCGCACAAATCGATAAACCGATTTGGATAGCCATGTTATCAACAGGTTACATCAGAGTATTCCGAAGCACTGAATGATAAAACTTATACGGCATCTGGTAATAGAATAGACCCCGCTATCATCATTTATTCCATTATTACCTTCATTCTCCCCGAATGAGATGTACAACTTATTATTTCCCGCCGGACAAATTGTCCGGCATTTTTTTTGCCTGCTGTTTGCCGTTGCGTTATATCTTCGTAAACTTTATTAACCGGGTTAAATTAACTACAGTCTGTTTCCGCACATATTGTTAAAATACGCACGCTTTGCGCCCTGATTGCCCAAATATCCGCCATGTTAATTTATCACCGTAATTAAGCAGGCAGATATTTTAGCTGGTGCGGATTTTCAGCGCTCGCGCATCGATTCTTTGACTTTATTCAGGGGTTTAATCAGATAATCCATGACCGATTTCTGACCGGTTTTAATCTCCACATTGGCCACCATACCGGGCACGATCGGGAATTTTCGTCCGGCACGGTTAGTCAGCTCGGCTTTCTGGGTACGTACATAAACACGATAGTAATATTGATCACGTTTTACCTCATCCTGCAGGGTATCTGGCGAGACCGTTTCAACTTCGCCGTGCAGATCGCCATAGATTGAGGAGTCATAGGCGGTCACTTTCACAGTGGCGGCCAGACCGGGTCGTATATAGGCGATATCGCGTGGATTGATGCGTGTCTCAATCAGCAACTGATCCTCCAGCGGGACGATTTCCATCAGTTTGCCGCCAGGCTCCAGTACCCCACCGACCGTAGTAACCTGAATATCTTTAACGATGCCGCGCACCGGTGAATAGAGCGTGGCACGCGTCAGCTGATCCTCTTTGCCTGCGGCAACCTGCAGTTGCGCATCCAGTTCGGCATTGTTTTTCACCTGCTCTTCGTGGGCGCGCACCAGATAGTCATTGCGCGCCTCATCGATTTTGCCGCGCAGATCGCTGACCTGACGACGCAGTCGAATCACCTCGACCTGCCCTGCTGCGCCTTTGGCAACCAGCGGTTCCGTCAGCCGCAGTTCATCCTGCACCAGTCGCAGCGACTGCTGCAGATTACTGATGGTTTCGGTGAGATTACGGCGTCGCGACTCGTAGAGCTGCCGTTCGCGCGTCACCAGGTTCGGCTCCTTCAGCGTTTCGGCGCTGAATGTCAGCGGCGTGCCCGACAGCTCCGCCTCCAGCCGTTCGGACGAGGCGCGCAGGGTGCGCACTTTGGCCTGCGCCTCGCCGAAGTTCGACTGGAAGCGCGTCGGATCGAGGGTCGCCAGCACCTGCCCTTTTTCGACAATGTCACCCTCATGCACGTTAAGCTGTTTGACGATGCCGCCATCCAGGCTGTCGATCACCTGCGCGCGGCTGGAAGGGGTGACTTTACCCGTGCCGACCGTGACCTCATCCAGAATGGCAAAATGCGCCCAGATGAGAAATATCGCCAGCGCGGCGGTGCAGAGCCAGATAATCGCCGATGTCCGGCGTTCATGACGGGCAAGATCTTTATCAACAATAACCAGACTCATGCGGTGTCTCCTTTACCTGGCGATGGCGCGGGTGTCGTCGCGCGGCGCAGGATCTCGTCGCGCGGGCCGTCGGCCACGATCCGGCCGTTATCCATCACCACAATACGATCGACCATCTTCAGCAGCGCCGGACGGTGTGTCACCAGCACCAGCGTCCGGCCGCTGATCCAGCCCTGTAGCTGACGGATCACATGCTCCTCCAGCTGTTCATCCATCGCCGCGGTGGGTTCATCCAGCAACACCACCTGCGGCTGACGCAGGATCAACCGGCTCAGCATCACCATCTGACGCTGGCCGCCCGACAGCCCGCGCCCGCCTTCATTGATAATGCGGTCCAGGCTGGCGGCATCCTGCTGGACCAGCGACAGCGCGCCGCTGATGCGCAGCGCCTGCAGCATCTCCTGTTCGCTGGCATGGGGATTGCCCAGCATCAGATTCTGCCGCAGCGTGCCAAAAAAGAGACGAGAGTCGTGCGACAGCCAGCCGAGCTGACGACGTAAATCGGTGGGATCGATACGCTCAATATCGACGCCATCGACAATCACTTTGCCCTGAGTCGCCAGCGCCTGACCGGCGAGGATCTTCAGCAGCGTCGATTTCCCTGCGCCGACTTTGCCCAGAATGGCAATCTTCTCACCGGGCTTAATCTGCAGCTGCTGAACGTTGAGCACATTCTTTTCATTCTCTTCGTCATAGCTGTAATGCACATTGCGCAGATCGTACTGGCCGGTGAGCGTCGGGCAGTGTGCCAGCGTGGTCGCCTCAGGCTGATCAAGCGGCTTCTTCAGCAACTCATCCAGCCCTTTCATCGCCATTTTGGCATGCTGCCAGCGCGAGAAGACCATGGTCAGCTGCATCAGCGGGGCGATGGTGCGTGATGAGAGCAGGCTGCAGGCGACCAGCGTACCGGTAGTAATTTGTGAATCAAGCACCAGATAGACACCAAATACCAGCATGCCCGCATAGGTGAGCTGCTGCACAGTCGCGGCCCAGCCGGTGAGACGCGCGCCCCACAACCGCTGCTGATTACTGATTGAGGCGCTGACTTCGTGCGTCTGCTCCCACTGACGCTGAAAATAGGGTTCTGCCTGCAGCGCCTTGATATCCTCAATCCCTTCAATGGTCTCCACCAGCACTGCATTACGCAGCGCGCCCTCGCGCAGCCCCTCTTTGGCCAGCCGCGCCATCGGAATCTGCACCAGCAGACCGGGAATGACGATCAGCGGGATCGCCGCCAGCGGAATCAGCACCAGCCAGCCGCCAACAAACGACATGATAAACAGGAACAGGATGACAAACGGCAAATCGGCCGCTGCGCCTACCGTGGTCGAGGTGAGCAGCTCACGCACCTGGTCGATCTCACGCAGCTGCGAGATAAACGAGCCGGTCGATTTCGGACGCGCCTCATTACGTATGCTCATCGCCCGGGCAAACAGCATCGCCGAGACTTTCAGGTCGATGCGTTTGCCCATTAAGTCTGACACCTGGGTCCGCATCAGCCGGATCAGATACTCAATGGCCGCAGCGATCAGCACGCCGACAAACAGTACCCACAGCGTGGACTGCGACTGGGCCGGGATGACCCGATCGTAGACCTGCATCGAAAAGAGAATACCGGCCAGTGCCAGCACATTACTGATCACCGAGGCCAGCGAAATTTCCGTGATACGGCGGCCCATACCGCGAAAATTTTTCCAGAACCAGTGTGGTTCATAAGGCTGAACGAATTCGTCGATGCGCGCATCACGGCCACGCGCCGCTACGCCAATCACGCCGACATCGCCCTGGGCGCGTGCCAGCAGTTCTGATAACGCGCTTTCACGCACCACATCGCCACCTTCACTGAGCCAGTAGCGCGCGCTGTTGTCTGAATCGATGCTCTCCAGCACCGCCACGCTGGCATTCTCCAGCACCAGCACCACCGGGGTGATCTCCTGACGCCAGCGCAGTTTGTTCTGCGGCACCATGGTCAGATGCAGTCCCAGCAGGCCGGAGAGTCGTTCCAGCTGCTGTGACACCGGCAGATGTTCAAACCAGCGCATCTGCTGACGCAGGGTTTTGCCATCGGCAGGTTTACCGAATCGCGCGGCTACGCGCAGCATGGCGGCAATCCAGTTATCGGTATTCAGGGTTGATGTACTCATTATTAATGCCTTATCGCTATTGCAGCGAAGGAAGGAGATCGCCGCTGCTTTGCTGGCGATCGATACCCATGATATCGAGCAGATTGTCTACCGCGGCGGCATAACGCACGGTGGCGTCCCAGCCATCGTAAAGCGCGGTGATACGTGAGCTGTCAGCCTGAAACACATCCTGTTCCACGCTAAGCAGATCGTTCAGGCTGCGCTTACTCAGGCGATATTCATCGGCGTAGACATTACGGGTATGGTCGGCGCTGGCCAGCTGCACTTCCCCGGCAGCCTGCCGCTGCTGCGCGCCAATCATGTCGGCATAGGCGGTAGAGGCGTTTTGATTGATGGCGAGCTTAGCCTGCTGAATAGCGGCCTGCGCCGCTTCACGATCGCCCTCGGCTGACTGGGTTTTCGCATTCACCAGGCCGCCCTGATAAAGCGGCGCTTCCACCTGCAGTTGCACTTCATCATCCCAGTAAGATTGACGGTCATTTTCATAGCGGGTCCGGCCCGCCTGCACTTTAATCGTCGGCCAGTGACCGGACTCTGCCTGGCGCACCCGTTCACGAGCGGCTTCCTGTTTCGACTGCGCGCTGCGCACCGCCGCGCTGCTTTCATAGGCGATTTTGTCGAGGGTGATCTGCTGTTTAAGCAGCGCCTGTGGCAGTTCAGGCAGAGTTGCGGGGACCACACCGGTCAGCACGGTCAGCTGCGCGGTGGCGGAACGGTGCTGGGCACGATATTGCTCCAGCGTAGCCTGCATCGCGGCGATGCGGGTTTCCGCCTGCAGCACGTCGGACTGAGAATTGAGACCGGCATCGGCGCGCAGCTTCGCGATATCCCGCACGCGCTTCAGCGAGGCGATATTGGTATGCGCCGTTTCTGCCAGCGCCTGGTAACGTTTGACTTCAAGGTAGGCCTGCAGCGTATCTTCCGCCACGGTGGTCATCGAGTCGAACAGGCTGTAACGATAAGCATCCGACAGCGCGTGCTGCTCATCGATGGCGCTGCCGGTGCGGCCAAAGTCGTAGAGCAGCTGGCTGAGCGTGATGCCACCGGAGCCGTTATTGTTGAGGCTCCCGGCGGAGTCAGTCTGATGAGAGCGTCCCGCCGCGCCCTGCAGTGAGATCTGCGGATACCAGGCGCTGCGGGCGGCATCAAGATCCCCCTCACCGATGTGGATCTGTGCCGCCGCTTCCGAGATTTTCGGATTGCGGGCGAAGGCCCGAAGAATGGCGTCGCGCAGCGTTAAGCTGGCAATCTGCTCTTCGGTGGGCGCGGCGCGCCAGTTAAATTCGGCTTTAGGTAACGGTGCGGCAAAGGCCGCGTGCACTGCAACGCCACTCAGGGCGCACAACAAAAAAGTTAATCGCGCTTTGTTCATTATCCATACCAACAGGGGTTCTTATCATCATGGTGTTTTTCCTGGTGAACAAAGCGAGCAAAAAGGGGTGCCACTCAGCGTCTGACGCATTTATTGCATTATTTTATTTATGGTTCGCAAGCGAGACGCTAAACGACCTTTAACATTATTAGATCATATCCCGGGCTTATTCCTGCTAAAAACAGATGAAATCGTTAATATTTCTCCTGAGAGGACAAAAAACAATCACTAAACGCATCCACGCCAATCCAGACAGGCTTAACAGACCTGTCCGGAAGGCAGTGCGTTTGCTAATGTTTTCGCGTCAGACCAGCGGGTGTGCCGCAGGATGCTGCAGCAGGTGATCGGCAAGTGTATAAGGAATATCGGAGAACAGATGGTTTTCCTGCGGTGCGGCGGCAGTGGATGCCTGCGCCACGTGCGCGGTTTCTGCCTGCTGGGTCAGGCTGACGGTCTCCAGCAACTGGTCCACCGTCTGACCCTCCAGCGGGTTGGCGCTTTCAGTATGTGATGCCACCTGCACCGTCTGGCTGGCACTGGCCAGATTACCGGCGCTGTCTTTGCCGCTGACTGTCATCTGGTACTCACCATCGTCCAGCGGTGCCAGTTGCCCGGCCAGAATGGTCAGCGCCCAGCCGCCATCGGCTTTTACACTGGCGCTGTAGTGCTGATCGCCCAGCGTTAATTCCACCAGGCTGCCCGGTTGCAGATGACTGGAGCTGCCCTGAATCAGATGCCAGCTGTTGACATCGGCAGCATCAATTTTGTTATCACCAAAAGCCGTGTCCAGGGTCAGCGTCGGCCGCTGGTGCACGGCTACTGTAAACAGTTTATCGCTGGTCTGGGTGTCGCTGTTGCCATATTCATCCCAGCGGTGAAAGGTGGCGGCGACCGGGCCATCCGGCAGTGCCAGCAGCTCGCTGGAGGTCAGTGTTACCATACCTTTGGCATCGGGCTGGTAGGTTTTACCGTTGATCTCCAGGGTGTTGGCGCCTTCAACGTAGAAGCTCAGATCGTGCTGCGCCTCCTGATAGTTGAGCGTCATGTCACCGCCGATATCCATTTCGGTGTAGATCGGAATAAAACCGGTGTGGATATTCAGCTCATGCGTGACGTTGGTGTAGTTGTTGGCCCCGTCGATCGACCAGGCGCGGATTTCCCCAACGTTGATAAAAGCGTGCACATCCGCTGCCGGGATCACCACCTGCCAGTGTCCATCTTCGGCTATCGTGGTGGCATAATCTTTCTGGTTGGCACCGTTGATCACCAGCCGATGGCCCGGCATCACGGTGGAGAGCGTGCCGCTAATTAGCAGATCCTGCTGGCTTTCTGCCAGGTTTATCACATCGTCCGCAGTGACCTTGTCGAAGGTAATTTTTGGCAGGCTACTCAGATGGGTGATCAGCGTCAGATCGTGATATTCGGTGGCGCTGTTTCCATTGGGATCGGTCGCCGTGACTTTCAGGCTGTAGACCCCGTCTTTCAGCGCCTGCATATCGCTTTCATGAAATGTGCCATACCATTTACCGTCGTTTCCCATGCTGGCGGTGGTGGTTTGCGTCCCCAGCGTCAGTGTCAGCTTCGACCCCACCGGCAAGTGCGTTGCGCTGCCGCTGATCTCAACGCCATAAATGCTCTCAGCAATACTCACCGCGTTATCGCCACTGACCGTGTCCACGCTCAGGGTAGGTTTGATCGTGCGGTCGACATAAAGACCAAAGTCAACGGTGGTTGCCGTGCTTTGCCCTGCTTTATCGGTAATGGTCAGCGTGAGCGTGTGATTGCCATCCGGTACGCCTTTCAGCGCGTCGGCCGGCATAGAAGCATTCCAGTAGCCCCACTGATTAACGGTGCTGTGCCAGCTTTGATCGTTGAAGGTCAGCGTGACGGTGGAGCCCGCTTCTCCTTCCGCACGGCCGCGCAGATGCACCGGCTTTTCCGCTTCCCAGCCGGCGATCACGCCATCACTGGCGATCGCTTCATAGGGCTGCAGCCCGGCGGGCGGCGAACTCTTCACCGTGGCCAGAGTGTTGTCGTTGAGCGGGCTGCTATGCAGTGACTCGGTGGAGAGCGTGGTGACAGGCAGGCTCTGGCCTGGCGTGGCAAAAGGAAGGCTCAGACTTTGCGTGGCGGCTGGCACAATGGCGGGCACAGCGCTATCGGCAACGGCAAAGTCGCTTACCGCCGTCTGGAAAATGGATTCGAGCCGGATGGTACGAAGCGTATCGCGTGATGACATAGGTAACCTCAGTTCAGAACAGAAACGCAGACAAAAACCATCGGATAAACCGATCGCTTACTCTGACGACATGGTAGTGGGACAGCTAAAACTGCCCGTTTCCGCTGGTCGGAACTGATTACCCGCAGGTAACAAGGATTTATAAACAGGACGCTAATAAAAGCGCCAAATAGAGTCAGAATGTTGATTTTACGGCGTGACGCCGTTTGTTGCGCCTACCCTAATCTTTCATTCTGCTAATGAATAGTGGCGATAATCTGGAAAGTGTAATTATCACGTGGCTAAAACAAAAAAAGCGGGTGCTTTCGCACCCGCTCTATTCATCTTCTGAACTGACCTTTCAGTCACTACACAACATGGACCTGCAGGTTCTGCTGCACCAGCACATCGCCCAGGGTGTTATCACTGGTCAGCGCAGAGTTGTGGTAGATCTCAAAGACTCTGCCCTCAACGGTACGCTCGCCGGTCACTTCCCAGATTCCGCCGCTGCTGTTAGCCAGTGTCACCTGGCTGCCATCTGCGCCTTTGATCAGCAAATCGTCACTCTGTTTATCCGTAATATTGAGTGCTTCATTGAGATCGAGCTTCACGGAGTTGGTCCCGGTTTTACCCAAATCGAGCACCTCAATGTGTTCGACCTTCAGGCCCAGGGTGGTGAGATCCAGACTGAGATGCTCACCATTCAGCACCAGGGTATCAGTGCCTGCGCCGCCATCAATATGGGTAAAGTTAAGGTCACTGACCGTCACGAGATCCGCCCCGCTGCTGCCGGTCACTGTCGCCCCCTCAATGGTGCTGCCATCGGCCAGCGTAATCACGACGCCGCCGATGGTGTAACCCGCCTCCTCTGCCGGTGCCGCTGCAATTGCGGCGTCATTTGCCGCCGCGTTTTCACTGCTGCCGACTGGCGTCACCGTATCCGCTTCAGTAATCAGCGTGGAAGCCACCGCCACATGGGCGCTGCTCTCGTCGCTGCTGGTGCTGCTGTTATGCTGCGTCTCCGCGCTGGCGACAGTGGCGCTGTCATCCGCCACCGAGAACAGCGCAACCGATTCGTTTGCCGCCAGCGTTACCGGCAGCAGCGCACCCAGCAACAGAGTGTTAGTGGTGGAGTAGCTGTTACCGGCCGCGTCGGTAATCGTGACTTTTGCCAGCGTTCCCAGCGACAGCAGCAGGCCACCCACCGACAGCAGTGAAGGTGAGAAGTTAACCGCGTAACGCCCCAGCGCATCGGTCGTGGTGTTCAGCGTCGGGCCGTTATTGCCGTTGGAGAGCAGCAGCGTAACGCTCACCTTCGAGCCCTGCGCGGCATTCAGCGATCCCCCCTGCACCACCAGACCCGCCAGTAAGGAACCGACGATACTCAGCACCGGATCGACTCCGACCAGCGGCTGATTGTGCGACAGCGCGGTAAAGCTGCTGGTGCTGGTTGCAGTGTTGCCGCCAATGTCCGCCACCGTAACGGTGAGTGGATGGCTGCCATCGGCGATCCCTTTCAGCGTCGCTGACGGCACGCTGATGCTCCATGCGCCATTCGCACCAATGGTCGTGGTAAGGATATTACCCGCCACGTTCACCGTTACCGTGCCGCCCGCCGCGTTAGTGCTGGTCCCTCTGAAGGTTTCAGTACTGTTAGCTTCCGCAATATTGAGGTAGCCATCGCCGCCAAAGAAGCTGTTGACGCTGACCGTCGGCGTGGTGTGACTGACCACACCCAGCGACGCCGAGGTGTTGCCAATGCTGCCCGCACCGTTGGTAACGCTGGCGGTGACAGTCTGCAGGCCGTCAGTAATGGCAGCAAGGTTAGCCGCCGGAACAGAGAGGCTCCAGTTGCCGTTGCTGCTCACCGTGGTGCTGTAAGTCTGGCCGCCCAGCGTGACGCGCACGACCGATCCCTCGGCGTTGCTGGCGGTGCCGCTGATGGTCTGCGCCGTTTTGACATCTGCCGCACTCAGCGCACTGTCACCAAACAGCGAGGTAATGGCGACCACCGGCGTCGACTGACTGATGACGCTCAGCGTTCCGCTGCTGTTTGCCACGTTTCCATAGGCATCGGTGCCGGTGACCGTGACGGTTTTACTGCCGTCAGTGATAGCAACAAGATCCGCTTTCGGGACGGTGATACTCCAGTTGCCGCCGCTGACCACTTTGGTGGTGTAGGTCAGGCCATTCAGCGTGGCGCTGACGGTTGAACCGGCAGAGAGGCTGGACGTCCCGCTCAGGGTCTGGTTAGAGGCCAGATCCGCGGCGCTCAGCACACCATCGCCAAACACCGCATTCACCGACAGAGTCGGCTGGAACAGTCCCAGTGACACGCCCGCGCTGGTGCTGCTGACGTTTCCGACCGGATCGGTGACGGCCGCGCTGACGGTGAAGTTACCGTTCAGCAGCGTTGACAGAATCGCTGGCGAGACGGCGGTTGAGAAACTGCCATCCGCGTTGACCTGCGCGTCGACGATAGTGTTGCCAATCGTCAGCCTGACGCTGCTACCCGCAGCCAGCCCGGAGACCGTGCCGCTGATGGTCTGAGTCACCAGCGACTCCGCCAGGTTCAGCACGCCGTCGCCAAACAGCGGATTGAGGGTGACTTTCGGCAGGTTGTGAATACCGACCAGTGCCCCGGCCGTGGTGCTGTTGGTGTTACCCGCGCTGTCGGTGACGCTGATGCCCACGGTCAGATTGCCATCTGCAATCCCCTGCAACAGCGCTGGCGTCAGCGAGACGTTAAAGTTGCCATTGGCATCGGTCGCCGTCACCAACTGCTGTGAACCTACCGACACCACCACGCGCGATCCCGCTTCCGCGCCGCCAATCACCCCACCGATCACCTGGGTGACCAGCGAATCCGCCACGTTCAGCAGACCGTCGCCAAACAGCGGATTCACGGTGATGGTCGGCAGCAGCGTATCGACCCGGATACCGGCGCTGGTGCTGGCGGTATTGCCCGCCGCATCCGTTACCGACGCGCCCACCGTCAGGTTGCCCTGCGCCAGCGTGCCCAGAATATCTGGCGTCACCGTGGCGCTGAACGCCCCGCCCGCACCCACGGTGGCGGTCACCTGGCTGTTGCCAACCGAGAGCGTCACCACACTGCCCTGCGCAACGTTGTTCACCACCCCGCTGATCACCTGTCCGGTGGCGATATCAGCCAGGTTCAGCACCCCATCACCAAACAGTGAGGTCAGCGAGATTGATGGCGTCTGAGTAAAGATGCCGATGGATGCGCTGCTGGAGGCGACATTACCCGCCACGTCTCTGACGCTGACGCCCAGTGTCAGATTGCCATCCAGCAGAGAGCTGAGATCGCTGCCCGGCAGGTTAACGCTCCACACTCCACCCGCCTGCACCGTCGTGCTGTAACTTTTGCTGCCAAAGGTGACCGTCACCTGGGAACCCACAGCCGCATTTTCTATCACGCCACTGACCAGCTGTCCGGCAGCGGCTTCCGCAATGTTCAGCAGGTTATCACCGCCAAACAGCCCGGTGAGCGCACCGACCACCGGCACCGCATCGACAATCGCCGTGACGGTTTCACCAACGGTGCGGGTGTTGCCCGCGGCATCGGTCAGGGTGACGTCAAGCGCAAGATTGCCATCGCTTAACAGGCCCAGCACCGAAGGCGGCACCACGATGGCCCATTTACCATCCTGGCCCACTGACGCAGAGAGCGTTGTGCCGCCCAGCACCACCGATACCGTGGCGCCCACACCCGCCGAGGTCGCAACCCCGGAGATAGTCTGCGCCACCGTAGTATCCAGCGCGCTGAGCGTGCCGTCGCCAAACACCGAATCGACCACCAGCGTCAGCGCACTGTTGACCACTTTGTTGACCGTCAGCGTGGCGTCGGTCTGGTTTCCGGCTACATCATTGACCCGCACGCCAAACACCAGCGCGCCTTCAGTGAGGCTCGCCAGGACATCCGGCGCGAGATCGATGCTCCAGCGTCCGTCAGCACCCACCGTTGCGGTGGCGATCGGCGCGGCATCGCCCAGATAGAGACCGATGGTCTGGCCTTCTGCTCCCTGTGCGCTGCCGGTCAGCACCTGGCTTAGCACCAGGTCAGCGGCGTTGATCACGTTGTCGCCGAGGAACGCATCGACCTGCACCAGCGGCGCGGCGGTATCTACCGTCACCGTCTGGGTGGTCGTCGTCACGTTACCAGCCGCATCCGCCAGCTGCGCAGTGATCACCGGCGAGCTGCCATCGGGAAGAGCCTGCATCGCGCTGGCAGGAACGGTAGTGGACCAGGTGCCGTTGCTCTGCACCACGGCGTTGTAGGTCTGATTATTGAAGGTCACCACCACCGTGCGACCCACTTCGCTGAGATCGGCGGTGCCACTGATGGCCTGGCTGGTGGCACTTTCATTGCCATTGACCTGGTTGTCACCGGTAAACGGATTGAGAGTCAGTACCGGTGGCGTAAGGTCGATCAGCACGTTACCGCTGGTAGTTACAGAGTCAGTGCCGTCGGTAGCATTCACCGTGATGGCGACGCTGCCGTCCGCACTGCCAAAGGCGCTGACCGGCAATGCCGCCGTTGACCAGTTACCCGACCCATCCAGCGTAGTCGCGTACTCCTGCCCACCGATCGACACCGTCACTACCTCACCTGCGCCGAGGTTAGCGGAGGTGCCACTCACTACCACACCGCCCGCTACATCCTGAGTGCTGATGATGTTGTCGCCCGAGACCGTGCCCAGCGTGACCAGCGGCCCTGGCGGTGGCGTCAGATCCACGGTCAGCGTGACCGGTACGGTTGCGGTATTGCCAGCCAGATCGGTCACTGCCAGCATCAGCGTTGTTGATGGTGTAAAGGTGGCCATCTGTTCTGGCGTCAGCGTTACACTCCAGTTGCCGTTACCGTCAACCACGGCTGTGCCGAGGGTCGTGTTATTCAGCGAGACCGTAACCACATCGCCCGTCTCTGCGCCAGTCGCGGTGCCGCTGAGACTCTGCGGCTGAATGCTCTCGGCGTAGTTCAGCGCATTGTCACCGGTAAAGGCGGCAACATTAAGCACCGGTGGTGTAGTGTCGAGCACCAGCGAGCTGTTAATGGTGGTGCTGTTGCCCGCCGCATCGGTTGCTGTCACGGTAACCGGATAGGTGGCATTCGGCAGCTGTGAAAACTCCTCCGTTGTCAGTGGCACCGTCCAGTTACCATTGGCATCGACGGTTGCGGAATAAGTTGTGCCGCCAAGCGTAAGTTGCACAGTCTGATTCGCGCCCGCCTCACCGGTGGTTCCGCTCAGCGTCACTCCCGCGGCAACATCGCCGCCATTCACATAACTGCCGAGGAATTCCGGATTGACCGCAGGCTGCGGCGCGCTGAGATCCGCGGTGAACGACAGCTGCGCCGACGCGCTGTTGCCCGCCGCATCCACGACGTTAACCGTCAGTGATTGCGCACCGTCACCCAGTGAACTCAGGGCGTTGGCAGGAATGTTAACAGTCCAGTTACCGTTGCTCGCCACGGTGCCAGAATAGAGGCTGCCGTTGACATCCACGGTAATGCTGACCGCCTGGTTCGCCCCCACACTGCCGGTGGTGCCGGTCAGGGTCACCCCTGCCGCGGCTTCACTGATGTTCAGCAGGTTGTCGCCGCCAAATGCGCCTGGGTTGAAGGTCGGCACGGGCAGAGCCACCTCTGTCACCACGCTCTGCGCCGTCGCGTCGCTGTTACCCGCGATATCGGTCGCCGTCACGGTAATGGTGTGGGTGCCGCTGGTGAAAGTGGCTAACTGCGCCGGCGACAGGGCCAGTGACCAGCTGCCATCGGTCTGCACCGTGGCTGCCAGCGGCTGACCGTTGTTAAAGCCGGAGATCAGGACCGTTACCGTCTGTCCGGCACCAGTAATGCCGGTTGTGCCACTGAGGATCTGTTCACCGGCCGCCTCTGCTGCGTTCAGCGCACCGTCGCCAAACGGCAGGTTCAGGGTGACATTCGGCAGCGCGTTAACGGCGACCAGTATCGTGCCGCTGGTGCTGCCGACGTTGCCGTTCGCATCGGTAACCGTCACGCTGACTGGCAGGTTGCCATCCGGCAGTGTCTGCAATACATCAGCCGGCAGATCCAGTGACCAGCGCGAACCGCCCTCAGTCAGCGTCGCAGAATAGAGGGTGCCATTAACGGTCACCGTGACCGACGCGGCGTTATTAATATTTACCGCACCGGTCAGGGTTCCGCCTGCGGCGGCCTCTTCAGCATTGATACGGCCATCAATAAATGGCGTATCCAGCGTTGGATTAGCAATCGGCGTAATCGCGGCGACGAACGTTTTGGTCGTTTCAATGCTGTTACCGGCGCGATCGGTGGTAATCAGGGTCAGCGTGTGTTCACCGGTTCCCAGATTGGCGATGAACTCTGGGGGCAGGCTGGCAGTCCAGTTGCCATTGGCATCGACCGTCACCGACAGCGGGATATTGTCATCGCCCACCGTGACGCTCAGGGTCTGGCCCGGCACGACGGTGGAGGTGCCGGTGACCAGCTGAACGGAACCGGCTTCGCTGATATTAATGATGTTATCGCCGAACAGTGTCGTGTCGAAGGCGGCTGAAACAGGATCACTCTGCAGGATCTCAACGCCTGCGGTAACCTGCGCCGGATTACCGGCACCATCCGCGGCGCTGACCACCACCTGTGTCAGTCCATCGGCCAGGCCTGTCAGCGCACCCGGAGCCAGGTTCAGCGTCCAGTTGCCGCTGGCATCCGTGGTGGTGCTGAAGTTCTGCCCGCCTACAGAGATGTTCACCACGCTGCCTTCCGGCAGATTGGTACTGTCACCACTCAGCGTTAACGCCCCTTCCGCATCTGCCGCACTGATCAGCGCATCGCCAAACGGCGTATTCAGGGTCAGGGCTGGCAGGGTATTAAATGCTACGTCCAGTGACGTGGTGCTGTCTGTGGTGATATTGCCCGCCGCGTCGGTGACCGAAACGGTAATCGCATTGGGACCGTCCACCAGCTGCTGCAGGTCGGCGGTCGGAATGGTAAGTGACCAGTTACCGTCGGCATCTGCCGTGGTGGTGTAGCTGACGTTATTCAGCGTCACCGTCACCGGCAATGCGCCCGTGGTGTTGCCGCTGATGGTGAGATCCTGCAGCGACTCCGCCAGGTTAAGGGTATCACCCGCATCGACCGTGATATTCGTCAGCGCAGGCGGTGCGGTAATGAAACTGACCTCCTGAGTGGTGGTCGCCGGATTGCCTGCGACATCAGTGGCGGTCACGGTAAAGATTTGTGTGCTGCCCGGAGCCACGCTGGTAAAGGCAGCAGAGGGTACATTCACCGTCCAGTTGCCGTCAGCGTCGAGCGTGGTGCTGTAGTCAGTGCCGTTAAACGACACCGTCACCAGGGTACCCGCTGCCAGCAGGGTGCTGCTGCCGCTGACCGCGACATCCGCTGTGGCCTCGGTGGCGTTAATCACATCATCGCCGGCTACCACGTTCATGGTCAGCGTCGGCTGAGCCTGCGCGCTGGCCAGCACGACCAGGCTGGTGCTGGCGCTGGCCGGATTGCCAGACGTATCCGCTGAGACCACGACCAGCAGCTGATCGCCATCCGGCAGATTACCCAGATCGGCGGCCGGAACGGTCACCGTCCAGCTGCCATCGGCTGCAACCGTGCCGCTGTACTGAATGTTATTCAGCGTCACCGTCACCAGCTGGCCTTCCACCAGGTTGTTACTGGTGCCGCCGATGCTCAGATCCTGTAGCGACTCCGCCTGGTTAAGGAAGTTATCGTCACTGATGGGCCCGATGGTCAGGGTTGGCAGGTTCAGAGTATCAGCATCACGCGTCAGGGTCTGGGTGGCCGTGGCCGGGTTGCCCGCAGCATCGGTCATCGAGACAGCAACGGTGTAACTGCCGTCTGCCAGCCCCTGCACGACACTGGCTGGCAGTGTCACCTCCCAGGTGCCGTCAGAGAGCACCTGAGTGGTGTAATCGACGTTCTGGAAGCTGACGGTGACTGTCTGTCCGTCATCCGCTACCGACGCACTGCCGCTGATGGCGACCGCTTCCAGCACCTCTACCGAATTGATGATGTTGTCGCCGCCGATGGCATTGACGGTCAGCACAGGCGGCGTGAAATCGACCGTAACGGCGCTGGTCAGCGAACCACTGTTACCGGCGGCATCGCTGGCATTGACCACCAGCGTAGTGACTCCCTCGCCCAGCGACTGCACCTGATCCGCTGTTAAGGTCAGCGTCCAGTTACCCTGCGCATCCACCGTGGCGGAATAATCATTCCCGCCCAGCGTCACGCTGACGGTCTGGCCGTTGCCCGCTACACCGGTGCTGCCGCTCAGCGTCTGACCGACTCCCTGTTCCGCCAGGTTCAGATAACCATCGCCAAACGGGGTGTCTATGCTGACGGCCAGCGACGCCGTTGCCACGGTGATTTCACGGGTTTCGGTTACCGGGTTACCCGCCGCATCGCTGACCGTCACGGTCAGGATGTATGCCCCGGCCGGAATACCGGCCAGCGAACCCGCAGGCAGCGTCAGATTCCACTCGCCGTTCTGGTCAACCGTGGTAGTCCAGGTCTGGTTGTTCAGGGTAATGGTGACCTGCTGTCCCGCTTCGGCATTGCTGTTACCGCTGAGAACAATCGGCGCGGTGCTTTCGGCAATATTGATACTGTTATCGCCCGCAACCGTATTCAGTGTCAGGGTTGGTGGCGTCAGATCCACCGTCACGCTGCCCTGGCTGCTGCCGGTATTACCCGCTGCATCCTGGACTGTGACGGTATAGTTCAGAAGATCTTCCGGCAGGTCCGCCAGCGCGGAAGCCGGCACGCTGACCTGCCAGTTGCCATTGCCGTCGACGGTGCCGTTGTAGGTTGCGCCATTCAGCAGCACGCTCACCGTCTGGCCGTCACCGGTTATGCCGGTGGTGCCGCTCAGGGTTTGTGCTGTGGCGATCTCGCTGCTGTTGAGCAGGCCATCGCCAAAGGCCGAGACGATCTGCGGTGCTGGCAGCGTCGCCAGCACGCTGAGCGCTGCCTCGCTGCTCAGAGTCGCCCCGCCGCTGTCCGTTGCGGTAACGGTCAGGGTGTAAGGCCCGTCGGCGAGCGCCGTCAGTGCCTCAGCCGGAACGATCACTGTCCAGCGGCCGCTGGCCGAGACCTGCGCGGTGTAGCTGATGTTGTTAAACAGCAATGTGACCGTGCTGCCCTCTGTCACATTCACCGACGTACCGGTGACGATCAGGGCCTGACCCAGCTCCTGCGCATTCAGGTAGTTGTCTTCGCTGATGGCATCCATCGCCAGGCCAGAGGCATTGCTGTTGACGTCAAAGGTGAGATTGCTGGTGGAGGTGTTGCCCGCCACATCGCTGACCGCCACGGTAAAACTGGCGCTGCCATCATTAATCGCGGCCAGCGCACCGGCTGGCACGATCAGGCTCCATGCCCCGCTCGCCTGCACGGCGGCGCTGTAGACTGTGCCGTCAATGGTGACGGTGACCAGCTGACCCGCTTCGACGTTGGTGGTGGTGCCGGAGAGACGTTGATCGGTGAGGCGCTCCGCGCCATCGACCACATTGTTACCGGCAAAGGCATCCAGCGTCAGGGTCGGCAGTGTGCCTGGCTCCACTTTCAGCGCCAGGTCGCGGCTGGTGGTGGTGGCATTTCCGGCCGCATCGCTGGCGGTCACGGTCAGCGGATAGCTGCCGTTGCCCAGCCCGGTATAAACCGTGGCGGGCAGTTCCAGCGACCAGACGCCGTTGACGTCAGCGGTGGTGCTCAGGGTGGTACCGTTGAAGCTGGCCACAATCAGGGCGTTAGCTTCGCTGCTGCCGGTCAGCGTCAGTGGCTGCTGACTTTCAGCGGCGTTAATGATGCCATCGGATGGCGTAATGAAGTTCAGCACCGGCGGCAGTGTATCCACCACCAGGTTGCCAGCAGCCTGGCTGCTGTTGCCCGCCACATCACTGACGACTACGGTGTAGCCAGTATTGCCCTGCGGCAATGCAGACAAGACATCGGCCGGAACGGCGACCTGCCAGTTGCCTGCGACATCGACCGTGCCGCTGTAGTTGTTGCCGCCCAGCGTCACGACGACGGTCTGGCCGTCGCCGGTCACGCCCGTATTACCGGTAATCGCGCCACCGGCAGCGGCTTCCTCACCGTTCAGAATACCATCATCAAAGGCCACGCCTGGGGTCGCCACCGGCAATGCGCTGGCGATCACCGTCAGGGTAGCGTCGCTGGTCGCCAGCGGCTGTCCGTTAGCGTCGCTGGCGGTGGCGGTGATGATCTGCGGGCCGTCTGCCGCTCCGGTAAAGGTGCCTGCCGGTAAGGTCAGGCTCCAGCTTCCATCTGCCGTCACGGTGGTGCTGACCGTGGTGCCGTTGGCCAGCACGGTGACAATGCTGCCGTCAGGCAGACCGCTGGTGCTGCCGCTGACCACGACGGCGCCACCCAATTCCTGCGCATTGAGATAGTTGTCGTCACTGACGGGTGCCAGCGCGATCGACGGCAGGGTGTTGTCCACACTGAAGTCAAGCGTGCTGCTGGCGGTGTTACCGACGGCGTTGATGACGCTGACGTTCAGCGTCTGGGTGCCTTCTCCCAGCTCAGCCAGGGCGCCCGCAGGCAGAATAATGCTCCAGTTGCCGCTGGCCTCGACCACACCGCTGTATTCGATGCCATTCAGGGAGATGATCACCTGCTGGCCCGGTTCGACATTCGTGCTGCTGCCGCGCACCGTTATCGGCTGCAGCTGCTCCGCTGCCGTGACGATGCCGTCACCGGCGAAGGTGCTGCTGTCGATGGTCAGTACAGGCTGCACGTCCGACGCGGTTGCCACATTCAGATCAACCACCTGGCTGCTCTGATTCCCGTTAGCACTGGTTTCCGTCACCGTCACCAGATTACTGCCAGGAGGCAGTGCCGCCAGTGCTTCAGGGGCGATCTGCAGCGTCCACTGGCCGTTAACGCCAACGGTGGTGCTGTAGAGCTGGTCATTGAGCTGCACCGTGACCACGTCGCCATTCTGACCACTGCCACTCACCACCAGCGGCTCTGCCAGTTCCCCGACGTTCAGCGCGTTATCACCGCTGACCGGCGCGACGACCAGCGGAGGCGGCGTAGTCGCAACCGTCAGGGCACTGTTCTGGCTGCTGCTGTTACCGGCCGCGTCGGTGACGGTGACCACCACCGGGTAGCTGCTGCCATTGGTCAGACCGGCAAGCGCCGCTGGCGGAACAGCCAGCGCCCAGTTTCCGTCACCATCAACGGTGCCGGTGTAGGTCACGCCATTCAGCGTCACACTGACGCGGTCGCCTTCACTGCCTGCGCCGCTGAAGCTGAACCCTGCGGCCTGCTCAGCGATATTCAGCACGCCATCACCCGCGGGCGCAGCAATACTGAAGTCTGGTGCCGTGGTATCCACGGTAACCGACACTGGCGTGGTAGCGATGTTGCCGCTGACGGTGGTGACGGTCACGTTGAGATCGTAACGGTCATCTGGCAACTGTTGCAGATTCGCAGCAGGCACGGTGGCGGTCCAGCTGCCATCGGCGGCAACCACTGCGTCATAGGTCTGACCATTCAGCGCAAGGCTGACGCTGCTGCCCGGCGTAACGGTGCCGCTGAGGGTCAGATCGGTGGCGGTTTCAGCCGCATTGATCACACCATCGGTGGCAATCGGGTTAACGGTCAGCGCCGGTATGCCGGTATCAACAGTCAACGGCTCGCTGATGCTGGTGCTGTTACCCGCTTCATCACTCACCGTCACGGTAATCGGATTGCTGCCCTGCGCAAGTGCCTGCAGCCTGTCTGCGGGTATCGTCACGCTCCATTCACCATTCGCGTCTACAGTGGCCGGATAGCTGGTACCGCCCAGGGTCACGCTGACCGCCTGGCCTGGCAGGACTGTGCCGGTCAGCGTCTGCGATGCGCTCGCTTCATCGGTATTGAGTATGCCGTCAGTGAATGGCGTGTTGATTTGCGGGTCTGCCAGCGGCGCGGTCGCCACCAGCAGCGGCAGGCTGTTCTGCACATCACCCGAAGAGACGGTAACGGTGGTCGTGCCCTGCGGCAGCGTCGCCAGATCGGCAGCCGGCACGGTCAGGGTCCACGCACCGGTTTCATCGGTTGTGGTGGTGTAGACGGTGCCGCCAGTCACCAGCGTTACGCTGATCGGGCTGTTAGCCGGCAGGTTCGCTGAACCGCCGCTGAGGATAAGATCGCTCTGCGCCTCCAGGGCATTCAGCGCATTGTCGTCACTGATTGGGGCAATCGACAGCGACGGTACGGGTGAAGTAACCACGCTGAACTGCCCTTCAGCAGGCAGCGCCGGGTTACCGGCCACATCGGTAATCGCCACGGTGAAGGTTTTATCGCCTGCGCCGCCCAGCGATCCGGCTGGCAGCGACACACTCCAGCTACCGTTCGCCTGTACTACGCCATCGTAAGACTGGCCATTGATGGTCAGCAATACCGGCTGACCTGCCGGTACGCCGGTGACGTTACCGGTGACCAGAATGTCGGTGAGCTGTTCAGCGCTGTCGACCTGATTATCGCCGGTCACGGGATTAATCGTCAGCGCTGGCGACGTTGCCGCCAGCACAGTGACGCTGGCCGGTACGGTGCTGCTGTTGCCATAAGTATCGCTGAGTACCACATCCACCGGATAGATTGCGTCACCCAGCTGGCTGATAATCGCGGCGGGCACCGTAACACTCCACGCACCATCGGTATCCACGATGGCGGTGTAGGTCTCGCCATTGAAACTCACTGTGACGGTGTCGCCCTGAGCCCCCCCGCGCCCGTCGAGTGTGAGATCCTGAGTATGTTCAGCGATATTGATATAACCATCACTGCCCGGCGTGGAGACTTCCAGCAGCGGCGGCGTGGTGGCGAAAATCAGTGAACTGCTGGCTGGCGTGGTATTGCCATCGGCGTCTGTCGCCACTACCGATACCGGTTGGGTACCGTTGGGCACATTTGCCAGGTCGGATGCCGGAACGGTAACACTCCAGCTGCCACCCTGCGCCACCACGGCGCTGTAGGCTACGTTATTCAGCGTGACGCGAATGATGTCGCCTTCGTCGCCGGTTCCGCTAACAATCAGCGGCTGCTGCGCGTCGCTGACGTTGATCACGCCATCATCGCTGAGATCGTTGAGCGTCAGAGCGGGCACCGCGGTAGCCACCCGCAGTTCCGTATTCTGAGTGCTGATGTTACCGGCCGGATCGG